>Ga0180431_10001292_pt1 | contig 35314 bp, 24 predicted proteins | sample SS_ome_11_FD_132459 | JGI IMG/M metagenome (GOLD analysis project Ga0180431, IMG submission 132459) | Hypersaline lake sediment archaeal communities from the Salton Sea, California, USA - SS_1_MS_1 metaG | ecosystem: Environmental > Aquatic > Non-marine Saline and Alkaline > Hypersaline >... | reverse complement strand
CTTCGGACAGACCGAGTTTTTCGAGCGACTCCGAGGATGCCAGCAGCACGTGCAGCTTGCCTTCTTCGTCACTGACTCGATAGTCGGCCGCGAACTGGGGGGGCGTATCGCGGTCGCCGGCAGTCCAGTCATCGATCCAGCCCTCGGCGGCCAAGGGTCCGTGCGTATGCCAGGATTGGGCCGGGTGGTCGAAGTCGGCGTCATTTTCGGATAGCCTCATGATGGCTATCGCCGTGACCGCGTCGGCCTGTGCCTGGAGCTTGGCCATGATAGCCCGGTGCCGAGAGGCCCGCAGAACCAGCGCGGCCCGGTACGCCAGGCTGACGGCTATCAGGCCCAGCACCACGGACACAAAGAGCACCACGATCAGGACGGAGCCGCGACGCTGTGAGGCGATCATTGCGATCCCTCCAGCATAGCCGCTGTCACCGGGCAGGAGATGATCCGCTCGACGCTGGTTGTGCCTACCGTGGCGTTGACGCGGACGATGGCGGGCCAATCCGAACGGGTATACTGGTCCGTCCAGTTCGAGGCCGCCGTCTTGAACTGGATGGAAAGGCCCTTGAGGTCATGACCGATGGTCACTGGCTTGATGTTCGGCCAGGGGTCTTCTTCGGTCTGGACCTGGAGTGAGACCGGCTGCGAGCCGCAGTAGGGGATGGTTCGCAGGTCGATCGCGCCACTCTCGTTGTCCCAGCGATACCTGCGCCTCTGGAGCGTGGGTTGGCGAGCATCGCTGTAGGTCATACACTCCAGGAACGGCAGGCCGTTGTCCTCCTTGCCGGTCTTCATCGCAGGCAAATCAGCGATCTCGACCGCTGATTCCACTGCCTGGCATATGTGCGAAACGATTGCCTCGGCCGCCTGACGGTCCTGCCAGGCAAGCGTCAGCCGCTGCTCGGTCTGAAGGGCGTCGCGGAAGATCGCGTGCACACCCAGAAGTGCGATTGAGACGATCATGCAGGCCGTCAAGAGCTCCACCAACGTAAAACCGCCTGCAACGCGTCCACTTGGGCGACACGGCCGGCTCGCCATGATGTGACAGTGCCCGTTCATCAATCCGTGCCGTGCGGCACCTGGGCCGGCAGGAAGACCTTTGAGATCGTGTACTCGCGGACGCCTCCGCGTTCGAGCCACTGAACCGTCATTCTGGCCGCCAGCAGGCCGCCTGGGCGGTCCTCGAAGGACAGGACGTAGCTATAGCGGTCATCCTGGCCTTGCTGGGCCTCGAGCTGGTCGGCTGTGACGCACGTGGCCTGTGCGAGCTTCGCGTTGGCCAGGGCGACGGCGCCGTCGAGTCGTTCGCTCCTGGACGAGACGTTGGAGCTCAGCACTATTGTGCCCAGGAGCCCCAGGATCCCCACTGAAAAGACGGTCAAGGCCACCAGCACCTCGACGAGCGAAATGCCACCGCACGTGCCTGCGTATCGCTCACTTCTCGACATGAACCTGCCCCGTTCCGGCGAGGACTTTCAGGGTAATCGTGTCGCCCCGGCGGTTGCAGAGCTCGATCGTCCCGTCGAAGCCGCCGTCCTGAGCGCAGAGCAGTTCGCTCCAGGCGTCGTCTATCCGCTGTCCGCCGGAGGGTTCGACGGCGGCGATCTTGACGCCCGCTGGAAGCCGCCTGTACACGCCGGCCATGCCTCCGACGGGCCGATAGGGCTGCCCCGGATCGCCGGTCGCCTCCTCCAGCCGATAGCGTGCGCCGTCATCGGAGAAGGAGAGCCGATGGATGACGCCCTTGAGTCGGGACTCCTCGAACGCGAAACGGATAGCGCCGGCCAAGTCGTCCGCCGCTATCCGGACAGCGTGGTCGTCCTGTACGCCGCGTATCCTGACGGTGACGGATGCGGCCAGGATTGCGATCAAGGTGATCACCACAAGAAGCTCGATCAGGCTGAAGGCGGTGGGCGACCCGGGGTTGATTCGGCGTTGCGGCCAACGGCGTCGCGGCGACCGCTGGACGATGCAAGGTGGCTTACGGATAGACGTCGTCCTCCGTGTTGGGCTGGCGGTCGGGGCCGCAACTGAAGAGCACGTACGCTCCCTGGCCGTCCGGTCCGCCATCGGCCGCATATGAGTAGACGTAGGGGGTGTCCCACGGATCATTCTTGAGCTCGCCCTTGAGATAGGAGCGTTTCCAGCCGGGGATGCCGGGGTTGGTAACCAGGGCCTCCAGGCCTTCTTCGGTCGTGGGGTAGCGTCCGATGTCTTGCTCCAGCAGATCGAGAGCCAGCGAGAGGGAGCCGGCCATGTCCGCCTTGGCCCGCGCGGCGCGGGCCTCCTCGGTTTTGCCTGAGAGCCGCGTGGCGATGAGCCCGGCCAATATGCCGATGATCACCACGACCAGAAGGATCTCGACGAGCGTAAAGCCGCTTCGATTCCTCGCTACGAATGTGTCCATACTCATGCTCCTTGTCAGTCTACCATCGTGTTGATCTCGAAGACCGGCAGCATGATCGCGGCGACGATGGCGGCCACCACGCCGCCGATGATGACGATCAGGAGTGGCTCGACCAGCTTGACCGCGCTGCCGACGGCGCGCTCGGTCTCGTCCTCGTAGATGTCCGCCAGTTCCGAGAGCATCGCGGGAAGTTCGCCCGTTTCCTCACCGGTGCGGACCAAGTTGACGAGCATCGGCGGGAAGATGCCGGGTTTCTCGATAGCGGCCGCCAATGGTTCGCCGCCCGCAACGGCCTTGAGCAACTCGGGGAACGTCTGTCCGACGAATCGATTGGCCACGGCCTGTCCTGTCACGCGAATCGACTCGAGGATTTCGACGCCGCTTTTCAGGAGCGTCCCCAGCGTGCGGCAGATGCGTGCGATCTCCATCTTCAGCAGCAGCTGGCCGAGCATAGGCACGCGCAACAGCACGCGGTCCGCCCGCAAGCGCAGGGCGGGCCGTCGAAACATCCCGACCAGCGACAGCACCGCCGCGCCGGAACCCGCGAGCACGAGATACCACCATTGTCCCAGAAAGCCGCTGACAGCCAGCAGCATCCGCGTCGGCCAGGGCAACTGTTGGCCGAAGGAGAGAAAGAGCTCCTGGAATCGCGGGATGACGACGGTCATCAGGACAAAGACCGCCGCAGTTCCCATGAGCATGATGAACGCAGGATAGACGAACGCCGCCATCACCTGTCCCCGCAGCTTGGCCGACTTGCCCAGGTATTCGGCCACGTTGGACAGCACCTCGACGAGATTGCCGCCTTCTTCGCCGGCGCGGACAAGGCCCTGGAAGACCGCGCTGAAGACCTTGGGGTGCTTGCCCATCGCGTCGGCGAGCGTCCCGCCTTCCTGGTGCAGCGTGTCCCCGATGTCCTCGAGCACGGCCTTCAGCGCTTTGCTCTGGCACTGTTTTCGCAAGGTGGACAATGCCTGGACGACGGGCAGGCCCGCCTTGAGCAGCGCCGCCAGCTGGCGGGCGAAGACGGCCAATTCCCGCGTCTTGACCCGCCGAAACGGCGACCGCCATGAGCCTTTGGCGAGGCCGTCGTCCGCAACGGCCTCCACCAGCAGCGGGTGCATGCCCCGGCTGACGATCTGCGCGAGGGCCTCGCGGCGGTCCTGGCTGCGGAGCGTACCGCGGGTGCGCGTGCCGGTGTCGGTGACGGCTGTGTACGCGAATACCTGCACTAGCTCAGATAATCCTCCCCCGCGACGCGGAGGACTTCGGAGATCGTCGTCGTTCCTGCCGCGAGGGCGAGCATCGCCGTCTCGCGCAGCGTCCGCATGCCTTCTTTGCATGCGGCGGCTTTGATCGACTGGGACGTCTCGCCTTTGTGGACAAGTTGGCGGATGGCGGGGCTTACCATCATCACCTCGCCGACGGCGGTCCGGCCGCGATAGCCTGTGAAGCGGCACTTTTCACAACCTGCACCCTGCCAGAGGGGCTTTCCCCACAGGCCGGCGTCCTTGAGCATCGCGGTCTCAAACCGGCTCAGCGTGCGTAGATCGATCTGTTTTCTGCACCGATCGCAGACCTTGCGCACCAGACGCTGGGCCAGGATGCCGTGGAGGGCGCTCGCTACCAAGAAAGGCTTGATGCCGATGTCGATCAGGCGATTGACGGCCCCGGCGGCGTCGTTGGTATGCAGCGTGGCGAAGACCAGGTGGCCGGTGAGCGCCGAGCGTATGGCGATATCGGCGGTCTCGCGGTCGCGGATTTCGCCGACGAGCATGATGTCCGGGTCGTGGCGAAGCATGCTGCGCAGGGCTCGGGCAAAATCGAAGCCGATCTCGTCGTGGACCTGCATCTGGAGGATGTTGTCCATGCGGTACTCGACGGGGTCTTCGATGGTGATGATCTTGGTTTCGCTGGTGCATATCTTGTGCAGGCACGAATACAGCGTCGTCGTCTTGCCGCTGCCGGTCGGACCCGTCACCAACATCAGGCCGTGCGGGCGGCTGACCAGCTGGGCGATCCTGGCCTTTTCGGCGGCCTCGAATCCAAGAGTCTCCAGGTCCAGCTTGGCCGTCTGGCGGCTCTGGAGACGGATCACCACCGCCTCCCCGTGAACGCCCGGCAGGATGGAGACGCGAAGGTCGTAGTCCTGCCCACACAAGGAGACCTGGCAACGGCCATCCTGCGGGAGGCGCTTTTCGGTGATGTCCAGGTTGGACATGATCTTGATGCGCGAGACCAAGGCCAGGCGCAGCATTCTGACGCTGGCGGGGATCGAGACGTCGTCCAGCATGCCATCGATGCGGTAGCGGACGCGATATCGGGTCTCGTGGGGTTCGAAGTGGATGTCGGTGGCGTTGCTCTTGATCGCCTCGGTGAGTATCTGGTTGACGAGGTTGACAACGGTGGGTTCGTTGGCGGCCTCTTCCTCAGAGAGGTTGATTGACCCGGTTTGAATGACGGCCGTCGGCGATGATTCCGAGCGCCCGGCCAGGAGACGCTGAATGGTGTCGGCGCCGAGGCCGTAGTGGGCCTTGAGCAGTCGGTCGATCACCGCCCGCGGCGAGAGCACCCTGTCCGTCGGGCAGCCCAGCAGGTGGCGAAGGTCGTCCCAGCCCTGCCAGTCGAAGGGATCCCAGCATGCAAGCTGCAACCGCCCGTCGTTGAAGCCCAGCGGCATCACGTGATGGCGGATGGCAAGGGCGGGCGGGACCTTCTTCAGTGCCGCCTCATCGATCGTCTCGGGTGGCTCCAAAAGCGACGGCAGGTCGAGGAGCTTCGCCACACGGGCGATCAGGCTTGCCTCATCGACGCCCTCACGGTCCACGAGCAGCTCGATGACGGACTGTCCCCGTTCACGTGCGAAGGAGGCGATCTCGCGCACGCGGGCGTCATCGAGTTTGCTTGCACGGACCAGAATCGAGATGTCGTCGAGAATATCTAGTTGATTCATCAGGAATGCGCTTGCCGCCGAATCTCGTCCGGCATTACCGGATTCGTTGGCGAACGATTTCAAGGCCACCCGCCAGTAGTAGACATACTGCTGCCAGCGCGAACAGCCAAGACTTGGCCGAGCCACGTTGCGGCGCCGCAGCAGCGGGGACGGCTGGAAGAGACGACGAAGCGGGGCGCGGCACAGAAGGAGTTGTAGGAAGCTCTTTCGCCTGGGGGTTCCACGGCTCCTCTGGAATGTCCGACACATTGAATGACCCAGAATATGACGGCCCGCCGGGAGTGCTCCCACGGGCCTCGACAGGCAGATTAAACTCTTCCACCTTCATCTTCCACATCGACCTATCCACAGCGTCGAGGACTTCTGGATAAGCAGCGACCAGATTTGCCCGCGCCTTCTCGGCCTCATCCAAGCGTCGTTGCCTGACAAGGCAGCGCAGCACTTGAGTTTGAGCGCGAACGTACAGCCTCTCTTCGGGGCGAAGCTCTCCCGGCTTGGAGGGGACCGTTCCTCCCGGCATCACGAGCCTATATGGTGTATTGCGCGGATCAGGGATAGCCTGGAAGTACTTCATCGCCTGCGCCGGCGACCCCTTGCGCTGAAGCCAAACGAGCCCCAAATACGTGTGGGCATCCATTTCGTATTCTGTGAAGGCAAGAGATTCGAGCACCTCATGGTATGCAGAATCAGCAGCGATCATGTCGTCCGACGCGCCATAGAGTTCTAGGATATCCACCCGAGCCATTCCCGCCACTTCCGTCCGAGGATACCGCTCAATGAGGGCGCGATATTCTTCAACGATCTGGTCGCGTTCCGGCCGCTGCTGGGTGCTCCTGCGCTGATCGGCAGGCAGGTTACACCATGCCAAATACTGCTCGTAGACGGCCTCGTAATCCTTGATTGCCTGGCCCCGCTGACTACCCAGGGACAGCATCCGTGCCGGCCGCCGTTGGCGTTGGTCGGGCTCGGCAGTTGGCTGAGCCAAAGTAGAGGCGCAAGCAGCCAACAAGACCAAACACGCTACGAATCGGTTGCTTCGCCTAATGTTCAGGGACATGATGCCTCTCTCCTGTTGCACTACCGCTGATGTCTTCTGTTGGCCGACATCACTTTTCTGTTGCTCTCTTTTCAATGTCCCTAATCGCTTTGGCTGCTGCTTTGCGGACAGGACGGACCGTCACCGGTCCAAGAGGCCCGGTAGTGCCCTTGCGAACGTCCGGGTCAGATTCCTTGAGCTGATTGAGTAGCGCTAAGTCGGCACGGGTTCCAACGAGGCCAAGAGCAGCGGCAGCCCAAGCGCGAATCATGCCATTGTCGGACTGCTTGAGAATGTCCACCAAGGCTGATCTGGCAGAATCATCACCTCTCCGGCCAAGTGCGATGTGGAGCAGATCGCGTCCAGGACCCTTCTCTTCGGCCGCCTGGCGTCGCAAAGATTCATTCGTAGCTTTCATCGTTGACAAAGCATTTACGTAGACCGAGTACTCCCGTTCCGCCTTCGTGTAGTATCCATGACCTGGATTCTGAGTTGCGTCACGCTCTGAGCTGGCAACCAACGCTGCGGCAGCGATCAACTTGACAGCATCCGAAGGGGAACGAGGGTCTGGGTCATCAGCCAGTACCAAAGCGGTGGCTATTCGAACTGCTCTTTCGGAAGACTCGCTCAGTTGTTCGAGACGCCTCATCAGAGATGCATCTGGAGAAAGGCCCCGGAGCCTGAGCAGCGCAAGATTCAGAACAGGACCTGCCGTTGATTCCAGAAGGTCTACGGCAGCTCGCTGATCCTGGGCACAGGCCAAATACGCCTGCGCTGCCCACCGCTCAAGGTTGGGATTCCCACTGGTATGATTTCCCAAGGCCATATCCTTCAGCACGTTGCGAGACTCCGGCGTATTCATCATTTCCAGGACCCTAACGGTCCGGTGCCGAAATCCAAAGGTTTGGCCGTCGTGCTGCAACTCGGCGAGAAGTAGTTTGAATCCCGCCTCGCCAGACTTCGCAAGGCGCAGAATCGCCTTTTCAAGATCTTCGCCTTTGAGCCGCCCCAATGCCTCTATCAAGTCCTCAATAGGCGCTTCATCCACATTGATCGCTGCTGGAGAACCCATAGTCCCGCCTTTCTTATCATCGGCGGCCTCAGGTATGATCTCATTGTCAACAGGTGGCCGCCCATCGGTCGAAGCGGATTCCTGCCAAGGCTGGCGCTGACGGGAGATGATATTGGCGGTGCCATCACCGCCCGTTGCTTGTGGGGTGGTTACGGCGCTGGATTTGGTCTCGTCCGTAATGGCATGCACTGGAGCCGATGAATCCTGTCCTACCTGCGCTATTCCCTCGCTGGTCGAAACGGATTGCCCATCCGTCCTTGGGTCAATCGCAATGGCGGCCACCAAAGCTGCTAGGCCTCCCACCACCAGCACACCTTCCACAATCCACAGTTTCTTCGTTTTCATAGCTTGGCTCCTGGCGTTGAGATAGCGTGGGCTTGGGGGTAACGACATTCGTTGCCCCCGGTGTACCCACTGGTAGATTAGCTAGAGATTAGACACCACGCCATCCGATTAGTTCCCGCATGCCCCGGCCGGCAATAGACTAAGAAAACGGACTTGCCGAACCAAGTCAGCAAGGAACTTGTGGAAGCTCCTGATCATCCTCACCACTGTTTGCCTGGATATGCCCAGTCGCTGTCATCGGCACTACCGACATCCCACTCGGTTTGTGTATGAACGCAATGACGCTCTATATCGTTGTCTAGGCTATCAGTGGTATACGTGTCCTCCTCCCCATCGTCGTATGGGCCACCAGCTGCAGCGTCGAACCCCGCCTCCAAAGTATCCGGGACATGATCGCCATCCGAGTCTTGGGCGGCCACGTATCCGCCCGCGCCCCACCAAGCCGTCTTCTGATTGTGGTGCTGCCACTCATGGCGTGATGTCCAGGCATAGTGATCGATTCCATCAAGGCTCGTATTAGCGTTTTTCCCAACATCCGGCGTTGTGTAAGGACCGCAGATAGACGGACCAAGCTGACATGTGTAGGTCGGGTTGTCCCATAGACATTTACCGGTGACGTTGGGATCGTATGTCATTGTGCCTTCTGCCGCAGTCGTGTGAGCCCAATAATAGAACCAGTTTGGAGGGTTTCCGGTACCAGGATTCTGTGTTCCTTCTTCTTCAAAGAACAAGTCCACGTCGATTGACGCTTGCCGGCCGTCCCCCGCAGTATCCAAGTCATCCCGCTCATCGATGCTTGTGCCTTCCTTCACTCGTTTGTCCAGCGTTAGCATCAGACCGTCATCGCCCCAGAAGCTGTTCGACGTGGGCCAAACGTTATTGCTTTCGTAGGTTTCCACGTATTCGAGATTACCTTGGGCCTCATCCCACAGCCCGCAGTGCTCGGACGGCGGATCCTCGCAGTCCCAATCGAGATCAGTGTCGAGATGCGATACCGACCGCGGCATCACATGTCCTTTGACCTCATTCTTGTCATTGAAGCTTATCTTGCCGTCAGGCCGCGATGCCACCGTATCGATGATCAGGTAATCCACGACATTGACGGTGCAATCGTCGGTGGCCGACTGGCCATCCACGGTCGCCTTCACCGTTACAGTTTGGACCCCAACGTGGTTTGAATCAAACGCATAGCTCATGGACTGCGACGTAGATATGACCGATCCATCATGCTTCCATTCCCACGTTATTGTGCCGGGAGGCGCATCCGAAACGGTGGCCGTGAAGTCCAGGTCCGCGTCGCGCTCCGCGTCGGCTGCGTCTGCGGTGTAAGTGTCTTTCGGGTTCTTGGATTCCCATGTCTTGGCCGTGACGGTAAAGCACGCTGCTGCCCCTGCATAGCCCGGCATCGCCAAACCCACGGCCAATGCTACCAACAGGCACACCAAAACACCATCTGTTCTGTTCATGATTTCTCTCCTTCCCTGATTGTGCCGCCGCCACGCCAATTACGTTGGCTGCGAGCGAGGTTAATGGTTTGAGCATTGCACAATGCACGGTTACTACACTTGGTGCTTGAAATGGCCGTTTCATCGGAAAGAAAAATGCAGAATTCTTCGGATGCCTTACACGTCGTTGCGGTCGCGACTGTTATGGAACACAGTTTTCGGAATGTCAGTATGCGGTATCGCGTTCGTTTGTGGCCGGAGTATCCAGGTTGAGCGCCTATTTTATCCGGGCGGCGAGCTGACGGGCCCTGGCCGCCACGGACGCTTCGGGATATTGGTCGGTGAGTTTTTGGAGAATCTCCCCCGCGTCCTTCATCTGGCCCTGTTTGAGCCGCAGGCACGCCGTGATGAAGAGGCACCGGGCCTTGTCCTCATCGGTGCCGTCCCACCTGGCGGCCCTCGTGAGCAACGCATCCGCGGCGTCGTACTCGTCGAGCTCCAGCATCGCCGAGGCCCGCAGCATGGCCACGGCAAAGTCCTTCTGTCCTGCGTCGGTGTCCAGGGCGTCGGCCTCGTCGAGCAGGGCCAGGCAGTCGTCGAAAAGCCGCTCTTCGTGCGCCAGGCCGGCCATTCCCACCAGCACGACTCTGCGATGCGGCACGGCCGGTACAAGGGGCAGGATGTCCCTCAGGAGTTGGCGGGCGTCGGGCAGTTCCACGTGCGTTTTCAGAGACTCGATCATGGAGTCAAGGGCGACGCGCACCCTGTCCGGGGCAGCCGTCCCGCGGAGGGTCAGCGCCCACAGGCCGGTCGCCAGAGCCTTGTTGCCCTTGCCCATCGCCGATCCGGCGGAGGTCGCCAACGCTTCGGCCAATTGGCCACTGAACGCCCGCGCGACCGCGGCCCTGTCCTCGGGAGACCAGGTTGCGAAGGGCTGACCCTGGGCGAGGCCTGACGCGGTGGTCTTGACGTGCCAATTGCCGTCAGCCAGGATCGCGAGGAGCTTGTCATCCGTCCGCGGTGGCGTTTGATCGGAGGTTTCATTCAAGGACGTGCTCAGCCAGTCGGCGAAGCGGTTGGCATTGGCGAGGCTTCCGTCGGCCACGGCCAGTATTGCATAGATGTCGCCCAGGGCCTCAGCGGCCTGGCGCGCGCTGGCGCAGGCCAACAGGGCGTCCCTCCCTGCCAAAAGCGCTTGATCCACGTTGCCGGCCAGGAGATTCAGATACGCGACCCGTCGCGGACTGTCCGATTCCGCCGCGAGCTTCAGGGCCTCCCGGGCCGCCTTGCGCATCGGCTCATCGACAAGTCGGAGTGCGGGGTGTGTCGGCGCGTCACCACTGGAACCGCACAGGAGACAGGTGGCTGTCTGGGCTACGCCCGTTTCCGTCGCGCCGCCGGACCGCAGGACCTCCTCGAACCGCTCGAGAAAGGGCGTGACGCTCTGGCCGCCGGAGGCGGCGAGAGCCACGTCCATCGCAGCGGCGGCCCTGGCGCTGTCGAAGTCCCCGGCCTTGGTGAATATCGCGATTCGCCGCCACTGGAGACGCCGCATGGAATGGCCGTCCGGCGCGCACAGCAGGAGGTCCGTAACAATGGTTAAAGCAAGATCGGCGCCGTCCCGGCCGAGGAATTCCGTCAGCTTATCAAGGTCGTCAAGCGTTCTCTGGCGCACCACGATTGTGCGTGCGGCAAGCGCGCCCAGTCCGTTTTTCCATACCGTCGCTCGGTCGTCCTCAGCGGCGGCCACGCGGCGAAACAGGGCCCGGCACGAAAGGTTCCACGCCTCGGTGTCGAGGTCCTCGCCCTGGCGGCGGAGGGCCGGTAGGTACTTGTCCAGGGCCGCAAGGTCGGTCTGCTGCTCCAGCAACAGCGTCACGATCCGGCGATTCAGGGGGTTCTTGATGTCTGATGGACAATCCGACCCGTCCACGATGGCGCGGAATGAGGCCGTCGCCCCGGCCAGATCGCCGTTGGACTGAAGCTCCTGGGCCTGCCGGAAGGACTTCTGGACGCTGGAGGGCGCGTCTTCAATGCGCCGCTCGAGCGCCAAGCTTGCGAGCTGGCGCTCCAGTTTCGGCAACGTGCCGTGGATGTCCCGCGTTCGCTTCGCCAGATCGCTTACGATCGCTTCGGCCAGGGCCAGATCGGACGCCATTGCCTCGACAAGGCCGTCGAGTATTCCGAAGGTGCGATCGGAGAGCTCGTCGATGTCATGGGCGACGTAGAGTTTGCCGATATCCCACACCTGCTGGCGATCCTTGGCCTCGGCGGAGGCCACCTGGCTGAGCACGAGGCCGCAGACCGTGTCGGCGCACTGCCGGCTCCTGAGGCGGTCGAGATCGCCGCCGCGGAGTCGTTGCGCATCGGAGACCAGCAATGCCAGATTTTGCCGCCCCAGCATCTGCAAAGCCCTGGTCAGCTGCGGCACGTGAGCGGACTTCATTGCGGTGAGCCTGTCCATGTCGCCGGCGAAGGTCGTGAAGATGCGCCGAGCCCAGATCTCGATCTCGGCCTCGTCGAAGAAGTCCGAGTCTTCGCGTTTGAAGTGCCGCAACAGATCGTGAAGCGCCGGCCAGGTCTCCGGCGAGTCCTGGTGCTTGGCCAGCAGCGTGTCCATATTGCCTTTCGCCGTCGCGTAGCTCTGCGCGCGATTGGCCTCTGTCGGAGTCGCCTCCTTGCTCAGCCAGAACCGATTGGCCCACCGCAGCGCCTGCGCCTCCTGCCGGTGGCCCGCGTACTGCGTTGCCAACTCGCGCGCTAACGCATACGCCTCCTCAAGGGCGGCCGGATCGACGGCGGCGTCCTGCGCACGCAAGCAGGCGAGCCGATACCGCGGTTTCGGCGGGCAGCTCGCGCCCGGGTGCGTGTCCACATAGCGAGTCAACGCGCTCTCTGCCAGGGCACGATCGTCAGCGGCAAGCTCGGGCGCATCAAGCAGGGCGACGGCGGCGACGGACAACGCATTGCCCGCGGCCTTCGGGTCCGCATCGAGGTACAGCCCGATCATGCGCCGCGCGAGCGCGATCACCTGGTCGGACTCCTTGCGCTGGTTGTGGTACCGCAGCACGCGGTTCCACGCGTCGGTTGTTTGAACCGCGTCTCCGTACTTCGTCGCGAGGAGTTCCAGGTTCGCGTGGGCCGCCGTCACATTGGCGGCATGCGATTGCTCGTCGACGGACGCCTCGGGGCTCAGCCAGAACTGAGTGGCCAACCGCAGCGCCTCCGGCTCCAACCGGTCGCCCGCGTACTGCGTTGCCAACTCGCGCGCCAACGCATGCGCCTCCTCAAGCGCGGCCGGATCGACGGCGGCGTCCTGCACGCGCAAGCAGGCGAGCCGATACCGCTCCCTGGGCGGGCAGCTCGCGCCCGGGTGCGTGTCCACATAGCGTGTCAACGCCCGCTTGGCCAGGGCATGATCGTCAGCGGTAAGCTCGGGCACATCAAGCAGCGCGAGGGCGGCGACCGACAACGCATTGCCCGCGGCCTCCGGGTCCGCGTCGAAGTACAGCCCGATCATGCGCCGCCCGAGCGCGATCACCTGGTCGGACTCCCTGCGCTGGTTGTGGTACCGCAGCACGCGGCCCCACGCGTCGGTTGTTTGAACCGCGTCTCCGTACTTCGTCGCGAGCAGTTCCAGATTCGCGTGGGCGGCCGCGACATTGGCGGCACACGATTGCTCGTCGACGGACGCCTCGGGACGCAAAAGCCATGTGACGATATTGAGGATGGCCGACGGCGCGGATTCGGAATCCGGGTACTGCGAGATCAGCGCCCGGAGTATCTTGAGGCCGCGCTCGGTCTCGCCGCTCGCGATGCTGTCGTTGCCCACACTGAGCATGGCCCGCGGCCGACGATTGGACTGCGGGAACTTCTCAATGAGGGCCTCGTAGCACTTCATGGCCGCGGCGTGATCGCCCTTGATACCTTGAAGAACGCCGACGAAGAGCAGGGCGTCGTCCACACGGTACTCCTCGGACGCACGGTCCAGATCCAAGCCCTCGTACTGCGCCAGAACCTGCCGGAACGTCGCCAGGGCCGCGTCTTGGTTTTTCGCAAACAGGTGCGCCGCTCCTAACTCGTAATGGACGCGCTGCCGCTCCATCGTCAGCGCCGTATTCGCGGCCAGATACTGCGTAGCCACCTTGATCGCCGCGCGCGGGTTCTTCTCAGTCTCCGCCAGGCGTCGGACCTTCTCGGCAACAGTTTCCTCAGCGTCCGGGGTCGCGCCCGTCTCCTGCGACTGCGCGGGCAGGAGTGGCAACAACCACACGCCGCCGCACACGAGCAAGAGCAGCGGCGCAAGGAACAAACGATGCTTGCAGATGGACGACATGGCTTTCCTCCTAACTGGTCACGTGGTTGTGCAAAACGATGGAATTTGAATTGAAATGCATGTGGTTCAATAGACACCCAGATGCGGCTGTTTCCGGGCGAGAGACCGGGTCAGTCTGGAGGGCGGATCGTCGCCGACCAGTACCCTCATCGAGGATGGCTACTACGCTTGCGGCCCGCTGCTGGCACATCTGGCGTAGCCGGCGTGACGGGTCCTCGCCCACCCGAGGGCTCGGAAAGGCCCGAGACCGAAATGACGAGGCCCTGGTGATCGCGCTCGGGCCAACCGCAGGCCACGGCGGCGCAGAGCCGCCCACGAGCCATGGTACGCGGCCGGTGGTTTTCATGCCGGGGTTGCTTTCACATGCGCGATGGGGAAGTTGTTGCACGAGGTCATTCGAAGGTCTGGGCAGAGGGCTGTGCTCACGCGTTGCGCCGGCGCACGTCGGCCACGTCCACCTCGACGGACACCGACCGGGCAAACAGCGAGATCGAGACGACGAGCCGATGTCTCCTGGGCTCGCGGATCAGGATGCCCGTCGCCCCCGCCAGGGGACCGTGGATCACCTCGACCAAAGTGCCTTTCCTAAGGTACGGATACGGCGAGCACTCCAGGCGCGACTCGATGACGGCTTTTACCGATGACACCTCTGCCTCCGGGATCGGCCAGGCGCCCTTGTCGTCGCCGATAAAGCGCACGACGTTTCGGCACTCCAGCACGGCGACGCGCTGCACATACTCGGCCTGGACCATGCGCACCAGGACGTATCCGGGGAACAGCGGCTCGTGGATGGTGACGTAGCGATCCGACCATCTCCTGCGCTGCGGAACCAGCGGCAGGAAGTGCTCGATCTGTTTGACGCAAAACTCCTGCGCCACCACCTTCTCGTGGCGGCTGCGGGTGGAGACGGCGTACCAGCAGGGCTCTGGGCAGAGTTCAACCGGCGCGACCGCCGTGGCCGCGGGGGGATCTACGGCATAGGTGAGGCCGCGGTTGTTAGCGAAGGCATCCATGCCACGACCGACGTGTAAGTTGCTCATGCTTAACGTGTTGTCCCTATGTTGGCACGCGCGGTCAGTCCGGCCGTTCGGCGCACGTGGCACGCACGAGACGCTTGAGCAAGAGACGAAAGCTCATCGTGCGGGCCCAGACTTCGTCCCTCTGAGTCCCATGCCTCCCAGTGGGACCAGGCGAACGTACTTCAGAAGGACTATCGGTACACCCAAGACGTCGAATCGAACGTCCAGCTACGCGCCGCATCTATTACGGTGGCTTACATAGCAATGTCAAGATATTTTTTCCCCAAAATTAGGCTGCGAGCAGCAAGCCCCAAACCGTTACACTGATGCACATGACAAGTTGAAGAGATTTCCCCCCTACGTCGAGCAGTAAGCCGCGAAGCGGCAGCGGCCGCCGGAGCGTAACGTGCTGTCGCGGTTGAAGTTCCAGTCGAGGCGGCGATGGGCGTGCCCAAGCGCCTCAACGAGTGGCGGCAGTTGCGCCGCGATCGCCGGGCTTCCGGCACGCTATTATATAGATATGGCGCAGCTCGGCCGACAACCTCCCCCACCGGAAACCCGCCGCCCGGCGGAGGCCCTGCCGCCGGAGGCGATCGCCGAGGGCCGCGTCGCTCACGACGGCGGCAACGGCCTCGGCGATCGAGTGCGCGCTCTCCGCATCGGCCGCCATCGCCGCGTCGCCGAGCGTCTCGCGCATCGCGCCGGTTAGAGACGAGACGACCGGCGCGCCGCAGGCCATTGCCTCCAGGGCCGGCAAGCCGAACCCCTCGTGATGCGCCACGCACACCACGGCGGCGGCCATCCGATACAGCGTCGGCAGATCGGAGCGCGGCACGCGAGTTCCGGGCGCGGCGTGAGCTGGACGGGCGCGGCCACATCGTCGAGGACGAGCAGACGCTGGGAGGGAAGGTCAAGTTCTTCAGGCCGACGGACAAGGGTCTCGCCTGGGCTGAGGGACGCAGGGTCCGCGTGAAGAAGTTCAAATCCGGCATCGTTCACGAGTACCTGTTCTGCGAGGTGGGCAAGGCGATCGGCCGCCTGGGTTCGAGGTGGCGACTGCGGCGCAACACGTCGATTGCACGGGATCAAGGTCTCCAGCCGGACATGCTCGTGCTCGCTCCCGACGGGGAGCGGTTCGTCGTCGAGGTTTGCTGCAGCAGCGTCGGCTACGACGCGGAGAACGTGATTGCCGAAGCCGCGATCGCCGGCGTCGACAAGCTGATCGTGGTCACGCCTGATAAGGGGACAAGAGATGCCGTCAAGAAGGCACTGCAGAAGCACGCTGCATTCGAGGGTGCAAGACAACGTGCGCCTATCGAAGTTTTCGACAGCGGAGAGTGTCTTCGCAAGGACTTCGACTGGGCCGGCAGGCTCTCGAAGCCTCTTGTGTAGACGCTGACCTCAAGAGACGTGTGCAGAGCGCAATACTCCAGCGGCAGGGAGTCGATTCATGGCTGCGGATCCACTCAATCCCCGCGAGGGGCAACCCCCGACGGATCCCTTCGAGGATCCGCTGCTGGACGAGATCGAACGGAGTGTCGAGCGCCCGCCTGACCTCGGTGATCCTTTGTTGGGTGATGACGTGGGACATATAGACGACCTCGGACGGTTGCTCGGCGGTCTCGAAGGCATGGTCACGATCCCGCCGGCGGCGGGGATGGCCCCAACGACACCGCAGCGCCCCGGCGAGATCAGTGAAGACGAAGTCAAGAAGACTGAACCGATGACAGCGCCTGAGACCGCCCCGCGTGATGAGGACTGGCCCACGCGAGGCTACGAGCAGCATCCGCCGCTGCCGCCCGATCGCTCACCAGAAGAAGGAGGACATGGCCTTTCCCCGGCGCTGCTGCCACGGCGAGGTGGAGGCGGGTCCGGCCGACGGCGAAATCGTGCTATCGATCGCCGGCGTGGACGGAAACCGGTCAATCGCCCTGGCGGCAGCATGCAGCGCTGGTGCCATGAGGCGCGAGACCTCGTTGACTGGGAGATCTGCGAGTCGTGCGACAAGTTCCGGCACTGGCCGGACGGCACCGACGAGGAGCCGCGCGAGTGCTGGCACGACTGGCAGGCACGCCAGGCGGCGGAAGAGTCGGATGAGGAGAACGAGTAGCCCGGGAGGCGCGCGAAATGGAGCTGCTGACTGTCGAGGAGCTGAGCCGCCTGCTGAAGGTGAAGAAGAGCTTCATCTACAACCTGACCCACCTGGGGGAGATCCCTCATTTCAAGGTCGGCCGGCAGCTCCGGTTCAGGAAATCAGAGATCACCGAGTGGCTCGAGCAGAGGCACCGTGAAGAGGATAGGACCGATGGGGACCGTATTCTGGAGGGCGAACAGAAACGCCTATTACATAGACTACACCGTCAAGGGGAGGAGAATCAGACGAAAGATCGGACGCTCGAAGAAGTTAGCCGAAAAAGCCCTGCAAAGGATCGAAGCCGACATGCTCAACGACAAGTACGAGCTCGCGCTCGAGGAGGAACAAACAAGGTTCAACGAACTGGCCGACTACTGGCTCAAGAACTACTCAAAGGTGAACAACTCACCCTCCCAATACCGCAAGAACGAGGAGAGACTGGACAAACACCTTCGCCCCTTCTTCGGAAGAACAAGAGCCCAGGACGTCAACGCGAAGATGATCGACGAGTACAAGGCGTCCAAGCTGGGCAAGCTGAGCCCAGCGACGATCAACCGGACGCTGGCGCTGCTGAAGAAGATCTTCAATGACGCGGTGCGGTGGGGGTTCATGGCGAAGAACCCGGCGCGTGGCGTCTCGCTCCTCCACGAGGAGGAGACGGGGTTCGAGTTCTGGTCGGAAGAGGAGGCGGATGCGTTCCTCGCCGCGTGTGCGCCCAGCGTGTATCCGATCTTCTGCTGCGCGCTCAACACCGGCATGCGCATCGGCGAGGTCCTCGGCCTGCGATGGGCGAGCGTGAACCTCCGGCACAGGGTGATCACCGTCGAGCGGAGCCGGCTCGGCACCACCAAGACGAAGAGGGTGCGTCGCGTCTACATCAACGACGTGCTGTACGGCGCGCTGCGAAAGCTCCAGAAGAAGGCGGTTGGAGAATATGTCTTCCCAGGTCGGGACGGGAAGATCCGCAAAGACGTAAGAGGGGCGTTCAACGCGGCGATCAAGAAGGCGGGTGTGCGAAGCATTAGGATCCACGAGCTGAGGCACACCTTCGCATCGCATTTCATAATGAAGGGCGGCAACATCCTGACGCTGCAGCGCGTTCTCGGCCACTCCACGCTGGCGATGACGCTGCGGTACGCCCACCTCGCGCCCGACTTCATGAAGGACGAGATGCGGAAGGTGAGCTTCGGCGCCGCGGGGTGATTTTGGTTTGTTTACGGCACCAGGACGGCACCAAGCGGTTTTCGCGGCGCCGATGCGACATCGCGACTGAGTCGTAAGTGGTTGGGAATGAAGAATGCCGGGGGTGGGAGTCGAACCCACACGGGCTGTGGCCCAGGGGATTTTAAGTCCCCAGCGTCTGCCGTTCCGCCACCCCGGCGTCAGCACAGTGTAACGCGAGGATTGCCTCACGCAAAGGCGCAAAGACGCGAAGGGGACTCGCCTCCGCTGTCGCTCCGGCGAGAAAGGGCCGTGGCCGGAAGGCGCCCGGGCGTGGCTCGAGGCATCGGCTTGATTGTGCGGTCCTTGTTCCGACCCGTGGCGAAGCCGCGGTTGCTCTTTGTGCTCTTGCGCCTTTGCGTGAGATCCGCTTCTAGCAGGTTGCTGAAAAACGCCGTCCACCCCGAGAAGCCGTCACAGCTTTGCAGATGCTTCTGCCGCCCCTCCGGGGCTCGGATTGTGTGTTTTCTCGTCGTGAACCTCACGCAAAGGCGCAAAGACGCGAAGGGGACTCGCCTCCGCTGTCGCTCCGGCGAGAAAGGGCCACGGCCGGAAGGCGCGTGGGCGTGGTTCGAGGCATCGGCGTGATTGCGTGGTGCTTGTTCCGATCCGCGGCGAAGCCGCGGTTGCTCTTCGTGCCTTCGGGCCTTCGCGCCTTCGCGCCTTTGCGCCTTTGCGCCTTTGCGTGAGATCCGCTTCTAGTGCTCGAGCCAGGGGAAACGGAGCGCGTCGATCCTCGCTTTCGTTTCGTCGGACAGGGGCACGTTGCGGTAGCGGGGATACTCGTGGCCGAGGACCCACGGCCAGACGTCGGGGTCAGGCAGCGACGTGGGCCACATCTTCGGGAAGAGGGCTTCGAAGAGGGCGGCCTCGGCCTCCGGCAGTTCGAGCGGTTTCATGTCGAGCTTCGCGTCGTCGGGGGTCCGGCCATCGCTGCGGTCGCGCGGGATTGGGCCCATGGCGAGCGCGTCGCGGCCGGAGTGGTAGCCGATGACGAGGCGCGTCACGAGCCAGCGCGGCAGGACGCGGTGGATCTTGCGCTTGCGCGTGGCCACGTCGAGCTTGCCGGCCTTCGCGACGAAGCCGACGGTCTCGCCCGCCATCTCGATCGAGAGGGCGGCGTCGGTCACCGGTGAGGCCGCTATGCGCGCCTGGTACTCGTCGCGGAGCTGCTCGGTGAGCGCCGGGAAGTCGATGATGGCGATCATCTCGGCGTCGAGTCCGACGGCCGGACAGGACGGTCGCAGCACGTAGGTGCCACCGAGGGCGAGGATTGCCTGCGCGATCGGTGTCATGTGCGAGTACATGAGGCAGACTTCGTCGCATCCGTCGTTTTGCGCGAGCTCGGCCGCCAGCCGAATCACGGCGAGGGCGGCCTCGCGCGTCTGCACGGTGACGTCGGCCACGTAGCCGATCGGCATGTCGCACTGGTCGGCGCGACGGAAGTCGGCGTTCACGAGCAATGTGCCCACCGCACGGCCGTCCTGTTTGACCACGTGCGGCGCACCACCTTCGATGTAGGCCGAGAGCTTAGGCGCGTACGGGTCGCGTCGGTACGCCTCGCGCGCCCGGACGATCTCGTCGTCGCGCGCCTCGACGATGGTGGCGGTCGTGCTGATCGCCAGCGCCGTCTTGACGGGCAGCGTGGCGAGCGGGTAGTAGACACACGGCACGTAGCCGCAGAAGGCGTGGTCGTACATCGAGCCGTGCACGACGGAGATCGCGACCCCTTGTTCCTTCGCCATCGCGAAGCAGCCCTGGACGCTCCGAACAAACACCGGATCGGGGGCCCCGTCGCCTTCCCTGGCCAGCTCGCGCGGCCGGGCCGCCTTGAGGACGGTTGCGCCGATGCCGAGCCGTGTCTCGTCGTAGAATCCGGCGCTCACCGTCTTGCCTTTCTCGTCGACGACATAGATGCTCGCCTCGCGCGCCGTTTCGACGGTCTCGAACATCTCCGGTGCCCGTTTGCCATGATACGAGTCGCCGAGGATCCGTGTGGCGACCTTGAGGTCCTTCCGGGAGGTGACCCGGCGGACGACGACGTCGGTGAACGTATCGGGCAGGGCGTGGCTCTTGAGGGTTGTGTCAACCATGTCCATCATCCTCTGTTTGAGTTTCGTTCGCGAGTCGTGGAGGCGCTTTTTCACGGTCGTGAGGGGCACTTCGAGGAACTCGGCGATTTCGGTTTGCGAGTAGCCGTTGATGTAAAACAGGGTCGTCGCCGTGCGCTGGTGCTCGGGCAGCGTGCGGATCGCCTCGAGCACTTTTTCTTGAATCTCGCGCCCCTGAGCGAGCCGGTCCGGCCCCTCGCCGTGGGCGGCCGCCTCGGCCGCGTGCTCGATGGGCAGCGTCGGCGGCCTCTTGCGTCGCGTGATCCGGTCGCAGTGCTTGAACACGATGCGCCTCAACCATCCCGGGAACGCGTCGGGCGTGCGCAGATCGGCCAGCCGGCGGTAGCCGTTGATGAAGGCCTCCTGCGCCACATCCTGGGCGAGGTGGAAGTCGCCCAGGATCGAGTAGGCGTATCCGTAGGCCATGTCCTGGAACCGGCGAACGATCCGGCCGAAGGCCTCGAGGTCACCCGAGCGCGACCGTTCAATGAGTGATTCAAGCTGTGTCACGCAGCCTCCACGATGTCTTCGCGTACAAGACCCAGCTTCGGGCCGCGAGGATACCACGGAGCGGCGGATCGAGCGTCGTACGGGCGGAGATACGGGGGCAGGTGCCCAGGGCGTGCCGGGGGTGGCGTTCTTCTCCGGGAGGGGGACCGGTCGTTAGCGGCACGCTGTGGGCCCTTGTGCCGGACGGGGCCTCTGGCGGTAGTGGCCCTTTTTGCCGGTGAGCTTCTCGGCGCGGCGGACGATGCTGGGATTGAGGTCGTGGAGGGCGAGGTCGAAGATCAGGGGGTGCTTGGCGGGGTCGAATTCCGGGAGCAGGGCCACGGCCTCGAGTCGCACGCAGGGATCGGGGTCCTTGAGGCCGCGCTCGACCCAGCCGGCGGCGTCCTTGCCGGCGTGCCTGGCGAGCGCGGCGATGGCGGCGCCGCGGACGCGCTTGTCGTCGGACTCTGCCAGGGGTGCGATGGGCTCGGGGGCGCCATCCTCGCAGCGGCGCATGGCGTGGAGGGCGGCGATGCGCACGTCGGGGGCCTCGTCGTCGAGGTGCATGACGCACCAGTCGAACAGGTCGGGGTCGTTCGTCTTGGCCAGGAGAGAGAGGCCGCGCACGCGTGTCTTGGGGTTTGCGTCCATGAGGTACTCGACGGCCTGGTCCTCGCGGTCGCGGGCTTCGTCGGCCGTTGTCCCGGGGTCCACGCCGACCTCGATCGTGCGGACCGTGTGCGAGGCGTGGAGGCGCTTGGGGTCTACGACGACGCCTTCGAAGAACTCGGGCAGCCACCGACGGGCCATCTCGACGAGTTGCGTTTTTGGGATGATGCTCCGGGTCCGGGCGGCGAGGCGGTTGACGACCCAGCGTGAGAGGCGGTTGACGCCGGGGTGGCGGGGGCTGACGCCCTTGTAGTCCTTGAGCCGCAGGAGCCGGTTGACCCAGGCGGCGAGCTCGCGCGGGGTGGTGGGTTGGTCGGCGGCGCCGGGGTGCGAGCGCAGGACGCTGACCGGGACGGGGGCGTCAATGGCGAGGATGCCGCTGCGATAGATCACGCGTTTCTTGCCGTATCGGTCGCGCATCCGGCCGAGGTCGATGTCGCAGGTGAGGACGACGGGCCGGTCGTGCGAGCGGCGGGCCTGGGTCCTGGCGCGGCCCAGGGCGTAGCCGTGGCCCTTGGCGAACCAGACGCGTTTCGATGGCTTCCTGGGCAGAAAGCCTTCGAGGCATATTCGGCCCGCGCGTCGCCGTGTCGTGCCGTGATAGACGATCATGATCCCGGACCTCCGTCGCCGAGCCGCCTAGGAACGCAGGTGATACGTGACGGGCCGGGTGACCTTCTCGAAGCGTTGCCGGGCCTCGGCGCTCAGGCACCGGAACGCCTGGGGCGAGAGGGTGATGCCGCGGCGCCCGAGCCGGGCGGCGATGTTGACCGTCTTGCCGATGACGTCGAAGCGCTCGGCACCCCTGGGTCCGAAGCTGCCCGCGAGGACGGGGCCGACGTGGACGTTGACGTTCAGGTGCGTGTCGAGGCCGTAGCCGCGCGCGGTCCGGCGTGCCTCGGCGGCAAAGGCGCAGAGCGCGACGATGGCGGCTTCGGCCGACTCCTTCGGGAAGACGGCGAGTCCGGCGTCGCCCATGAACTTGACGATCCGCGCGCCGGCGGGCCCGAGGTGTTCGGCAGCGAGCTCGTAGACGTTCTGGAGGAAGCCGGCGACGCGGGCGTCTTCCTCGGACGACATCCACTCGGCCATACGGCTCAGGTCGAAGAAGGCGACGCCGAGGGTCTGGGCTTGGCAGTCGGGCGGCAAGGACGACGTTTGGCCGCTTCGCGCGTTCGTGGAATGGCACATGGCAGGCCTCCTCTGTGATAGGTCATATAACGTTGGTTCCGGCGGGCCACGCTTGGCCGCGGTCCAACAATGCAATTATTCCGGAAAGCGTGCGGAAGGTCAAGTAGAGAATGCGGCTGAGGAAGGCGTGAGGGGGCAGCGCCCGCCGGGCCGGACCTGCCGACTGTGGCGACAATGGCTTGCGTTGTGACCTGGACGGCGGGTAACTTCTTCCTGGTGGCCAAGGGAGGGATCCCATGGACATTGGCGCAGTCGTTATTCTGTTCGTGGTGCCGGCGGCCATCGTGGCGGCGGCGGTGATCGGGTTCTTCTTCGGGCGGAGGGACCGGTCGTGAACGGCACGCTGTGGGCGCTCGTGCTGTACCTGGCCGGCATGGTGGCCATCGGCCTGTGGGCCGCGCGGCGGTCGGGGAGGAACCTGGGCGAGTTCTACCTGGGCGGGCGTCGGATGCGGGACTTCGTGGTGGCGCTCAGCGCGGTCGTGTCCGGGCGCAGCGCGTGGCTGATGATGGGAGTGGTGGGCCTGACGTTCGTCTACGGCGTCCGCATCGCCTGGTTCATCCCCGGCTACGTGACGATGGAGTTGTTCATGTTCCTGTACGCGGGCCGGCGGCTGCGGCGGTTCACGGGCCGGTACGGGAACGTGACGTTCATTGATTACCTGGCGACGCGCTTCGGTGACCGGCGGGGCGTGCTGCGGGTCGTGGCCGTGGTGATCGTGATCATCTTCTTCACGGCCTACGTGGGCGCGCAGCTCAAGGCGGGCCAGATCATGTTCAACGACCTGCTGGGCTGGGAGTCCGTGCTGAAGGGGATCGTCCTGGTGGCGGCCGTCGTCGGGGCGTACACGATCCTGGGCGGCTTTCGGGCGGTGTCGCTGACCGACGTGGTGCAGGCGCTGTTCATGATTCTGGGGCTCGTGGTGCTGCCGATCGTGGGCTTCGCGGTGGCGGGCGGGCCGGTCACGGCCTGGAGCACGCTGCAGGAGGCGGTTTCGGCCCCGGGAAGCGTTTTTGAGCTGATAGGTTTCGGCAGCCTGGCGGGGGTGGTCAGCGGGCTGGGCATCGGGCTGGCCTCGCCGGGCAATCCGCATATCGTGGTGCGGTATATGTCCATTGACCGGCCGGAGCGGCTGCGGATGGCGGCGCTGGTGGGGACGGTGTGGAACGTCCTGCTGGGGTGGGGGGCGGTGTTCACGGGCCTGGCGGCGCGGGCGCTGTACGACCCGGCGGTGATCGGGGATGCGCAGAACCGGGCCTTCCTTCATATGTCCACGGAGCTGTTTCCGCCGTTCGCGGCGGGGCTGCTGATGGCGGCGCTTCTGGCGGCGATCATGTCCACGGCGGACTCACAACTGCTGGTGATCTCGTCGAGCATCACGCGGGACTTGCGCCAGGGGGTGTTCGGCCGCGGACGGGCGATGCGCGACACGGTCGCCGTGACCTGGGGCCGGGTCAGCGTGGGGGCGGTGGTCGTGGCGGCGGCCCTGCTGAGCTGGGTCTCGGCCGGCGCGGCCAAGGGCGGTGTGTTCAGCACGGTGTTCAGCTACGTGCTGCTCGCGTGGTCGGGGCTGGGGGCGTCGTTCGGGCCGCCGCTGCTGGCGTCGCTCTACTGGCGGCGGGTGACCTGGGGCGGCGCGCTGGCGTCGCTGATCTCCGGGACGGCGGGGTGCATCCTCTGGGTCGCATCGGGTCTTAAGGCCCGCACCGATATCAACGAGATCCTGCCGGCGTTTGCGCTCTCGACGCTGCTGCTGGTCGTGGTCAGTCTCTTGACGCGCCCGCCGGCCGAGGCGGATGAGTTTCTTGGGGCGATGGCGCCGACCGGGCAGGGGGATCGTACGTCGGGTGGTGCGTAGTGGTTTGCTCGCAGAACGCCCGCACGAATAAGCCACCGCGTCCATCGGGCCGAGGGGAAGCCCCTGCCTGGGCCTATTCACGGACTTCTTGACAGAACCTTTGGCTCGGCTCGTTGTCGGAGGGCGTATTCACAGGCCGAGGCGGCGTCTCGCGCGCTCAGAGAATTCCATTCGACGCTTACGGTATCCCGGATTCTCGTCCTTGGCTATGTGCTCCTTTTCGTACCACTTGATGAAGTCATCGACGTCCTTGGCCTGCTCGGCAGACAAAGACTTGGCTGCGTCCGAGAGTTGCCTGTCCCATTGTGCAAGGCGCTCAGGCGCCGCACCGGGTCCAAGAGACTCGAATCCCATGGCGAGAAGCAGCTTGGTCCGGGTTGCCGGATCCTCTTCATTCCAGACGGCCACAATCTGGCGGGCAAGATGGAGGCGCCCTTCGATCGGGGTGACCCCGCCGCCAAAGCTATGGGCGTGCGGGTCTTCGTAGTCCTCGGGCGAGGAGGTCGCGATTCTTTCGAGATCCGGCTTGAGTTCTCTGAGGTCCGCGGCCCAGATCGCCCAGAGGATGCCGGAGATCATCCTGTTGGTGCGTTCGAGGTGCGGCCTGAGCAGAGAAAGAAGCTTTTGGTTGAATCTCTGCGGATCACGCTGTGCGATCTGTGTGAGGGCACCAAGCACCTGATCATATACGTACCCGTCCTCGATCCGTGTCAGCGTCGTGTACATCTCATCGAAGTGGTCTGTGCCGCCGCGACGGGCGAGGGCGCGGCAGGCGGCACCGAGTGAGATATTGATAAGGTCGTCGGCGAGTTCCGGATCGAGCAACGCCAGCAAGGCGTCGTCAATCTCTTGCCCCGGATAACGAAGCGGCTGTTCCATCGGGACGAGGAGCTCGATCGCCCGGCCGCGTTCCTTCCAGCCGCTTTCGGGATCGAGGACGACCTGGATCAACGATTCTACTCTCTTTGCCTCATCCGGTATGCCGTTTATGGCGTCGAGGTGAGCGAACGCGGACACACTCAGATCGCCCTTCTTTTCCGGAGCTATCTCCTTCGCCAATTCGGCCGCTCTCTGGGTGTCGGTCCGGGCGATTTCGTCGAACACCTGGCGAGCCCATTCCCCTTCAGTTCGGCTGAGTCGCCATTGCAGCGCCGCAACATATCGCTCCCGCTCCTGCCCCTTGAGGCCCTGGAGCGCCCATTGCCATCCGGGCGCGTCCGAACACGCCCATGCTTCGAGGCGCTGAGCGTCGTTCGCAGCTTCGAGCTTTTTCAGAGCAAGAGTCGCGGCCTCTTTGAGCTTTTCGTCGCTGTCGAGGAAGAGATCGAAGAGGAGAGCTCGCTCGCGGCGACGCTCGGCCAGTCGCGCATCCCACGTCTCGGTGCCAGTTTCATCAAGTGCGTCCGTCATACTGACCCGTTCACGCGTTGTCGGAGGCTCCTCGGGCTCCGGCAGGCGCTCATGAATGTCGCGCAGGGCCCGAGCGAGGTCAGCGTACGCGAAGTCGCCGGCCGCCCTCGCGGCCTCTCGAACGATCGTGTGGGAAAGAAGCCGCTGGTCGGGCGTGAACAGCTCGAGGAACTGCTTGGTGAGCAAGTGCAGGCGAGTCAGTTCCTCATCTGTGTACCGAGGGGTGCCCGTCTCAGGAGCACGGAGATCGTAGAAGTAGGCGGGCTCGAACTGCGACCAGCGTTCGCCCAAGTGTTCGGGGAGCGCGATCGTTACGAGGAATTCCGCAAGATTCAGAAGGACGTCCCTCGTGTAATGCCCGATCCATCGCACGGAGATGTGATCGGCCCATATCGACTTGGCCACGTGGATGTGCTCCTGGCCGTCACCTGAACGCAACACGAGCGTTCCCCTGCCATCAGCCGTCGAAAACATGCCATGAGCGTCGCCGCTGTTTGGCCAGCTTCTGAGCCAGTTCAGCCACCATATGGTGTGGGCGATATGCCGGGCCTCGCTGTAATCCAATTCGCAGTAACGGAAGTCATAGGCGGGCCGGTTGTGGAGGATATTGTAGGAGACTCTCCCGCTCGAACTGGACTTGGCCTGGGCGAGATACGAGCCCTTCGGGTCGGCCCGGAGGAAGTAGTGATCATCAATGGCCACGTAGCTGCGGGAGGAGGCATAGGAGAAAGAAACGGAACATGTGCCGGGCGGCTTCCGGTCGTCACGCGCGTCCACGGCGAGGCGAAAGCGGGCTCGATGGCCAGGATGGCGGTTCGCCTCAGCCAACGCAAGCGCGGCGGCTTGAGGGGGGAGTCTCCAGAAGTCCGGGGGAACGTGGGACTTGATGACGGCTTCTTCCTCCAGATCCGATACGTTCCTTCCCCACGCGACCATGTAGCGGACAATCTCCTCGTTGGAGAGGCCCTTCAGAGAAGCATAGTGATAGGGTTTCGAGACCTCGGCAGGAGAGGGTTCCTCCTTCTTGCCACTTCGACCCCAGGTCCCGGGCCACGCCCCTTCGTCGGGCACAGGGTCCTGATCCTCTGGGAATTCGAGGTGTGACCTTTTCAGCCTCTCCACTTCCTCCGAGGCGTCGCGCGCATCAAGGAGGCGGAAATGGTCGCCGTCGCCGCCTTGGGGCGCAACGTATGCCCTCTTATCCTTGTTCCATTTGTACACGACCTTTGTCTTGATCTGGCCGCCGCCTTCCGGACCAAGCTCGATATCAAAGACACCGTCCTGATCAGCGTCGGTCAGTCTGTAGGACCACTCTTTCTTGCCCCAATTGTAGAGCACGGCAAGGAGGGGCTCGGGCTTCCGACGCACGGCGGCGACGCGGAGGACATCGGCGCGGGAGAACGCTTTGACACTGTATGAGGCGTGATCGGCCCGCTCGACCACGCCGTCGCCGTTGATGTCCGCGATCATGCCAGGGGCCTCGAGGACGGTGCTGTGACCGAATGGCTGGATCATCTTGCCGTCGTGAGCAAACGCCGCGATCGCAGCCATCTCCCAGTTCTTGAAGAACGATCCTTCGATCGTGTCGAAAAGCTCTTGGGGATCGGCGATGTCATAGTCTTCATCCCGGAACAGAGATCTTTTGCTCAGAAATCCATACAGGACGAGGTAGATGGGAGGTTCGCCCTCGGCTTGCGGGCAGACCACGACTTCGGGATCGTAGTGCGATTCGAGGAAGGATTTGTAGCCGGCGTCTTCGTGCCGATTCGCGCGCCGCCAGAGCTCGTAGAAGGCCTCCGAGCACGTGCCGTTGTTGAGGAGGTTTTGAACAAGATCCGACCCGGACATCTGCCAGAATTCCTTGCTGGTCGCGGGCCCCGTCTCCGTGTCTGGGGTGTCGCCGAAGGCTGGCGCAGCGAGGGCACATACCACAATCAAGCAGGAGCAGAATACGCACCCAAACCTTGATGTGCTCGCGCTGCTGTGAGTACCTGGGGCATAGCTTCGGTGGTCCCTGCTCAAAGGCTCAGCTCGGCGCGCTATTCCTCCGGGAGCTGGTTGGCGGTGGGCAGTGCTCATGAGCAACCCCTCCTTGTGTAGGGTCTGCGTCTTCAGCAGAAGCGGCAGTCTTGAGGGTGGGAATCAGGTTGCGGCTCTGAGCGCGACGACTCGTATCTTGCGGCCCCTGTTTCCCCGTCTTCGCATTCACATCCTGTGTGCCTGGAGTCGCGCAGGCCCCCTGGAGATCGCCTCGGACGGACCGAAGCGGATAATATCCACGATCCAGCTTCCTTCGTGTTTATGGTACCCGCTGGGGTAACAATCGTCAACGTGTTTTTCACCACGGGAGAAGCGAGCGCGGCTACGGGTGTGTGGGCTGTGCGTGGCTGGGAGGAAATGGTGCCGGAGGGCGGGCTCGAACCGGGACGGGGTCTGCCCTCTCGGGGAGATCTTAGATTTCAGCTTGCGCGTTTCCCTGGTGGTCTCTGGGCAAATCGGCAGCGCGAATCTTGCAGGTCGGCTGCGACCGGGCCAGCCGTGGCTTCTCCTTATGGGCATGGGGGGTACCTTCTCTCTGGCCGCCGGGCCGGTCAGTAGTCCCATCTCAGCTTGATGCCGAGGCCTGGGCCGCGGTGGGTGCCGACGTCGCTCTCGACGGAGAGGTGGCGCGAGACCTGCTTTTCGACCGAGACGGTGGTGCTGCGGTCGGAGACGCCTTTCTTGACCTCGATGTACAGGTCGTCGCTGAGGTACTTGCCGGCGCTGACGGCCGTGCCGCCCTCGGCGCCGTCGGCTTCGGTGAGTTCGAGCCGGTCTATTTTCATGATCCTGCGCATGCGGCCGAGGAGGGCGAAGCCGTCGCCGCCCCTGGCGAGCGCGTCGGCGATCCGGGCGAGACGCAGCGCCTGGTAGGGTGTGAGGTGGCTGACGCTGCGGCCGAACAGGACCCGGGCGAGGACCTCGTCGGACGGCAGGGCCGGGACGGAGCTGAAGGCGATGGCGGGCTCGGTGACCGGGCCGGAGAGCGTAATGATGGCCGTGATGCCGCCGGTGGTCGTCTCGGCCTTGACGCTCAGGACGGGCACGGGCGGCGTTGCTCCGGCGAAGGAGATCGAGCCTTCGGTCAGCTTGAAGTGGCGGTCCACGAAGTCGAAGCGGCCGCGGACCAGCTCGAGGCGGCCGGTGATCACGGGTGCCGCGGAGTCTCCTGCGACGGTCAGTTCGCCCTCCCACTCGGAGTCGAGGCCGTGGCCGCGGACGAAGACGCGCTTGGGCAGCGCCACAGCCAGGTCGAGGCGAACGGGGCGCATGGGGGTGCGCGGTGCGGGCGGCGCAGGCGGCGCGGCTGGTGCCCCGGGCAGGTTGATCTCGGTGACCGCGAGCTCGGCCAGTTCGGGCAAGGCGCGTTCGGGCAGCCGCGCGTCAATCGGGCCCGTCTCGACGCGACCCGTCAGCAGCATGTCGGTTGCCGAGCCCGACAGGACGACGTCGCCGCCGGCTGCTCCGGTGAGGTAGTCGGTCGTGAGCAGGGCCATGTCGGCGAGGGCAAGTGTGATCTCGAACGGGAACTGCTTGTCGGGCAGGACGTCGAGCCAGCCCGCGGCGGAGATCGTGCCTTTGTGCCCGTCGGTGGCGCTCAACCGGCTCAAAACGAGGCGCGATTGGCTCGGCGCGATGTCGGCGGTGATGTCGTTGAGCACGGTGCCGGTGCGCAGGTTCTCGTAGGCGCCGTCGCGGATGCGCAGCCAGCCGGTGATGGCCGGCTCGGCGCTCGTGCCGGCGAGTGCGAGGTCGGCCGCGAAGCGGCCTTTGAGGCGTTGATCGCCGGTGAAGAGCGTGGAGAGCGCCTCTTCGAGCCGGACGTCGGCGAGCAAGGTGGCCTCCAGCAAGCGGTCGGGCGCGAGTTCCCAGGGCCACGTCCCGGCGCCGATGCGGAGCGTGCCCGAGGCCGTGCCCGCCGCGCTCGTGGCAGTGAACTCGGGGACGGCCAGGACGCCGTCGCGCAGGGCGATTGTGGCGGTGGCGTCGAGGTCGTCAACGAGGCTGCCGGTGTCTTTGATTCGATACGCGATGTCCTCGACGGTGAGCGAGCCGTTGAATTCCGGGGAGCGGTCCGGCGTGCGTGAGCCGTCGAGGGTGAGTGCGATCCGTCCCTTGAGGTCGTACTCGGCCGGGGCAAGGAGCGGTGCAAGGAACGGCGCGAGATCGGCGAGTTCGGCGCGGGCTGTGATGGTGCCGTCGAACGGCGCGTCGGGGTCGAATGTCCACGGCCGGGCGCCGAGAGTCACGGCAACACGGCCTGTGAGGTCGGTGCGGCCCGCGCGCGCGGCGAGGTTCTTGAGTGACAGGACGCCGTCCTTCATCTCGATCTCCACGGCGGCCTCGACGTCGGAGATGGCGGTGTCCGTTGCCGTGTCGGTGTATGCGCCCTGTTGCAGGCTCACGCGGCCGACGAGTTCCGGCGCGTCAAACGTGCCGCCGGCGCGGAGTGTGGTCGCCAGATGCCCGCGCACGCCGTATCGCTCGGGGAGGATGAGGGCGGAGAGCGGGCCGATGGGTGCGTCGGCCGTCAGCGTGGCCTCGAGCTGCCCGTCGGGCGGGAGGTTCAATGCGACGGGAGCGAGGGACAGGGTCAGGGGGAAGCGGAACCGGGTTTCGAGGGCGCCGTTGCCTTCGCCCTGAGTGAGGGACAGTTTCCCGCTGAACCGGCCGTCTTCGAGCCGGGCGTTCGCATACAGTGTTGCGGGGGCAAGATCGGCATAGGCCGGTGCCAGTGGTTTCAACTTCTCGATGGTGAGTTCGGTTTGTATGCGCGGCGCGGATGGCGGGCCGCCGAGATCGAGCCGCAGCGAGGCGAGGCCCTCCGTCTCGGGCACGCCGATCGGGCCGAGCAGCCGAAGCGGGAGGCCCGTGACCTCGACGAGGGCGGACAGCTCGTCATCGCTCATGCGGCCCGAGACGACGACGCGGCCGTCGCCGAGCATGATGTCCATGTCGCTGAGGGCGTACTCGGGACCGATCCAGGTGATGGCGGCGGGACGCTGAAGTTGGACCGGGATCGTCGCGTAGGTGCCCTCGAGCTGCTGGAGCTCGACGGGGCCGTCGAACCGGCCGGCGGCGCGCGCTTCGATGTCGAAGGGCTCGCGGTAGCGGCCTGTCGAGCGGACCGAGGCCTTGAGCGATTCCCGGTCGCCTTCGGCGTGGACCTCGAGCGTGGCGACCTCGAGGTCCTCGACGTGGAAGTCGCTCGCATGGACGCGCGCGCTGCCGCGCGGCTTGCCGAACAGGTCCGTGAGTCGCGCCCGGATCGTGGCCTCGCTGCACTGGCCGAAGCGGCCCGCGAGGTCCTTGACCCGGGCGTCGAGCTCGACGTCCTGGACACCGGCCGAGGGGCGGAGCGTCGCGCGGAACGTGGCGCTGCCGTCGAGGTCCTCGGCCCCGAGCGACGCCAGGGAGGCGAGACGGGGCACGTCGCCGAGCAACTCGCCCTCGAGCAAGCCGGTCGTGATGTCCACTGCGACGTGGCCCGTGACATGGCCGCCCGCGCCCTGGGCCGTGATGCGCGACGCGGACAGGCGGCCCGCGTCGAGCGCGAAGTCGGCCGTGGCGTTGAGGGGGTGTTCTTCGTGGCGCGCCATAAGGCGTACGGTTCCGTGCATGCGCGGGTTCGAGAGCTGCAGGTTGACGGGGCCGGGTTGGAGATCGAGGAGGAAGGTTGAGGCGATGTCGGCCAGCTCGGATGCGGTGGCCTGGAGCTCGGCCTTCCACGCGGTCAGCGGGCCGGCGCCGCGCAGGAAGACGTTGACGTCGCCGGGCTCAGGCAATCCGGCGAGGCGGCCCAGGACACGGCCGTCGGGCTCATGAACGGAAATCGTAAGCGACAGCTCGGCCGGCTCGTCGTGGAGAGTGGCTGAGATGTCGGCGTAGGCGTCGGCATCCGTCCGCTCGATGCGCCACGTCGTTGCGGCGCGTTCCATGGGGCGGCGTGCGGACACGCTCCCGGCGACGTGCAGGACGGTCCTCTCGCCGGCGAGGGCGGGACCGAGGGTGAGCTGCTTGATCTCGGTTTTGCCGACGACGATGGAGGGGATCATTTCGCGCCAGGGCGGGCGGGGACGTTGCGGCGGCCGCCTGGGCATCGGCGGGACGCGTTCGAGGGTGACGGCCGAGCTTGTGATCTCGTGGACGACGATGTGGCCGCGGACCAGGGCGAGCGGCGCCCAGCGGACGTGGAGGTCGTCGAGCTGGAGCCAGACGCCGTCCGTGTCTTCGAAGCGTACGTCGTCGAGGACAACAGAGAACGGCACGGTGCCGCGCAGCGACTTGATGCGAACCTCCGAGCCGGTCATCTTGCCGAGGGCGCGTTCGACGGCGGAGGCGATGCGGCGCTTGGCCCACGGGGTTTGGGCGACGAGGAACAAGACGGCCACGAGCAGCACGAGGACGCCACAGCCAACGGCCAGCCGCCTGGCCCATCGCCGGATCCTGTTTCTTGCTTTCCCCATGCGTCCTCGGTACGGGGCCCCGTTCCGGATTCAGAACGACTGCCCCAGGCTCACGTAGATTTGGAACGTGTCGTCGATGCCGTCGCGCCGGTCGAGAGGGAACCCGAGGTCGAAGCGGATCGGGCCGATCGGCGTTGCGTAGCGCACCCCGATGCCGGCCGCCCAGAAGAGCTCGCCGAACGGATCGGGTGTGGAGTCGGTGAAGGCGTTGCCGGCGTCGAGGAAGGGCACGAGGCCGACGGCCTGGGAAATTTGGATACGCAGCTCCACGGACAGCTCGAACAGGGACTTGCCGCCGATGGGATCTGTGCCGTCGAGGGGCGATACGGTCTGGTAGGCGTAGCCCCGGACGGAGCCGCCGCCGCCGGCGTAGAACCGCTCGTCGGCGGGGATGTCGTCGCGTTCCCCGCCGGCGACAGACCCGGCGGCCACACGTCCGGCCAGGACGATCGAGGGCCCTGTTGATAACGGGACATAACGGGCATACTGGATTCGGCCTTTGACGAAGCCGAGGTCGGCCGAGCGCAGGTCGTAGAATGGGGCGATCTGCACGCCGAGCCTGCCGCCGCGGCTGGGTGAGAGCCAATCGTCGCTCGTGTCCCAATCGAATGTAGCCGGCACGGAGACAAGGCTGAAAAACTCCTTCTGACCGAGCTGTTCCACTTCGCTGTACTTGTATGCGAGGCCGGCGCCCACCGACATGCCTTCGGCCACCACGCGTTTGACGATGGCTGAGGCCCCGATATTCCGGCTGGTGTAGGCGTCGGGCTTGTCTTCGGCCAGGCGCAGGTTCAGGACCAGGGTTTGGTCGCGGCGCCGGAAGTGTGGTCGGCGGAATTCTGCTTCCGCCGCGGCGGTGATTTCGGAGACGGCGGCCGAGAGGCTCAGCCGCTCGGCGTGCCCGCGCAGGTTCCTGTGCTGCCATGAGGCGTTGAGGCCGAGCCCTTCGTCTGTTCGGTAACTGACGCCGAGCCCGACGGTCCGGTGGCGACGCTCTGCGAGGTGGATTTCAATGGGGACACGGCCGCGCTCGTCGAGCGCGTCGGCGGGGGCGACCTGAACGATGGCGAACAGGGGGGTGGCGATCAACCGGGCCTGCGCCCGGGCCAGGAGGTCGCCGTCGAAGCGTTCGCCGGCCTGCCAGGGGACCTCGTTGCGAACGACGCTCTCGCGCACGGAGGTCAAGCCGGTGATCGTGAGCTCGCCAAAGGTGGCCACCGGGCCCGGCTCGACGACGAGGCGGACGGTCAGCGAATGGGTCGCGTGATCCACAACGACGCTGCGGTCGGCGACGGTCGGGTACGGATGGCCTCGTTGCCTGAACCACCGGAGCAGCTTCTTCTGCGAGGAGAGAACGGCGGCCGCTCTCGCCCGGTCGCCCGGGACCAGGCCGATCTCCTGCGGTTCGGCTGGTCCGACCTTGTGGCCTTCGGGTGTCTCGATCGTGGCGGCCGAGAGGAGATAGGGCGGGCCGGGGGCGACCCGGAACACCACGAGGACGGGAACGGCGTCGAGATCGAGCTCGTAGGCGATGGTTGATGCATAGTAGCCGTGTGCTTTCATGACCTGTGCGAGGCGCTCGCGGTCGCGGTCGGCCCGCATCCGGAGCGCGGGCCCGACCACGGGCGCACGTTGCCTGAGCTGGACGCAGTCCGAGGCGGCTTTGAGCGCCTGGCGCAGGCGTTTGTCGGGGACGCCTTCGAACCTCACGCGGTACTCGCCGGGACCCGCGAACGCGTGGGACGGATGCGCAAGAAGCGCGAGCCCGAGGAGGAGCCACGCGAGCGCGGGCCGAATGCGCCGGACCGCCCCGATGAGCGCGGCGACCGGGCGCGCGCGGGATACGTGTCGGTGGCTTGTCGAGAACGTGCTCAAGGGATTCTCCTGCTTTCCGGGAGGTACCGGACGCTGCACCGTCTTGCGGACCGCGGCACCTCGCGGTGGGGGCGGTGCGCCGGGCCTGTGGCCGGCCTTCCGCCCGTCGCATTCCAGAGAGATTCGGCCGCCCTATGTATCTTACCACAGGCTGAGAAAAACCCCAGGGTCGAATGGCGGTGTGCGTCAGTCCTTCATGGACCGGACTGCCTCTAGGTACGCGCGTCCGGCGGGTAGTATCTGGTACCGTACCCTGTCCCCTCTGGCGTCTATCCGTCTGACCAGCTCTGGGATGTCTCTCAGAACCCAGTTCACATGTCTAGCGCTTATGCGTTCCACGTGTTCTGAGTCAGCCGGAGGGGTTTCCCGTTCAGTCCACTCGGCAATCTGCGGACACGAGACCGGCCCATCGAAGTGCTCCAACGCTCGCAGGCAGCGAAAGACGCGCGTCTCCTGCAGTCTGCTTACTTGCGGCTTCACGTCCGATACGCCTGGCACCTTGCTGTACTGACGCCTAATCACCGCATCTATCTGCGCATGGAAGTCGCTCATCGTGCCTTCGTTTTCGATCCTCACGTTGGCGAGATCGCAGGCAACAGGCAAGAGCCCAAACGCCCACTGCCGCCTATCGTGTTCCTGGAAGTCACGCAGTGTCTGTATCTCATCGAGGCGACCGCGCGCCAAATGCCTCTCAAAGCGCGTCCGCTCACTTGCGTCGATGAATACGACCTTGCAGTCCGGGAGATGGCTTCTTGTGTACTGCACCTCCTCGATGGTCCTGAAGCCGGTTACGACCGTGTCGTGCGCGGGGTCGTACATCCCTACTATCTCGCGAGCGACTATGTCCGGGCCTTGGCGCTCAAGGACCTCTTTTGCGAGGTAGAATGCATTGGGGGCCGTGATGCCGTCCCTCTCAGCGATCATTCGGAGAATGCTACTTGCTTCGATGAAGCGGTATGAGTGATGAGAGGTCGCATACTGCCCCAAGGTCGTCTTCCCGGCACACATCTTGCCTATCACCAGGTAGAGCGATCCAAACAGGCTTGGCCCATCTGTCTCTTTTCTGAGGCGCCTTACAGAATAAGAAGTGCCGCTCAGGTTCAGTATGGCAGCGTATTCCTCCAGTCTATCAATGAGCTTGAGGAAGGCTCTCACGCGGAAATCATGCTCGATGGACTCCTCAAAAGACATCTCACCCAGGCGCTTCGATGCTCCCGCAGGCACAAACCAGCCATTGAAG
>Ga0180431_10001291_pt1 | contig 35346 bp, 27 predicted proteins | sample SS_ome_11_FD_132459 | JGI IMG/M metagenome (GOLD analysis project Ga0180431, IMG submission 132459) | Hypersaline lake sediment archaeal communities from the Salton Sea, California, USA - SS_1_MS_1 metaG | ecosystem: Environmental > Aquatic > Non-marine Saline and Alkaline > Hypersaline >... | reverse complement strand
GCCGGCGGGTCTTCAGGACTTTGAGCCGGTCGAAACACAGGTTGCGGGCGATGGTGTAGATCCAGGTGGAGAAGCGGGCCGAGGCCCGGTAGGAATCCGCCGAACGGATCGCTTTCATGAAGGTCTCCTGCACCAGATCTTCCGCCTCGTCTTCCGAAGGAACAAAACCACGGCAGTAGCGGAGCAGCCGTACCGCATAGCGGTCCATCAGCTCCCCGAAGGCGTCGGTGTCGCCCCGGGAGTAGCGGATGAAGAGTCGTTCATCGCTTATGCGGTTCGGTTCACGTCCCATGCAGTTCCGTATACCGGTCCGGCTCACCGGACGTTTATCGGGATCGGTTCAGACCAGGCCCATCTCGCGCCGCAGCCCGTCGAGGGTGGTCGTACCCTGTTCCAGGGCCGACCCCAGAGCCGAGCGCAGAGACTCGATATCGAACTGCTGTTCCAGGGTTTCGAGCAGAACCAGGTCCACGATCCCCACCACCGCGGCCACCTCACGGCCGTGACGGCGCAGGACCGCCCGCTCCCCGGCGTACCCGACCCGGTTGACGATCTCGGAAATGTCCTTGCGGGCCTCCGAGACGGAGATATCGATCATCATTTTCTCCTTTGTACGTTTCGTCTGTTTTGTACGATTCTATATCACTATACGGGAAGACCGCGACATGGCCACATCGCGGCAATATCAGGCTGCAGAAGACGTGTCAGGCGCCGAATTTCTGCAACCGATCGGCGTGCCCGAGAGCCAGCCCCATGAGATGCATCATGGGGAAGGTGCCCAGGGTGCCCCGGTGGGCGCAGGCGATCTCGGAAAAAGTCTCGACCCCGCTCCAGCGGGCAACGGGCGAGTGCAGCAGGACCGGAACCGAGTGACCGGAGTGGGCCCGGACCAGGGCCGGGGTGGAGTGATCGCCGGTCACGACCACCACCCCGGGGCCCAGTTCGAGGAAACCGGGCAGGGCGGCGTCGGCTTCTTCGATGGCGGCCACTTTGGCGTCGAAGTCGCCATCTTCGCCGCGGGCATCGGTGGCCTTGAAGTGCACGAAGAAGAAATCGTGGCTCGACCAGTAGCCGGTAACCGCCTCGAGCTGCCCGGCCAGGTCGGTGGCTCCTTCGTGGACATCCATGCCGAGCAGGCGGCTGATGCCCTTGTACATCGGGTAGGTGGCCACCGCCACCGCCCGCAGACCGAAGCGCTCCTGCAGGCTCGGGTAGCGCCGGAAGCGGGCGATCCCCCGCAGCAGGGGATAGTAAGCCGGTTCGCCGGCTGCCGCCAGAGGACCGGTCACCTGTTCGAGCAGGGTGCGCAGCAGTTCGGATGCCGGCTCGGCCTCGGGTCGCAGGGCCTCGACCGGCAGGGGCGGTACGCCGGTAGCCTGGGGATCGGTGTCGGCGATACCGTCGGCCAGTTCGATGCCGTCGGGGCGTAGAACGACCGCCGCCCGGTGTTCCTTGACCGGTTCGACGAAGACCTCTACCCCCTCAAGCCCGATGGCGTCACGCATGATAGCGCACAGACGCCCGCATTCTTCGGTCCGGATCCGCCCGGCGCGCCGGTCGATGATTCGACCTTCGGCGTCGACGGTGGCGAAATTGACCCGGATGGCCAGATCCCCCTCGGCCAGCCCGAAACCGATCCCGGCCGCTTCGAGCACCCCCCGGCCGATGTTGTTCTCGACCGGATCGTATCCGAAGAGCGCAAAATGCCCCGGCCCGCTCCCGGGGGCGATTCCGGGCAGGACAGGGACTGTGAGTCCCGTCTCGGATCGGGCCGCCAGCTCGTCGAGGACCGGGGTGCGGGCCGCCTCGAGTTCGGTCTGCCGCCGGTCCGGATCGGTCGTCCCGCCCAGACCGTCGAGGATGTAATAGAGGATACGGCAGTCGTTCTGTCGAACGAGTTCATCGGGCAGCATCGTACAACTCTCCTGGAACGGGTGGGGAACCTGTCCTACATTACAGGTGTGCCCGGACCCGGTCAGTAGAAAAGGCCGGACCGGAACAATGCTCGCCGCCCTGTCGTATAGCAGAGGTGCCATGACCGACGACGACCGCACCGGTACCGGACCCGAATCCGGCGACGATCTTCCCCGCGAGGAGTACTACTACGACCTGCCCGGTTCCGAGGGAGACCGGCGGGACGCTTCGCAGGACGGGGGATCGGGCTCGAGCCGCACGCCGGGAAACGGCAGGAGGGGCAACAGTCACCAGTACGATCTGGGGACCTGGATCGTGGACGGCTGGCACGTGATCCGCGATGAGCTCGTCGGTTACATGATCGCCGCTTTCATCCTGGCCCTGATTCTGGTCATCGCCCTGAGGATCCACGTCCTGATCTATATTGCGATCGGCGGCCCCCTGAAGGCCGGCTTTTTTCTGATGACCATCAACCACATGCGCACCGGCAAGCCGCCGCACATCGGCGATCTCTTCCAGCCGTACAACCGGTACGTGCCGATAACTCTCGCTTTCCTGCTCATGAGCGCCTTTTCGGCCATCGGATTCGTCCTCTGTCTGGTTCCCGGCATCATCGTGCTGGGAATCTACCTCTTCACCTTCCTGTTCATCATCGACAAGGGCTACGATTTCTGGGAAGCAATGGAAGCCAGCCGCCGGGTGGTTTCGCGCGACTACATGCTCTTTTTCCTCTTCGCTCTGGTGCTGCTGGTACTCAACTTCGCAGGCCTGATCTTCTTCATAATCGGTCTGCTCATCACTCTGCCGCTGCAGTTCGCCGCGATCGCCTGCGCCTACCGGCAGATCGTGGGTCTGGAGCCCGAGCCGGCCGTGCGCCCCTATGAGCCGCGTCCCCGGCCCTACCCGGGCACAACCGGTCCAGAAGACAGCGACTACCCCGATATCATTTCATAGGAGCCTGTCGGAGTAATCCGCCGGCTGCGGTCTGCGCTGGCATCCGGCCGGGCAGGGGTGTTGTTTTCTATGGCGCAAGCCTGAGAGCCAGCTCGTCGGCCAGGAGCATTCCCGCATCGGTCAGCACGATTCTTTCTGCTTCACGTCGGGCCAGGCCCCGGGCGATGGTTGCCTCAGAGCGGGCGAGGATGCCCTCCCGATAGACCTCCGGAATACGGTCCAGGTTCAGACCCGCAGCCGTGCGCAGCCCCAGGAGGACCCGCTCCCGGCACCGTGCCAGTTCATCGGGTTCCTCGACTTCGGCCCAGGGCAGACGTCCCCCCTCGAGCAGCGAGGATTGCCAGGCCTCGAGTTCGCGCTGGTTGGCGATCCGCAGACCGGCCAGGTGGCTGTGGGCCGAGGGTCCGAGACCGAGCCAGGAGGCGCCGGTCCAGTAGGCCCGGTTGTGCACCGCCTCGGCCCCCGGACGGGCGAAGTTGCTGACCTCGTAGCGTTCATGGCCGGCCGGGCGCAGGGCCGCGACCGCACTCTCATACGCTGCGGCCAGCCACTCCTGGTCGCGTTCGGTCAGCCGCCCGCGGTCGCGCCAGCGCGTAAAGAGCGTGCCCTCCTCCCAGGTCAGGCCGTAGAGAGAAAGATGGTCGGGACGAAGGGCCAGGGCGCGTTCGATATCCGCCTCCCAGTCGGCCCGGGTCTGCTCCGGGGCACCGAAGATCAGATCGAGACTGAGGGCAAAGCCCGCTCCGGTGATGCGGCCGGCTGCCGTGTCGATATCGGCCGGGGTGTGCACCCGCCCCAGGCGCCGCAGCACCGGCGCCGAAAAACTCTGCGCTCCGAGGCTGATCCGGGTGATCCCCCCGGAGCGGAGCACCGCCAGGCGTTCGGGATCGGCGTGCTCGGGATTGACCTCGCAGGTGGCTTCGGTCCACTCCGACCCCCAGGTGCGGCCGATCCAGGCCAGCAGGCGCTCCAGGTCGGCCGGGGAAAGCCAGGAGGGGGTGCCGCCGCCCAGGTAGAGGGTCCGCACCGCCGATCCGCCGTCGGCCGTGGAATCGTCGGCCGGCGGAGACACTGCTGCCGTACTTCTGGCTACCGTGCCATCGACCGGCGAGGACGTCCCGAGCCGGACGCCCGCCCCGGCCCACAGATCGGCCTCACGCTCCAGCGCGGCGAGGAAGGCATCGGTGTCGGCCCCGCGGCCCACGACCACGGCGAAATCGCAGTAGGGGCAGCGGCGCTCGCAGAAGGGCAGGTGCAGGTAGAGATGGTCGACGAGAACGCTCCGGCCGGCCAGGCGGGCGACCGCATCGGCCGTCATGCTAATCCTCGTCTGTGATCGAGAGGAAGGCCAGAAAGGCTTCCTGGGGGATCTCGACCTGTCCCACCGCCTTCATCCGTTTCTTGCCCTCCTTCTGCCGTTCCAGAAGCTTGCGCTTGCGGGTCACATCGCCGCCGTAGCATTTGGCGGTCACGTTCTTGCGCAGGGCGCTCACGGTTTCCCGGGCGATGATCCGGTTGCCCACCGCGGCCTGAATGGCCACGGCGAAGAGCTGACGGGGGATGAGTTCCTTCAGGCGCCGGGTGAGTTTGCGCCCCCACTCATAGGCCTTGCCGGCATGCACGATCATGCTCAGGGTGTCGACCGGCTCGCCGTTGAGCATGATATCGAGTTTCTGCACCGCTCCGGGCCGCCAGCCGCTGAACTCGTAATCGAGGCTGGCGTAACCGCGGCTGACCGATTTCAGTTTGTCGTAAAAGTCGAACACGATCTCGGCCAGGGGCAGGCCGAGGGTGATCATGACCCGCTCTCCGCCCAGATACTCCATGGTGCGGTGTTCGGCCCGCCGCTCCTGACAGAGGGTCATGAGGTTGCCGATGTAGGCCTGGGGGGTGGTGATGTGGGCTTCGACCCACGGTTCCTCGATCCGTTCGATGCGCTGCGGTTCGGGGAGCAGGGCCGGGTTGTCGACCGCCAGGGTTTCGCCGTCGGTGGTAAGCACGCGGTATTCCACGCTCGGCACGGTGGCGATGATCCCCAGACCGTGCTCGCGACTCAACCGCTCCTGGACGATTTCCATGTGGAGCAGGCCGAGGAAGCCGCAGCGGAACCCGAAGCCCAGGGCGGCGCTCGATTCCGGCTCGAAACTGAGGGCGGCGTCGTTGAGCTGCAACCGTTCCAGGGCATCCTTGAGGTTGCCGTGATCCTCACTCTCCATCGGGTAGATACCGCTGAAGACCATCGACTTGGCCCGCTGGTAGCGGGTCAGGGGTTCTGCGGCCGGAGTGCGGGCGTCGGTGATGGTGTCACCGACCTGGGCGTCACGGATCGTCTTGATCGAGGCGCACAGGTAGCCGACCTCGCCGGCGGTCAGTTCATCGCGCTGCTCGCGGCGCAGGCGGAAGATGCCGACCTCGTCGATCTCGAACGTCTTGCCCGAGCCCATGAGATGGATGTCCTGCCCCGGCCGGAGCGAACCGTCGACCACCCGCAGATGGGGCACCGCCCCGCGGTAGGTATCGAAAACCGAATCGAAGATCAACGCCCGGAGCGGGGCGCTCGCTTCGCCCGCCGGGGCCGGGATACGGTCTATGACCGCTTCGAGCACCGCGGCGATATTGGTCCCCTCCTTGGCCGAGACCGGGATGACGTCCTCGGGCGCGACGCCGATCAGATCGCACAGTTCGGCCGTCACGTCGTCGGGGCGGGCGCTCGGCAGGTCGATCTTGTTCACCACCGGAATGATCTCGAGATCGTTTTCGATCGCCAGGTAGAGATTGCTGAGGGTCTGGGCCTCGATCCCCTGACTGGCGTCGACCACCAGCACGGCCCCCTCACAGGCGGCCAGCGAGCGGGAGACCTCGTAGGTGAAGTCGACGTGGCCGGGGGTGTCGATGAGGTTGAGAATGTAGTTCTCACCCCCCCGCTCCCAGGCCATACGGACCGGGTGCATCTTGATGGTGATGCCCCGCTCCCGCTCCAGATCCATGTCGTCGAGAACCTGGTCGACCATCTTCAAGCGTTCGAGGGTGCCGGTTGCTTCGAGCAGGCGATCGGCCAGGGTCGACTTGCCGTGATCGATGTGGGCGACGATGCAGAAATTGCGGATGAGGGTCTGATCCATCGGATCTCAGTCGGAGAGCGGACCGCGGTCGGAGCGGATACTCACCGGCCTCCTTCCACCCGCTCGACATATTTCACGATCGCCTCGTGCAGGGCTTCGGCGACCCGGTTCTTGAAACTGTTCTGGCGCAGGTAGTTCTCCTCGGCCCGGTTGGTGATGAAGGCCATCTCGACCAGCACCCCCGGCATGCTGGCGCCGTTCAGGACCAGGAACCCCGCCTGATCGAGCCGCCGGGGCTGCACCTGATGCCGGATCCGGCCGATGAGTTCGTCCTGGATCAGGCCGGCCAGGACCTGACTCTCCTCCAGGAATTTGGTACTGTAGAGTTCCCCCAGGATCCCGCGCAGCATCGGCTCGCCGGCGTTGAGCTGCAGAGCCCGGGAGTTTTCCTCGTACCTGATGACCGAGTTCTCGTAGGTGGCGACCTGACGGGATTCGTCGTTTTTCGCCTCGGAGAGAAAGAAGGTCATGAAGCCGTTGGCCGAGGGATCGTCGAACCCGTTGGCGTGGATGGAGATGAAGAGATCTCCCTGCCGCTCGTTGGCGATCGCGTAGCGTTCGGCGAGTTCGGGGAAGACATCGCTCTCCCGGGTCATGACGACTTCGATGTCGCTGGTGCGCGGGTCGCGCCCGAACAATTCGCGCAGACGCAGAGCCACGTCGAGAACAACCTCTTTCTCCTGCAGCCCGGTGGGGCCGATGCTGCCCGGATCGCGCCCGCCGTGGCCGGGATCGATGACCACGGTCTGGATGCCGCGCCGGGGCACGGCGGGATTGGGGGCCGAGGTGTCGACCCGCTCCCCGGCCGCCGAACGCCGCAGGGTCAGCAGGAGCCCGTCCCGGGTGGGGTAGAACTCGGGTTGCTCGGTGTAGCGCCGCGAGAGCTTGAAACTGATCTGCAGGACGTCTTCTTCCTCGTATACCTCGAGCCCCCGGACCAGCCCGATGCAGCGGGTCCGTTTCAGGGCCGCCACGTCGGCCCGGGCACCGAGAAAACTGATATGGAGCCAGCCTTCACCCTCGGAAAAGGAATCATAGGTCAGCGGCTCGGTCAGCAGGATCTCCACCTCGGTGCCCTGTTCGGGCCGGTCGGTCATGCGGATGCCCAGGATATTCAGTCCGGAGCCGCCGTAGTTGAGCCAGCCCTGCTGGGGCAGGTACTCGCACTCCCGCCCGGTATACTCGCTCAAGAGGTGGGCCACTCCGGCCGCCGGAGCGTAGGGCAGGCCGTCGCGCAGCAGTACCGGCCGGGGCAGGTTCACGGCCCGGTTGGGTTGCTTGTCCACGACCACGGTCGGCGATCCGAGGGTGAAGATCAGGTGCCGCGTGCCCGTGAACAGCTCGTACTTGTTCTTGATATCCCAGCGATCCTGGGCCCCGAGATAGCTCGCCAGATCGGTGAGTCGAAGAAAGATCTCGCCCCCCTCGAGCCGGATCCCCCGCAAGCGGTCCTGGGTCGGGGTGCCGTTACGGGCGATCACAACCATCGGTTCGGCGAATCCGATCGGGTCGGGTTCCTGCAGCACGGGCTGAGACGCTGCGGCGACCGCCCACGGCGGCGCCAGAACGGTCAGGAGCAGAATTGCCGCCGTTGAGCAACGACGCCCTCGGGTAGCGGCCGGGGTATATCTGGATTGCAGCATCATCATGATCTCAGAACGATCCGGGGTCCTGAAGGGTTCCTTACCCTTTGAGCGAACGCAGGGCCTTTTTCATCTCCCGCCTGGCTTCATCATCCTCTATCCGGCGCCGTTTGTCACCCTTGCCGCGCCCGCGGGCCACGGCCAGGAGGATTTTGGCATACCCCCCCTGAAAATACAGTCTGACCGGCACGAGGGTCAGACCCTTCTGAGAGACCCGGCCGATAAGCCGCCGGATCTGGTGACGATGGAGCAGCAGCTTGCGCGGGCGTTTCGGCTCGTGGTTGCTGTAACCGCCCTGCTCGTAAGGCGGTATATGGCAGTCGATCAGCCAGACCTCGCCGCCCTCGATGCGTGCGAAACTGCCGCTCAGATCGGCCCGCCCGGCCCGCAGGCTCTTGACCTCGGTGCCGGTCAGAACCAGACCGGCTTCGACGGTTTCGATGATCTCGTAGTCGCGCCGGATCCGTTTGTTCGAGGCCACCAGGCGCTCTGCCATGACGATCACCCGCCGGGTTTTCTGTCCGGGAACTGAACTGGCGTGCATCCGGAGTTTCCGGATGGGCACAAACTACGCCGAGCAGGGCAGGCGGAATAGGGAAAAGGCATGGTGCCGCCGGTGCGCCACCCCCTTCCCGGATCTTGACGAACGTGCACCTGGACCGTAGGTTTGTCTGTCGCTGCCGAAGTGGTGGAATTGGTAGACACGCTGCGTTCAGGACGCAGTGGGCGCAAGCCCGTGTGGGTTCAAATCCCTCCTTCGGCACCAGTTCGTTACAGGCCCCCGGCGGTGACCGCCGTCCGGGGGCTTGACGTAAAGAAGTTGCCGCCTCAGGAAAAGCGCGGTATAAGGCAGGTACTATGGTAACCTTCCAGCATGGGGAAGGCATATGGCACGCATTCTGGTAGTAGATGACGAGATTGCTATCGTCGATGTCCTCAAGACGTTCCTCGAGGAGAACGAACACAAGGTCTTCACCGCCTACGACGGGCTCGAGGCGATCGAGGTCACCAAGCGGGAACGGCCGCACATCATTCTGCTCGATATCTACCTGCCGAAGTTGGACGGCATCGAGGTTTTAAAGACGATTCGCGAGTTCGATGACTCGATCGGGGTGATCATGATCACCGCTTTCCGTGAAGAGGACGTCGCCAAGCACGCCCTCGAACTGGGGGCTTTCGATTACATCAACAAACCGTTCGATTTCGACTACCTGGAACGGTCCCTGGAAACCAAGCTGCAACTCATGCTGATGTAGGAGCTGTTGTGGACGCCGCCCCGACCCGTTCCCGCCGATCCGCTCCCTTCACACCCGCCGCCTTGGCCCTGCTGGTCGCGGTCGTTGTGCAATGTCCGTCTGCAGCGACCGCTCAGGTCGCAGTCCCCGCCGGCATGCACGGCGGCGCTCTGGTGGCTTCGGGTCACACCCTCCCCCGGGGCGCCCTGGCGATCGGTTTCTACGGCGGGCTGACACGTGACGGCATCACCAACCGGGCGGTGGGTGTCGGATCGCTGGCCTACGGTCTCTCCAATGTCTTTCAGCTGAGCGCCGCCGGCAGTTTCACCAATGCCGGCACCGGTAGTCAGGCCACGAGCTTCGACGGGGCCACCCCCGGCTATGCCGTCGGCCCCATCGCCCTGACCGCCCGTCTCCCCGGACCGATCGAACGCCCCTTCCAGATCTCCGCCACCGCCTTTCTGACCCCGGGTGTCGGTTCCGAACCCATGACCGGTCACCATCATCCCTGGGCACGCGACAGTTTCGACCTCGGTTTCGTGCTCTCCCAGGGACTCGGGCTGGGTACGTTCCAGCTGAGGGCCATCGAAGGGTACGTGATCACCGGAGATAAGCCCGTCAACATCCCCAGCCACCTTCTGCTCGGAGGCGGTCTGACCTGGATGGTGATGCCCGCGATCGGTGTGGAGGGCGAGGTCCTGAGCCGGCTGGAGACGGAAGCTCCGATCAGCATCATGGAGGATTATATCGGCGCCAGCGGTGGTTTCATCTTCACGCTGGGTCAGCGTCTCACCGGCCGGGGCGGGTTCCTGCTGGGTCGTTCCGAAACGCGATCCGACGGCACCAGCCGGGCCGAAGAGTGGGGTCTGTACGGACAGTTGAGCTGGACTATCGGAGGCACTCTCGCCGAACGGCAGCCGCGCGAAAGGCGCCGTCCGCGGCCCGAACCGGTCGAAACCCCCGAGACGACGGCGGTCGACACCGATGGCGACGGCGTGCCCGACACAGACGACCTCGAACCCGACACCCCGGCCGGAGCGCGCGTGAACGAGTCCGGGCAGGCACTCGACGCAGACGGTGACGGAGTACCTGACGGGATCGACCTCGAGGAGGCCACCCCGTCAGGTGCGATGGTCGATCACACCGGCCGGGCGCTCGACTCCGACGGCGACAGCGTACCCGACGGGATCGATGTCGAACCCGATACTCCCCGGGGTGCCGTGGTGGATGCCGGCGGCAAGGCGATTGATTCAGACGCCGACGGAGTACCCGACGGGATTGACGTCGAGCCCGATACCCCGCCGGGCGTGCCCACCGATGCCGAAGGACACGGGCTCTACGGGATGGAGGCTGAACTCATCACCCGGGGCCTGCTCACCCTCAATACGATCTACTTCGATTACAACTCGGCCGACCTGAAGCCGGAGTCGTTCCAGACCCTGCGGGAGGTCGGCCTGATCCTGGTCAAGTACCGCGATCTGAAGATCGAGATCGGCGGCCACACCGACAGTGTCGGCAGTGACGAATACAACCGCCGGCTCAGCCGCGTGCGGGCCGAGTCGGTACTGAACTGGCTCCTGGCCAATGTGCCCGATCTCACCCTGGCGCAGTTCACCGTCCGGGGGTACGGAGAGTCACAACCGGTAGCCGGCAACGACACCGAGGCGGGACGTACGCTGAACCGTCGGGTGGAATTCAAGGTACTGAACACCGACCAGCTCGACCGCTACCGGGCCAAGCCACCCCCCCGACTCTGATCACGGCGCGGTTTCGATCGGACAGGGCCCGGCTTTCGTGATGCGCCGGGCCCTTTTCTTTCAGACGAACTGATTCAGAAACCCGGTCCCAGAATCAGCGCGTTGAGGACGAACTGATGCTGTCCCTCGACGAACATCCGGAAGAGGGGATCGTCGGCGAAAAGCACGGCCTGGCCGCGTCCGACGTTCTCGACGATCAGCCACGACCGCTTTGAGAGTTCCTCGGTATACTCCGTCGGGGCGTACCCGCAAAGCAGTGGTTCGGGACTGAACACGGCGACGTTCACCCCCCGCTCCGCCACCGCGAAACTGGTCCGGCTCCGCTTGAGAACAGCCATCTTCTCGGGCATACCGAAGGCGAGCCAGTGGTCGGGATCGAGGACCACGCCGTACATCCCGCCGGGAGTGCGGCGCAACCGGCCCTCCTGCTCGCGTTCGGCCAGGGTGCGCCGGGCATCCACGGCCAGCTCATCGCCGCCACCACCGCCGCCACCACTCCCACGCTGGCCCGCCGCGGGGGGAGCCCCCCCACCGCTCATGCGCTGACCGCGGTCCGATCCGCCCCCCGTGCCACCGGTCGAGACGCTGGTGAGCTGCGAGCCTTCCTGACTCGCGAAGCGCGCCGCGGCATCCCAGGCGATCAGAACCCCTCCGCCCTGCAGCCAGCTCCGCAGAGCTGCAACCCCGCTCTCGCCCAGAGAGCCCGCATACGATCCCCCGGGGAGTACCAGCACGTCGTAGGCGTCCAGATCGGTCCGCCCCAGTCGGTCGGCTTCGATATGGGTGACGTCGAACCAGGGGTAGTGCCGGTCGAAGAAGTGCCAGGCCTCCCCGAAACCGCCTCCGCCCGCCGCCACGGCGATCCGCGGCCGGCGCAGCTGGTTGTAGCTTCCCGCTCCCAGGTCGTCCCCTTCTTCCACCAGGCCGGTCTCGATAGGCCAGGCGGTCACTTCCCACTCTTCGGTCACTCCGGCGATGATCTGCACCAGATCGTCGGGATTACGGTAGTTGGGCAGGATGAAGGTGCCCGGGGCGTAGGAGCGCCCGCCGGAAGTGAAACCCTCCGAAGCGCAGAGCACCCGCAGATCCCGGTTCAACAGCTCCATCACCGCTCCCAGGGCATGCGTGCCTTCATAGGGGATCGCCCAGCCGTACCCCGCGGTGGTGCCCTCGATAGCGCCGGTGCGCTCGGGGGGTGAGTCGACCCCCACGGCGTCGACTCCCGGTGCCTCGGTCAGGGTGTACGCCTCGACGTTGTAAGCCAGCGGCAGGGTCCAGCCGGAGAGGTCGTAGAAACTGGTGTCCTCGAGGGTGGGATTGGGCTCGAGCAGCATCTGGACCGCCACCCCCCTGGGCTGCCCCGCCGCCACCAGATAGGTACCGGCCGGGAAGTCGTGGTTGGCGCCGGCCGGGTGAAGACCGTACCCCGAACCGGTCCGGGCCCGGAAAGGAGCCCGGGCCATGGTCACCTCGATGCCGTTGCGCAGCAGCAGCTGAACCAGGCGGTCGGCGTTCCAGGGATCGGCTCCCGGGACCAGGGCGTACCCTTTGACGTCGCCCTCATCCCGTGACAGGGCGTGCCGGAAAAACGCCAGGAAGTCGGTGAGTCGCTCTGAACGCCGTTCGGCGGTCGTGGTCAGGGTCGCCATCGAGGTGGTGAAGTGGCCGTGAGCGCGCTGGGTCAGGGAGTGAACCGTGCCGTCGTCGCGACGCAGGACGATGGCCACTCCACCGCCCCCTCCCTGCTCGTAGGTCATTCCTATGGCGCCCATCATGCTCGGCCACGAATCGCCGTAAGCCGGGTAGTACATATCGAAGCCGATCTTCGTGTAGTAGGGCCAGCCGTAGGCGTCGAAAGCGGCGGCATTGCCTTCGCCGTAGATGCGCTGCCACTTGAGCACCACCTCGGGCATGGCATCGTGGACCGGTTTGGCAGCGGGAAAGAAGAAGTAGGAATCCCCGCCCATCTCGTGGAAATCGACATGGACGACCGGATTCCAGAGCAGGTATGTCTCCAGCCGCTGGCGGGTCTCGACCTGGGTCTGCCAGGCCCAGTCCCGGTTGAGATCGAAGTAATAGTGATTCGAACGTCCTCCCGGCAGATCGCCCGACCGTTCCCAGGCCTCGGGCGCGTCATCGGGCTCGGCGCCCCGGCGGATCCGGTAGTCGTGCACGAAACGGTCGCGGCCGTCGGGATTCAGCAGCGGGTCGAGGAGCACGACCAGTTCGTCGAGGATGATGCGGGTGGCCGAATCGGTGCCTGCCGCGAGCTGATAGACGGTCAGCAGGGCCGCCTCGGTCCCGGCCGATTCCGAACCGTGGACGTTATAGGACAGCCAGGCGGTGGCCGGGCTCGAGGCGATGATCTCATCCAGTCGGGCCCGGGGAGCTCCGCGCGGATCGGCCAGGGTGGCCATGTTCGTCCTGATTTCCTCCAGACGGGCGTGATTGGCGGGACTGGTAATGGTGAGCAGCAGCAGGTCCCGCCCCTCGTAGGTCTGGCCGTAGGTTGCCATTGTAACCCGGTCGCTGGCGGCGGCGACCGCCTCCAGGTAGGCCTGCATTTCGTGGTGGAAGGTGTAGTTGGTGCCGATCTCGTAGCCGAGGAACTCCGCCGGGGTCGGAATGGCGGGATCGTAGGTTCCCCCGGGGAACCAGGCGAAAGCGGTCTCCTGCTGCGCCGCCAGCGGCGCGGTGCAGAAGAGAACGGCACAGAGCACGATACTCGAGCGCTTCATGGGGAACTCCTCAGTAAAAGATCGCGGTTCGTGGCCGGGGCGGACCACGGCCCTAACCCGGTCTTGCCATTCTGCCACCAAGTTCGTACTTTATCTACAGCAGACAGGGGTCTGCAATTCAAGCCGCGTCCGCGAACGACCGCCGGCGGACACGGCTTTTTCTATGAGGCCGGGTTTTTGTGAGCGAAAAACCGGCCCGGGAGGTGAACGCGCGAGTCCAACCCGCGTTACACATCTGAAACCACCTGACAGTAAATACGGTTAACGACCTGTACGGACATCCAAACGCAGGTGTTCGTTTTGTGTCGGAATCCGGGGGTATCGTACCAATGGTGACAACGACAAGAGGCCGGCGGACGTCCGACCGGGCGCTCCGCACGGCCTTTGCTGTACTAAAAGAGGTGATCCGCGAGATCATGACTGCGACGCATCTTGATCGTCTCTCGCTGAGGGGGACCGCGCTGCTGCTCGTCCTCGGCGTCATGACGGTCGGGTTGGTGATCCAGCACCAGGAGATCAGACGCCTGCGTGACTTCTCGCTGATTCAGACCGACATGCTGGGACGCCAGCAGGAATGGGCTACCCGGGCGGCTACCCACCTCGATCTCATCGGCCGGTACGGCATCCCGTATGCCTACCTCGAGGTTCTGGCCCGGCAGTGCACGATCCACGATCTCGACCTGGAGTTCATGGTCGGATTGATGCAGATCGAGAGCAATTTCAACCCCAACGCCCAGAGCAACCGGAACGCCTACGGACTCATGCAGGTCAGGTTCCCCACCGCCCGCGAACTCGACCCGAGCCTGACGTCTTTCTGGCAGCTCTACGATCCGGTCCGGAATATCCGCCTGGGAGCGGAGTACTTCCGCGGGCTGCTCGATCGCTATCACGGCAATTACCGCATGGCCGCTCTGGCGTACAATCGGGGTCCGACCCGGCTCGATGACGAGATCCTCGTCGAGGCCGACATCTCCGACCGTTACTACCGCCTCATCCGTCAGGCCGGTATCGTCGACTGAATTGCCTTCAACGGTAGAATCTCTCTTCGCCCCGACGGAGCACGGCGGGCACTAAAGGCACTAAAGCCAGCCGTGCTCCCGGTACCATGCGGTCGTGGTCCTGATCCCCTGCGCAATATCGATCGCCGGTTTCCAGTCCAGGTCGCGGATCGCGGCCGAAGGATCGGCTGTCCAGAAGCGGTGCCGGTAATCGTGCAGGCGGGAACGCGTGAGAACCGGCAAACCCCCTCCGACGCGCAGCAGCAGCTCGTTGATCAGCGCCAGAGGGTAGAGGCAGACGGGGATGACGGGGAAGAAGCGGACCCGCCGTTTCACTGCCCGCCCCATCAGACGGACAATGTCCCGCATCCAGTACGGTTCGGGATCGGCCGCGAAATACACCCGTCCGGCGGCGACGGGGAAACGCCCCGCCCGCTCGATCAGATCGACCAGATCGGTGACGTGGATCATGCTGGCACAGATATCCCCCGGAACGGTCGGCGCCAGACCCCGGCGGGCCGTCCGATAGAGAACGAGCAGGTCGTCATCGTACGGTCCGTACACGATCGCCGGTCTGATGATAGTCACGCGCATCGACCCGGGGGCTTCGTTCAGACAGACGATTTCACCCTCCCGTTTGCTCTGACCGTACATTCCCACCGGCCGGGGATCATCCGTTTCGGTCCGGGGTGCGCCCTCGCTAGCCGGACCGGCGGCGGCCAGGCTCGAGACGAGCACGAAACGCTCGAGTCCCTCCGCAGCCGCTGCCCGGACAAGGTTCCGCGTGCCGGTGACGTTGACGCGATCATACTCCTCCCTGGTCACGGCCCGGGTCACCCCCGCCAGGTGAAAGACAGTCGTCGCTCCCCGCAGGGCGGGGAGCAGGGTGTCGGCCCCGGTCACATCGCCGTAGACCAGTTCGACCGCCGCTCCGTTCAGGGCCTGCAGGTCTGAAGTGCGGCGCACCAGAGCCCGGACCCGGTAATCCCGCGCGGCAAGGGCACGACAGAGATGGGCGCCGATGAAACCGTTGGCGCCGGTAACGAGAACCGTCTTCACAGTCACAATCCTGCTTCGCTCCAGACCCGCTATTCTCTACAATCCGGGGGTATCCCTTTCCAACGGGAACTCTGTCAGTGTAGCGTGCCGGACAACGTCGCGACCACACCCAACCCGACCGGGGTTGAAACCGAGTGGGAGTTGAGCAACGGACGATGGACCTCTTTACCAAGTGCTATGAAGCAAAAGAATGGAAGCAGGCCCAGCGCTTCGGGTACTACCCGTATTTCACGCCGATAGAGAGCGAGGCCGGCGCTGTTGTAACCATCGGGGACGAGCGCAAGATCATGCTCGGTTCCAACAACTATATGGGTCTGACGAACCATCCCGACGTGAAAGCTGCGGCCGTCGAAGCTGTCGAGCGATACGGGTCGGGCTGTACGGGATCGCGGTTCCTCAACGGCACCCTCGACCTGCACATCGCTCTCGAGGCCGAGCTGGCCGACTGGCTCGGCAAGGAAGCGGCGCTGGTCTTCTCGACCGGATTTTTCGTCAATCAGGGGGTTATCTCCTCCCTGGTCGGTAAGAATGATATTTGCCTTTCCGACCGCCTCAATCACGCCAGCATCGTGGAAGGCAGCCGGCTGGCGGCGGGAGAGACGATCCGCTACCGGCACAACAATCTGGCTGAACTGGAACACCAGCTGCAGAAAGCCCGGGACACGGCCGGCCGGTTGATCGTCTCCGACGGCGTCTTCAGCGCCGAGGGCACGGTGGCCGATGTGACCGGACTCTGCACGCTGGCCCGGCGTTACGACGCCCGGATCATGATCGACGAAGCTCATGCGATCGGGGTCTACGGTCCCGAAGGCCGGGGGGCGGCGGCCGCTCAGGGCCAGCTCGACCGGGTCGACCTGCTCATGGCGACTTTTTCGAAGTCGTTCGGCGGGGTCGGGGGATTCGTGGCCGGGCCGCTCGAGGTCATCATGTGGATCCGCCACACCGCCCGGACGATGATCTTCTCGGCCAGTCTGCCGCCTGCTTCGGTCGCCAGCGCCCGGGCCGCCCTGGCGATCATCCGTACCGCCGACGATCGCCGCGAGGCTCTCTGGCGCAATGTCACGCACTGGCGCGACGGTCTTCAGCGTCTGGGTTTCGACACGCGGCAGTCCACCAGCCAGATCGTGCCGGTCTTCATCGGCGACGATATGACCTGCGTCAAGTTCTGGAAGGCGCTTTTCGCCTCAGGAGTCTTCACCAACGCTTTCATCCATCCCGCCACCCCTCCGCACGGCGCTCTGATCCGGACGTCGCTGATGCCGACTCACACGACCGAGATGCTTGATGAAGCTCTCGACATCTTCGCTCGCGTCGGCCGGAAGATGAAAATTATCTGAAGCGGCTTAGTCCGGGCTTTCTTCGGTGACGGGGGGAGGCGCTCCCTTCTCGATGGCAGCCGGAGCAGGGCCCTCCTCGATGGCGTGCAGACGGATATCGAGACCGCTCAGCTTGCGTTCGGCCCGTTCGTAGGCCTTGCCGGCGTTGCTCAGATGGGTTCCCAGAACGGAGTATTCTTCGCTGAAGGCGTCCAGCTCGCCCTGCATCCGGCGCAGGCGGGCCATGATCTCGCTCCCCCGCCGCTCCAGTTCAAGGCCCCGCAGACCGTAGAGAATCACCTGCAGGTAGGCGTAGAAGGTGTTGGGGCTGACCGGTATGACCCGGCGGTTGATGGCGTATTCGAGCAGGCTGTCCGATTCGCTGTCCCCCCCCCCCGCCCCCTCCTCGCGCACGATGGTCTCGTAGTAGACGTTCTCGGCGGGAATGTACATCATCGCGAAGGTGAAGGTGCCTTCGTCGGGGAGGATATATTTGGCGGCGATGTCGTCGATCTTCTTCTTCACATTGCTCAGGAATTTGCGCCGCGCCTTCGAGCGCTCCGCCTCACCGGCTTCGAGGACCCGTTTGAAGTCCTCGATCGGGAACTTGGAGTCGATCGGTACCAGCTGCGAGCCGATCCGGATCACGGCGTCGACCGTGACTCCGCTCGCAAAGGTGTACTGCATGTCGTAGAAGGCGCTCGGGAAGGTATCGGCCAGCAGTTTCTCCAGGAAGATTTCCCCTACTCCGCCGCGCAGTTTCGGGCTCGTCAGGATACTCTCGAGCCCGGCGATGTTTTTACCCAGGTCGAAGATCTGCCCGGTCGCCTCGGAGAGCGATCCGAGCTCTTTCTTCAGATCAGCCACCGTCCGGCCCGAGGCCGAGAGCTGTTCGGCAAGCAGGCGCTGCTGCCCCGTGAGCCGTTCGTCGAGGGCGGCCTGCACTTCCTGCAGCCGCCGGGCAAGGCGCTCGGACTGATCCCGGGCCTGCTCGAGACCGGCCAGCCGGCTCTGCTGCAGCCCCTCGTTGATGTCCTTTCCGGTCGTCCGGACCGCCTCCCCCAGATCGCGCAGGCGGCTCAGGGAGTGCAGGACGAGAGCGAAAAGGGCGAAGAGGGCTGTCACGAGTACGATGACGAGCGGCCAGAAGAATTCGGGCAGGTTCATGGATTCACAGTACAGCGGGGCGGGTGGAGGAGCAACGCCGCACTCCACCCGCCCCGTTTCCCCGCCCCGGCCGCCGGAGCGTCATTTCAACAGCAGGATTTTCCGCGTCATCCGGCGACGGTCCAGTTCCAGCACCACCAGGTACACCCCGGCGGCGACCCGCCGGCCGTCATTGTCGGTGCCGTCCCAGCGGACCTGGTAGTCGCCGCCGGCGGTAGCCCGGTCGATGAGCAGCCGCACGCATCGGCCGCGCACATCCCTGATCTCGAGCCGGAGTCGATCGGATCCGCCTGCCGGCACCCGGTAGCGCAGACAGGTCTCGGGATTGAAGGGGTTCGGCACGGCCGGCAGCAGAGCCGCCTCCGGCGCTGTCTGAGGCACCGTCAGCGCAGCCGGGCCGAGCCAGAGAACCGGCCGGCCGGGCCGCACGATACGGACCGCCACAGCCTCGGGTGCCGCCTGCCCCTGCGGACCGGGCTCGAGTTCGAGTTCCCAGGCGCACCCCGGCGGGGCAGGAGGCGAAAAACTCTCCCCGATACCGGTCGGCAACCAGAGCCGGTCGTCACCGGGGGGGCCACCGCCTCCCCGCGGAGCCCCGTAGCCGGCGTAGAGAGCACTCTCGATCCCCTCGCCGCCGGCCAGGACCTGCCAGCGCACCTCGACGAGCAGGGGTCCGCGCCGGGTGGTTTCGAGACCGCTCACGGCCAGTCCGGGGCCCGCCGCTTCGGCCCGGAGCAGTCGCGTGCGATCGGCGTGGATGTCCAGGGGGGTGCAGCGCCAGCCTCCGTCGGGAGCCAGTTCGCGCAGATCCACAGCCATTTGACCGCTCCCGCTTCCCGACAGCAGCACAGCCAGGTCGGCGTACCAGGTGAGGCCCGCTGTCCGGGCCCTGACCGTCGTGCCCCCGGCAGTCAGCAACAGGGGTCGATCGGGATGCGGCGCCGCGCCCCGGCACCAGCGGGGCATGGCGGGCAGGGCCGGTGCCGCTACCGTCACGGCCCGCGTCCAGCGGCGTTCTCCATCGGCTGTCTGCCGGGTGAGTTCGACCCGCCACCGGCCCGCCTCCAGGCCGCTGATCCGGTGTGAGTGCCACGACCGGTCGCCGCCGAGAGCCGCACTCCAGCGGGGCTGCCCTCCCGCGGAGATGAGCCGCACCTGCCCGGGACCGGAACCCGCCCAGAGCAGCTCGAGGGTACCCGGCCCGGCAGCCCAGACCTCGAGCGCGGGCCGATCGACCGGCTCGCTCGATCCCCCGCCGTCACCTCCCACCCGGCCGAGAGCGATTCCAGCCGTCCCGGCCGGCTGCCAGGTGAGCAACGAGTCGATGTCGATCGCCACGGCGTCTCCCCAGCCGATGGTGAAGTCCTCTCCGATCAGCTCGCCTTCCGAGGTGCGGAAGCACCCCCGCCAGGCCTGGCGGTACCCATCCCAGGAGCTGACGCTTAGCACAGCCGGGTCGTCCAGAACCGCGGCTGCCGTGCGCACCCGGGTGGAATCGCACACCCCGACCAGGGCCAGACCGCCGCCCCTCGCGAGTGACGGAGGGTCATAACGCCGGGGACCGTGCCAGGTCAGGGTGCAGGGAGCCGTACTCACGACAGCGTACCCGGCGCCGGGTACGAGGGTGAAATCGTCGCCGGCCGTACTTCCGTCGGTCAGGCGCAGAGCCGAGCACCAGGCCGCCGAGAGCTGATCCCACCGGGCTACTTCCCCCGCCGCCGGCAGAGCCGACAGCAGAGAAAAGGCCCCGGTGCAGGCCGGATCGTCGAGAGTGGGAGTGATCAGGGTCACCCCGGGGGAGAGAACGCAGGCCCGGTCGGCCCGGTGAGCGATACGGATCGCAGCGGGTGAGGTCACCGTCGCCGGGGGGTTCAGACCGTCCTCGACACGGGCCGCGAGCCGCCAGAGCGTTCCTTCGGGCAGGTCGAAGAGTTCGACCGCCACCGTACCCCGGTCAGTGCGATCGAGAACCTGCGGCACGGTCAGGGCGGGCGCCGTCCGGCTTCCCCCTTCCTCTTGCAGGGTCAGGGTGGCCCAGGCCTGGCCCGGATCGGCGAGACTGTATTCGAGCAGAAGCACCGAATCGACCGCGGCTCCGACGGGGAAGTCGAGCCAGGTGAAAATCGGCGGCGGATCGGTGGCCAGGGCCGGCAGGATGACCTCCTGCGGCGAGTCCCCGCTCACCGTGACGAGCCCCGAGGCGACCCCCGCAGCGGCCCCGTCGGCCTCGATTGTCAGGGTATCGCCGGCCGCCCAGGAGCAGGCCGATCCCCCGATGGTCCGCAGGTTGCCCAGGTTCAGGGCCCAGCAGCCGGTCGAGTCGCTGCGCGTGGCGAGCCAGCCCGAACGGGGTGTGGCGCCCCCCAGTCTCAGGAATACCTGGGCTCCCCCCACCGCCTCGCCGCTTACCGATCCGACGAGGCATCCGTACACGGTGCGGGGCACAGAGGTGACGACCGTCCCTGTTGTCAACGAGGTGAACGTATCAGCCGGAGCGGGAGTACCCGCGCTCACGACCCGCCAGGTCACGGTAGTGCCGGGGTTGAGACCGTAGTGTTCGACCAGGTGGAGCAGTCCGGCGGGGTTGCCGTCCCAGGTGCGGCGCAGGTGTGATCCGGAGAGGATTTCGAGCCGTCCGTCAGCGGCCGTGCTGCTCCGCCAGGCGACACCGAATCCGGCGCTGGTCAGATTGACGATCCTGGTCCGGTACAGCATCGGCGCGCTTGTGTCGGGACCCCCGTCCGGAGTCGCGGGCCCGGCCGGACTGAAGGCCGCCGCGAACCGGGTGGCATGATCGCAGAAATCGCCCGCCCCTTCCGGATCGCGGACCCAGGCGGCATCGGTGTCCCAGCCGGCATAGGCGATATCCTGCAGGGTGTCGGGACCGGCGGGATCGATCAGAAGCAATCGTCCGGCGGTATTGCTCAACCCCGATCCCAGCCGGCCGTCATCCACGAAGCATCGGCCCGGTAGAGTGGTCGGCTCCCCACCGCCGAAAAGGGTGACATACTCGCCCGGAGCCAGCCTGGTTCCGGGCGGGAAGGTGAAGGGATCGGCTCCGGCCGGGCCGAGTATCCAGCCTGACACGTCCACCGGCCCGGCGCTCCGGTTGACCAGTTCGATGAACTCGTCGGCATACGTATCCCGGACGCCGTCGCCGTTGGCGTCGCCGGCCAGATCGGCGGGGGGATCGGCGAGCACCTCGTTGATGACGACCGGAGGATCTGTCTCCTGAGCCCACAGAGACAGGGGCAGGGTCGCGACAGTCAGCAGTACTGTCGCCGCTCCCGCCCGCAGAAGCAGGTTCGCAGGTTGCATACGGATCTCCCGAAAGCCTGATGCCGGGGGGTCGGCAGGTTTATTGGGGGAGCCTGTGGGGGGGGAAATGGTGCGGTGGGGGTAACCGAACGGGAGTATACTTCCCGGGGGGAAAGAGCACAAGGACCGGTCGCCCGGAAGCTCCTTGACCTGCTTTTATCGTCCCGCGTAATTGATTCGCGCTCACCGCCCGGGCTCCGCCCCCGGCCGCGGGACGCAGGAGAACATGACCAGGTCCGACACGAACCAGCTCATCGACCGCGCCCAGAGAGGCGACGAGGAGGCTTTCACCTCCCTGGTGCGTCTCTACGAGGCTCAGGTGCAGGCTGTCTGCCTGAAGATGGTCCATAACACCGAGACGGCGCGCGACCTGGCTCAGGAAACGTTCGTGAAAGCCTTCAGCGCCCTGGCATCCTTCGATCGTTCCTTCACTTTCTCCACCTGGCTGTACAAGATCGCCCGCAATACCTGCATCGATCACTTCCGCCGGCAGAAACTCGAAACCTACTCCCTCGATGCGCCGATGCGGACCCGCGAGGGACAGATCGAGCGCGATTTCCCCTCGCCTATCAATACCCCGGAGCGCTTCCTCATCCTGAAGGAACGGGGCCGCCTGATCGAGGAGGCGATCGAGAGTCTACCCGACAAGTACCGGGAGGTCATCGGGCTCCGGCACAAGCAGGAACTGCCGTACGAGGAGATTGCCAACATCCTCGGTGTACCGCTCGGAACCGTGAAAGCCCGTCTCTTCAGGGCCCGCGAACTCCTCAAGAAACGGCTCAAGTCCCTGTGATCGCTCGATCCCGGTGCCTTACCCGGCCGGGGGCCGCTTCTGAAACCACCCTCCGGGCCGCTGCGTATCTAATAGGTGGCCCGAAAGGAGTCTGACCATGGCCGTACGCAAAGCTGACATCCGCGCCCACGGCCGGCCCGGCCCGGTTCTGCTGGCGGCGTTCTGCCTGCTCGCCGCCCTGCCGGCAACGGCTGTGGCAGATTCCTGCCTCACCCCCGTGGATCAGGAATTCGAGCAAGAGTACGAGCAGGAAGAAATCCAGCAGTTCTACCGGGAAATCGAACGCCTGTCCGGCGACCTCCAGGAGGCGGTCGACACCATCGAGAGCGGCCGGCGCGAACTCGACGCCGTCAAGGAAGCCCTGCGCCGCCTCGAGGAAGATCTCTCGGAACTCGACGAATCGCCCGACACCCTGCGTCTCAAGGCGCAGCTGACCGAACTGCGCGGCCGGTATATGTCCGCCAACCTGCGGCGGGCGATGGGGGGCATGCCCGACGCGCGCGAGCTGCTCGACGACGAGCTCTGGCGGCGCTTTGCGCCCGACATCGAAGTCATGCGCGGCACCACCTCGCGCCATAACATCTTCCGGATCGGGGAAGACGTCGAGATCGGGCTCTATGAGCGGGTGCGTGGCGACGTGGTCGTCATCGGTGGCGAGATCACCGTGCGCGGCTCGGTCACCGGGTCGGTGGTGGCGATCTTCGACGACATCCACATCACCGGCACCGGGCGGGTGGACGGCGACGCCGTCACGATCGGCGGGATGATCCGGCAGGATCCGGGGGGTACAGTTCGCGGCGATTTCGTCGACACCCGGTTCAGCTGGCCGCAGAGCTGGCACTGGATCCAGGCTCCGGCCCTGCCGTTTTTCTTCGGACTGGGGGGATTCGTCTTCATTCTGCTGGTGAGCCTGATGGTGGGCCTGATCGCGCCGCGCGGGGTCGATCGGGTCGAGTATACCGTTCGCAACCGCTTCGGGGCTTCCTTCCTGGTGGGCCTGCTGACCGAGCTGCTGCTGCCGATCGTCTTCATCCTGCTGCTCATCACCATCATCGGGATCCCGGTGGCAATCATCGTGGTACCCCTGGCAATGGCCTGGCTGCTGATCCTCGGTTTTACGGGAGTAGCGCGGGCGGTCGGCCGCGGCGCCGATCAGCGGGGTTTGAAGATCGGGGATTCTCCGGTCGGCCTGATCGCGGTCGGGGTTGTTCTACTCGAGATTATCTACCTTATCGGCGGCGGACTCGGAATCGCCCCCGGCGTGCTGGTCCCCTTCGCCTTTGCCACCCGGCTGGTAGGGGGACTGATCCTTTTCCTGGCCTGGACGACCGGCCTGGGGGCGGCTCTGATGACCCGCTTCGGCACCCGCATCCCCGGCGAGACCCCGGCCGTACCCAAACCGGCGCCTCCCCCCGCAGGAGCCGAAACTCCGGCCTGAGTCCGGTCTGAACGGCAGCCGAGAGAACGTTCACGGAAAAGCCCGTCCGGTCACCCGGGCGGGCTTTTTCCCCGGATACTGCTCGGACAGGTCAGCGACCGATGGCGAGCCGCACGCCCAGCCAGCAGGTCGGAGCGCCGGTGGCATCCGGAGGGGGAACCGGGGTGATCTCGAAGCGCGGTTCTTCACGGTCGAAATCGGCCAGGTGGGCGTCCACGAAGGCGTCGGCCAGATTGTAGAGCCAGAGACCGACCGTCCAGAGGATCCAGCGCCGGCGACGGGTGCGCCAGTGCTCGATATCGGTTTCCAGCGTCGCCCGTTCGAGCGCGGTCAAACCCGGATCGCGCCGGCCGGCCAGGTCGCGCACCTGACTGTCACAGTAGAAGGTGAGCCCCAGCAGGCTCGCCGCCCCGGTCGCGAAGACCACCCCTTTGACCGGCTTGCCGACGTAAAACTGCCCCCAACCGGGCAGCAGGGCCGAGCGCAGCAGGGCCCGTCCGGGATCGATCGAGCGGACCGAATCGGTCAGGGCCGCGGTCGGGGCCGGTTCCTGCTCGAGCCCGGGGTCGGTCCCCGCCTGCGCGCTGGCGCCCTTCGGCGCCCACAGGAGAAGAACCAGCAGCAGAGAGCCGATCGGGACCGGGCGCGACACGCCGGCCCCTTTCAGGGCGCCCGGAAGCGCAGGGCCCGCGGCGCGCAGGTGAACTCGATCTCGGTGACGCCGGTTTCGGTGATCTGGCCGTCGGCGTGGAGCAGGATCGGTTCTTCCCCCTCGACCGTCAGGCTGGGTTTTCGGAGCATGGTGACGTGATGCAGGTGCGTATGCTTGCCTGTAGTCGCCCGGGGGAGCAGACGCAACACGGTCGGGACGGGGATGTCGTGTACCAGACAGCAGTCGAAGAGGCCGTCGTCCCATTCGGCGTCGGGCAGCAGCGTGAAGCCGCCCCCCTCGCGGGTGCCGATACCGATCGTGAGCAGATATACCAGGTCGTCATACCTGTATTCGGGAGCGGTCAGGACCATCGGGATCGAGCGGTACTTGTAGAGCGATTCGAGCACCGTCACCAGGTACATGACATACCCGCGCAGGCGGGTATGGCGCAGGCTGTAGGCCGTCACGGCGGCACTGAAACCCAGGCCGATCGTATTGAAGAAGGGTCGGCCGTTGAAGAATCCGACATCGGTGCAATACACGTTCCGGGAGGTGAGCGCCGCAATGGCGCCGTCGAGGTCCTCGGGGATACCCCGGCAACCGGTGAAATCGTTACCTGAACCCATCGGGATGGCGCCGAGAACGGCCTCGGAGTCCCACATGCCCCGGGCCACCTCGTGCACCGTACCGTCGCCCCCCACCGCCACGACCGTGTCCGCCCCCTGCTCGACGGCCTCGCGCGCCAGCTCGGTGGCATGACCCTCCGCTTTGGTGACGACCGGCGTGAACTCCAGGCCGGCTTCGACCAGGGCGCCCAGGATCTCCCGCTCCCGCCTGGCCACCAGCCCACGGCCGGCAATCGGGTTCATGATCACCACGGTGGTCCCCAGAGGTACTGTCTCGGCGGATGCGCGCCGGGTGGCGCGGTCGGCCGCGGGTCCGGTTCGCTCTTTCACACCGGCTCCTCTCATCACCCGGCCGGCCGGGGGCCGATCGGGATAAGACGTAAATGGCGGGGAAGGGTGGGAATCGAACCCACCCCGGACGCTACGAACGCCCGGCAGAAGGCTTTGAAGGCCTCGGGGGCCACCAGACCCCATCAATCCCCGCAGTATTCGTTCCCGGCCTCGGTCCGGTCGGCTCGCGCCTGGCATCACCCGGCCGGGAGCGGTGTGACATCATACCACACCCCGCCTCCCCGTTCAGCCCTCTCGGGAGGGCCGCCGGTGCCCGGCGGTAAAGTCGCCGGTCGACCTGCTCAGCCGCCCGTGACGGCTATGAGTTCGATGGCGATCCGCGCCCCGAGCGGCAGGGCGGCCGCTTCCAGAGCCGCCCGGGCGGGGGGTGTGTTCCCCACCCGGCGGCCGTAGATCTCGTTGAAGGGCGCGAAATCGGCCAGGTCGGCGAAGTAGGCGGTCGCTTTGACCACCTCATCCCACCCGGTCCCGCCGGTTTCCAGGATCGCCGTCAGGTTGTCGAGCACCCGTTCGGTCTCGGCCTCGATCCCCCCCGACACCAGTTCCCCGCTCCCGGGATCGAGCGCAATCTGCATGGCCGTGAAGAGCAGCCTGCGCCCACCCCCCAGGTCGGCGGCGATGCCCTGGCTGTAGGGGCCGATCGCGCCCGGGGCGTCCGGGGTTTCAATGGCTCGGTGTGCCATCAGCACGCCTCTCCTTCTTCGGTTTCTTCGAGATAGGCCGGCGGGCGCCCGTCGAGGAGCTCGCGCAGGGGCCGCTCGCGCCCCCCCTGGTCCAGGATCCGCCGGGCTTCGTCGAGTTCGAGCCCGCCCCGCAGGGTCAGGATGGCGAGCCGGACGTCCTCGCCGGCCGCGGTCAGGGCCGCGTGGGCGGTGTCGAAGTCGACCCCGCAGGCCAGTCTGACGATCGAGCGGGCCCGGGCCCGCAGTTTGTCGCTCACCGGCCGCACCTCGACCATCAGGTGCCCGTAGGCCCGGCCCAGACGGATGAAAGCGGCGGTGGTGAGCATGTTCAGGATCATCTTGGTGGCTGTCCCCGCTTTGAGTCGGGTCGAGCCGGCGATCAGTTCGGGTCCCACGACGGCGCTGATCGTCACATCGGCCTCGACCCCCCGAGCGGGGTGTGGATTGCAGGTCAGGTAGACGGTGCCCAGGCCCTCGGTGCGGGCCCGTTCGAGGGCCCCGATGACATAGGGGGTGCGGGTACTCATGGTGATGCCCACCACCACGTCCCCCCGCCGGGCTCCCGCTGCTTCGAGATCGCGCCAACCCTGCCCGGCGTCGTCCTCGAGCCCCTCGCTGGACCGCACCAGCGCCGCCGCTCCCCCCGCAATCACACCGGTCACCAGGTCGGGCTCGGAGCCGAAGGTGGGGGGGCACTCGCTGGCGTCGAGCACTCCCAGGCGACCGCTGGTCCCGGCCCCGATATAGAACAGGCGACCCCCCTCCGAGAGCGCGGCGGCGATCAGTTCGACCGCGGCGGCCACCTCGTCGAGCACCGCCCCGACCGCGGCGGCCACGGCGCTGTCGGCCTCGTTGAGGCGGTGCAGCAGCTCGGGGGTGCTCAGGGTATCGAGAGCTTCGCTGCCGGCGGGCAGGGATTCTGTGATCAGGGCATCGAGCTGTTCTGTCAGAGCGCGCAGGCGCGCCAGCTCGCGGTCGCGGGAATCGGGTGTCCGGGCGCTCATTCTCTCCCCGGGGCCCGCTCCCGCCGCCGGCCGGACGGCCGGGAGCGCACCCGGATGAAGGTCTACTTCTTCTTGGTGCGCACCTGCGGGGAGCGCAGGTTCCACTCCACCAGCAGGGGCGAGGCCACGAAGATCGAGGAATAGGTACCGATCAGAACCCCTGCCATCAGGGCGAAGGCGAAATCGTGGATGACCGGCCCGCCCAGCAGCCAGAGGACGGTCACCACGATGAAGGTCGTCACCGAGGTCACCACCGTGCGGCTGAGGGTTTCGTTGATGGCCTTGTTGATGATCCAGTCGAATTTCTCCTGGCGGTAGCGCTTCAGGTCCTCGCGGATGCGGTCGAGTACGACGATGGTGTCGTTCAGCGAGTACCCGATGATGGTCAGTACCGCCGCCACGATCGGCAGGCTGATTTCGATATTGAGCAGGCTGAACAGGCCCAGGACCATGAGCACGTCGTGGGTCAGGGTGGCCACGCTGACGACCGCGAAGCGGAACTCGAACCGCCATGAAATGTAGATCAGGATCCCCAGCAGGGCCCAGAAGACGGCCCAGACGGTCTTGGTCCGCAGTTCGCGGCCGACCTTGGGTCCGACCTCCTCCACGCTCCTGATCCGGACCGGGTTGCCGGGGAAGGCGGCTCCGAGAGCGTCTTCGATCTGCCGGGCCGCGGCCTCGACCTCGGCCTGCTCGAGCCGCTCCATGCGGATGATATAGTTGCCCTCCTCGTCGACATCGCGGGTCACCTCGGGGCTGCCCCCGGTCGCTTCACCGGTCACGTTACGCAGCTGGCCGATGTCGACCGGTTCCTCGAAAGCGATCCGCATCATCAGACCGCCCTCGAAGTCGATCGAGTAGTTGGGACCGCCGTGAAGCACCAGGCTCGCAATTCCGATGAGGATCAGCACGGCCGAGATGACATAGGCGGTGCGCCTGACGGTCAGGAAGTTGTAGTCGGCGTTGACGAACAGATCCACGGGTCGCGCTCCTTAGATGCTCAGTTCCTGTACGGCGGGCCGGTTCAATCGGGAGTCGAACATGAGCCGCGTCACGATCAGAGCGGTGAAGACCGATGAGATGATGCCGATCGAGAGGGTCAGGGCGAAACCCCGGATCGGCCGGTGCCGAACTGATAGAGGACCAGGGCCGTGATGAGGGTGGTGATGTTGGCGTCGAGGATGGCGCTGGTCGCGTTGGCATAGCCGGCCTCGACCGCTGCCCGGATGGTCTTGCCCGAACGCAGTTCCTCCTTGATGCGGTCGTAGATCAGCACGTTGGCATCCACGGCCATACCCACCGTGAGCAGAATGCCGGCGATGCCGGGCAGGGTCAGGGTGAAACCGAAGCCGGCCAGCACCGCCAGGACGAAGAGGATGTTCAGGAACAGCGCCGTATCGGCGATCAGCCCCGAACCGCGGTAGTAGGCGATCATGAAGAAGATGACCGCGATCAGTCCGATCAGGGTGCTCATGGTGCCCGAGCGCACGCTGTCGGCCCCCAGGCTGGGTCCGACGGTGCGGTTCTCGACGATCCGGGCGTCAGCGGGCAGAGCCCCCGAACGCAGGGTGATCGAGATGTTGCGGGCTTCGTCCATGTCGCCGATACCGGTGATGCGCGCATCGCGACCCAGAGCGTCCTCGATGACCGGGGCCACCGCCACCCGGCTGTCGAGCACGATCGCCATCCGCTGCCCGACGTTGACGCGGGTCACGCGCATAAGCTTCCGACCCCCCTCGGTGTTGAGCCGGAAGTTGACCACCGGCTGACCGGCGGCCCGCGGATCGGAGGGCGCGCCGATGGTGACCTGGGCGTCTTCCAGGTCGTCCCCGGTCACGATCGGCGAGGCTTCGAGCAGGTAGAGCTCGCGGTAATTTACATCGGTAGTCGAGAACCTTTCGTCGGCCCACATGGCCCAGTTGACGGTGGCGTCTTCGGGGACGAGCCGGGCGATCTCGGGCAGGGCCAGGATCGAGTCGATCCAGGCCATCTTCCTTTCCTCGGCCCAGACCACCTCGGGGGAGCGGGGATCCTGCAGCAGGTAGTAGTTGAGGGGCTGCTCGGGAATCGCGGTGGAGTCGGCCGCCGTCGAATCGAGGCCGGCGATGCCGGAGAAGAGGTCCTCGTCCTGACTGACCACATGCCAGCCGATGCGCTCGCGGTCGATCGAGCCCGCCAGGAGACCCTCGCGCAGGGTGCGGTTCATCCGGTGCAGCAGGTCGGCCAGGATCTCCTCCGATTTCAGGAGGTTGTACGTCAGCACCGCCGTGCGCCCCACCAGATCGCGGGCGGCCTCGGGGTTAGAAACCCCGGCCAGCTCGATGATCACCCGGTCGCGCCCCTGGGTCTGAATGATCGGTTCGGCGATGCCGTACTGGTCGATCCGGTTCCGGATGATCCTGGCAAATCGTTCCTGGGCGTCGCTGCGGGCGTCGGGGGGCAGCGATTCGAGATCGATCTCCATGACCAGGTGCATTCCCCCGCGCAGGTCGAGACCCAGCTGAATGGCCCTGTCTTCCAGGTCGCGCCACCGGTCGGGATGCAGCTCCTGCATGTCCTGACGATCCTGAGGATCCATCAGCGACATGCGAACCGTCGGCCAGAGCGACCAGAAGGAACCGATGATGAGGACGATGACGAGTCCGATGCGGAAGCGATTGTCCCGTTTCACGCTCTTTTCCGCCTCACTGAAGGAGAGATAGGCAGCGGGGATAGCACATTCCCCTGTGAAGCCGTGAAAAGTACGGGCGGGCAGGTGAGGTGTCAACCTCACCCCTCAGCCAGGCCCCGCCGAAAGCGGGTGGGCCGCCGGCTGTTTCCACCCGTCAGGCTCCCGGTGTCGGGGTGCAGATCGGCTGACACTGCCGATTGTGTCCCCGGCCCCGACCGGGCTATGCTCGACCCATGTCCGGATCCCGCCCATACCGCATGCCCCTGCTCTACCGGATCGTGCGCGGACTCATCCGCCCCCTGCTGCGGGCCTGGTGCGGCCTGCGGCACCCCCCGTCCGATTCCATCCCCGCCTCGGGACCACTGGTGGTCGTGGCCAATCACCGCTCCTATCTCGACGCCTTCCTGCTGGCCGCCGCCTTTCCCCGGCCGGTTCATTTCATCGCTTCGGCCGAGGCCTTCCGTCCCGGCCTCCAGCGTCTCTTCATGCGTCGCCTGGGTTGCATCCGGCTCCGGCGGTGGGTGCCCGATCCGCAGGCGATCCGGAACGTCCTCACGATCCTGAAAGCGGGGGGCGTGGTGGGGATTTTTCCCGAGGGCGAGCGGAGCTGGGACGGCAGTCCCGCTCCCATCCTGCCCGGGGTTCCCCGCCTCATCGCCCTGGCCGGAGCGCCGGTCGTGGCTGTCCGGCTGAAAGGTTCCTACCGGCTCTGGCCTCGCTGGGGCCGTTCCCTGCGGCATGCCGCGGTCGACGTGGAGTGGGGTGCGCCACAGGCGCCCGGAAGCGAGGCCGAGGTCAGGATCGCTCTGGTCGAGGCGCTGGCCACCCATCCGGGTGCCCCGTCCGACCGGCGCCGGAGTGCCGAGGACGTCGGTCGCCTGCTCTGGCGCTGTCCGAGCTGCGGGGGAATCAACGGTGTCCGGGGGGAGCGGGACGGGAGAGTCTACTGCCTGCACTGCGGCGCCCGCGGTACTCTCCTGGACGGATCGCATCTGGTCTGGTCCGGGGAGGGGCCGCATTCCCTGCGCCACTGGGCCCGCCGGGTGGCGCTCACCGTCGACGAGCGGCAGCGGCTGGCACCACCCGGTCCCGAACCGGTCCGCCGCTGGCCGTTCCTGAGACTGGCTTCGGGATCGGGGGACGCGCCGCTGCGCCGGCGGGGCCGCGGCGAAGCGCTCCTTACTCCGCGGGCCCTGATCCTGCGTTCGGAGGGCTGGCGGGCGTTCGTGCCCGCCGAGACGATCCGCTCGGTCACCGTGGAGGGCTCGCACAAGATCCAGCTCGCCACCCCCGACCGGATCTACGAGCTGCGTTACCGCCGGGGCAGCCCCCGGGGCCCCCGCGCCCATCTCGAAGCGTGGCTCGACAGCCGGGATATCCTCTACCGCCGGGCCTGAAGCCGTCCGGATCCCTCTCAGGGATAGAGCAGTGTCTTCACCCCCACCGGGGCCATGAGCCGCCAGATCGGCAGGACCGAGCCGGGCATTTCGCGCTCGCCCCGCACCGTTGACCCGCGCAGGGTCAGGTGATCGAGGAAGTTCCAGGCCACCAGGCTGTCTTCGGTGTCGGGCTCGAGCAGGTAGGCGGCCAGGGTGCCGGCGTTCTGTCCGGTGCGCACGACATAGGTGCCCGCCGGAAGTTCGATCTCGGCCTCCTCGACCTCGACCTCGACCGTAGCCATGAGGTGGTTCTGATAGGGCCGGGTCTCCCATTCGGCGTTCACGACCCGGTACTGCTCGACCGCCACCGTGATCGGCTCCTGCAGACTCTCCACTTCGACGGCATGGCGCCGCAGGTGATCGGCCATCTCGTGCAGGGTACCGTCGAAGGCATAGGCCCACGGGCGGGCGCGGGTAACCGAGGCCACGTAGCGGGTGCCGAGCCGGCCCTCGACCAGTCGGGTTTCGCCGCTCTGACGGTCGCGGACGTAAAACTCGACCGTGCCGGGATACGTCGTCTGCTCCCAGCCGATCACGACCTCGCCGCGCTCGCGCTCGAGGGTCCGGCGGCGGGCCTGCCGGATGGTATCGCGGACCAGATCGGCATTCTCGGCCACATACCGCAGCAGGGCCTCCTGCCCTTCGCGCTGGGAGCGAGCCTGCAGTTCCAGGTCTCCGCCGGGGCACTCGTAGAGCAAAGCAATCATGTTCTGAAAGCCGCTGTAGGAGTGCTGCTTGCGCAGCCACGGAACGGTCGTCTGCCAGACCCACTCACCGCTCTCAGGATCCTGCCGGGGGCCGGAGTAGTAAAAGAGCATCAGGTCCTCGGTCTCCATGTGAGCCCTGACGGCCTCGAACATGGGGCCGTTGGCCAGGGCCACCAGGTCGGGATCGGCAGCCGGGTGCAGGGTGGTCTGGTAGGTCAGGTTATAGGGCCGCGAGCCGCCGTTGTGCGAATCGAGATGTACGTCGGGCCACCACTCGGTCAGGACCTGCTCGACCACGGCGCTGATCTCGGGCGTTTCCAGAGCCACGTAGTCGCGGTTCATGTCATAGCCCAGCGCGTTGGTGCGCGAGGGGCGGGGCCGGCGGTTGGCGCCGTCGGGATTGATGCTGGGGATGATCAGAACGTTGATCTGCTCGAGCAGGGGCTGCAGCTCGCCCAGGGCGAGCTCGCGCAGCAGTTGCAGGCCCCCCTCGCGCCCCGAGAGTTCGCCCCCGTGCACGTTCTGCACCAGCAGCACGGTCGGCTTGCCCGAGAGCCAGGCCGTGCCTGGAGTTGCGGTGGGCGGGTCGCCGAGCGAAACCAGATACACCTTCCGCCCTTCGGCGGTGGTGGTCAAATGCCGGATCAGCATCCGATCGGTCAGGGCCTGCACCGCGAAGAGGAAGTCCACCAGTTCTTCGTGGTTGGTGTGCCGCTCCCAGTTGGCCTGCTCGGCTCCGGTCTGCGGCCAGGCCTGAGCCCGGGCCGGGGGACCGGAGGGCAGGGTCAGGACCAGCGCGAGCGCGAGCGCAACCGCGCCGGGCACAGATAGGCTCTTGGGCATGAGTATCGTCCTCTCTCGGGATTCCCGGTTCTCAGAGCGCAGTCCGGATCAGCTCGATCATGTCCCGGACCGCCTGTTCCATACCGACCATCATCGAACGGGCCATGATCGAGTGGCCGATGTTGAGTTCCTCGACTTCGGGTATGGCGGCCACCGGCTGGACATTGTGGTAGGTCAGGCCGTGTCCGGCGCTGACCCCCAGCCCGAGCTTGGCCGATGCCTGGGCCGCCCGTTCGAGCTTCTCGAGTTCGATGGCTTCGTCGACGGCGTTTTTCGCTCCGGCATAGGTCCCGGTGTGCAGTTCCACGAAGTCGGCGCCGGTCCGGGCCGACTCCTTGATCTGGACCACATCGGGATCGATGAACAGGCTCACCACGATGCCGGCGCTTTTCAGCGAACTGACCGTCGAGGTGACCCGCTGTACGGCGGTGCGTACATCGAGCCCACCCTCGGTGGTGAGCTCCTCTCTCTTCTCCGGTACCAGCGTGACCATGTCGGGCTTCACCTTCAGGGCGGTCTGAACCATCGCCTCCACAGCCGCCATCTCGAGGTTGAGGTGGCTGGTGACGGTATGCCGCAGCAGGGTGAGATCGCGATCCTGGATGTGTCGACGGTCCTCGCGCAGGTGACAGACGATCCCGTCGGCACCGCCCATATCGGCCAGCAAGGCGGCCTGTACCGGATCGGGTTCGACGGTCTTGCGGGCCTGCCGCACGGTGGCGACATGATCGATGTTCACACCGAGTCGGGTCATGGTCTCCTCCCCGGCCGGTTGAGTAACCGGTCGACGGTAACGAATTCGAAACCTGCTTCGCGCGCTTGCGGAATCCGGCGTTGCAGCACCGTCAGGGTGTTGGCCCGGGGGTGGCCGATGACAACGGCCCGTCCCGTGCGCCGGGCCCGGTCGAGAGCGCTGGCGAACTGCCGTTCGATGATCTCCGGATCATCTTCGGGATCGAGAAAGACATCCCGTTCGGCCCAGGGAATGGCCGCCCGCTCGGCCTCGGCGGCGGCCACCGAAGAGGCGATCGTGCGGGAGTCGAGAAAGAAGAGTCCGCGGTCGGCCAGGGCGCGCATGAGCGCCCGCATCAGGTCGGGATCGGCGGTGGCCGCCGAACCCATATGGTTGTTCAGTCCCCGGGCCCCGGGAACCTCGGACAGGGCCGCCGCGACCAGGGCATCGACGTCGTCGCGGGCGGTGGTGGTGTAAAGCGCCCCCTCACCCAGTTCCCACTCTTCCCCCGCTTCCGGTTCCATCGGCATGTGGACCAGGAGGCAGACACCGCGGGCCGAGAACCAGCGGGCCTGCCGGGTCGCTGAGGGGGTGCCCGGTATGACGGTGGCGGTCCAGGGGATACCGAGACCGACGAAGGCGTCCAGAGTGGCCTGCGAAGCGCGTCCGAAATCGTCGATGACCAGGGCCAGACGGCCGGCGTGCCGGCGGTAGCCCGAGTAACGCTGCAGCACAAAGCGGTGGGTCATGACCCCCCGCCGGGCCACCTCGAGTTCGACCCGGGCGGCACTGTGCTCGACCCCCCGGACGATGCCGCCCCCCAGAGATTCGACCGCCCGCGTCATGGCCAGGTTGAGAACCTCCTTGTGCAGATCGCCGGGGAAGCGGAATTCCATAACGGTCAGGACCGAGTCACCCCCGGTGCTCCCCGGTTCGAAGCGCATGATCCAGCTTTCCCGCAGCCCGAGGGCGGCGGCGGCGTCACGGGCAGCGAGTTCGACTTCGACGCACCAGGCCGCCAGGTCTTCGTCGACCGCCCCCTCCCCCCCTTCGGGCAGCCCCCCCCTGCCGCCGAGCCGGTGAGCCAGCACCGCCACCACGATGACCACGCCGAGGGCTCCACCGAGCAGCCGCAGCGCCGTCCCGGAGAGGGCGGGCAGGCGCAACGCGGGACGCGCCGCAGGGCGCCGGCGGCCGCTGACTTTAGCCCGGTCCTCCCGGCTCAGCCGGTGGCGCAGTCCCGGTTTCATGCGGCGGCGGCTCACACCCAGACCCCCTGCAGGAGGACGTCGTGCTCGGGAAAAGCCTCGATGTGACCGAAGGCGGCCGGCAGGTACTCGGAAATATCCCCCGCCATGAGGCTCCACTCCCCGACGTCGCAGGCCGCCAGATCGGCGGCCAGGGAGTGCAGGTACACTCCCAGAGCCGCTGCTTCGAAGGGTTCGAGCCCCTGTCCCAGCAGGGCGGCGATCACGCCGGTGAGGACGTCCCCGGTCCCCCCCGATCCCATCCCCGGATTGCCGAGAGGACAGAGGGCAACCTTCCGGCCCCCGTCGGCGATAACGGTCGGCGCTCCCTTGAGTACCGCCACCGCCCGGTAGCGACGGGCCAGCTCGACGGCGGCCGCGAGCCGGTCCCCGGCGATCTGTCCGGTTGCAGAACCGAGCAGGCGGGCGGCTTCGCCGGGATGGGGGGTCAGCACGGCCGGGCCCGCCCACGCCGCGCGCCGCTCGGGGTCGGCGGCCAGGAGATTGAGCCCGTCGGCATCCACCACCAGGGTACGATTTTCATCGGCGGATTCGATCGCCTCGGCGAAGAAGGCGTCCGTTTCGGCGGCCGTTCCCAGCCCCGGGCCGAGAGCCACCACGTCGGACCAGGCATAGACTTCCTCGAGTGCACGCAGGTCGCCGGGCACGAACCGGCCGGCGCCGTCATCGGGGATCGGGGTGACCATGATCTCGTCCCGCCCGGAGTGAGCCACCGCGAGCAGGCTTTCGGGGGCAACGTAACGCACCAGCCCCGCGCCGGCGCGGTAAGCCGCCGTGCAGGCCAGCCGTCCCGCCCCCATCATGCCCGCCGATCCGGCCACGATCGCCACCCGCCCGAAATGGCCCTTGTGCGCGTCGAGCGGCCGGGGGGGCAGGTGCAGGAGCGCCCAGCGGTGGTCGAGACAGAAGAGTTCGCG
>Ga0180431_10001290_pt1 | contig 35370 bp, 31 predicted proteins | sample SS_ome_11_FD_132459 | JGI IMG/M metagenome (GOLD analysis project Ga0180431, IMG submission 132459) | Hypersaline lake sediment archaeal communities from the Salton Sea, California, USA - SS_1_MS_1 metaG | ecosystem: Environmental > Aquatic > Non-marine Saline and Alkaline > Hypersaline >... | reverse complement strand
TTAGATTTTGTATCTTGAGAGAAAGTGATGTTCGTAGTGCGCCACGAAACGCAGTGGAGTGGCGCAAAACCGCACTCCGTTACACTCCGTGCGTGACTACGAGCCGAATGTAACATTGTCGAGTTACTCAGGCGCTAGACCTCCGAGGTCCATAAAATGGTCTCGATCAGAGCCCTCGGAGGTCTAAGGTGCCATTGTCACGCTATCTTATTTCTTCGAGTCGAGGAACTGGCGCACCGTCTTTGCCACCTCTGCCGGTCGTTCCAACATCACCATGTGGCCCGCGCCCTCGATCAGGACCAGGCGGGCGTCGGGAATGCGGTCGGCCAGGAAGCGGGCGTACTTGGGCGGGGTGAGTTGGTCGGCGCTGCCGGTGACGACGAGCGTGGGGGTTTTTATTTCTCCCAATCGCTCCATCGTGTCAAAGTTGTCGCAGGCGACAAAGTCGCCCAGGAGGACGTCGGGGCCGGTCTCCAGGATTGCCTGGCGGCCCAGCTCGGTCAGCGCGGAGGGAGCGTCCGGTGACCAGGCAAAGTGGGTGATCAGTTCGGCGGCGCCATCCAAGTTGTTGGGGATTCCCTCAAGGATGGCGGGAGCCACGCGCAGCCGCGCTCCGGTCGCCACCAGCACCAGCCCGGCCGCGCGGTCGGCAAACTCTAGCGCCATAGTCTGGGCGATGGCGCCGCCCATCGAGTGGCCCGCGATGGCGGCGCGCTCGACTCCGACTGCGTCGAGGAAGGCGACGACGGCTTTTGCATAGTCGCTGATGGTGTTGCAGCCTTTCCCCTCGGAGCGCCCGTGGCCGGGCAGGTCGAGCGTGTAGACGGTAGCTCCGGGCAGGCGGCGCAACTCGCCCGGCCAGTGCAAGCGCGACCCTCCTGCTCCGTGTATCAACACCAGGGTGGGGTGGTCTGCCGCTCCCTGGCCCAGTGTATAGAATAGGTTCCCTCTGCTGGTTTTAGCATCAGGCATTGGCTCGGTCTCCAAATTCCTTTCTCAAGCGACGATCTCTGCCAATGCGGCAGCCGTGTAGGGCTTGAGCAGCACGTCCCGAACGCCCAGTTGCATCAGCTCCATGGCTCGCTCCACCCGCAAACCGGAGGTGACGACGAGGGTCTTGCTTCCCTCGCCGGCTGTGCTCAATTGTTGCAACACAACCTGGACGTCGGCCAGCTCTAGCACGTCGTCCACCAGGATGAGATCAAATGTGACCGGGTCAACCTGGCCGGCGGCGGAGCGGGTGACGATGTTCCCGGCGGCCGTCAGCGTCGCTGCGGCAAAGCGGCTCCAATCGTCGTCGTCGTCAATCAGCAGGATGGACCTGCCGCTGGGCAGCTTGGCGGCTGGGAGGGGGCCGTCAAAGACGGGGATCAGCAGTTCAAACATCGCCCCGCCGCCGGGGAGGTTGGCAGCCGAGATCCGCCCGTCAATTTGGTTGAGGATTTGCAGGCAGGCCGAAAGCCCCAGGCCGGCGTGCTTTGCTCCTTTGGTGGTGTAGAAGGCGGCCCAGATTTTGTCCAGTTCCTCCTCCGGGATGCCGAGACCGTTATCGGCGATGCGGACGGCGACGAAGCGACCGTTTTCGGTGGGGGCGATCTCTACCGCGATGTGCTGTTCGTCCGCCCCGGCCGTTGCCTCCAATGCGTTCCTAAAGACGTAGCCGCAGGCGCGTCTCAGTTGGGTGGTATCCGCTATCGCCAAGGGCAGATCGGGGGCTATGTCGTAGCTGATGGTCTGAGGCGAGATTCTCGTCGCCACCGCCGTGTCCTTTACCACGTCGTTTACCATCGTCGGGCGGGGTTTTTCTTCGCGGGCCGGGCCGATCAAGTGTTCTTGAACTGAGACGATCAGCCGGGCGCTGGCGTCAATCATGGCCAGGTCCTCGCGCATAGATTCCGCCAGGTCGGGATCGTCAACCGCCAGTCGTTCCATGTCGCCTCGCAGCAGGCCGACGCTGGCCGAGATGGGCAGCGCCTTGTTGCCGATCCAGTGAATGGCCTCGATGGTGGCGGTGGCGATGGCCTCGAAGGTCTTGGTACGCACCAACTCGGCATGGGCGGCCTCCAGTTCTTTGAGCAGCCGGGCATTGTTGATGGCGACGGCCAGTTGGTCGGCCATGGCTTGCAGCGAGGTGATGTCATAGTCGCTGAAGGCGGCCTCCGCGACGCTCTGAACCGTCACGGCGCCGATGACGTCCTCTCGCACGATCAGAGGCAGGGCCATCTCGGAACGGGTTTCGGGCAGGTGGGGGTTCTTGAAGTGAACCGGCTCCACGCCCACGTCCAGGGCGATGCGGGCTTTGCGCTGGGCGATGGCGGCGCCGATCATCGAGTGGCCGCCTATTTTGAGCCTGTGACCCTCGGCCAGCATGGCGGCGCCGGCCTCGCCCCGGCCGGCGTGCAGCACCGCCCACTCGTTCGCTTCATCGAGCAAAAAGACGCCGGCGTAGTAGAAGTCGTATGCCTCGCAGATAATGTCCACTGCATTGTTCAACAGCGTGTCCAGGTCGAGGATGGATGTGACGTCGCGCCCGACCCGGGCGGCCGCTTGGAGGAGCTTGGTGCGACGGGAGAGTTGCTCTAGCAGTCTATAGGTCTGGGCGTATAGCCTGGAGTTGTCAATGGCGATAGCCAGTTGATCCGCCATCGCTTGCAGGGCGGTGACGTCGTCGTCGCTAAAGGCGGCCTCTTGGACGCTCTGTACCGTCAGTGCGCCGATGACTTTTTTCCCTACTTTCAGGGGCAACGCCATCTCGGAGCGGGTGTTGGGCAGGTGAGGGTTCTTGAAGTGAACCGGCTCCACGCCCACGTCCAGGGCGATGAGGCCCTCGCCCCGACCGGTGGCGGCGCCGATCATCGAGGGACCGTCTATTTTTAGCTTGTGCCCTTCAGCGAGCATGGCAGCGCCGGCCTCACCCCGTCCGGCGTGCAGTACGGCCCACTCGTTCGCCTCGTCGAGCAAAAAGACGCCAGCGTAGTAAAAGTCAAATTCGTCACAGATCACGTCAACCGTTTCGTTCAGCAGTTGTTCAGGCTGCAATATTGAGCTGACCTTGCGGCTTACTGCGGCCCCGGCCTGGAGCAGAGCGGCGCGTCGTTCGGCCAGAGTAACATCGTTTTTCATCACATTCTCCTCATCGGTTGATTATGTCGTTCACGATTTCGATCAGTCCGGCCTCGCGCCCTTTGACAAAGTAGGCCCGCGCGCCCCGTGCAACCGCTTCTTTGGCCCGGGTGACCTCGTCGAAAGCGGTGAGGACGACGACGGGCAGATGGGGGGCGTTCTCGAGGAGCTCGCTCAATAGCTTGAGCCCGGCGTCTGGGTCATCCTCTCCTTCCAGGTTGGGCATGTTCAGGTCGAGGATGACGACGTCGAATGGTTCGTCATCTTGGGCGGTCTCGAACAATGCCAATCCCGCGCCGGCGTCCTCGGCCGTCTCGACGTCAAAGCCGGCCCGTAGCAGCGTCTTTTCCATACTGCGCCGGACTAGTTTTTCGTCGTCTACCAACAAAATTCTGATCTCTTCTTTCATTGCTTTGTCCTTTCTTCTGAGAGGTGGTCGTTTGCGTCCTCCAGAGTTGGCAGGTAGACGCTAAAGGTGCTGCCCAGGCCGACCTCGCTTTCGAGCGTGATCTTGCCGTTCAACTGCCCGACGATCTGTGCGCAGGCTGGAAGCCCCAGGCCGGTCCCGCCCTGGTCGCTTTTGGTAGTGTAAAATGCCATCCAGATCTTGTCAATCTGATCCGGCGGTATGCCGGCGCCGTGATCTATCACGTCTACCACGGCCAGGTCCGGCTCGTCGGCCATACGCGCCCACACGAACAGCTTTTTGTCTTTGACCTCGCGCATTGCTTCCATACCGTTTTTGATGAGGTTGGTAAAGACGCGGCCCAGTTGACGGCGGTCGGCCAGCACCGGGTGCAGGTCGTCGTTGAAGAGGGTACGCACGATCTCGTCCGGTATGCCCATCGAGGCGATAGTTTCCTCCAACAGTTCTGGCAGGGAGACAGGCTCAATCTTTTGCTGGCGGGCCGGACCGATGAGGTCTTCTTTGATGTTCAGGATCGAGCGGGCGCTGGTTTCGATGATCTCTAGGTCCTCGAAAATTGATTCGACGCTCAGTATCTTGTGCAGCCGCTCCAGAGGCCAGGTCTCCAATTCGGCCTGGATGTCCGTCAGGAAGGTCCCCCGGTTGGCTATCTCATCGGTGGCCTCGGTCAACATCTGGGCGAACTTGTGCTCGCGCAGATCGGGCGCTGCCTCTGCCAGGAGAGCGTTTGTCATTGCCAGGTAGCGGGTGATGTCTTCGGTGATGCGGGCCACGCTGCCGGGGATGGGGGCGGCCTTGTTCCCCACCCAGTGGATTGATTCCCCGGTCGCCTCGGCGATGGCCTGGTAGGTCTTGGTGCGCACTAATTCGGCGTGGGCTTTCTCCAGGTCCTCGAGCAAGCGGGCGTTGTTGATGGTGACCGCCAACTGGTCTGCCATAGCTTGTAACGAGGTGATGTCATCGTCGCTGAAAGCGGCTTCCTCGGTACTCTGGATTGTCAGCGCCCCGATGACCTCTTTTCCCACGATCAGGGGTAGGGCCATCTCGGAACGAGTGTCGGGCAGGTGGGGGTTTTTGAAGAAAACCATCTCCTCCCCCACGTCTAGCGCGATGCGCGCCTGGCGCTGGCTGATGGCGGCGCCGATCATCGAAAGGCCGCCCACTTTTAGCTTGTGTCCCGCGGCGATCATGGCGGCGCCGGCGGCTCCTCGCCCCGCGCGCAGCACCGCCCATTCTTCGCCCGGTTCGGCGGAATCGGGGCCTTCGACCAGGAACACGCCGGCGTAGTAAAAGCCGTACGTAGTGCAGATGATGTCAACTGTCTTGTTCAGCAGCTCGTCCAGGTCGAGGATGGAGATAAATTCACGTCCCACCAGGGCGGCGGCTTCCAGCAGTTGCGTGCGCCGGTCGGCCTGCATCAGTAACTGTTGGTTTTGACGGTAAAGTTGGGCGTTGTTGATCGCAATGGCCAGTTGATCGGCCAGAGCTTGCAGGGTGGCGGCGTCGGCGGGTGTGAAGGCGGCCTCTTCTGTGCTCTGCACAGTCAGCGCCCCGATGACCTCGCCCCCCGCGATCAGGGGTAAGGCTATTTCGGAGCGAGTGTCTGGCAGCAAGGTGTTCTTGAAATGGAATGGTTCCTCGCCCGCGTCCAGGGCGATACGCGCTTTGCGCTGGCCGGTGGCAGCGCCGACCAGCGAGTGGCCGTCTACCTTGAACTTGTGCCCTTGGGCGATCATGGCGGCGCCGGCGGTTCCTCGCCCCGCGCGCAATACCGCCCATTTGCCTGTCTGCTCGATCAGGAACACGCCGGCGTAGTAAAAGCCAAATTCGTCGCAGATGGTGTCTACGGTGGCGCGCAGCAACTCGTCCAGGTCCAGGATTGACGTGATGTTTCTTCCCACCTCGGCTCCGGCTTCCAGCAAGCGGGCCTGGCGTTGCGTTCGCTCCAGCAATTGGAGGTTTTGTTCGTAAAGTTTGGCGTTACGGTCGAGGGCCTGGGTCAGTTCGCGGACTTTGTGCTCCAGCCGGGCCACCAATGTTTGTTGGTAAGCCTGGCGGTAGCTTTCGTCCTCTAGCTCCTGGCGCTCGCCGGCCAGGTAGGATCGAACCTGTTCCTCGAATGTGTCTGGATCAATTGGTTTGGAGAGGTAGCCGTCGCAGCCGGCGGCCAGGACGCGTTCCTGGACGTTTTTGGTCACGTCGGCTGTGAGGGCGACGATCGGTGTCTGGGGTGTGAGCGATTTGATGCGGGTGGCAACTTCGTAGCCGCTGAGGTGGGGCATGTGCAGGTCAACCAATACCAGGTCCGGTTGGGTCTCTTGTGCTACCTCGATCCCTTGCAGCCCATCCTGCGCTTCCAGGACACGATAAGGGGGAGAAAGCAATCGCCGGACCAGCGCGCGCGCTTCTGGTGTATCGTCTATGCAGAGGATCGTGGGCCGGTCGGTCATTTGATTCATACCAGGCATCTAGTTCCGCGTCGCTCTTTCCGATTGGCGGGTACGATTATAGTCTATTTTTCGTATCTTCACAACAGGTTGTTTGTCAGCCCCGGTAGGCCCAAGGTTTTGGGTGGCAGGTCGGGTTTCTACGTGGGGCAGATGGGCAATTTGCCTGCTGGGCGATGATACGTGTCAAAGCGGGAGGGTTATACCAGGCTTCCCACGGTGAGGAGCAGCGACGAGGCCAGCATGTAGAGCGAGGCGAACTTGAAGAGTAGCCAGTTGCGCCGCTCGGTCGGAGCGGCCAGTTGGAGCGACGCCAGTGTCAACATTCCCAAACTCATCCCCAGGAGCAGCATGAGCGTAACCGGATGCACCCGCAGCATGAGCGCGCAGGCCACCAGAACCAGAGCGTTCAGCAAGTTGGCCGCAGCGATGACCAGTCGCGTCGCCCGCGCGCCGTGGACGTTGGGCCACACCGGGACGCCGGCGCGGCGGTAATCGTCGGCGTAGCGGATCGCCAGCGTCAGGATGTGCGAAGGTATCCAGAGCAGGATCGAGCCGGCCAGCAAGACTCCCACCAGGTCTATGTGTCCCAACGCCAGCACCCGCCCGGCCAGCACCGGCATTCCGCCGGATATGCCGCCAAAGAGGATGGAGAGCGGTGTGCACCGCTTGAGCCAGACGGTGTAGACCAGCAGATCAAACCCGAACCCCAGCACGACCACTATCCCAAAACCTAGGTCAAGCGTGAACGAGAGCGCCAGTCCAGCCAGCGAGAGTAACCCGCCAAAGATACCTGCCTCAAGCGGACGGATGCGGCCGGCCGGCAACGGTCGGGCCGACGTGCGTTCCATACGGGCGTCAATATCCCGGTCCAGGAGCATGTTCAACACGGTGCAGCCGCTGATGGAGAGCAGCAGTCCGGCCGTCATCCACGCTCCTTCAAGGGGATCGAAAGGTAATCCTTGGGTGAGTGTGTAGGCGCAGACGCCAGTGACCAGGAGCAGGGCCGTCTGCAGACCCTTGGTCAGCGCCCAGAAATCCGCCAGCCGCGTTCGTGTAGAACGTCGTTGTACTACTGCTTCCATATCCAGTTAATCAACCTCTCTATCAGAAAGATGGCCACAGCGACGAGCAAGAGACCGATACCTGTGTCCAGAAAGGGCACCGTCCAACCCATCTCAATGCCTGGCTGGCGGAACATGTAAACTTGCACAAAGACGAAGGCCAACGTCGAGCCGGCCAGCACCCCCCAGCCGACGATCTGGCGCAGCCAACCCCGCACCTCCAACCAGTCCACCACGAGGAGCAAGGCGATGACCGCCGAGAGGGTCGCCAGGACGTGCCAATGGCCCACCAGGATGGTGCGCTCTACCTCCAGGAAGGCTGGCTGTCGGTACGTCTCCAGGTTAATCGCCACGTAGACGCCGGGGCCGGTGACGACGACGTTGACAAAGATCGACTCGAACAGCATGCCGAAGCGCACCGGGTCGCCGAGCAGCGCCTTCACCCGCCGGCCCAACGAGGCCCGCCCCGCGCCAGGCTCTGACCGCACGAGCTGACCGAAACCGTAGACGGCAACGATGATGGCCGCCGGCAGCAGAAAGGCCGCGCCCACGTTGATGATCTTGTGGGCGATCTCCTCAATGACCATCACGCCCCAGGTGGCAAAACTGACGATGGTCGTGCCGACGATGGTCAACCACATCGTCCACCTCTGCGCCCGTCCCGGCAGGTCGAACGTACGGGCGGCGATGAGCAGCAGCGCCACGTCGATCAAGGTCAGCATTATGTGCAGGTGGGCGATGATGGCAAGTTGCCCCAGGTCGTGGGATTCGCGCACCACGTCCTCGGCCAGGAAAGCCTGGAACCCGTTGCCAAAGTACGACCCGGCCGCCCCGCCGATGGTCGCCGAGATGAGCGTGTAGAGTGCCATCAGCCAGAAGGCCAACCGCTCCGCCGTAAAGCCGCCCCGCCAGGGCCACAGTCCTACGCATAGGACCACACCAGCGTAAAAGACCAGACTCAGCCCCACCAGAAAGACACCGTGGGCGATCCAGCCCCAGCCCCAGCCCAGGTAGGCAAAGCCCAGCCCGCCCACGCTGGCGAGCATGTAGCCGGCCGTGATGGTGGGCCGGATGAGGCGCGGGTATTTTTCCTCGAGGGAGAGAGTGTCCAGGATGAGGTAGACCAGGGCGGCGATGAAGGGGATCGCCAAGCTGTGGTAGAGCATGATGATGCGCCCCACGCGGCCCGCTTCATCCAGCCCCAGGAGAGTGGACACGTCTAGCCACGAGAGCGGCCCGGTGGCGGAGAGCGTGCTCAAAAGGACGACGAGCAGCGCGTCCCATCCGGTGACGACGAGGAGCAGCCCGGCGGTGGAGGTAAAGAGTTGGCGGATGCGGTGTGTGAGACGAGGCATGGTTGACTTCTGGTGGGAGAGGTGAAACGCGAAATGCCAAACGTCAAACGTGAGACGTCAAGAGGGTGTCGAGAGTGTCCCGATCCCAACCCGTGTACTTCTCCCGTCCGTTGACGATGAAGGTGGGATAGCGGCGCACCCAATGACGCAGGCTCTTGAGGATGCCCAGCGGCGATTGGGGGTCTATGACCCGGATGGAGAGGCGCGGGCCGTATCGCTGGCTCAATTCTTCCAGCCAGGTCGCCAGACGGTGGCTCTCCTCCATAAATTCCGGGGGATATTGCTCTTCCGGCCTGTGAACTTGTTTGCCAAGACCCGCTTGGTCAAAAATAAACTCGCAGTGCATTCAGTGAAGGTGAGTGGTGGGTACCAGAGAGATCACTTCCAAAGTGATGGAATCTGTCATCGTTCGGTCTCCTTATCCCCTGCTACCTCAAGACTCTGCCGCTTTCAGTCGCTCCGCTTCCCGGGCACGACGTAGCGCACTTCCTTATACGGTCTGACTTGTTCTCCCACTTGCTCCTTCATAATGTTGCCGGAGACGTGCATCAGTGTGTCGTTAAAGTCGGGATCCACACCCATCCCGGCCAGGCAGGGGTAGTGATGATGGAGCAATCCGGCCTCCTGCTCGGCGTCGTTTGCGTGGACTCCCACCAAGCCCTGGGCCACGTGGTGGGCGCAGCCGCAGACGGCGTCCCGCACCACCTCTACCTGGGTGATGATCTTGTTTTGGGGGTTCACGGTGATGTTGAACTTGGGTTGTCCAAAGTGGCGGGCGAACTCGGCGATGAGCGGATCGTCGTATTCTACCCGGTGACGCTTGACGTTGTAGTGGGTCTCGGTCAGTGAGCAAAGAGGCTTGGGAGTGACGCATACCACGCCCATATCCGCCAGCCAGCCGCGCAGCTGGCGGGCCAGGCCGCGCGGCAGCCACTCCTCCCGGTCCACCGGCGCGATGACGGACTTGGCTCCGGTCATCCTGGCCGCCTCCACGACCAACTCCGCCACCCCCTTGTGCTCGCCAAAGGCCAGCAGCAGGTCGGTGGCTGGTAGCGATGCAGGAAGATAGTCCTCCGGGTAATCCACGATGGGCGGCAGTACCGAGGGGGCCTGCCACACCTCGATGCGCCAATGCTCGGGGCCACGGGCACGGATGTTATCTACGTGTCGCTGCCCGTACTCGCCGGTGATGATCGCCAGAATACGCATCTCCTCCTCCTCCTCCTCCTCCTACTACTACTACTCGCTGATTCGCTCACTCGTCCAGCAACCGCCGCTCTCCCTCCAGCACGCGGATGTGGGTGACGTCCTGGCTCACCTCCAGTGTGCCCTGGTAATGGCCGGATTCGTCGCGTATGGCAAAGTAGCGGATGTGGATGAATTTGGAACCCATCTGAATCCAGAACTCGGCCTCGTCGCGATGCCCGGACCGAAAGTCGTCCAGGATCTGCTGCACCCGGTCCAGGCTGGACGGTGGATGACACTTTTGCACCTCACGTCCGATGATGGCGGGCGAGCGGGGGAAGATGCGCTCCCGGCCCTGAGAAAAGTAGCGCACCGTGTCCTCCGCGTCCACGTAGGTGACGTCAACGGGCAGGTGGATCAGTAGCCGGTTGATCTCTTGCGGCGTTAGTGTGCCGGTATCCAGGTGGAGCAGACCGCCCGACGAAATCGGGGCCTCCTCAACCACAGCCCCGGTCAGCGCCAGAGTGGATTCCAAAGCGGTTTCCTTGGGCGGCCACTGATCGCCCGGCTGGACGTAGCAATAGCCGGTCTCGGGGCTTTGCTGGCGGATGTGGTACCATTCCTCGCCGCTCAACTTTTCCAGGGCGGTGGGGTAGAGGATGTTCTCCTCCTTGTAGAACATCTCGCGGATGGCGGTCGCCAGCGGCTCAAAGACCTCGGCGACGCTCTCCTCGTCAGGCTCGCCGGCCAGCAACTGGTCGAGCTTTTTCCACCCGGCGCGCACGTCGTCGTGGATGGCCCACATCACCGCCGAAGGGCCGGTGAAGCCGTGCTTTTCCAGGAAGGGGAACAGGATGTTCTCTTTGCGCACGTAGTGGACCTCGTACTTGCGCAGTTCCTGTAGACGCTCGCGTGCGCGCTCCCATTCTGATGCTCCAATCGCCTGCTCGAGCTTGTCCAGCACGCGCCCGGCGGCCCCATTTTCGGCCAGGAAGGTGTAGGCCGGGTGGCCGGGGATGGTGTCTGGCTTCTCTTGCTCTTCCAGCGATTCACGAAAGACCGCCACGTGCACGTCGCACAGGTGCTTGATCTCCTCGGCCGGCATGCCCTCCTCGACCAGCTCTTGCTCGATCGTGGCGATGTCGGTCGCGCCCACGTCCTGTAGCAGCGCGGCGAACTCGCCCTTGACCTCTTCGACGCTCTTGCCCGCGTGCAATTGCCGAATCACCCGCTTGAGAGTTTCTTTACGTTTGGTTTGGTTGTTGATGTATTCGCTCATTTGCCTCCTTCTGAAACGTGAAACGTCAAACGTGGCGGCGGGTTGTGATGACCAGGTTGGGGCTGACGCGGGGGTCGAATGGCGCGCCGCTCATATCGCCGTAACGGGCGGCGGCGGCAAAGCCTGCCTCTGCCAGCGCGGCCACCAGTTCTGCCTGAAGCAGGGGCCGCAGTTGGGTGGAGGCAACCCGTTGACTCCAATCACCCGCCTCTTCCCGCCGCAGCGTCGCCAGGTTGAACGTCAGCGTGCCGTCCGGTTGAAAGTCGTAGAAACGCAGGAAGAGCCACTCGATTGCACCTTCTCGACGAGCCTGAGGTTCCATCCAGCGCTCGCCCCGCGCCATCACCGCGTCAAAGTTGCGGTTCTGGATCAAGAGCAGCCCGCCGCGCCGTAGACAGGCGGCAAAGTCGGCCAGCGCTGCTTTGAGGTCGGCGGGGGTCAGCAGATGGGGCAAGGAGTTGCCCAGGCAGAGCAGGGCGTCTAAACTGACGCCGCGCCGCCCTGAAGAGGCGGCGCTGGACGAAGAGGCGGCGCTGGGCAGGCGTTCCAGACCTGGCTCTTCAGGCCGGGACATTCCGAATGCCCGCGCCAGACCCCCAAAGCCCGCCGCCTCGAATCGCACGTCTACTCCCGTAGCCGCAGCATTGGCCCGCGCCCGCTCGATCATGCCCACGCTCAGGTCGGCTCCGGCCGTCTCGTATCCCTTCTGAGCCAGTGCGATGGTGTGCATCCCGGTGCCGCAGGCGACGTCCAGCACGCGGCTGGCCTCCACCGCCTGTAATTGCCGTTCGATGAAGGGCAACTCTGCCGGTAGCCGGGCCTCCCAATCCACGAAACAGTCATAGTCCGAACTAAAGCTATCGTACATCAGACCACCAGCAGCGCCATATCCCGAGCGAACAGCCCCAGCCGGTCGCCTGCTTGCACCGGCGTGCTTAACTCCTGGCCGACGCGGCTCTCCTGGTACTCCAACCAAGGGGCCATTGAGTTGCGGGTTGAAAGCAGCGCCCCGTTCAGAAAAATGTGGTAGATCTCGTCGGGCGAGATACCTACCCGCTTCAGCGCTGTCCCCACCGTCTCCTCTGGCTGCGGTTCCAGCCGCGTCACGCTCTCCCGGTCGGGCCGGGAGTCGAGGGCGTAGCGGCGCAAGTTTCCATACAGATGAATCTCAACCATCAGCGATATCCTTCTCCTAAGCCAAGTTGTGCTCTTTATGCTTCTCCGCGATGGTGGTCGCCAACGCGTCCAAAGCTTCAAAATCAGCCTCCCGAGGGAAGCCCTTGCACAGAACCGGGTCCAGGAGTTCTACTTTCAGATCGGGGATCAACCCGGCGATTTGCTCGACGGCCCTGCTGTTCCAGCCATAGGAGCCGATAACCGAGGCGAACTTTAACTTGGGCCGTAGGGCGTTGGCCAGGTGGGCGGCATATACCACGTTGGGATGCGGGCCAACGTGTACCGTCGGCGTTCCAACGACAATTGTGGCCGCGTCCACCAGAGCAATGGCCAATTTCCCGATGTCGGTCACCGCCAGGTTGAACTGGTGTACCGTGACCCCTCGCTCGGCTAGCGCGCTGACCAGGTACTCCACCATCCTCTTAGTACTGCCGTGCATCGAGATGTAGGGCAGCACTATAGCGTTCTTGGGTTTGTCTGAGACCCAATCCCGGTAGGCATCTATGATGAACGCTGGCCGATTGTACATCGGGCCGTGGCTGGGCGCGATGAGGTCTATCTCACGCACCTCGACCTTGTCCAGGTTCTTTTGGATGATGCGGCGGAAAGGCATCATGATCTCCGCGTAATACCGCTTGGCTGCCTCGTAGACGCGCCACTCCTCGGTGACGTACAGGTCGGTCGTAGCCAGATGGGAGCCGAAGAAATCGCACGAGAAGAGGATCTGATCCTCCCGTAGGTAGGTCACCATCGTCTCTGGCCAGTGGACCCAGGGGGTATGGATAAACTCCAGCGTCCGATCCCCCAGCGACAGGGTCTCTCCATCCTCGACGGTGACGACTCTATCCTCGGGAACTTGCAGGAGATCCACCAGCATACCCTTGCCTTTGGACGTCGTGATGACCTGGGCGTCTGTGTACTTCTCCATGACCTGGGGGATGGCCCCCGAATGGTCCTGCTCGGCGTGGTGGGCGACGACGTAGTCTACTCGCGGCACCTTCTCCAGTTGGAACATAAGCACGTCGGCCATTGAGGGATCCACAGAGTCGAACAACACTGTTTTCTCGCTCCCTTGGACCAGATACGCATTGTAGCTTGTGCCATCGGGAAGCGGTATCAGAGAATCAAACAACCTTCGGTCCCAGTCCACCGCGCCCATCCAGTGAATACCATCTCGAATTTTTCTTGCTTTCACGACCCTCCCCCCTTCATCCTAGTTACACAGCTTTCGCTATCTAATCTAACCGTGAATCAAAGTCGGCAGACAGCGAGTGCAAACCCATAGGCTCTTGCCCCGATGTCGGATGGGCACGAGCGGCGCTTCCTCCTCGCCCATTTCGCAGCGAAAGCACTCTTGCGAAATGTAGGTCTGCTCCCGCTCCTGCGTCCGCACCTCGGCCCGCTCCTCGTCAAAGGCGGGAGCTTTCCGCGTCTCGATGCTCAATGCGCCGGTGGGGCAGACCGGCAGGCAGAACCCGGCCCCGTCGCAGAGGGCCTCGTCTGTCACCTTGGCCTTGCCGTCCACCAGCACGATAGCGCCCTCGGCGCACGGGGTCACGCACGCGCCGCAGCCGTTGCACAGCTCCTCGTCAATTTTTACGATCTGTCGTATCGGCATGCACCTATACGGATTCTACGCTCGTGACTCCGGGAACCTGCGTGCGCAGCGCGCGCTCAATCCCCATTTTTAACGTCATTGTGGACATGGGGCAGCCCCGGCAGGCTCCGGTGAGCCGCACCGAGACGACGCCCTCGTCGCTCACGTCTACCAACTCTACGTCCCCGCCGTCCGCCTGTAGGCTCGGCCTGATGCTTCCCAGGCTCTTTTCCACCTGTTCGTACAAGTTGTTATCTCTACTCATATTTGATCATCTCCTTTGAGGGCACAAGATTTTACTATTGTATATGGTAACAGAGAAGTGGTCTTCTGTCTGCGACAAAAATCACATCTGTTCCATCTGGTTGAGTGACAAATCTTTTCTGAGGACGCAGATCAACGCCGATGGCGCTCCTGGGGCGGACGCTGATCTGCATCGAAAATCAACCACCTCCTCGGCGCGGGCGGTGAGCATGATGATGGGCAGGTCCCGCTCGTTCCGGATGCGGCGGGTGAACTCTAGCCCGTCCATCCTGGGCATCAGCACGTCCAGCACCACCAGGTCGGGCTTCTCGTGGCGGGCGACGTAGAGCGCCTCCTGCCCATCGGATGCGGTCACGACGCGAAAGCCGTCCTCTTCCAGGTAGGCGCGCACCAGGCGCACGATTTGGGGTTCGTCGTCAACGACGAGGATGGTTTGGGCCATTGCTGTCTCCTGTGCGTAGTATACCGCGATGTCTGGAGAAAGAAAAGCAGGGCGGCGCGCAAGGTACGACGCACTAGTAGCTTCTGTGCAACATTGACGAGGAAGCGGACCGGTTAGAAGAGATCAATGGGTTTCCATATTCTCAATGTCATGGCGCAAATTGCCGATTGTCCCGTGACGAAACAGTTGACGCCGCCTGATGATAAGCGTATAATGGAGGTGTGATGTAACAGCTCGTGTGCCCGGCACTTGTGTGCCGATTTTATCGAGAGGATACAGAAAGGGGTAGGTGCTCGAATGGTTGGCGTTCTCACTGATACAACTGCAAGTATTCCCGATAAACTTGTCCGGAAACTAGGTCTGGAGATCGTGCCGTATTATGTCCATCGTGGGCTAGAGACGCTGCGAGACGGCATAGACGTCAAACCGAAAGAGTTCGCCGAGTGGCTGAAGAGCACGACCAAGCTGCCCACGACCTCCAACCCTGCTCCCGGCGACTATTTGAAGGGACTAGGAAACCTCGCGCAGCGAGTGAAAGAAATCGTCGTGCTCACCATGACCTCGAAAGGTAGCGGCGCCTACCAATCCTGTCTGGCCGGCGTGACTATACTCAAGGAGCAATTCCCCGGCGTGCAGGTAGAAGTGGTGGACACACTCCAGGTGGCGATGTCACAGGGATGGGCTGCTATAGAGGCCGGTCGGGCTGCGCTGGCCGGCCTCAGCCTCGAACAGGTAGCTCAAAAGGCCCGCCAGGTAGCCCGGGAAGGCATGATGATCCAGACCGCCGACACGCTGCGCTATCTCCACATGGGAGGGCGCATCGGCAAGGCCACGCACCTGGTCGGCTCACTGCTCAACATCAAGCCGCTGATCGGTATGCAGGATGGGATAATCGTGGCTCTGGGTACCGCCCGCAGTCAGGCCAAGGCATATCGCCGCATGGTCGAGTTGATGCAGCGCCGGGTCGGAGAAGGGACGCGCGTCAAGGTCGCCTTCACCCACGTGGCGGCGCTGGAACAAGTGGAGAAATTGCAAGAGTTGGTCGCGGCCCGCTTCGAGTGCGCGGAAGTGATCGTGACCGAACTCTCGCCTGCGCTGGCCGTCCATTCCGGGCCGGGGACGGTGGGCGTGAGCTTTTTCCCTGTCTAAAACGAGAAACCAGATCAGGACACGGATTACACGGATGAACACGGATAAGAAAAGAAGCCAGAATCCGTGAAATCCATGTGCATCCGTGTCCCAATCAGAGCGGGAGGGGCCATGGATGCACATGGGCGGGCAGGATTAGTAGATTGCGCGATGTGTGAAGCGACCCCGGCGAACGGAAACGCCACCGGGGTCGTTTTGTGTCCTGGGTAGCGCTATGTGTTAGCTTTTTGCTCCGCGCTGGCGATCAGGGCTTCAATTTTGGCCTTTGCCGCCTCGGGCAATGGCTTGGGAGTGTGTGATTCCAATATCTTTCTCACTTTCTCGCTGGCTCTATCGCCCAGCGTCTTGCTGCCCTGCTGAACCCAGTCCTCGTGGGTGTGCCGATCTCCCAGTGTGGGAAGCCACCCATCGCGAAAGTGCCGATAGGTGTGGTCGCTGGTTACATACTCTCCGCCTGGTCCCACCTGGTCAATCACTTCGAGGGCCAGGGTCTCCTTGCTTACTTCTATGCCTTCCAGTATGAATCTTATCTCGTCGGCCAGTTCGTCCATAACGACCACTTGCTCGAAACAGGAGGTCGAACCGTACTCGACATAGCCCACGTCGTGGACAAGGTTCGCGCCACTTAGGCTGGACACCAGCATGGATAGGGAGCCTTCCATACTTGCCTGCTGGTCGAAGAGTTTGGAGTCGGAACACCCGGCGGTCCCAAAGGTTGGCAAGCCCTGGTAGTGCTGCAACTGGGTCAACCCGGCCTGGAACAGCAGGAACTCGGGCGAAGCGTAAGAGGCGATCGTCGTTCTCATATCCAGTGGCGTCGGACAACCCGCGAACATGATGAATGGAGCCCCTTCGCGCTTCAGTTGGGCCATCAGCAGGCCGGCGAGCATTTCCGCGTTGAGTTGCACCATCGCGCCGGCCAGCGTCATCGGGCCGGTGCCGCCGGCTGATGCCGTCGGTGCGAGGATGTAGGGCAACCCCTTCTCCGCTGTGTAGAGCATACTCTCGGTCGAATCGGAGGGGTATAGGAGAGGCGAGATCGAGCAGCCAAACAGGACGGCAAAGGGGTTGCGGTGGAAGGTCTCCGCACCCCCGGCGATCGCTTCGCACATCTCTACAATCGTCCTTAGGTTCTGCGGCCCCCAGGTCGCGTACACGATTGGTTTGACCGTGTTGCTCACCATGGCGTAGAACTGGTGGATATCGGCGACGGCTTCCGGAACGTCGTGGGCCACGCTCATACCCATCACAAAGTCCATGTTTGGCAAAGCGTCAACCAACTTGGCAAAATCGGCCACGTCTTTGATCAGGGCTTCTCGCCGTTCGCCGCTGTAGGGGTCAATGACAAAGATGCAGTCGCTTCCGGTTCCGTAATAGGATTTGTAACCCTCCAGGTACACGGCCGGATTCCCATTCCGGTCGCTGAGGACCACCCGCTTGGGCGCTACCCCGATGGCCCACTCGACTAGGTGCGGTGGGATGCGCACCCGCTCGCCATCTACCCAGCAGCCGGCCCCTTGGAGCAGGTCAACTGCCTCTGGGAATGCGACCTTTACCCCGGTGCGGCGCAGCACTTCCAGGCTGGCCAGGTGGATCTCTTCCAGTTGAGCGTCCGAAAATACCTGCAATGGAGCAATTTGACGAAACTTTTCCCTCATAAAATTATCCTCCTTGTTTTGCTATGTTTCAGACCCCGGCAACGCGCGCTTCGGCGGCGGCCAGGATGGCCTCTATTCTAGTTTGTACCTCATCCGGCAACGGCGCGGGCCTGTGCGTATCCAGGATTCTGTCAAGCTTGGCCTGAACCCGCTCCTGCATATTTTTCTGCCCCGTGTGCTCCCAGCTTTCCCGCATCTGGCGGTCCATCAGGGTGGGGTACCAGAACTCGGTCCTGAAATGTTTGAGCGTGTGCTCGGTGCTCATAAAGTCACCGCCAGGCCCGATCTTTTCGATCCAATCCACGGCCAGTGTCTCGGGCGTGATCTCAATACCGCGCAGGACGCGCTTGACGTAACTGATGGCCTCGTCCATCATCACCAGGTACTGGAGCGACCCCGTCAGGCAGCCTTCGATAAAGCCCACGTTGTGGATCAAGTCAGCGCCGCTCAAGCCAGCCAGCACAACCGACATCGCCCCTTCCATCGCTGCCTGCTCGTCCACCAGCTTGGAGTCACTGACGCCGGCCGTCGTCCAGACCGGCAGGCCGAGGTAGCGTGCGATCTCAGCCTCCGCCGCGCAGAGCATGGATAGCTCTGGGGCGCCGTAGGGCATTGTCGCGGTTCGCATATCCATAGTGGCCAGCGATCCCCCTATGAGAAAAGGCGTGCCAGTATTCACGATCTGAGCGATGACCAGCGCTGCTAGGCACTCGGCTGTGGCTACCACCAGCGTGCTGGCCAGGGTGGAGGGGGTCGTCGCGCCGCACATGGGGCAGGGGCCAAAGACGTAGGGGACGGCGTGCCGGGCACAGTACATCAATTGCTCGGCCACTTCTTGGGGGATGATCAGCGGGGAGATGGAACAACCCAGAAAAAAGTAGCCTGGATACCTGGCCAACTGCTCTTCTCCCCCGGCGACGGCTATGGCGATGCGATGAATGTCGCGGCAGCCGTCCAGTGTATTCGACCAGGCCATGACTGGCTTCTCGCTATTGGCGATCAGAGTGGCGAACTCGTAGACTTCCATCAAGTCTGGATGGACGTCGCTGATCGAGCCTTGCGCGGCGACATAGTCAACGTTGGGCAACGCGTCGCACACCCTGGCCGCCGAAACAGCGTCCTCGCGCAAGTACTGACGCCGTTCTCCGGTACGTGGGTCGAGGAAATGGGTGGCGGTGATGGAAGGCCCGTAGTGGACGTGGTTGGGGCTGATCTCGAGGTTCTTTGCTGCGTCCTCATCACGGCTGTAAAGTGTAAAACTGACCGGCGCTGTGGCGCGCGCCTTTTCCACCATAAAGGGCGGAATATAGGCTCGGCTTCCTTCAACCCAAGCGCCGTGCTCCTTCAGGACATTGAGGGCCTCGTCGCTATGGATGATAATTCCGGTACGCTCCAGCACCTTGAGTGCCGCGAAGTAGACTTCTTGACGCTCGTCCTGGGATAGAATCTGGAATTGAGTGCTGGCGTTCACCTCGTAGTTTACTCTCATCTGGGAAGGACCTTTCTGTCAAAAGCTGGCAGGCGTTATGCCAGCGATGCACACCAACTGGTTCTCGCCGACGTTCGTGACGTTATGGGGGACGCCCTCATTCAGGTATATGCTGTCTCCCTCTCGCAAAGAGTATCGCCGAGCCGCTACGCTGACCTCCGCCTCGCCCTGCAGAACCACCAGACATTCGTCCCCAGCATGGGGTAAGGGTTGCTCGGAAGAGGATGTCCCGGGATCGAGGTACATGAACAGCATCTCGAGCCTGCGGTTCAAGTCAGGGGTGGCGAGTTCGTACGTGGCCTTGTGATCGGGAGGGGAAAAGGCCCGCCGCTGGTCTTTTCTCACGACGATGCCTTGGAATGGTGTCTCTAAAAAGAAGGAAAAGATCGGGGTGTCCAGGGCGTCGGCGATGGACCGAAGTGAGCGAAGAGACGGGTCCACCACTCCTCGCTCAATTTGGCTTACGGCACTGGGGCTTAGCCCAACTGCCTCGGCCAGTTCGTTGGCTGTCATACCGCGCTGTAGTCTTGAATTGCGGATTCTTTCGCCGATCATTGTCTTTTAGTGTGGCTTAATTTTAACAAGATTATACAGTGGTTCTTAATTACTGTCAAGCCTCAAAGGAAATCAAAAGATTTGGGTGTGTTTCAAACAAGTTGGGTAAGACCTCGGAGGTCTAATGAGATGTGTTTTCAGGCTCAAAAACTGCCCAAATCAGCGGTTTTGGGCGAGCACAAGCTCGGCAGAGACCTCCGAGGTCTAGGGTCTCTACCGAAATGAAACACACCCAAAAGATTTTGGACGCAGATTAACGCTGATGGACGCTGATCTTTTAAAAAATCTGGTGCAACCTGCGGATGCCTGAATTTGCGTCCTGGCTGACTTGTCGGTTTGAGGCGTGGCACAGTTACTCAACTTGCTTGACAGGAATTAGGAAATGCTATACAAATACCTTCGCGCTTGAGTCGTATTGAGTACATAATATTCTATTGGCAGGAACTTGACATCCAATTTGAAAAGGGAGGTAAAGTATGCGGCCGTCCATTGAGGTATTAAGCGATAAGGAGTTGTGGGACATTCACTGTGCGACCCTCGACACATTGGAGAACGTCGGGGTTGATGTGCTTGATGAGCAGGCGCGGGACGCCTTACTCGGAGGCGGGGCCATAGCCGGCAGTTCGGGGCGGGTGCGCATGCCGGCCCAATTGGTCAAGTCCGCGTTGGACAAGTCTGCGCCGGTGGCCCTCATCTATGGCCGGGAGGGTCTTCCGCCGCTGCGGATCGGAGGGAATCGAGTACACTATGGTCACTGTGGCTACCCCCATATGACGTTAGACTGGCAGACGGGAGAGTTGAGGCTCGCTCGTCTGAGCGACCTGGAAGAAACTGCCCGCCTGACCGATGTGTTGGACGATACCGACTTTATCATGCCGCCGGTGACGCCGGACGACGTCCCGGTGGAGTACGTGGATCGCTATCAGTGGATGACCACTCTGCTAAACACTCGGAAGCCGATCGTCAACCAGTGTTACGGAGCGGATGGATTTCGCGACCTGGTCGCGATGGCCTCGGAGGTGGCGGGCGGGCTGGATAATCTGTGCCGCGAGCCGTTTGTCTCGCCGTTGGTGTGTATCACCAGTCCGCTCAGATTGCGCCGCGACGCCTGTGAAGTCATCATGGGGAGCGCGGAATTATCACTCCCCCTGTTTGTCGAGGCCGGCCCAATGGCGGGAGCTACTGCGCCCTCGACGTTGGCCGGCTGTCTGACGATGGCGAATGCCGAAGTCTTGGCCGCGCTCGTGTTGGCCAAGGTTGTCAACGAGGCGGCGCCGTTCATCTATGCCAGTTGGGCCCGTATCATGGATATGAAGTACGGCAACGTGGCCGTAGGCTCGCCAGAGTTTGGCGTTTTGCGGGTGGCGTGGGCCCAACTGGGTCGCATGTATGGTTTGCCGTGTGGGGGAGGCGGCCTGTTGACGGACTCCAATCTGCCGGATGCCCAGGCCGGGTACGAAAAGCTCGGGACGGCCCTGCTCCCCGCCCTGGCAGGACTGAACATGATCTGCGGTACGGCTTCTTATGGGGCTGAACTGGTCCTCTCTTTGGAAGGCTATATCATTGATGACGAAATAATCGGCTGGGTCAAGCGCGTGTTGGCCGGTTTTGCAGTTGACGAGGAGCGGTTGGCCCTAGACCTAATCGCTGCCCAGGGGCCAGGCGGCCAGTTCGTCCGGGAGGAGCACACTCTACGATTTTTCCGCCAGGAGATGTGGATTCCCACTCTTTCGGATCGCGCTGGCACCACCAGTTGGATAGAAAGGGGTGAGCTTGATACGCGCGCCCGGTCCCGTGAGCTGGTCAAAAAGAAGCTCGGGCAATATCAACCGCTTTCTCTACCCGAGGATATGGCGGAGCGGCTGCAGGCGATCATTGATCGCAGCCTGGCCGAGGCACAGGAGAAGGTGAAACGATGATGGGCACTAGAAGGCGCCCATATTCTCGACGTGATCCGCGCCCTGACCGACTTCTATTCCACCACTAGGAGATCACAATGGAAGACAGGACAATTGTATTAGACGACATTCGGTTCCAGCCAGATATGGAGTCGCTCAAGAAAAAGCTGCGCATAAAGGAGGGCAGCTCCTCTGTCGAAAAGCTTGAACGCATTGCCAGCGATGCCCAGGCCATTGCCAGGCCAAAAGTCATCTACAAGGTTGCGTTCATCGAATCCAGAGGCGATGAGCACGTAATCATTGATGGGACAACGCTGACCAGCCGCGTGCTGCGGGTCAACTTGGAGCAGGCGCACCGGGTTTTCCCCTTTGTGGCTACTTGCGGGACGGAACTGGACGAGTGGTCGAGCTCGATAGACGATATTCTGCAAAGCTACTGGGCCGACACGATCAAGGAGATGGCCCTACGTGTGGCGATCCAGGCACTGAGTCAAGACCTGGAAGAACGATTTCGTCCTGGACGTACCTCGAGAATGAACCCCGGATCGCTCCCGGATTGGCCTCTCCCGGAGCAGCGCAAGCTGTTCGCGCTCCTCGGCAGCCCACAGGACGCCATCGGGGTCGAGCTTACGGAAAGCTTGATAATGGTCCCGATCAAGTCTGTTTCAGGAATGTGGTTTCCCAAAGAGGTGGACTTTGCCAGTTGTCAGCTATGCTCAAGGGAGGAGTGTGTCGGAAGAAGGGCGCCTTATGACGAGACTCTGTACGACAGAAAGTATCACCCTGGTGCGAACTAGCTAGTGAACGATTACTCAAGGAGAAACTGGATATGGGCTTGAACGGCATAGACTGGGATGAAGCGGTAGACGTGGTGGTCGTCGGCGGTGGATTTGCCGGGCTGGCAGCGGCGATAGAGGCGAGAAATGGGGGCGCTTTGGTGACCATCCTGGAAAAAATGAAAGCCCCCGGGGGCAACTCGATCATCAGTGACGGCGGAATTACCGCGGCGGGCACGCCGCTGCAGGAGAGGGACGGCATCGCAGACTCTCCCGAGCTGATGTACGAGGATATGCTCAAGGCCGGCCTGGGCCTCAACCATCCTGATCTGGTGCGCATCGTCGCGGAAAGTTCCAACGAGGTTTTCCAGTGGACGATTGACTATTTGGGCGTGGAATATATGGACAGGGTGGATCAATTCGGCGGCCATTCTGTGCCGCGCTGCTATACGGCCCTAAATATCACCGGCGCGACCATCATCAAACGCCAACTGGCCAAGGTGCGAGAGCTGGGGATGGACGTCAGAACGCAGATGTATCTTCAGACTATCATCAGAGATGCTGAAGGCCGAGTTTGTGGGGTAATGGTCCGCGATGGTTACAACTACCCGGACGCCAGCAGCGGAGTCCCCAGGTATATCAGGGCCGAAAAAGCGGTGATCCTGGCTAGCGGCGGCTTTGGCGCCGACGTCGCCTTCCGGACTGTTCAGGACCCCCGGCTGACAGAGGAGATAGATAGCACGAACAAGCGCTGCGCTACTGCCGAGGCTTTGATAGAGGCTCTGAGAGTTGGAGCTACCCCCGTGCATCTTTCGTGCATTCAGCTTGGGCCGTGGGCCTCCCCGGATGAGAAGGGCTTTGGCGTTGGCCCTGGTTTTTCCGATTATATTGTATTCCTCTACGGCATAGTGGTAGACCCGGCCACGGGCCAGCGCTTTGTCAACGAGCTGGGCGATCGCAAGATTGTGGCAGATGCCATCCTGGCTGTCGGTCAGCCGTGTATCGGCATCGCCGACGCGCAAGCGGTTGAACGATCGGGCTGGAGCATAGACCGCTGCCTCAAAAAAGGCGTGGTCAAGCGGTTCGAGCGGCTGGAGGAACTTGCCTCAGCTTATAGCCTGCCCTTCGAGGCGCTGGAAGCCACTGTCGCCAGGTACAACCGCTTTGTCGAAAACAGCGCGGACGAGGAATTTGGCAAGCCTATCTTGCTCAATGCTGTTCCCCTGAGCCACCCTCCTTACTATGGGATGCGCTTATGGCCCAAAGTGCACCACACGATGGGGGGAGTGCAGATCAACACCGAGGCCCAGGTAATCGGCCTAGACCAACAGCCAATCAAGGGATTGTACGCCGCAGGAGAAGTCACCGGCGGCGTTCACGGCGCCTGCCGTCTTGGCAGTTGCGCGATAACGGACTGTCTCGTCTTTGGCCGTATTGCGGGCAGGAATGCCGCGGCCGAAAAGGCCTGAGGCCTGATCGTCATTCCGAAAAGTAGGGCGGGTTTCCTACCCGCCAGCCCTTACCTGTCCGCGTCCGATCAGTTCAACGGTAGACGTCGGTAGTATCCGGGCCTCTGTGGATCGTAGAAGTGATCCATCGGGCCGTTGTCCACATAATGTTGATGCCAGCGTTCAAGTGCATCGCGGTCCAGCTCCACGCCCAGCCCCGGGCCTTCTGGCACAGGCACGACGTTGTTCTTCGGCTTGAACGGACCACCCTGGATCACATCGGCAATCTGCCACCGCAGCAACGATTGGCTGGGCTCGGTTATCCAGGGCATTGCCGCTTTGACGTGCAGGTAAGCAGCCGTGCAGATACCCGCGTCTCCACTGTAACACCAGAAACCGACGCCCATCGCCTCACAAGCGCCGATGAACCGGATCGCCCGGTTGATGCCGCCTAACACGGCAAAATTGGTGACGATGGTATCTGGCACGCCCAGCGCCACCGCCCGCCGGATATCCGGCACGTGGGAGGAAAACGGAATGGTCGAATGCTGGCGCAGGGCAGCCATCTCTTCGAACGTCGCCACCGGGTCCTCATAGTTCCGGATATTGTAGGGTTCGATCTCGCGCAGGACGTGACGGGCCGTCGTCAGCGACCACTGCATATTCGAGTCCAGGCGGATCATCGCCTCCGCTCCCAGGGCCTCCCGCATAGCGCGCACCGTATTGATCTCCAGTTGTGGATCCCCCTGGATCAACTTGCCCTCAAAGAACGTCGAACCGTGCTCCTCGCGCATTCTCAGGCAGTAGTCAACGATGACCTGGGAGTCGAGTTGCCTATTGGACCCATCCTTGTTCATCCGAAACGCAAAGTACTCGGTGAACGGGATCTCTGTGCGCACTGCGCCGCCCAGCAGCTTGTACAGGGGTTGATTCCATACTTTGCCACGGATGTCCCACAGGGCGATTTCCAGCCCGCCAAAGGCTGTGACAGACGAGCTGTCGTCGGTGTTTTGCACGATCTGCCAGGGGGGCACACACAGGCTCTCGATCTCGGCAATGTCCAGGGGATCCTTGCCGATCAGCCGAGGTGCGAGACTCTGGACGGCGGGCGCCAGGTGGGACGAGGGTGCCTCCCCCAGGCCCACGATTCCATCATCCGTCTGTACTTCGATGACCGTCTTGGACGTGCCTGGATAGAGCCCCGCTGCCCAGAGGAAGGGCATTTCTAGGGGGATGTTTACCGGGGTGACTTTGACACTTGTGATCTTCATTTCCCGTCTCCTTGTCCAGAGTGGCGATTGGTACCCGCTATTCCCAGTGTTGGGCCATCCCTTCCAGCTCTTGGCGAACGTCCTCAGGCAGGGGCGCAGGCTGATGTGCCATCACCTGCTCGGTCTTGTCCCGGAGCCTCTCCTCAAAACGTTTCGCGCCCTGTTCAAGCCACGACTGATAGATCGAACGGTCGAAAAGGTCAGAGTACCACACCTCCTTAAAGTGCTTCAAGGTGTGGTCCTCGTACAGGTAATGCCCACCTGGCCCAATTCTGTCGATCATATTGAGCGCCAACGTGTCGTCGTTCACGGGCAGGCCGCGCATAAACTGGTTCACCATGTAGAGTATCTCGTTGACCAGCACCATAAAGGCCGGCGAAGCCAGGGAGCCGTGGTCCAGCCAGCTTCCGGCGTCGTGGATCAGGTTGGCCCCGACGAGCGCGGAGGCGAGGCAGGAGAAAGCGACTTCGGCGGCGGCCTGCGCGTCGGGGAACTTGGCGTCGGAGCAGCCGGCGGTGCCAAAGAAGGGCAGCCGGTAGTGCTGGGCCATCTGGGCCATGGCCGCGACCATCAGGCTCATCTCTGGCGCACCGTAGGAAAAGACGGTCGTCTTCATATCCATCACGGTGGCAAAAGCGCCATAGATGAAGGGGGCACCTGGGCGGGTCACTTGTGCGAGCACCAGACCGCTCAACGACTCCGCGCTAGCCTGCACGATCTGTCCAGCACCCGTCATAGGAGCCGTGCTGCCACCCTGCGGCGCGGGAAAGTTGATCAATGGGATGCCCTTTTCGGCGCAGTAGATGATCTTTTCCGCAGCCAGATCATAGTACAGCAGCGGCGAGATCGGTTCAGAGTAATGGACAATCGTCGGCGCTTGCTGGAAAGACTCTTCGCTGCCCGCGATCAGCAGCGCCATCTCGTAGATATCGCGGACGCTGTTGACGTCCTTGCAGCAGAACACCAACGGTTTTTCCGTGTAGGTGAACACCTGTTTGGCGATCACGCGGTCGGCGACGTCGGCGGGGACATCGTCGGCCATCCCGATGGTCATCACCCAGGTAAAGTTGGGCAGAGCATCGGCGACGGTGGCGGTCACGCGACAATTATCGCTGACAAAGCGGGTGCGCTCGTCCGTGAGGGGATCCAAATAGTCCACACAGTCCAGGCTGGGGCCAAAGCAGTACTTGTCCCCCTCCAGGAACACCTGCCGTTCTCCGCTGCGGTTGCCAAGCACCACGCGAGATGGGGCTTTGCGGATAGAGTCCTCGACCAACCAAGCGGGGAAACGGACCCGGTTGCTGTCTACACGCGCTCCAGCGCCGTCCAGCAATTTTAGCGCTGGCGGGTATGTGATTTGAACGCCGGTACGCTCCAATACCTCCAAGGTAGCCTGATGTATGTTTTGAATCTGATCATCGTTGATCACAGACAGCCGCGGCCTAAACTCCAATTCGGGGCAGAACATTGATTCTCTCCTTTTGGCTTTTCGGGGACCTATAGCGGCAGCCAAGTGCCGATCTTTTTTTCCACGGCCCGCCGGTAGATCGTGGGAGCGACCGCCATGTCATCCATAGCCAAACCCAGATTGCAGGCTATCGTCCGTTCTGTGGGACTCTCGCGCCCTGGCTTTTTCCCGGCGACCAGCTCGCCCAGGTCAGCATAGATCGCCGGAATGTCCTGGAAATAGCCGACCTCCTGGTAGTGGCGCAGTTGCGGCACGTCGTCGGTGCAGAACTTGGTCACCTCCTTTATGGCATCGGGGTGCCAGTAAGAGTCAAAGTCCACCAGCGAGGCAAAAGCTCCCTCGCCCAGCCAGCCTGGCTGGATGGTGCGGTGGGGCTTTTTCAGGATCGGTCCCGCGGTCACGACGAGATCACAGCCGGTCACGGCCTGTTTCGGGGTGTCCGCCGGCACGACGGTCAGGTCAAAGCGGGACGAGATTTCCTCGACAAAGCTGTGGACCGCTCCAGGGTTCACGTCGTAGGCCATCACCTTTTCCAGTGGGAAGAGGACGTTCAGGGCCTCGGTGTTCGTCTTCCCCTGGACACCACAGCCCAGTACGCCAACAACCGACGATTCAGGACGTGCCAACCGCCGCGCGGCGACAGCGGTGGCCGCAGCGGTGCGTTTCGCTGTGATCCAGATGCAGTCCATCACAGAGATGGGCACCCCGGTCGCTGGATCGTTGAGGATGAGCAGGCCGGTGATGTAGGGCAAGCCCTGCTTATAGTTCTCGGGAAAGCCGCTCACCCACTTGACACCCGCCGAGTTCATGGCCGGGATGTAGGCCGGCATAGCGTGGATGAAATTGTCTCCCTCGCCAGGATGAATGCCTGGCTTTGGGGGCATCTCGACGCGTCCCTCCCCTTTCTCGCGGAACGCGGTCTCCAGCAACTCGATAATCTCCATCATCGTCAGGCCCACATACTCCACGTCAGCCTGGGATAGGTAAAGCAATCGTTTCTCCGTCACGACTCTCTCCTGTTGTTGCGTTCTCTATGTAGTTCGACAATGTTACATTCGGCTCGTAGTCGAGGTAGTAAAGTGATGCGGCTAGATTCTGTGTAGCTACAGTCCAAGATCGTTCCCCATATGCTGCTCCATCTCCCGGCGGAAGCGCACCACTGGGTTCGCTTCATCGTACGCGACGTCGGTCCAGCGAACGGGTTGACCGGCCGCCACCTCGTTCTTTAGCCTCAGGTTGTGCGCCAGGCCTACGGGCAGCGCCCCGGCCTTTAGGGCATCCTCGGCGGGCATCAGCGCGCCATAGACGGCGAATCCACCCTCCCCGTCCAGCAGGCTGCCCGCGGCCAGGTGCTTCTTGGCTGTGGCGACGACGTCGGCCCTAAAGCCGACGGGGAACCCCGTGGCCTCACCCCGCAGCCCTGCCTTTAGCACGCTCGTGGTCAGCTCTAGGCCAACCAGGTGGTAGGGCCGGACCATGGCCGCATACCAGCCGGTGGAATCGGTCGGCAGGTATTCGGCGAAACAGCGCTTGACATAGTTACTCGACGCTTTGAGCGTGACAAAGACTCCATGACGCAAGTCGCCGTATACGGGGCGCCCATCCCGCTCCAGGCTGGAGACGACCTCAACCGTCCCCGCGTGGGCAAGCTGGCCGCCATCGCTGCGAGGCCGGCAGACGTGCGGCAGATCGTTTACCCCACAGGGTGGAAAGAGCAACCCCTCCGGTTGGGGCACCAGGCCGGTGGCGTTCGCCACGGCCGCCATCTCGATGGCCGACTTGGTGCCATCTAGAAACGAGTTGTACATCTGGGCGGATAGGCCGTCCCGTGCGACCTTGTCCGGGCTGAAGCCATAGTACTCCCACACGGTATCGGGGGTAGAGGTGTGGTAGACGGGCAGATACCGGGCCCCTTTGCCTGCGCAGACAACCTCAAATCCATTCGAGTAGGCCCACTCGACCAGTTCGCAGATCAAGGCTGGCTGGTCGCCGTAGGCCAGGCTGTAGACCACACCCGCGGCAGCCGCGCGTTCGGCCAGGAGCGGACCGGCCAGTACATCCGCCTCCACGTTGACCATGACCACGTGCCGGCCGTTCTCAATCGCCTGTAGCGCATACCGGATGCCTGCGACCGGGTTGCCCGTCGCCTCAATCACGACCTCCAGACCATCGGCCTGGATGAGCGACGCGCCGTCGTCGGTGAGATAGGTGGCCCCGGTTTCGAGGGCCTGGGTCACACCGCCCGCCGCAAACTGCTCCGCTGGCCACCCGGCACGAGACAGCGCGTCTCGGGTTCGCTCCAGCGACAGGTCGGCTATCCCCAACACGTGCAAGCCCTGCACGCGACGGGCCTGGCTCAGGAACATTGTTCCAAATCTGCCCGCCCCGATCAGTCCCACCCTGAGCGGGTTGCCCGACTCGGCACGGGCCGCCAGCAATTGCAACAGGTGACTTCCAATCATGTTCATCCCCCTTCCGGTATCCTGGATTCACACGGAACTCTTGTCTGGCACAGACCGCATCCATAGCCTTCGAATCCATAGTGTGATTCCATATCCCATCCTCGGTGGCTCGACCGCTGACACTACCCCCCAAGCGATGACACAAGATCCGATACGGTCTCGAGGTTCTCGAAATCGTATATCTTTTCGATCACCTGATCAATCTCGACCTCCTCCAAGACATAGGCCGCCTGGTTCCTGAATTTGGCCTCTATTTCCTCAGTGGTCAGAGGATTGCGAGGATCACCTGTTGGAACGTCCACAAACCTCTCGAACGTGCCTCTTTCCGTGCCGATCTCTACCCGGGCAGACAGTTGGTCCTTTTCAAAATACGCCTTGTCCAGTTCAGGGTCCACCACAACCCTTATCCACCGGCGATGGGGGGGATCAGGTGTAGCTCGTCTCCTGCCTCAAGCTCACGCTGCAGGTCGCGGGGGAACCGCAGCGTGCGGCCATTCAGGATCACCACGCAGATGCTGGGCTCCCCCGGAGGGCGGACAAGAATGTCCATAAATCCTTCATCTACCTCTGCGGCCATGTGGTGAAACAGGCCCTCCAGAGTCGTGCCCGGCTGTAGCGTCACCTCTATCTGCGCCCGTCCCACCCGCCCCCGCAGTGTCTCAAATAGGTGAACGCGTACCCAGATTCCCTGCTCCCGCTCGCCGTACGGGTGTCCGTTATTCGGTCCCGCCATACAGATCCTTGGCGACGTCCTCCAGACCCAGGTCGACCAGCGTCTCCTTCAGGGGCCAGCCCGTCTCCGGATCCCACCCGCGTGCTTTGTAAAGATCCCGCTTTCTGGTCTCCATATCAATGACCACATCCGCAAGCGGCCCGCTCTCCAGAGGTGGGTGGCCCGTCGCCCGGCCGGAGATGGGAACGTCGGCCACGCGCACCCCTTCCCGGACGTTGAATGCCTGGCGGATCGCCCCAATCCGAGCGCCCGTCCTCTCCAGTTCCTCCAACGAGCAGTCCCACCCGGTCACCGCCTGGACGATCTCGGGCCACATGGGCACTTCCACCCTGCTTCCGTAGACGAACAAACACACACCCATAGAGAGGACGGCGTTCATCACGTTTAGCAACCTGGCGTTAAGCTCACCCTTGCCCTCAACCGCGTACTTGTCCAGGTCTGGGATGTCCATTCCCTTCATCCCGGCCCCCATCTCGAACCAAGATAGCCCCATCTGCGTGTGGCGTCCAGGAGTCGCATCAGCCACGGCGTTCACGGCAAAGGTGGGCGCAAAGCGTGGGTCGTGAGCCGCCAACTCCTGTCCGCCGGCGTGAACGGCGTATTCTGATGCCCTCCCACCTATTCTCTCCCCGGCGATCTTGCTTCCCTCCGCCAGCAGGTCGCCGACACCCTCTCTCCTGGCAATCATCTCTGTCAACCGCACGATTGCCGCGTGGTCGCCCCACGCCAACTCCAGGCCACCGGTATCCTCCTTGGTGATCAGTCCGTTCTCGTAACATTCGATGGCAAAGGCTACCGTTGCCGCCGTCGAAATCGTATCCAGGCCATACCGGTTGCAGATGTCGTTCGCCTTGATGATGGATTCCAGGTTGTCGTTGAGCAGGTTGCTGCCGAACATGGCGCAGGTCTCGTACTCGGGCTTGAGACTGTGATCCACGGCATAGGGACCACTCTCGACCCGGTAGACGCCGCCGCACGCGATCGGACAGCGGTAGCAGGCATACTTTTTAACCTCGTGCTTGAGGACGTTGTCGTCACTGATCGCTTCCGCCGTTGGAAAATGTTCCAGGCCGACGCCGGTCCAGTTCTTCACCGGAGAGTCGCCGCTGAAAGTGGAACTCGCCACGTGACTGATCGTGCCGTACTTGCGGAAGCGGGCCGCGCCTTCATCCGCATTGATGACTCGCATACACGTCGTTCTCAACTCCTTGGCCCTGTCCTCGTCCGCCAGAGGCACGGAAAGCGTTCCGCGCACGGCGATGGCCTTGAGCCGTTTGGAGCCCATGACGGTCCCCAACCCCGAGCGTCCGGCAGCGCGTCCCCGGTCGTGGATGATGGCGGCGATACGGGCCAGATTTTCTCCCGCCGGGCCGATACAGGCCACCTGGGTATCCTGCCCAAACTCCTCTTTCAGTGCATCTTCTGTCTCGACAGTATCCTTGCCCCAGAGGTCTGCTGCGTCTCGCAGTTCTACCTCGCCATCCTCGATGTAGAGAAACACCGGTTCATCAGATGCGCCGCTGAAAAAGATGGCGTCGAACCCGGATTTCTTCAGGGCCGTGGCAAAGTGCCCCCCGCTGTTGGCGTCACCCCAGGTACCCGTCAGGGGGGATTTGCCGCACACCGTAAAGCGGGTCGCTCCCACCACCGGAGCACCGACCAGGACGCCGGTCGTGAAACCGAGGGTGTTGTCCGGTCCCAGCGGGTCAACCCCAGGCTTTTGCCGTGAGTAGATGACCCGGGCTCCGAGACCATAGCCTCCGAGGAAGCCGCGATATAGTTCTTCGCCCGGCTCTTCGATTGAGATCTCGCCTGTGCCAAGATTGACGGAGAGGAACTTGTTCCAATTTCCACTCATCCTACTATCATCCTCCATCGGTTATGTTCAGCACCTCGTCGAGGATGCCTAGACCATCGCATAGCTCTGTCTCGTTGATGCTCAACGGTGGAACCACAAAGATCCAGTTCCACTTGGAGAAGGTGAACATCCCCCGCTCTCGGATCGCGCCCGGCACCTTGGCCATGACGCCCATTTCGTGCGGTTTGGCGTTCCAGGGGGCCAGTGGCTCTTTTGTCTCTTTGTCTTTTACCAGTTCGATGACGGAGAACAGGCCGATGCAGCGCACGTCGCCCACGCTGGGGTGTTTGGCTTTCAGTTCCTCTAGCCCCTCTTTGAGGATTACGCCCATCGCTTTAGCGTTCTCTACCAGCTTTTCTTCCCTGTAGACCTCAATTGCGGCGACGCCGGCCGCCATGCACACCGGGTGACCGGAGTAGGTCAGGCCCAGGGGGAGTGGCCTGTCGCTAAAATGATCGGCGATAGACTTGGAGACGGTCACAGCGCCCAGTGGCACGTAGCCAGAGGTGATGCCCTTGGCCATCGTCATAATGTCCGGCGCCACACCCCAGTGATCCACGCCGAACCATTCGCCGGTACGCCCAAAACCGCTCATCACCTCATCGTCCATGAGCAGGATGTCGTACTTGTCGCAGATCTCGCGCATACGCGGCCAGTACTCGTCGGGGGGGATCATGAGGCCGCTGGTGCCGGTAACACCCTCCAGAAGGACCGCCGCCACGTTCTCCGGTCCCTCGAACTTGATGACCTGCTCCACGTGGTCAATGCACTCCCGGTGGCAGGTCTCTAGCGTCCAGCCAAAGGGGCAACGGTAGCAATAGGGGTCCTGCACGTGGACCACGCCAGAGATGAGCGGCTCCACCGGCAGGCGGCGCGGGTCGCCGGAGAGCGCCATCGCGCCGGCCGTCGCTCCGTGGTAGGAGCGGTAGCGGGTGATGATCTTGTGTCGCCCGGTGTAGAGGCGTGCAAACTTGATCGCGTTCTCGTTCGCCTCGGCCCCACCCAACGTGAAGAACGTCTTGTACAGATCGCCGGGCGTGATCTCGGCCAGCAGTTGGCCCAGTCGGCCCTTTGGCTCGGTGGCGGTGCCTGGGTAGATGTACTGAAACTTGGCCACTTGCTCCTGGATGGCTTTGATGACCTTTTGATTGCCGTGGCCGATGTTCACGTTCATAAGCTGCGATGAAAAGTCCAGGTAGCGCTTGCCGTCCGCATCCCAGAAGTAGACCCCTTCACTACGGACGACGGGGATAGGGTTGACCTGGCTTTGTGTAGACCACGAGAAGAACACGTGCTCGCGGTTTAGATTGACGATCTCTTCGCTTGTCATAGGTTTGCTCCTTGGTCAGTAGTCAGATGTCAGATGTCAGTAGTCAGTTGTCAGTAGCCAGATGTCAGTTGTCAGTAGTCAGACATCCGGCTACTGACTACTGACATCTGACTACTGTTTACTGACTACTGTTTACTGACTACTGTTTACTGGCTACTGATTACTTGAACTTTAGGCCGTAGCCCGTTAACTCTTCCTTGATCCTGTTGTACAGATCGACGTATTCCTGATGAGGTTCTATCGAACCCCAATCGTAGCAATCCTGGAACTTGACGCCCTTGGGCGCGTCAGTCAGTTTGTCCTCGTACTTGGCCAGCAGCTTTTTGACAATTCCGTTGGCCTCGGCCCGGCTCATGCCTGCCGCGGCGTGGGCCACTTCGGATGCGAACCGGGGCTGCATTGGGGTGAGGTGATCAATGTTCTTGGCCGCCCCCACGCCGCCAAACTCAATGTTCCCTCCCGAGACCACGCCCGTTATGTTGCCGGCGGCGATCTCGTAAAAGTTCATCTCGGTCATTGGGCCGGCTGCGCAGTAGGTGTACCAGAGATGGGGCATATGGCTGTTGCGATTGATGGCCTGAGTGGCGAGGCTCTGAGTCCACAGCAATTGCTGACTGGTAGTCCACCCTCGAAGATCCATGGGGAATGTCAAGTGAGCGGCGGCCCGCAGAACCAGGATGGAGTGAATGTGGTAGGCTGTGCTGACCACGGCTACTCCCTCTGGCCCGCCGGCGTAGCCGCCCAGGATCGGGCCGCTTTCGCCCATGATCTGCCCGCCCCTGGCGAGTATGTAGGCGACCTCGTTCAAACGTTCAAAGGAGACCTTGAACTCGGCCGCAAAGCCAACGACCCAACAGTCAGAATCCCGCAGTCCAAACTGACTGCCGGTGATCTTGCCCGCGTCGGTCACCGCCGTGGAGATCGAGTTCATGATCGGCAGCCCCGGTCGCTGCGCCCGGCGCAAGCCCTCGCGCCCCAGCACCACCGACCGGATGCAGGCCAACAGTTCCAAAGGCGAGCCGGCCTGGGTCCGCATGCCATTGATCGTGGCTATGTTTGGGCAGGTGATGGAATCGGCCAGCGGATTGCGCCCATACCCTTCCACCAGCCTGACGTACACGTCCTCGTTACTGCACGTCGCGCCGCCCGCTCCCACGAAACACCAGGGCGGGATGTCGCTCTCTGGCCGGCGGGCGAGCATTGCTTTTCTATCGCTGCCCTCGCCAAACACCGGATCGGCGGGAGCGTCCCGCAAGGCTTCCATAACCTCTTCTGCGGTGAATTGGATCACCCGGCTGGTGTCTGTGCAGTAGCAGCCGGTCTCGATACACAGCTCCAGCGCGGCCTGGAACACATCATCCGCCAGTTTGTCGTCGTTGGGGATGGGGTCATCGGGGTCGTAGCGGATGTCGTACTTTTTCACCACCTCCCGGAGTTTAGGGACCATGACCTTCAGGTCAAAGTCCTTTTCGGCATAGTAAGGGCCGTTCAACGACCGTTTGACAATCTCGAAAAAGTCTATCATTTTTCTGCTCCCTCCACTACTTGAACCTCAAGCCATAGCCCATCAGTTCCTCCTTGACCTTGCCGTACAGGTCGAGGTACTCCTGGCAAGGCTCGATTGAATCCCAGTCGTAGGCTTCCTGGAACCTCTTTCCCTTGGGCGGGTTGGGTAACTTGTCCGTATACTTGGGCAGCAGCTTTTTGACGATCTCGTTAGCCTCCGCCCGGGTCATACCGGCCACGGCGTGGGCCACTTCGGAGGCAAACTTGGGCTCCAACGGTGTAAAGTGGTCGAGATTGATCGCCTTGGCTACCCCACCGAACTCAATGCCGCCACCTGAGGCCACACGATTCACCAACGAGGTGGCTATCTCGTACAGGCACATCTCGGTCATTGGGCCGGCACCCACGTAGGTCAGGTTCATCATCGGCAGGTGGCTGTTGCGGCAGATGGCCTGCGTGCTGATGCTGATGGGCCACATTATCTCGAGGCTGGTGTTGCAGCCGTATCTGAAATCCATGGGGAAGGTCAGGTGAGCCGCGGCCCTCAAGACCAGTATGGACAGCAGGTGATAGGCCACGTTGATCACGGCCACACCCGCCGGCCCGCCGGCGTAGCCGCCCATGATCGGCCCGCTCTCGCCCACGATCTGCCCCCCTCGGGCGCGGACGTAGGCGACCTCGTTCAACCGCTCAAAGTTCACCTGAAGCGGGGCCATAAAGCCGATCACCCAGGCGTCGGAATTGCGCAGTCCGAACGCACTGCCGGTGATCTTGCCGGCGTCAGTCACCGCCGTGGCGATCGAGTTCATGATCGGCAAGCCCGGCCGTTGCGCCCGGCGCAGAGCCTCGCGCCCCAGCACCACCGACCGGATGCAGGCCAAAAGCTCGAGAGGCGAACCAGCCTGCACCGTCATACCGTTGATCAGGGTGATCGTGGGGCACGTGACCGAGTTGATCAGCGGGTTGCGCCCGTAACCTTCCACTATTCTGACGTATACGTCTTCGGTGGTGGCAATGCCACCGCCCGCTCCCAGGAAACAGTAGGGCGGGTCGTCGCTCTCCGGCCGGCGGGCGACCATCGTCTTTTCGTCGGCCCCCTCGCCAAAGACCGGCGCGGCAGGGGCGTCCCTCAACCCCTCCAGAATCTCTTCTTTGGTGAAAGGAATCACCCGGCTGGTGGATGTGCAGTAGCAGCCGGCCTCGGCGCAAAGCTCCAGCCCGGCCTGGAACACGTCGTCCGCCAACTTGTCGTCGTCGGGGACGGGGGTTTCCGGATCGTAGCGGATGTCGTACTTGGCCACCACCTCGCGGAGTTTGGGCACCACGACCTTCATGGCGAAATCTTGTTCGGCGTAGTATGGGCCGTTCAGCGCTCGTTTGACTATCTCGAAAAAGCTAATCATTTTCCAC
>Ga0180431_10001289_pt1 | contig 35374 bp, 31 predicted proteins | sample SS_ome_11_FD_132459 | JGI IMG/M metagenome (GOLD analysis project Ga0180431, IMG submission 132459) | Hypersaline lake sediment archaeal communities from the Salton Sea, California, USA - SS_1_MS_1 metaG | ecosystem: Environmental > Aquatic > Non-marine Saline and Alkaline > Hypersaline >... | reverse complement strand
TGGAGGAAGGTTTCGTCAGGCATTATGCTTAAGCGATGATTATCTTTTAGCTGCATCATTGTACATACATCTAAATGCAGTTAAGGCGCATCTAAGCGCAGATCCGTCAAAATATAAATGGTCGAGTTGCGGATTATATGTAAGGCCCTTTAGCGGTAATACGTTCGTTAGATATAAGTTTATTTTAAATATTTTAAACAAAAATATCAGTGAGTCTAAGGCAATTTATAGCGAAATGTTAAAAAGTGCTGTTAATATCAAAACAAAAGAAATTTGGGAAAACCCAAGAGCGCTGGAAGTTTTTAAATTTAGAGTCAATGAATTCCTATCAATATCTAAAAATAAAAAGAGCGGGGATATGTCGCCGGATTTTTTTAATGACCAAAAACTAGAAAAAACGATGAAAAAATTAAAAATAAAAGGAAGATTAAGATCTCCTCAAGAACTTAAAGCAAGAAAGTTTTTAATCGAACAGTTGCGCGCACGTGGGTATGCAATGAACGATATTTCTAACATGCTTGGCATTTCCCGGCAAGCAATATATAAAACTTAAGTTGACAAAGTGACATGGTTAGAATGTCAACTTAAGTTTGTGCTTGACAATGGGGCGGGAATGTGGTAAATTTACGGTCTTATACTTTGTGCGTTTTTCATACTCCCTATACGGGGTTTATGGGAAGAAAACATACAAAGTGTGAAGAAAAGATTAAGAATGTACATGTTAAGGTAGCGAATTATGAGAACAAAGTACGTGAGAAAAGAAGACGTGAAGAGGACGTGGTACCTTGTGGATGCGGGCGGCAGGGTACTGGGCAGAATCGCCACACAGATCGCGTCGATTCTTAAGGGAAAACATAAGGTTGCGTATTCCCCGCACGTGGATACGGGGGACGGCGTTGTTGTCATAAATAGCGGTAAAATAAGGGTTACCGGCAAAAAGTCACAACAGAAAGTATATAAGAGGTTTTCCGGCTACCCGGGCGGATTAAAACTCGAGACTTTCGAATCTTTATTCAAGCGAAGGCCCCATGAAGTGCTGAGGCATGCCGTGAAAGGTATGCTTCCGAAGAATAAGCTTGGCAGCAGAATGATAAAGAGGCTGAAAATTTATACAGACGACAAACATGACCAGGCGGCGCAGAAACCGAAGGAAATAAAACTTTAAAAGATAAGTCGAGAGTTTTAAGCAAAAAAAGAGAGAAATTATGGCAGAACAGAAAGAAATGACCGGCAAGTATATACAGGCTACGGGGCGGCGAAAAGAGTCCGTGGCGCGGGTTTATTTGCGCGAAGGAAAAGGCAAAATCAGCGTGAATAAACGTAAATTCCGCGATTATTTTCCGCGGGAATCACACAGGCTAATCATAAACCAGCCGATTAACGCGGCCGACCTCCAGAATAAACTGGATATTTTTGCCACTATAGATGGCGGCGGCACGAGCGGCCAGGCAGGGGCCCTAAAGCATGGAATCTCAAGGGCCATAATAAAGCTTGATGAAACTAAGCGACAGGTCATGAAAAAAGCCGGATTCCTCACAAGGGACCCCAGGGCCAAGGAGAGAAAAAAATACGGCAGAAAACGCGCGAGAAGAAGATTCCAGTACTCGAAGCGTTAATTTTTTAGAAAGCCTACTCTGTTAAGTTCCCGACGAGGAAATATGTTGACAGAGTGGGCTTTTTTGTCTATACTAAGGACTGGCTAAAAGTAGTGTACAAAAAAAGGAGATTGTTGTGTTAAAGGTAGGAGTAATAGGAGCGACTGGATATACAGGCGAGGAAATCGTTAGGATTCTGGCGTCTCATAAGAATGTTGAGATAACAGTTCTTCAGGCGGTCCTGGAAAAGGAAGTCTCAATATCGAAGATTTTTCCGCACCTTGCCGGAAAAGTGGACATTATTTGCGAAAAACCCGATTTGAAAAAAGCAAAAGATTCGGCGGACCTGTTTTTTCTGGCCTTGCCCCATACGGTTTCAATGCTGATCGCCCCTCAGCTTCTTAAAGAAGGTAAAAGCGTTATAGATCTAAGCGCGGATTACAGGCTGGATCCCGATTCATATGAGAAGTGGTATAAGGTAAAACATAAGGATGTCCCGAATATTAAAAAAGCGGTATACGGGCTGCCGGAACTTTTCAGGGATAAAATCAAGAACGCAAAATTCGTGGCCAATCCCGGCTGCTACCCTACCTCGGTAATATTAAGCGTGGCTCCACTTCTGGAGGAGGGCCTGATTCACCCGGAGGGAATAATATGTGACTCAAAAACCGGAATTACCGGCGCGGGCCGAAAACCCGGATGGAATCTTGACAATCCCGGTATTAAGGATAATTTCAAGGCGTATAAAGTGAACAAACATCAGCATTCGCCGGAGATGGCGCAGGTACTAAAGAGCGTTTCGGGAAAAGACGCGGAAATTGTATTTGTTCCTCATCTTTTGCCGATTGAAAGAGGCATTCTTTCAACGGTATACATGAGGCTTAAAAAAGAACACGGATACGAAAGAGTTATCAGAGTTTATAAAGAAAAATATAAAAACTGCCCGTTCGTAAGGATAAAGCCCGAGACAGAATTTCCCCAGTTAAAGGAAGTGGCCTTCACGAATTTTTTTGACCTTGGACTGGCCGCGGATACCGGCAAAAAACTGGTAATAGCAGTTTCCGCCATAGACAACCTGTTAAAAGGGGCGGCCGGGCAAGCTGTGCAGAATATGAATATAATGCACAACTTTAATGAAACAGAGGGCTTGATTTGAATAAGATAGGGGTCCCGCGTTTCCCGTGCCGGGAATACGGGAAGTATGTAAAAGGCATAAGGCCATAGAGAAACGAAAAAATGTCAAAAAATATGTTACCAAAAGGGTTCCTCGCGGGAGGGGTGCACTGTGGAATCAAAAGGTTTAAAAAGGATCTTGCCCTCATTTATTCTCGAACAGGGTGCAAGGCGGTAGGCGTATTTACGAAAAACAGGGTAAAAGCCGCGCCCCTTACGGTTTCAAAAGATATCTTAAAGAAAGCCGCGCCGATAAGGGCTGTAGTGGTAAACAGCGGAAATGCCAATTGCTGTACGGGTTGGTATGGCGTAAGAGATGCGAAAAGAATGATTAACGCCGTGTGTCGTAACCTAAAATTAAAATTCAACAGCGTCCTTGTATCATCTACGGGGATCATCGGCAAAAGGCTTCCGATAGGTATGCTAGAGGAAGCCATACCTGAACTCGCCGAAAAAATTTCTCAAAAAGGCCTTGTCGCCGCGGCGAGCGCGATATTGACAACCGATAAAAAAATGAAAATCAGTGTTGAAAAATTTGAAATCGGCACAAAACAGGTTATCGTAAGCGGTTTCGCCAAGGGCGCGGGTATGATACATCCCAACATGGCCACTATGCTTTGTTTCTTGATGACCGACGCCAGAATAGATAAGGGGGCTTTAAAATCCGCCCTGAAAAAAACGTGTGACGAATCCTTTAATGCCATAACTATCGACGGCGATATGAGCACAAATGACATGGTGCTTCTTATGGCGGGCGGCCTGGCGGGCAACAAAACGATAAAGAAAGGAACAAAAGAATACCGCGCTTTTTTAAAAGCGCTCGAAAAAGTGACCTCAAAATTAGCCAGAGATATAATCAGTGACGGCGAAGGCGCCACTAAATTCGTAACGGTTTGCGTGGAAGGCGCCAGGACTTCAGGCGATGCCGAGAAGGCCGCGCGCGCGGTCGCCAACTCCTGTCTTGTAAAAACCAGTATACACGGAGAAAATCCTAATTGGGGCAGGATCGCTTCAGCGGTAGGAGCAAGCGGCGTAAAAGACGTAAAACAGAACAGGTTTGAAATATACCTTGACGGGATTCTCGTTTTCAAAAAAGGAAAATTTATTACCCCGGCCAAGGCAAAATTTTCAAAAATATATAAGAGAAAAAATGTTGAGATCATAATTAATCTGAATATGGGAAAAAAGGAAGCTGTGATACGTACCTGTGATCTGTCAAAACGTTATGTCGAGATTAATTCGCACTATATGACATGAGGCCGGCATGGAAGACGCGATAAAAAAATCAAAAGTTCTGATAGAGGCTTTGCCGTATATAAAAAAATTCTTTCACAAGGTATTTGTGATTAAGTTCGGCGGTTCAGCGCTTTCTGACAAAGAAATTAGGCATAGTGTTCTCGAGGATATAGTGTTCATGAATTACGCGGGCATGAAACCGGTGCTTGTCCACGGTGGAGGGCCTTTTATAAACGAAAAATTGAAAGATGCCAAGAAAAAACCCAGGTTTGTGGAAGGCCTCAGGGTTACCGACAAAAAAACTATGGAAATAGTAGATAGCGCCCTTATGGAAGTGAACGCTGTCCTGGTGGATGAGATAAAAAAAATGCATTCGGAAGCTTTCGGATTGAGCGGAAAGGAAAACAGGCTTATCATCGCGAAAAAAATAAAGCGTAAAGAAGATATAGGATTTGTGGGTTCCGTCGAGTCGGTGGATACGACCGTTCTCGGGAAACTTATAGATGACAATATCATTCCGGTGATCTCGCCGGTAGCGTTGGGCTCCGAAGGCGATCTTTACAATGTGAACGCCGATGAGGCGGCGAGCCACATCGCGATGGCCCTTAAGGCCGAAAAGTTTTTCATTCTTACAAACGTAACGGGTATCATGAGGGAACAGGGCAAGCCGGAGACGCTTTACCCTTCCCTGAGCCTTTCCGATGTGGACGCGCTGTTAAGAAAGAAAATCGTATCCGAGGGCATGATCCCTAAGACAAGGGCGTGTACTAACGCGCTGGAGGGAAAGGTGAAGAAGGCGCACATAATAAACGGGACCCTGTCACACGCGCTTCTTCTGGAAATATTTACGGATAAAGGGATAGGCACGGAAATAATTAAGCTCGGAAGGCAAACGAAAGCGACAGAGGGCCTGTAGGACGAGGGTATTTATACAGGCGGTTTTTTAAAGACGAAAGCAAATACGGTTTTTTTATGTGAGGAATGAGTTATGAATACAAAACAGGTAATGGATCTGTATGATAAGTACGTAATGGGTACCTACACCCGCGTACCCCTTGTTTTTGAAAAAGCCACCGGCGCTTTAGTGGAGGATATAGAGGGGAAAAAATACCTGGATTTTTTTCCGGGATGGGCGGTAAGCGGAATAGGGCATTGCCATCCGAGAGTTGCCTCGGCAATTTCAAGGCAGGCGAGGAAACTCATTCATGTTTCCAACAACTATTACAGCGCGCTTCAGGGCGTGCTTGCCGGGAAAATCGTAGAGCATTCGTTTCCGGGTAAGGTTTTTTTCTGCAATTCCGGAGCGGAAGCCAACGAGGGAGCCATTAAGCTCGCAAGAAAATACGGCCACGAAAAGGGGAGATACGAAGTTATAACCATGAAGAACTCTTTTCACGGGCGAAGCCTGGCCATGATCGCGGCTACAGGACAGGAAAAAGTCAAACTTGGTTTCGAGCCGTTGCCTGAAGGATTCAAGCACATTCCTTTCCAAGACGCCGGTGCCCTGGAAAGCGCCGTAACGGAAAAAACCGCGGCGGTAATGATGGAACTAATTCAGTGCGAGGGCGGCATTAATATCGCCAGCAACGAATATGTAAAAAGGGTACGGGAGATTTGTGATAAAAATGATTTAGTGCTTATTTTTGATGAGGTCCAGACAGGCATGGGAAGGACCGGCAGGATGTTTTGTTATCAAAATTACGGCATAAAACCCGACGTGATGACACTCGCGAAATCACTCGGCGGAGGGGTTCCCATAGGCGCTGTCGTGGCGGGTTCAAAATTTGCCGATACGCTGAATCCCGGTTCCCACGCCTCAACCTTTGGCGGAAGCCCGTTGGTATCGGCCGCCGCGCTTGGTGTATTCGAGGCCATTGAAAAGGACAAGCTGTTGCGCAATGCCGTGAAACAAGGCGCATATCTGGTGTCTAAACTTGAAGCGCTTAAAAAGAAATACGGAATTATAAAAGACGTAAGAGGCATGGCCCTTACAGTCGGGCTTGAATTAAACATAGAGGGCCAGACGGTATACGAAAAGTGCCTGAAGAAAGGGCTTATTATCAACTGCACGCAGAAAAATATTTTAAGAATAATGCCGCCGCTTACGGTTAAAAAAAATGAAATCGATAAAGCGGTTTTGATACTGGAAAGCGTTTTGGCGCAATAAGCACCCCGCGCTTGCGCGCGGGGAATGCGCGCCCCGTTAGATGTAGAAATCTGACGGGGCGCGAAGGGTACCACAGTGTAAGTCTGTGGAGGAACTAAAATGGCGAAAAAGAACCTGATATCCATAACAGACTTGACAAGAACCGATATAGCGAAATTATTTGAGCAGGCGAGGGCTTTTAAAAAAAATCCCTTTCTAAAAAAAAGCGCGCTCGGTTCAAAATCGATAGCGCTTGTGTTTCAGAAGCCCTCTAACCGGACAAGGGTTTCTTTTGAAGTGGGCATGGTAGACCTCGGCGGACACGCTATTTACCTGGGTCCTGAAGAGCTGGAATTGGGCGTCAGGGAATCGGTCAAGGACGTGGCGAGAGTCCTATCAAGATATCTGGACGGCATTGTTGCGAGGACCTTTAAGCATAAAGACATGCTTGAGATGGCTAAATTTTCCTCTATTCCGGTTATAAACGGTTTGAGCGACCTTCTTCACCCGTGCCAGGGCCTGAGCGACCTTTTTACTATCGAGGAAAAGTTCGGAAAGAAAAAAATTAAAATATCATTTATCGGAGATGGCAATAATGTCCTGCACTCGCTTCTTTTGGGAGCGAGCACGCTCGGAAGAGACTTATTTATCGCGACGCCGGAAGGGCACGGCCCGAAGCCGGAAGTCCTGAAACAGGCGAAAAAAATAGCCGCCGCAAATAAATCGCTTGTGGAAATAACAGACAGCCCCGCGGAATGCGTAAAAGACGCGGACATAGTTTATACCGACGTGTGGGTCAGCATGGGGCAGGAAAAAGAAAAAGAAAACAGGGTTAAGAAATTCAGGGGTTTTCAGGTAAACAGCGGCCTGGTCTCGCGTGCTAAAAAAGGCGCTTTGGTTATGCATTGTCTTCCCGCGCACAGAGGCGAGGAAATTACCGATGAGATTATGGACGGGGCGGGTTCTATTGTTTATGAGCAAGCGGAAAACAGGCTTCACATGCAGAAAGCGATTTTATTAAAATTTCTGAATAAGGGGTGAAGATGAAGAAAATAATTTTAGCTTATTCCGGCGGCCTGGATACCTCGGTTGCCGTAAGATGGCTTAAAGAAAAAGGGTTTGAAGTTATTTGTTATCTGGCGAATGTAGGCCAGGGCAAGAACGCCGATTTTGTGAAAAAAAGAGCGATGCGAGCCGGCGCGAAAAAACTCTTAATAGGTAATTTAGAGAGAAAGTTTGTGGAGGATTTTATCTGGCCCAGCCTGAAGGCGAACGCGGTATATGAATCAAAATATCTTCTAGCCACGGCTCTTTCAAGGCCGCTTATCGCGAAGGAACTTGTAGAGGCGGCACATAGAGAGGGAGCGAAATACGTAGCCCATGGATGCACGGGCAAAGGTAATGACCAGGTAAGGTTTGAGGTTGCGATAGGGGCGCTGGATCGTTCCATTAATGTGATAGCGCCGGTAAGGGAGTGGGAACTCGCCACCAGAGAGGCGGAAATAAGATACGCCAAGATTCACGGTATACCGCTGGATGTTACAAAGAAAAAACCATACAGCATTGACAAAAATATTTGGGGCATAAGCATAGAAGGAGGGAGGCTCGAAGACCCGTGGAACGAACCCGGAGAGGATGTTTACCAGCTGACGGGCCCGGCCGATAAATCACCGAATAAACCCTGTTACCTTAAGATAGAATTCAAGGGCGGTATTCCGGAAAAAATAAACGGGAAATCCCTAAAACCCGTTGCCTTAATAAAAAAACTGAACGAAATAGGCGCGAGGTATTCGATTGGCAGAGTTGATTTGATTGAAAACAGATTAGTCGGGATCAAATCAAGAGAGGTTTATGAGGCGCCGGCGGCAAGCATACTGCTTGAAGCGCACAGGGCGCTAGAGTCTCTTGTGCTGGACAGGGAAACGCTTCACTTTAAGGAGATTGTCGGATTGAAATACGCCAGGCTTATTTACGACGGGTTGTGGTATACGCCTCTTAAGGAGGCAATTGATAAATTCGTGGATTATACGCAAAAAGTAGTCGATGGTACGGTGAATATGAAGCTTTTCAAGGGAAGCGTTTCGGCGGCCGGCAGCAAATCGCCCAGGTCTCTTTACAGAAAAGACCTGGCGACCTACGGCAGGGGGGACAAATTTGACCAGTCTCTGGCCAGGGGCTTTATCGAAATTTTCGGGTTACCGTATAAAAAGAAGCTGTAAGCTGCAAGCGGGGGGATGGAATGGCGAAAAAATTATGGGGCGGAAGATTCAGCAAAAAAACCGATCCGTCGGTGGAAAAATTCACCAGGTCTATAGAGTACGATTATAAACTGGCTAAATACGATATAGGCGGTTCAATAATTCATGTGGATATACTGCGAAAAAACGATTTCATAACACCCGCCGAAGCAAAAAAATTAAAAAATGCGCTTAGCAAAATGAACGCACAGGTTAAAAAAGACGGAAAGTTTCATTATGACAAAAGATGCGAGGATATCCATACGAACATTCAAAATACATTGGAGAAAAAGGTCGGGGATTTAGTCCTTAAATTACATACCGCGAGGTCAAGAAATGACCAGGTTGTTTTTGCCCTAAAAGCGCTCTGCAAATCTGAAATCCGCGGGATTGTGCAATTATGCGAAAAAGTTTCGGCCGCTTTTAAAAAAGCCGCCAAGAAGAACAAAAACGTAGTCATTCCGGGGTATACCCACTTACAGCACGCCCAGCTCGTGAACCTTTCGGATTATTTTAAGGCCTACCGGTTGATGCTGGAAAGAGATGTGACGAGATTGGGCGATTTAGAAAAGGAGATCAAGCTGTCACTGGGTTCCGGCGCGCTTTCGGGGACCCCTATTAATTTCAAAATGTACGGCGAAGCGATAGAGAAATTTATAAAAGAAAATGAAGATTTTGCGGAAAATCGGGACGCGGCAAAAACCGTGACATCGCCGAAATCAATGGATACCGTAAGCGACAGGGATTTTGTTATAGAGATTCTTTCCGCCCTGGCAATCCTGGGGATGCATTTATCAAGGTTTGCGGAGGATTTAATAATCTGGTCGACAAAAGAATTTAGTTTTGTTGAACTGGATGACGCTTTTGCGACGGGAAGCTCCCTGATGCCGCAGAAAAAAAATCCGGATGTGCTTGAACTTATCAGGGGCTATACAGGCACACTTTATGGCAATCTTATTAGCGTATTGACTATGATGAAGGGGTTGCCGCTTACTTACAACAGAGATATGCAGCTGGACAAGCCCCCTCTTTTTAGTTCTTTTGAGATAATCACAAAAGAACTAGACGTATTGCCAAAACTCATTGAAACCATGAAATGGAACAGGGGTAATATAGCCAAGACGATCGAAGACGACGAGTCTTTATACGCCACGGATTTAGTGTATTACCTCATTGATAAAGACATTCCGTTTAAAAGCGCCCACGATATAGTGGGAAAGCTGGTAAAATTTTCATCAGTTACCGGCAGAAAAATTAAAGATATGAAGGATCGGGAATTGAAAAAGTTTTCTGATAAATTAAAACACAGTGAAATAGTTAAACGTATGATTCCGGAAGTGTCTGTAAAATCTAGAATTTCAGTTGACAGATCGGAAATAGAAAGGAAATAAGCTTAAGCCATGGGCTTACAGCTTATGGGCCACAATGCATCTCTTTAAATACAAAGGACGCTCGCTTTGCTGTGAGAATGTAAAGGTTGACGAAATAGTGAGGCGCGTGGGGACGCCGCTTTACATTTACAGCAGGAATACGCTTCTTGGCCACTACAGGCGTATAGAAAAGGCGCTTAGCTCTGCTTCGCCCCTTATATGCTTTTCCGTGAAGAGCAATTCGAACATAGCTGTTTTAAAGACGCTTGTCAGCGCCGGAAGCGGGCTGGATATTGTATCCGGCGGAGAGCTTTATCGCGCGAAACTCGCAAAAGCCGACCCGAAAAAAATTGTATATGCCGGTGTCGGTAAAAAGCAAGACGAAATAATTGATGCCATAAAATACGGCATATTATTCTTCAACATCGAGTCCCAGGAAGAATTGGAACTCCTGAACAGGTGCGCCAGTGAGCTCGGGAAAAAAGTAAACGTCGCCGTGCGCGTAAATCCCGACGTGGACGCCGCGACCCACGATTACATAACCACAGGCGCGGCCCACACGAAATTCGGAGTTGATTTCAAGACCGCGCGGGGAATATTTCGCTCAAGCTGGAGATACAGGAATGCCGTCATAAAAGGCGTTCATTTACATATCGGTTCCCAGATCTTAAGCCCGCGGCCGTTTCGCGACGCTATAAAAAAAGTTATGGATTTTCTGGAAGAAAACGGGCTATTTATCGAATACCTCAATATCGGCGGGGGGATGGGGATCGTGTATTCGCTTGAGAAACCGCAGACTGCTTCGCGTTTCGCCGGGAAGATACTGCCGCTTGTTTTAAAATCCGGCCTTAAACTTATTCTTGAGCCGGGCAGATTTATTTCCGGCAATAGCGGGATAATGGTAACGAAGGTATTATACCGAAAGAAAACGGCGCGTAAACGGTTTGTAATAGTGGACAGCGGTATGAACGATTTCATGAGGCCGAGCCTTTACAGCGCCTACCACAATATTTTACCGGTTATAAAGCCGGTTAAGAACGTAAACAGGGTAAAATGTGATATCGTAGGCCCTATATGCGAAACAGGGGATTTTCTCGCCAGAGGCAGGCTCCTGCCGTTTTTCAAGCAGGGGGACCTTCTCGCCGTGATGGGCGCCGGGGCATACGGGTATACCATGTCGTCAAACTATAATTCACGCCCGCGCGCCCCGGAAGTAATGGTTGACGGAAGCAGGTTTTTTGTAGCCAAACGCAGGGAAAGCTACAGGGACCTTGTAAGGGGAGAATGAGCGCATAGGCGCGATTCGCGCGGATAGCCTCGCGAACACGTTAAAAAAAATGAATATACCTTTTACCAAAGCACAGGCAGCCGGGAATGATTTTGTCATACTTGACAATACAGCCGCGGCTATTGGCGGAAAAATCGACGATTTGGGCCGGTTCGCGAAATTCGCGTGCATGAGAAAATATTCCGTCGGCGCGGACGGGGTACTTGTTCTGGAGGATTCCGCGGCGCATGATTTTAAGATGAGAGTTTTTAATCCGGATGCTTCCGAGGCCGCGATGTGCGGAAACGGAATCCGCGCGAGCGCCCTTTATGCCTTTAAAAGAAAATGGTGTCCCAGCCCGATGAAAATCGAAACCGCGGCCGGCATACTGGAGGCATTTGTAGACGGTGAATCGGTCAGGGTGAAAATGACGCCGCCCGGCGATATCAAGCTAAACTGTAGCATTGGCGCCGGTACAACGATAGTAAATGTTCACGCATTAAATACGGGCGTTCCGCACGCCGTGCATTTTGTGGATAACGCGAGTAAATATCCTGTCGCGGAGATGGGCGGTAAAATAAGGCGCCATAAGATGTTTGAACCCGAAGGCACAAACGCGGATTTTGTGCAAATTTACGGGGAATCCGCGATAAAAGTAAGGACGTATGAAAGGGGCGTTGAAGACGAAACGCTTGCCTGCGGCACCGGAGTTGTCGCCTCGGCAATTGTTTCGCATCTTGTAAACGGCATGATTTCACCGATAAAGGTTTTCACAAAAAGAGACGATGTTATGATCGTGCATTTTAAGAAGGACCGTGATAAATTTAGTGATGTTTATCTAGAGGGAAAGGCGCATATAGCTTTTAACGGAGAGGTAGATTATGTTTAAAGGATCATTTGTCGCAATCGTAACTCCTTTCAGGAAGGGGAAGATTGATTATAAGAAATTCAGGGAACTCGTCGAATTCCAGATTGAAAACGGTATTGACGGGATCGTGCCTGCCGGCTGCACCGGCGAAGCGGCGACACTCGCTCATGAGGAACAAAAAAAACTTGTTAAATTTACATGTGAAATAGTGAATAAAAGGGTTTCTGTTATAGGAGGGGCCGGTTCCAACAGTACTACCGAGGCTATTTCGCTTACGAAGCACGCGAAAAAGGCCGGTTGCGACGGTGTGTTATCAATCACGCCGTATTATAACAAGCCGACTCCCGAGGGGCAGTTCAGGCATTACGCGGCTGTCGCGAAAAGCGCTGACATACCGCTAATGATTTACAACGTGCCTTCGCGTACCGGTATTTCCATGAGCCCGCAAACCGTGGCGCGTCTTTCCAAAATAGATAACATTACCTCTATCAAGGAGGCCTCCGGCAGCCTGGACCAGGTAAGCAGGATTCTTTCGGTCTGCGACATAACGGTATTAAGCGGCGATGACGCGCTTACCTTGCCGATGATGTCTATAGGAGCCAGGGGGGTGGTAAGTGTCACGGCCAATATTGTCCCGCGGGAAGTCCACGATATGGTTTCATATTTTTTAGATGGGGACCATGAGCGGGCAAGAAAAATGCATTACCGTATGCTGCCGCTGGCGGAGGCGATGTTTATCGAAACGAATCCCATACCTGTTAAAACATCATTGAGAATGATGAGAAGATTAAACGGGGAATTCAGGCTGCCTCTTTGCGGTATGGAAAGAGAAAACGAGGCGAAGCTGAAAAAGATATTGAAAAAATACGGGCTCTTGAGATGACTAAAATAGTAGTAAGCGGCGCGGAAGGGCGTATGGGCAGAAGAATAATTGAACTTGCCCGTAAGGATCCGGAATTTGAAGTCGTGGGCGGCCTTGAGGTAAAAGCGAATCCCGGTTTAAGTATATCGGGCAGTTTAAACGATATCAGGGCCGATTACAGCTGTATTATAGAATTTACCTCGCCTGCGGCAACACTTGAGCACCTTAAGCACGCCGAGAATTCCGGGAAGGGCATGGTTATCGGTACGACGGGTTTCTCGGAAAAGGAATTCAACGCCATAAAAAAGGCCTCCGGCTCCATACCGGTTGTTTTTTCGCCAAATATGTCGGTTTGCGTTAATCTTTTTTTCGGGCTTATAAGAAAATCAGCTGAAATCCTTGGCGGGGATTACAGGGTGAGAATAAAAGAAACGCACCACACGCATAAAAAAGATAAGCCAAGCGGGACCGCCCGGGTAATGGCGGATATTATAAAAGAAATTTCGGGTAAAGATAATGCGGTAATAGAGTCCGCGCGGGAAGGCGAAGTTATCGGTGAACATGAAATAATTTTCGAAAGCGCCTCCGATACCTTAAGAATTTCGCACAATGCCAAGACAAGAGATATATTCGCGCTTGGCGCCTTAAAGGCGGCCGGGTTTATCGCGAAGAAAAAGAAAGGCCTTTTTTCAATGTCGGATGTATTAGGGCTAAAGGCCAAGGGGTAGATATGAATATAAAACTGTCAAACAGGCTAAAGAGCCTTCCGCCGTATCTTTTCGTGGAGATAGACAGGGCGAAAAAGAAGGCCGCCGAAGAGGGCAGGGATATTATAGATCTCGGGGTAGGCGACCCTGACCGGCCGACGCCGGGATTTATTATCGATGCCCTGCACAAGGCGAGCCTAAGGCCCGAGACCCATCGTTATGCCCTTGACAGGGGGCTTCCTGAACTCAGGATCGCGATTTCAAGATGGTACAAGTCACGGTTTAACGTTGCGCTGAATCCCGATGATGAAATACTTCCGCTAATAGGGTCAAAAGAAGGTATATCCCACATGCCTCTGGCCCTTATTAATCCCGGCGAGATCGGCCTTGTACCCGATCCGTGCTACCCCCCGTATAATTCAAGCATAATTTTCGCCGGTGGTACGCCATATAAGGTACCGCTTCTTGAAAAAGATTCATTCTTACCGAATTTGCGCCATTTGAGGGCCGGTGTTTTGAATAAAGCGAGAATGATGTTTTTGAATTACCCCAATAACCCCACGGCGGCGATAGATGACGGGTCTTTTTTCACGGAGGCCGTAAGGTTTGCGAAAAAACACGATATAGTTATATGCCACGATGCCGCCTATAGCGAACTTTCTTTTGATGGCCTCAAAATACCCAGCTTTCTCGAGACAGAGGGGGCGAAAGATGTCGGAGTGGAGTTTCATTCTTTTTCAAAAATATTCAACATGACAGGCTGGCGCCTCGGATTTGCCTGCGGAAATCCGGAAATTATAAGCGCGCTTACAAAGGTCAAATCCAATATTGATTCCGGTGTTTTTAATGCCATTCAAATGGCGGGCGTTAAGGCGCTGGGTAAAGTGGATAAGGTTGCGGAGGGCCTAAAGGCCCTTTATGAAAAACGCAGGGATGTTTTTACCGAAGGACTGCGCAATGCAGGATGGAACGTTCCAAAGCCGAAGGCGACATTTTACGTATGGGCCCGCGTGTTCGGAAGATATACTTCCGTGAGCCTGGCGAGAAAACTTCTGGATAAAGCGGGTGTGGTGGTTACCCCCGGTAACGGGTTTGGTGAGAACGGCGAGGGCTACGTAAGGATGGCTTTAACCGTGGATAAGGCGCGCCTGAAGGAAGCTGTTGACAGAATCAGAAGGGTACTGTGAAAAAATCCGCAAATGTAAAAAGCCGGCAGACGGTATATATAGGTTTCGGTTCTAATTTAGGCGACAGGAGGGCCAATATCACGAAGGCCGTGGAGCTCGTAAAGCTGATAAAAGGAATAAGGCTGAAGAAACTATCCTCGATTTATGAGACAGACCCTGTGGGAGGCCCGCCACAGGCAAAATATTTAAACGGTGTATTCAGCGTCGACACAAAAATCGGCCCGATTAAACTGCTTTATGAACTTCAAAATATAGAAAAGCGCCTTGGCAGGAAAAGAAAAGCGAAAAACTCGCCGCGCACTATAGATCTGGACATACTTCTTTTCGGAGACCGGAAAATGAATACGAAGAATCTCAAAATCCCGCACCCGAGGATGCATAAGAGGGAATTTGTTTTGCGCGGCCTGCGGGAATTATTACCCCATGTTCATGCACGGGGAGTGCGCGAAGGATATCACAGGCGTAAGCCTGTGGAGGTACTATGAAGGTAATAGACAACATCGATAAGATGAAGACCTACGCCAAGATCATGAAGAAAGAAAATAAACTTCTCGGTTTTGTTCCTACCATGGGGTCTTTGCACGAGGGGCACGTGTCTATCATGAAAGTCGCGCGCAAACAAGCTGACATTGTTGTTTTAAGCATATTCGTCAATCCTATACAGTTTGGCCCGGACGAGGACTTTAAAAAGTATCCGCGCGATATTCAAAGAGATGAAGAGATTGCGAAGTCCTGCGGGGTTGATGTTTTGTTTTACCCGGACACGAAAAGCATGTATCCAAACGGTTTCTCTACATATGTAAATGTGGAAAACATGACCGAGCGCCTTTGCGGAAGATCGAGGCCCGGACATTTCAGAGGGGTTACGACGGTTGTGGCGAAACTTTTTGAAATCATAAGGCCCGACATAGCGTATTTCGGCCAGAAAGACTTTCAGCAGGCGCTTGTCATAAAAAAGATGGCCGAAGACCTGAATATGGACGTGGTTATAAAAATAATGCCTACCGTAAGGACGGAAGACGGCCTCGCCGTTAGTTCCAGGAACGCATATCTTTCAAAATCCGAAAGAAAGGACTCCCTTGTTCTCTCTAAATCGCTTCTGGCCGCGCGCCGGGCGGTTGATTCCGGGGAAAGAAATACAAGAAAGATTGTAAAAATAATGCGCGAGGTAATTTCCGGGGCGCCTTCGGCGAAAATAGATTATGTTTCTATAGTTGACGTAAAATCACTTAAGGAAACCCCAAGGATCAGGGGGGAGGCCCTGGCCGTGGCGGCTGTTTTTATAGGCAAAACAAGATTGATAGACAATTTGCCGCTGGATACTAAAAAGCCGGAGAAAATAAACGCGCCCAGGCCAAAACAAGCCCCGCGCGCTATAGAACAGGAACAGGGCCATGTTTGATAAGAATAAAATTAATAACGACGTACTTTACAGGGAAGAGATCCGGCGGGACATAGAAAAGCTTAAAAAGAAAAAAAACGCTATTGTGCTGGCCCATAATTACCAGCGTGATGAGATACAGGAAATTGCCGATTTTTCCGGCGATTCTCTGGAATTGGCGCGAAAGGCTGTTAACACGAAGGAAGACATTATAGTGTTTTGCGGCGTGCATTTCATGGCGGAAAGCGCCGCTATCCTGAATCCCGGTAAAAAAGTACTTTTGCCGATGAAGGACGCCGGATGCCCGCTGGCGGATATGATTACGGCCCGAAAACTTCGTGAGAAGAGAAAACAATTTCCGGACGCCGCGGTGGTGTGTTATGTTAACTCCAGCGCCGAGATAAAGGCTGAAAGCGATATAAGCTGTACGTCTTCCAACGCGATAGAAATTACCAGGTCGGTAAAAAACAGGCGTATTATTTTTGTTCCCGACAAAAACCTCGGAAGGTATGTGCAGACACAGGTGCCGGAAAAAGAAATTATTCTCTGGGAGGGGTTTTGCCCGACTCACATAAGGCTTACGGAAGAAGACGTTGTGATGGCAAAGAAAAAGTTTCCAAAAGCCGCGTTTATCGCGCATCCCGAATGCAGCCTTGAGGTCCTTAATCTGGCCGACCACATTTGTTCCACGAAAGGAATGTTTGACTACGCGAAGGTGTCACGGGTGAAAGAATTTATAATCGGCACAGAAAACGGCATGTTGTATAAGCTCAGAAAAGACAATCCGGACAAAAAATTTTATGTTCCGACGACACATCTCATGTGCGCTAATATGAAACTCACTACATTGGGGTGGGTGGCACATTCACTTGAGAACATGGTGCATGAAGTAAAGGTTCCCGGGCGTGTAATGGAAAAAGCCCGCCGAACCCTGGAAAGAATGCTCAAAGTAACCGAAAAAACAACGGGCAAAACATGAGAAGGCTTAAAATCGGCATTATAGGATGCGGTACAATCGGGGGCGCCATAGCCGAGGCATGCCTTGGTGATTTGAAAAATAAAATTGAGCTGTCGGCGTTATATGATATTGACAAACATAAAATAGAATGGATTTTATCCCGCGCGGCCGGTGATATTAAAAAGAATTCCGTGGATGAGGTTTTTGACAACGCCGACCTTGTGGTAGAAGCGGCCTCGGCCGGCGTTTCAAGGGGGATAGTAAAAAAGGCCCTGGAAAAATCAAAAAATGTCATGGTGATGAGTGTCGGGGGGCTTATCGAATCCGAAGGCTTGCTTGAAGAAGCGAGAAAAAAAGAAATAAAGGTTTATTTCCCGAGCGGCGCGATATGCGGAATAGACGCCCTGAAGGCCGCTTCCGTGGACAGGGTAAAAACGGTTCGCCTAACCACGAAAAAACCTCCGAAAGGGCTTGAGGGTGCCCCTTACGTTAAGATGAAAGGAATCGATCTTAATTCCGTGAAAAGGGGAGAGGTTTTATTTGAAGGCAGCGCCCGTGAGGCGATCAAGGGATTTCCTAAAAATGTTAATGTTTCCTCGGTTTTAAGCCTGGCCGGAATCGGAGCGGAAAAAACTATTGTAAGAATTCTTGTTTCGCCGGAATATACGAGAAACACGCATGAAGTGGAAATAGAGGGTGATTTCGGCAAAATAACCGCGAAAACAGAGAATGTTCCTTCGGTTAAAAACTCAAAGACAAGCGAACTCGCGGTTCTTTCGGCAATCGCGACCCTGAAAGGGATAGTCGATAGCGTGAGAATCGGGACTTAATGTTTGAAAAGAAGGGGGGTGAAATAAATGGCAAAAGTATTATGCAAGTGCGGCATAAAGAGGAAGAAAGGATACCTCTATTTTGTCGGCAAAAACGGCAGTGCCTATGAAACAAAGATGGCGCGCGGAAAGAAAAAGGGCGGCGGACGAAAAATGATACACAATTGCCGCATAAAGAAGCAGAAGGGCTATCTTTATTTTATCGATAAAAAAGGCAACGTATGCAGCGCAAAAATGCAACGAGGCGGCAAGAAAAGAAGAAAAAGAAGATAAGTTAATAGAAACAGCAGTACCGTCATTGCGGGGATTTCTTTACGGCTCCTCGCAATGACAGTGCCGCCGGCTATCCCACCAAATGAGGCTTGGTAAAAAAAACTTTTTTGTTCAGATAAAATACTCCGACCTGGCGGGCAATCCGGAAAATATGGAGAACTTTTTTCTGGGATTCGGCGGAGAACTTTATTTGAGCGCGGAAGAAATCGATAGTTATGATTTCGGACTTATTGCCGGCATAAATTCCTTCACGCGAAAAAATAATCTCCCCCTTAGGCTCCATGCACCGATCATTGATATAGATTATTCCCGCGCCCATACCACAATATCCCGGATGCAAAAACTTTACGGCGGGGTATTAAAACTCTGCAGGGCCCTGGATATGCGTTTTGTCGTGGCTCACGCGGAATTTGGCTGCGATCCCGGCTTCCCGCCGGAGAAACAGTTTAAAAATGCCGTTTCCCTCTGGCGCGTGATAAATGCGGGCCTTGGCGCCTATGATATAGGATTGAATATAGAAAACCACTGCGAGATCGAGCCTGATTATCTAATAGGGCTCATGAGAGAAGTCGCTTCCCCGCGCTTTGGAATGTGTTTTGACGTAGGCCATTCTAACGCCTTTGGTAAGCCGGGGATAGAGGCGTGGCTCGCGAGATACCCGGCAGGTTCCATAGCGGAGGTACATTTGAACGATAACGCCGGAGACGGTGACACCCATCTTCCTCTGGGGAGCGGCAATATCGATTTTGAGGCCTTTTTCGGGGCGTTGCAAGCAAGAAGGGAGAACTGTGTTTTTGTGCTGGAGCCGAGAAATATAACCGAGGCGCGAAAGAGTATATCTTTTCTCAAAAAAAAGGGGATACTTTAGTGAAATCAGCAGGATGCCTTACGAACAAAGTAAAAAGGCTGGACACGGAGAGGAAAAAGACAAAGCTGATTGAAATTTACCACCTTCTCTATGGACATTTCGGCCCCAGGCACTGGTGGCCGGCCCGAAGCCCGTTCGAGGTAATGATAGGCGCCATACTTACGCAAAATACAGCATGGCCGAATGTGGAAAAAGCCATAAGAAACCTTAAGAAAAAAAAACTTCTATCACCGTGGAAAATTAAACGCGTAAGCGTAAGAGAACTTCGAAAAGCGATAAGGCCTTCCGGTTTTTACAGGGAAAAGGCTAAAAAGCTTAAAAATTTTGTTTATTTTTTATACAAATTTTGCGGCGCGGATATAAAGAAATTACGCGCGTATAGCACGGACGCGCTCAGGAAAGAGCTTTTGCGTGTAAACGGAATAGGGCCGGAGACGGCCGACAGCATCCTGCTTTACGCGGTCGGCAAGAGCATCTTTGTGGTGGACGCATATACGAAACGTATATTTACAAGGCATGGCCTTATACGTGAAAGCGCGACATATGCCGGAACGCAGGAATTCTTTATGCGTAATCTCCCGAAAAGAAGAAAACTTTTTAACGAGTATCACGCGTTGATCGTGGAGGCAGGCAAAAATTACTGCAAAAAGAAAAATCCGCTTTGTGCAATTTGCCCGTTAAGAGTGGTCAAATAGGCCAAAAGTATGATATACTATCTTTAAATAACAAAGGGGGTGTTATGATATTCGGACTATTCAGGAAGAAAAGAAGTGAAGAGGAATTAGGCGAGCCAATCGGCGAGGTAACCCATTTTTTCCCTCATGTAAAAGCGGGTGTCATAAAATTAAAAAGAGATACGTTGTCTGCCGGGGATACCATTTACATAAAGGGGCATACTACGAATTTTGAGCAAAAAGTAAGTAGCATGCAGGTTAATCATTCACCGATCGAGAAGGCCTCAAAAGGCCAGGAAGTCGGCATGAAGGTAAAGTCAAAAGTAAGGCATGGTGATAAGGTTTATAAGGTTTAGTGAATAACGCGTAACCCCGACGCCTCAAATTCAGACAAATCCCGGGTTTTCGAATTGTAAACAGCGTTTCAGGATGTTGTAATTTGGAATTTTAATCTTGATTTAACAGGCATAATATTATATAATCCCCAGCATGAAAAATAGAATTTTCAAAAAAGTTCTTCTCGGACTCGGTTTTGACTGCAAAGACGGACACGTGCGCATGACAAAAGGCAGTAATTTTCGGCTTTACGGCGGCTCGAAAAAAACACACGAAATAATGCAGGAAAAAGCCCTGAAATTTAATGAGCAGCTTGAAAAGAAACACAAAACGCTCCAGGGTTTAAGCAGGAAGGAATTTTACGACATCGCGAAAAAAATAGGACTGCAGGTGCCGGAAAAATTCGAAGAAAAATAGAGACCTTTCTATTTCCCCGTTGTGAAGAACATAAAAAGACCTTTAACAGGTAGAAACATGTCAAAGGAGGTGAAGTAATGGCGAAGATTACAATTGATAAAACCCTTTGTACCGGGTGCGGGCTTTGCGCCTCATTATGCCCGGAAGCGTTTGAGATCGGCGATGACAATATCGCGAGAGTTAAGGGCGATTCATGCGCCGGCGGACAGGATATAAAGGAAATTGCCACCCAGTGCCCCGTTGAAGCGATTAAGGTGGATTAACGGGAGTTTTATTGTCTAAAAATTTCAAAAAAACCGCCATAAACGCCGCTTTGAAAGCCGGCAGATATATCATAAAGAATATCGGCAGGGTCAGGCAGGTACGCTATAAGGGCGAAATCAACGTTGTAACAGAGGTTGATAAGAAAGCGGAAAAGATAATCGTGGGTACGATAAGTAAAATTTTTCCGTTCCACGATTTTCTCGGCGAAGAAGGTAAGTACAGAGGAAATAAATCGGATTTCAAGTGGATCATTGATCCGTTGGATGGTACGACTAATTTCCTGCATACTTTTCCGTTTTTTTGTGTTTCCGTGGCCCTTACGTACAGGAGCGATGTCCTTGTAGGGGTCGTATATGATCCCGTGAGGAACGAATTATTTTGCGCGGAAAAAGGCAAGGGCGCGTTTCTAAACGGGAAAAGAATAGGTATATCGAAAATAAGGGATATCGGGAAGGCTCTCGTGGCTACCGGTTTCGCTTATAATGTGAGAGAAGGCGGCAAGAAAAACATTCGTAATTTTACCAGGCTTCTTAAAACAGCCCAGGCCGTAAGAAGGGCGGGTTCGGCCGCGCTGGACATGTGTTATGTCGCCTGTGGCCGTTTTGACGGTTTCTGGGAATATTATCTTCACGCCTGGGATACAGCTGCCGCCGTAAGGATAGTTGAAGAAGCAGGCGGGAAAATTACAAAGTTAGACGGAAAAAAATTTAGTATCTATGATAAAGAAATACTCGTATCGAATTCAAAAATTCATGCCCAAATGACGCAATCCCTTTCAGGTTAGTAATTAAAAAAGTTAGATAATCCCGTTGACAGCCCTTTTTTTCTTTGCTACAATTTATAGTGGGAAAGGAAATAATGAAATATCGGACAGTTATTGAAATCGTTACTGAAGCCAAAGATAAGCATGAGGCAATTGACATAGCAGGAGAATTTCTGAACGGCGGCGGTGAAAACGGTGTTAGCATGAAATGCCGGACAACGTTGTTTAGGCCGTACATATTGGCGGGTATCGGGATTTTTTTTACATTAGCGTGCACGGTGCTCGGAACGGTATCCTTAAGGTATTTTAAGAGTGGGCCCGGTGCATTTTCGGGTGCAAGAAATATAAGCGCTATACAACCGCCCCTTAGGACATCAGAGGAAGACGCTTTTATGAACCGGTGGCAAAAAGAAAAAGCCAAAAAAGTTCTCGAGTATGTAAAAAGCGAATAAGTTCTTATCGATAGCTAAAACCCCGCGCCAGGACATTGGTTCGGGGTTTTTTATTGCAATATACGCGGTTAGTGATATAATATGAAGGGTAATAACCGGAGGTGGTGTTATGGGAACGCTTTTAAAAATATTTCTAAATTGTTTCGGAATAATATTGATTGCCTTTGGCACGCTTACGATATTCGCGCCGGGAACAATGAAACAAAACATTTTTTCAAAATTAAAAAAAGTATCTTTTAAAAAACTGAGCGTGATCGCGTTCACGTTCGGTATTCTATTTTTTTTATCGGCTTCTTATTGCCGCTACAGGCTATTTATTATAGCTCTGGGAATAATATCGTTTATCAAGGGCATATCCATTATCGTTTTTACGGAAAAAATGAAAAGGCTTACCGATCGATTTCTCAACGCGGGTGATAACGGTTTTAGAGCGTTTGGATTCTTATATATTGCGTTCGGTGTTGTTTTATTAAAAGGAATTTAGACGGTACCCGGCGTTAATGCTTGTCAAGGACGACCCGCAAAGTTTCCGGTCTTATCTCGAAGATTCCTCGAACCTGAAAGGCGGCCGCGCCGATAGGGTAATCATTCCACAGAGCGCCGCGGAAATCCCCTCAATATTAAAAGACGCGAACTCAAAGAAAATATCAGTTACAATCTCAGGCGCCGGCACCGGCCAGGCGGGAGGAAGAATTCCTTTCGGTGGTATGGTTTTATCCACTGAAAAACTGAATATTATCAAAAAAATCGTAAATTTGAATGAAGGCGGTTACGTTGTCACGGAGCCGGGAGTTTTAATAGGGGATTTAAAGGCGGCCTGCGGAAAAGAGGGGCTTTTTTATACCTACGATCCTACGGAGCAGACAGCTTTTACGGGAGGGACGATCGCGACGAACGCATCCGGCGCGAGATCTTTACGGTATGGGCCTACAAGGAAATACGTAGAGGCCCTGGAGATTATACTGGCGGACGGATCCCGCCTTTCCCTGAAAAGAGGAGACATCAGGGCAAAACAGAGAAAGCTGGAATTTGAAGCCGGCGGGAAGCGTTACAAAATAAGGATACCGTCTTATAAAATGCCCGCGACAAAAAGCTCAGCGGGTTATTACGCGGAAGACAATATGGACCTTTTAGACCTTTTCGTGGGGCAGGAAGGCACGCTCGGTATCATAATAGAAGCGCGGCTCAGACTGCTCAGGACGCCGCCCTCGATTTTCAGCTGTTTTGCGTTTTTTACGAGTTTACGGGAAGCGTGGGATTTTGCCCGCAGCGCGCGGGACATTGGTCCCCTTTCAATAGAATACTTTGACGAAAATTGTCTTGAGCTTTTACGCGTGAAATACGCGAATGTACCTGATGAGTCGGCCGCGGCTGTATTTTTTGAGGATGAAATAGCCGATGGCGAGGACGCGGCGTTGGTGAAATGGGAAAAAATCCTGTCAGGGCATGGAGTATCTACGGGGCGCACCTGGGCCGCCATGAATGAAAAAAACCGCCGTGATTTTTTAGAAAAAAGACATTTTATTCCGGAACAAATGAATGAAATGGCGAAGCGCTCTGGATTCCCCAAAGTAAGCACGGATCTCGCGGTTCCGATCGAAAAAAACGAGGTAATGATGAGATTTTACTCCGACAGGCTTCAAAAAAGCGGCCTCAGGCATTTTATATTCGGACATATAGGAGACGCTCATTTGCATGTGAATATGCTTCCTTCGGACAGGGCCGGTTATGAGAAAGCCGGGAAGCTTCGCCTTGAATTTGTAAAAAAATCCATTTCGCTCGGAGGGACGGTTTCGGCGGAACACGGTATCGGAAAAACAAAACGGGAATTCTTAAAACTTTTGTACGGGGAAAAGGGTGTCCGCGAAATGCTCGAGGTAAAAAAAACGTTTGACCCGAATCTGATCCTGGGCAGAGGCAATATTTTCGCGGCGCGTTAATTTGCGTTGGGATATTAATTCACTATTTGACTTCCCGCAGGCTTATTCTTGACAAAGAGGCGCTTATAGATTATAATTACTGCTTTGTGTAGATTAAAGGAGGAACATATGGGTACATTACTTACCGAAGAGCAGAAGATGATAAGGGATTTGTGCCGCCAGATCGCGCGCGAAAAAATAAAGCCTGTAGCCTCGGAATACGATGAAAAGGAAGAGTTCCCCTGGCCGATAGTGAAAATACTTGCCGAGTCTGATATATTCGGGGTTTATATAGCGGAGGAATACGGTGGAATGGGGGGCGGCGTTTTTGAAATGGCACTTGCCACTGAGGAGCTTTCCTGGGGTTGCGGCGGCATAGCGCTCGCTTTCGCGGCTACGGGACTCGGGACATTTCCGATTATTCTTTTTGGGAATGATGAGCAGAAAAAGAAATACCTTCCTAAAATCGCCAAAGGAACAATAGCGGCCTTCTGCATTACCGAAGCCGAAGCCGGCTCAGACGTTGGTTCGATAAAAACCACGGCGGTAAAAGATGGAGACTATTATGTTCTGAATGGCACAAAACAATGGATCACAAACGGGGGCGAAGCTGATATTTACACCGCGATAGCCATGACTAATAAATCAAAGGGCGCCAGGGGTGCTTCGGCTTTCATAGTAGAGAAGGGAACAAAAGGCCTTGAATTCGGAAAGAAGGAAAAAAAGCTTGGTATAAGGGGTTCGGCCACAAGGGAAGTTGTGTTTAACGATTGCAGAATTCCGAAGGAAAATCTTTTGTCAAGAGAAGGCATGGGTTTTATAGTTGCCATGAAAACGTTTGATTATTCGCGGCCGGGCGTTGCCTCCCAGGCGGTTGGCATAGCTCAGAGAGCGCTTGATGAAGCGGTGGCATACGCGCATCAGCGTAAACAGTTCGGTCAGCTTATATCCGGTTTTCAGGGCCTGCAATTTATGCTTGCCGACATGTCTATACAGGTTGAGGCGGCAAGGGCGATGGTTTATCGAGCGGCCAAAATAGTTGACTCGGGAGAAAAAAACATAGCGAAACTTTCCGCCATAGCCAAAACCTTCGCTTCAGATACGGCTATGAAGGTTACAACAGACGCCGTCCAGATTCTCGGAGGATATGGATACATGAGAGAGTATCCGGTTGAAAAACTCATGCGGGACGCTAAGATTACGCAGATTTATGAAGGAACCAACCAGATCCAGCGGGGAGTTATCGCGGCAAATTTGATCAAGGAACTGAAGAAGAAATAGGAGGACCTTACCAAAACCCGGAATTGATAAAGAAATTCCGGGTTTTGGTAAGGTAATGAAATGAACATAATTGTCTGTATAAAACAGGTCCCTAATACGACGCAGGTCCGGATAAATCCCGAGACAAATACGCTTATACGCGAAGGGGTTGAGTCAGTTATAAATCCTTTCGACATGTATGCCATAGAAGAAGGCATACGGCTCAAGGAAAAATTAGGAGGAAAAGTTACAGTTATGAGCATGGGCCCCCCGCAGGCGGAAGAGGCCTTAAGAGAAGCTATTTCCATGGGATGCGACGAAGGAATTCTTGTTACCGACAGGGCTTTCGCGGGAAGCGATACCTGGGCTACCAGTTACGTTTTATCGCAGGCCGTGAAAAAAATAGGCGATTTTAATATAATACTTTGCGGAAAACAGGCATCCGATGGCGATACGGCGCAGGTAGGCCCCGGAATTTCCACGCATCTTAATATACCTCAGGTTACGTATGTGAAAAAGATAGAATCCATTGAAGACGAGAAAATCAGAGTCGAAAGAATGACTGAAGAAGGGTTTGAAATAATAGAAGCGCCTGTTCCCTGCCTTTTAACCGTGGTAAAAGAGATCAACGAACCGCGCCTACCGTCGCTTAAGGGCAAAATGCGGGCAAAAAAGTCCGAAATCAGAAAAATGACAGCGGAAGATCTGGGCTGTGATTTCGATAAGATAGGCCTTGACGGCTCTCCGACGCGCGTTGTAAAAATTTTTACACCCCGGCCGCGAAAAGGCGGGGAGATACTAAAGGGCGAACTTTCCGAAATAGTGGAAAAAATAACGGGTGAGTTAAAAAGTGAGCTTTGAAAAAAAGATAAAGATCCTGAAAGAAGTATGTGTGGGCTGCGGCTTTTGCGTTAAAGTATGCCCGTTCGCGGCTATCGGCATGAAGAGTAAGAAAGCCGTTATAGATTACGATAGGTGCAATCTATGCGGCGCCTGCGTGGAAGCGTGCAAATTCAACGCTATTGAGATAAAAACTCTCGAAAGAAAATACGATCATGCCTCTTACAAGGGTGTCTGGGTTTTCTGCGAGCAGAAAAAAGGCGAGATTCAATCCGTTGCCTATGAGCTTCTGGGTGAGGGCAGAAAACTCGCTTCAAAATTGAACAGTAAATTATGCGCCGTGCTTTTAGGCGAAGGCGTAAAAGAAAAGGCCGGGGACCTTTTCGCGAGGGGCGCGGACATTGTTTATTTAGTAGATTCTCCGCATTTGAAATATTATCAGGACGACCCATATTCAAAAGTGCTTACGGAACTTATAAATGAATTTAAGCCGGAGGTTCTTCTTTCGGGCGCAACGACAATTGGCAGAAGCCTCATAGCCAGGGTTGCCATAAGGATAAATACCGGCCTTACCGCTGATTGTACCGGACTTGACATTGACCCGGAGAAAAAACTTTTGCTGCAGACGCGCCCTGCCTTCGGCGGGAATATAATGGCTACGATCATAACCCCGAATCATCGGCCGCAGATGGCTACCGTAAGGCATAAGGTCATGAAGGAAGCGGCGGTTGAGAAGGGGAGAGCCGGCACGCTTATAGAGAAGGAATATAAAGACGAAATACTTTCAACGAGAACCAATCTGATCGATGTAGTCGAGGAGATGGAGGAAACGATTAACCTCTCCGAAGCCGATATAATTGTGTCGGGCGGCCGGGGAATAGGGGGCCCGGAGAATTTCAAGCTCATAAGGGAACTCGCGCTCGCGCTCGGGGGGGCCGTGGGTTCTTCCAGGGCCGCGGTCGACGCCAACTGGATACCGTATTCCCATCAGGTAGGGCAGACAGGGAAGACCGTCTGCCCGAAAATTTACATCGCCTGCGGCATAAGCGGGCAGATACAGCATCTCATCGGCATGCAGTCCTCGAAAATTATCGTAGCGATAAACAAGGATCCCGATGCCCCGATATTCAAAGTCGCCACTTACGGTATAGTAGGGGATCTCTTCCAGGTCGTTCCAGCCTTAACGAAAAAATTCAAACAGATCCTAGGTAAATAAATCAGCCGGGCATAGTAAGCCGAACACCGCCGGTGGTTGTCTATTTTTATGACATTCCTTTTACAAATCTATTACCTTATCGTGACAATACAAAACCGATATTATGCTATACTCGTGTTAGATTCATTAAGGTAATAAAAAGGAAAAACCATGAAATTGTGTTTACGGAAGATTATTTCAGTAATTACTTTAACAGCTTTTCTCGTTACATTGATTCCGGCCAATCTTTTTGCCGAAGGCGCTTTTTCTACGCTTAGCCCATGGCTAACGCTGCAGGGCGGGCGGACACAGCGACTTATGTATTTCGTGCTTCACGCGCCGCCTCTTATGTACGCCGAAACTGACGCTGCTAAGGCTCTACTGGAACGCTACTTTGCTGACGGGCTTCTTCTACCAAACGGAAAAATACTTGTCGATAAAGCTATATTCAACCACGATGAAGCGATTATCAGGCTTTTCAGGGAACGCGGGATAGAAAAAATTTTTATAGAGGCCGGGCAAAACCCATCTGTTAAAAAAGCCCTTATCAGGCTTACCCGCGTAGTCCTTCACGAAAAAATTGAAAAACTCATGCGGGTCATTGCCGCTATTGATAACAAACGTTATTCCGCGATGAAGTCGTTAATTCTCTCGCAGAAAGCGATAATCAACGCTTATAACGGCTGCCTTCCAGCAGATTCCCGCAAGAGATCTCTCAAGGCGGACCTCTTATTTAATGATATTGTGGCGAGCGCGTTCGAGATTATACTCCTTAAAAAAGCGCGCGTAATCGATGACATCAAACTGAGCTTCGAGGAAAAGGCTCTGGTAAAAGCAGCCTTACCGGTTTTTTCGGTTAACCGTCATAACTATTTCACTGCCCCGTTTTGGGATGAACGCGAACTCAACAATGCCGTGACGAAATCGTTGCACACAGGATACGCGGGCCCGATCGTCGCGCATTCAAAAAGAGATGATAAAAAAGCAGGTTTGGCGTTTGGCCAAAAACCAAATACCCTCAAAGAGAAGATAGCTTTTCTTACCAAAGATTTAGAATTTGATGTGCCGAAAACATTTAGAGAACGATTCACCCTCTACTATATACTGCGCCTGGCGTTGTTATCGGACGCGGATAATAATAAAGCCGGTGATTTTAAGCTCCATTACCGTCAGATGCTGGTGTTGCTTGAAGCGATAGCCGAGGACCTGAAGAAAGTCAGAGATGAGGATATAGGGGAATTTGCCCGCGAAATTGTCTTAAGCGGCAAAATCCCGGATTTTGTACTTGGTGTGCCCTATGCCATGCCTACCACGGAGGAAACCGCATCCGCCGTTCGCAAGGAACTCACGGGCCTTACGACGCTCGAATTTAGCGAAAAAAACAGGAGTAAAATAGATAACGTGATTGCCGAGGTTGTAAACGAGCTTTACGATGACGAAACCAAGCGCGCATCAATGAAGAACGAGCTTGTTTCCGATGTCAAGACGTACCACTTTGCCAATTTTATCCCCATAGATTCGCTTGGCGAGGATTTTTCCATTCACAGAGAATCATATCGTGATAAACTTATTTGCTTGCCGGATGCCCTTGACGCTTACGCGTGTAAAATCATGGGGGAGAACCTGATATTGGCTCACGTATTCAAAAATAACTCGAAAAAAAGAGCTATTCTTGTACATGAAATATTTCATTATCTTGCGGATAGAGGCGAAATAAAGATGCCGCCCGAAGCCGAGAGCATTACTTTTACGGCGCAGTTCTTGGATATGATTACCCATGCGCCGTCCAACGATCAGGAGGAGATCTTGAGCGATATAGAGCGAACTACGAAGTTACCGCTTTTTCGAGAACTTCTCTGTCGCGGCACGGAATTAGGGAGAAAAGGCGAAGTAGGATTTAAGGTGCTTCCCGGGATAACGGGTGAGCGCGCCGAATACTTCTCATTAAAGGGGTTGCTTTTAGAGGCCAAGATAATATTTCGGGATAATGGTTTTGACCCGGACATGCTAGATCATCCTTACGCGGCCCAAATGGCGATTGCGGCTATACTTACCGGACAATTTCTCGGTTTTCATGAAAAAGAAGGCGCTAAGCCCCTGCGCCTCTTAAAAGATTTCTTTAATGACCTTGCCAAGCGCTGCGCGCCGCCCGCGCCTGAGTTTCTGGCATGGATTAATGCTGATGGCGGACTCATGAGTGAGCTTAAAAAATACGCATCATACCTATTTGCTAAGAGAATAACGACTGCCAGGAAGACCGAGGGCTTATGGCATTATGAAGATAAAGGCGAGATAAGCGGTGTAATGTATTACGTTGAGACAGATCTTTACCCGAGACCTTTCGATGGTTTGGATGAGAGCGACTTCGAGGGCAGGAAAGAAGCAGTTCGCGAAAGGGCACTGGCCCAGCTTATACTTGCTGTATCGCGTCAGATATATGGAAAGCACGAACTAGCCAAACGCGCAATGCCCGAATGGGAGACGCGCCCGGAAATACAGTTTTTATGGGACAGCGCGCTCACGGCGAATACGGTTTACACCGCGCTCGGCCGCAATCAAGAGCGTAATAGAGACCGGGGTGATAGGGAAAAATACAGGGGCGCGGGTCTCTGGATAACGAAGCTTTTTAGGGACCGCTACTTGATCGGTAATCCCATCATAGAGCGGACACTTTTGACGTCTCTTCCGCTTCACCTGCAATATCTGGATTCAATTTTGTACCGATGGGTCTTTTACGATAAATCAAAAAACATCTTAACTGATCCGCGATTGGTAAGCGAAAAAGTGAAAGAGGCGCTTATCCTGACCCAGGGCGATACAGAAAATCCGGGTTGGGAAGGCCTCATGTTCCATTCGGACTGGTTTAACGACAATGAGATGGCCGCGATAATTGTCGAGAAACTGCTTCCGGCCTATGAAAACTTATATGAGGATGCCGTGCGCGAAGCCGAGCGTAAAAAGGCTTACAAGCGTATGATAAAAGAAGAAAAAGCCAAACGCTTACAAAAGGCATTTGACCAATTTACCAAAGAAGAACTCAGCGAGATTGACGAATATTTAGGTGGTCTAACAGAAGACGAACGCCGGGAAATCAAAGAGTACGTAAAAAGAGAAATGGAAAAGGCCTTGGGGCAGTATATAGAGCGGTCGCAGGGAAGCGGTATCCCGTTTATGGATGAGGCGCCTCCGGACATTGAAGAGGACGCCGCCGGCCAAAAGGGCGCCGCCGGAATGCCCCGCGCTAAAAGGAAAGGCCGTAATGGTGTTGGCAACGGTAAAGGGCTGACTGATTCGTTGGATTCTCTTAAAGATACGATGGATGCTCTTGAGAAACATATCAATGAATTGTCCGGCCGCCTTAATACGGCTGAGTCAAAAACCGAGGGCGCCGGTAAATTATCAGAAGGTGTCCGGAATACTGAAGGCGGCGAAAGAAACGAGAAGGCAGGTGAAATTGACGGCCTTGCCGGGTGTATTCAAAAGGATGTGAATGACTCGCTTCAGGCCGGACGTGACGTTGAGAATGACGCGTCTAATACAGCTGATAATGTAGACGATATAGCGGATAGCCTGCCGGAAAGGAAAGTGATCCAAGGGGCGCGGCATGATTCCGAAGGCATGGAGAATAACAGCGTTGAATTAAGAGAGCGCCTTGAGCGATTACAGGAAGAGGCCAACCGTTTAAAATCGCTTGCGGAAAGGCTTAAGGCAACAACGTCCACCGGTGAGGTGGATGAATCTCAAGCACAGAGCCAATCAGATGCTATATCCGACACGCTAAAGACCATGAAGGATATAATAGGAAAGATAAAAGGCAAAGAGGGCGATATTAAAAACGCTATCTCAAAACTTGAGAATAGCCTGAAAGCTATAGAATCCATGGCGAGAGATATGCATAAAGATAAAGGGACAAAACCGAAAAGGGCCGGAAAAGAAAACGCTAAAATTAAGGGCGAAAAACAAAATACCGGTGAAGCGCGTTTCGGTAAAGAAGGCTGCGAGATTGTCCCTGTTGATGAGGCACTGGAGGGCCTTGCTGACATCGCGAAAAAGTGCGGTTCTGATATTATCGAGGAAAAGGCGCGTGAAAACGGGCCTCGGGAAGGAAGAAGCATATTTGATAAGCGTTTTTTAAATGGATTAAATCAAGAAGAAGCGAATAGAAAGCGTATGCGGAAGGCGCTTAACGAATATGAGCAGAGGCTTTACGATGAATGGCTTGAGGGGACGGGACCGGTTATCGAAGAAATGACGAATGATTTGCGTTTGAGACTTAACATTCCCACAGTCGGAATGGAACTTGAAACCGGACAATGGTCAGGCCCGAAGCTTAAAGACATCGTTAGAGGCATAATGGGAATGCCTCCATTTGCCAGGCGGCACAAGAGGGAGCCGCGCCGCGTAAAGATAACATTACTCGTTGATCGAAGCGGCAGTATGCAAGGCGACGCCATAAAATACGCGGCGCTTACGGTATTTACCCTCCTCAACGTTATTTTTAATCTTAATGAGGAGCTTGAACGACTCGGGTTTGACCCGATAGAGTTTGAGGTAGGGCTGTTTACTACGGAGGACGAAATAGCGGAGGAACTACAGATATCCCACCGGACAGTGGCGGAAAAACCGCATATTTGCCGCGAGAGGCTTATTTATGAAATCATGCAGAAAATACGGGCCTCCGGCGGAACCGATGACGTGAGCGCCCTTGGCCGTTATGTTACGCGCATAATCGAATCGCCTGATGAGGGAAGCCAAGACGAGCGTTCACACCGTGTATTTATTTCGATCGGTGACGCGAACTTGGGAACTGACGAGAACGCTCACGATATACAGGTAATTATAAAGAAAGCCAAAGAACAAGGTGTTCATATTTTTGGTGTTTCTGTGGGGGATGACCAGGCGCGTAAACACATGCAAAAGATATACGGAAAGGAAAACGCCGTATTGCCAAAGTCCCTTTCCGATTTACCACGTGGCATCATGACAAAACTTGCAGAATGTATACCAATGCCGCTTCACACGGCGGGCCGCTTATCGTATTCTAGCTTAGTCCCCTATGCCGCTTTTCCCTTAACGATTGGCTTTGATCTTGCCTTAAAAGCCGGCTCACGGTTCTTTTTAATGGCTGACGCCAAAAATGCCGTAAATAAACGAGCACTCAGGAAAGTCGAGGGCTACAGGCATTTTTACACAGAAAACGCCGGCGGTAAGGAATATCTTGTATTCATAAAAGAAGGCGTGCCGGAGCGCAGGTGGGAAAGGGGCCCGGGAGGGGCGTATGTGCCTCAGGCCAAGGTTCCCGACATCGATGCGAATGAGGGACTTATACTGTCCATACTCGACACACAGCGTGATTTCGGCCGGGACCATCTGATCGAACTGATAGGAGAAACAGGCCTTGGCAAGGGGGAAATATTGCGCGCGACAGCGCACCTTCTAAACGAAGAATACTATTTTGTCGCCGGCAATGAGGATATGGAAGTTGAGGATCTTTCAGAGACGAGGTCTCTCGGCAACGAGGCTGCCGGCGTTTCAGGATATGAACCGAGCGTTATTGTTCAGGTTCAACATAATGGTGGATGGGTGGTTCTTGACGAGCGCAATAAGATTCCGCAAAAGGTGCTCAATGAGCTTAAGTCGCATCTAAGTGGAAGAAATCACGTATGGAATGAAAAAGGCCTGAACGGTGAGAGTGTAAAAAAGTCGCTCCCCAATCATCCTCGCGCCCGGATTTTCAGTACAATCAATCCTCACCGTGCCGGAATACAGTCTGTGGCGGGAACGCTCGATCAGGCGATGCAGAGGCGGGTAAAACGGATCGAATTTACGTGGCTTCCTCCGGTAGAGGAAATTCGTATGCAATTGCATTATGCGAAAGAGTTTGCCGTAGAAACCGGTATCGATTATTCAGACAGCTTAAAGGATGACATAGAGGATCTGATAGAGCGCCTTGTGAAAATCGCGACCAAAGAGCGGCTCACTTTTGCCGGATATGATGCTGTCCAGATAGGCAAAATAATCGCTAAATGGGGGCTCTTGAAAGACAGGCGTTTCAAGCCCGTCAACAGGCGGGGTGAATACTTAAAACGGCCTCCTTCACCAAGAGTAATAAAGAGCATAATTCGGCATATGATACTTTATCCGGAGGATTTAAAGCGCAGGCCATGGTCTGTAGTGTCGAGATATTTTAATTATGCGGCCGAAAACGATAAACTGTCCACATTCTCAAACGTAATTACGGATTTCAGCGCGGAAGGTTTTGTCGATGAGACCGACACTCCGCCTTTGGAATTGAATACCTCTTCGTTTATCGTTGAGGACGGCCATCTTATGGTTCGGCCTATTTCAGCGCCGGACAAAGGTTCGGCATGGGATAGCGTCCGTGTGCCACTTTCTCCTGAAGCGGCGATAATAGAGGGAGAACTTCCCGAGAGTGTGAGGTTTTGGATACGGACGCCTCAAAACGCGCTTATTTTCTACCGGGCGCTTCAGTCCATTGAGCTTGGCCGCGATCTTATATTTGTCGGCGAACAGGAAACAGGAAAATCAAGGCTTGCCGAGGCAATCGCGGAACTTTTGAGCGGCCCGGAACTCGAGATACAGCACATTACATTTTCCACGGCAAAAGAGGATATCACTTTTACTCCGCACATAGGTGAGGACGGTGCGGGGGCATTCCAAAGCGGACATAAAAAACAGCGTCTTCCACGCGCCATGGATGACGGCGGGGGCCACGGAAAAATCCTTATAATGGAAGAGACGACACAGGGTAGGCCCGGCGTAATAGGTCTTTTGAACGAAGTGGCTGAACGAGGGGAATTGCCCTATCCCTTCTCTAAAAAAATTATCAAAAAGCGGAAAGGATTTGCGATTATCCACACCATAAATCCGCCGACAAAAGAGTATGACGTGAACGCTTTTTCCGATGAATTTCTTGAGCGCCATACCATAATACCATTTACGCCGCTTTCACCCGAAGAAGCGTACGGGTATATAAGTGATGCCTCAAAGCGTGAGGGCCTCCAGGTTCATCCCCGCCTTATCGGCGAACCGGAACGTGATGGGGATAACGAGGTTACGATAAATAGCCATTTAAAATATCGGGGAATTCTGGGCGTTGAACAGTTTATAAGGGATAAGCGTTTTAATGATCCGGACATTTTCCCGCGTGCGCCGGGCGTAGGTACAAACATGGATTTCGCGCGGGCAATCAGGGAAAATTATTATTTCTATAAAGCATATTACAATTTGAATAACCAGGAGACGATAATACGGATATTTACTGAACTTTTTACCCTGGACGGGCCCGAAGAGAAAATGTATCTCTGGCACGAAATAATAAAAGAGGCTTTTATATACGCGGGGCTCTGGAGCGATGAGCCGGGAAAAGACGCCGTTTATGAATATCTGCGGGGCGAAGATGTTTTGGTCGAGGGGCTGCCTGTATTGAGACCGGCCCGGACCGGAGATGAAGAGCTTGACCGTTTGCTTACCTATGTTCAGGAAAATACAAGGGGAAGTAATTTTAAGGAAGTGGTTGAAGCTATTTCCGCAAAATCCGCTAAATTATATAAGAAGGGCTCATGGAAGGGCCTTAAGTTTAGCGAAAGAATAAAGCGCGTTTATACATTGAAAGAGGTATATCAGGTAATGCGGGCGATCCGGCGCGAAAGATCCGCTAAGATGTATGATAGGGAAGACTGGAAAAAATTTGAACTTATAATGGAAAACATTATTTCAAACCTTCTTATACGAAAAAACTGGCCTGATGAAGCGCTGATATCTGAATATACAAAGGAGGAGCTTGTTAATCGCCACATGGGTATTACCTCATGCGGCGACGTGGAATTGGATGCCCTTATAGGAAAGCTGGCTTTATTTTATGACAATGAAAGTTACAGCAATGAAGTTTCAAAGAAACTCGCCGGAGCTCTAAAGACAAGGATGCGTAGAGGCGTTTCTCATCCCGTTTCCGGTGATATGCTAAGAAACCTGATAACCCTCGCTGCCGGCCGCGCATCTATCAATGTCCTAATGGCAAAAGGCGGCAAAATAGATATGATTATAACGCCTATAGCGCAAAGTATGGATAGATATATAAGCGAAAATGGAATCGGGAATGATATACACCGATATTCGGATCAAGCCATCAATAAATGGCTTGCGAAATTTTCTTCAAAAGAAATCGATAACAATATAATGCCACAGCTTAAGGATATCTTAAAAGGCGGACTTGCCCCTTCAACACTCGATATGCTTTACCGGGATATATTAAATTTACATATTACTGGCTTTT
>Ga0180431_10001288_pt1 | contig 35376 bp, 44 predicted proteins | sample SS_ome_11_FD_132459 | JGI IMG/M metagenome (GOLD analysis project Ga0180431, IMG submission 132459) | Hypersaline lake sediment archaeal communities from the Salton Sea, California, USA - SS_1_MS_1 metaG | ecosystem: Environmental > Aquatic > Non-marine Saline and Alkaline > Hypersaline >... | reverse complement strand
TATGTGGAACTGCTTATACTCCATAACATAATTATATGGGTGAGTTCGCTCACCCTTTTTATTAATATTAATAACACACAGAAAGGGTTCATATATGAAACGTATCTTACTTGCTATAGCATTAACAGCTAGTTTTTTTCCAGTATATGCAATGAAAAGAAATAGCTATCAGCCAAATGCATCACTCATGAGAAAGATGCTTAATTTATCTTATGCATTAATCTGGGGCGGAGCTAAGGCAACCGCATCAAAAGCAGCTAAAGAAAAACATAAAAAAGAACTAGTTTCTGGTATGACAATAGTTGTAGCAGAAGCATGTAAATCTTGCTCAATTCAATAAGCAACATTAATTCTACAGTACCTTGTTAATTGCACTGTTGGATTCCAATTAACAAGGTACATGTGTTGAGAGCATCTATTATATATCTCTAAAAAAGCGTGGGGTATTAGATCCTGCTCCATATATAGTCTCTCTGTATCTTCGTTCAAGTTCTTCCGGAGATGATCCACTTTTAACTTTCTTTAAAGATACACAAAGGTATCTCATAGCATCTGAAAAGTGCGAAAAGCTGTCGTGTAACGGGCGTTCTTTATACACCTTACGTTTATTATCAAATTCTTGTCTATAATTACTTAGAGCCTTAATAAGTGGCGCTGCGTTAGTGAAATCAAACCAACAACGCGGGAGGGTAGATCTTACAGCCTCAATCCCATCCATGATCCCTATCTTGTCAGCCACTGTAAATGTGATTCCGAGTCTCTTTGCTTTCTCCCAACGTGTAATTCCTGTTGAGAACTCCATATTGCGAATATCGTGTGGGCCAATGTGTTTACCGTACGTATAATCTTTAGACTTAAGAACATTAACATAATGCTCCAACCCTTCTTTACTTTTTTCATAGCAGTCTATTATACGAATAACATTATTTGCAATCTGGAAGAATATTATAGCAGTGCTATCGCGGACACCTATATCCCATGCAGTATGAACCTTCAGATCTGGCTCCCATAATATGTTACTGATTCGACCATCAAGCCGTGCCTTGTCCATATACTTGGTATAGAATGCACCCTCTACGCCCATATCAAATGATGTCCAATACTCTTGTAGCTGAAGATCTTCACTCATTTCACCATCGGCGCGTTCTTGTTCAATTTCATAAAGGGGTATGTGTTGAGTATCATCTACCGTCAGTTTAGACACAAACCAGTTTGGAGATTGCAGTGCTACTTGATACATCTCCCACATGAAGTTCTTACCTCTTGGGGTCGAAACAATTAAGACCCACCCGTCATTGGCAGACAGAATGGGCCTTACAAATGAGTACGCGTTAGGGTTACTAATTGCGAATTCGGAGAATACGATGCCTCTTGGGTTAGTTCCTACGAGAGCGTTATCGTAGTTATCGGAGCCTATTATTTGGAATACAGACCCGTTTTTGAGTCGTATTCGCATCATTTGTTCGTTCTTTGACTCTATTACTTCTTTTGGTAGGTAGTCTAGTATTCTAAAGCCGTCGTTATCGATGGCATCCCACAATATACGACGGCCGGATGAATAGGTGGGAAATACGTAATAGATAGTCTGCACTTTTGTTAGTAGTTCTTTTATGCATATGTTATACGCACACAAATCCTTTCCTGAGTTGTGTACAATGTAGCCGTTTGCAATAAAGTTATGGTGTTTTTCTGTCTCTATATCAAATAATTCTTCTTCACCGTGATCTTTATTTTTTTGTCTGCAATAAAAGCATCCGTTAATAACTTTCGGCTTAAAAGGATCCGATGGAATTTTATCTAGTACGGATGCTTGCTTACCCTCTTTTCCGAAAATTTTGCCGTTCGATAGCAGCCATTTAACTCCGTATCTCTTTGATACTTTGATCTTCCAGTTAGATTTGCGCTCGAAGATAGGAACCTGCGGAACAATACCTATTTTTCTTAGTAGCCAATACATATCCCATGCGTACTCATAACTTTTTCCGCAGTTTATTATTATTTCGTTGGCTGGTGGTATACTTCGATTCCTATCTCCTATAAATCCGGATTTATGTGCGTATACTGAACCGTCAGCAGAGACGATAGCTGCAAAAAACCGGCCCAGCGATTCCTCGTCGAGGTTCCAGATGATAGGCATAAGCCTTTGTTGAGACTTCGGCACATCTTGCCCGCTGCTTCTGAATAGTTCTTTTACTTTATTCTTAAACGTTCCGCCACCACGTGTTCCATTAGTAAATCCTAAGTCGTATGCGTTTCCTTTTCTACGCCAGATAGGGGTGTATCCAAACAGCTTGTTAGCTAAAAACGCTACCCTATCTAAAATATCTTTGTTTGTGTTTGTAAACTTGGGCTGTTGGTAACCCGAACAATATCCATCAGCGATCATATAGCCGATAAACTCTGCAAGGTCTGGGTTGTGTTCGTTTCCGTGCCCGATTCCAGCATAATTTAAAACAGTTACTTGAGATCTTAGGTCACTCACCTTACGGTACCGCGGCACCCCTCGATCCCTCCAGCAAGAGGCAAACTTATGATCCTCAGAGGTTATTATAGGGATATAACCGTAAGACTTTAACTCTCTTGTTTTTTTTATTCCGGTTGACCACTTACTCTTAACAGTATCCGGTACAAACTCAGACCCGTTCCAAGAAAGAATCTTGTCACCGACTTCTATATCTTTTAAGAACTTCCAAGAGCCGTTCGCTAATAGGATATGTGTATTTCCAGACAAGCACCGTCTCGGCCATATGCACATTAGTTTTTTGTATCCTTTATTTCTAAGTGCATCGAATACAGGTTTTTGATAGTCGCGAGGTTGGAATTTATCTAGGTATACATCTACTTCTGGGGTTATAAGCATTTCTTAGTCTTTTGATGTAGATTTTTCGGGTTTACTTTTTGGTGTTTTTGTATCTTTTTTAGGGAGATTTAATTTTTTCCTAAAAATGGAGGAGTTGATGAGCTGTTCTATTCTATCGACGGTTTCTTTTAGTATGTCAATTTCTTTGAGGTTTTGTCGTCCGCGTTTGGATAGCGCGTTGGTTGATTTTTCTAGTTCTCCTTTGACTTCGCATATTTCTTTTCTGATGGTTCTCATTTTTTCTACTGATGTTACTTGTCCGTTTTTGGTGTTACCTACTTGTTGTGTTAGGGCTTCTATTTCTTGGGTTACTGTTCTGTAAAATAGGTATGTGATGATGGCGTCTGTGACGATAAGTATTGCGATTGTGATAAGTAGGATGTTAGTCATGTTTTAGTTCCCTTTGTTTTATGGCTGGTCTTATTCCTGTGTCTTCGTCTTTAGATATGTATACATTGATTTGTTTTTGGTTATCGTTGTGTTCGGATGTTTTTTTGAGTTCGGCCTGATATTGGTCGTCTTGCTTCCATTCGTTTCCGAAGCGGTATTGAGAGTGTAGGATTGCGCCTTTGTCGAATCGTTTTTTTATGGCGCCTTCCATTCGTCCGTATGCAATGTTGTGTAATGCTTCTTCGTGGGCTTCTTTAAGTTGTGGCCAAGTTTTAAGCCAGTTATGGTATGTTCGTTTGGGGATTCTCATTGTTCTACGAAAGCCTTCGACGAATAGTGCGTCCTCGCTGCATGAGTATTCGAGTAGTCGCTCGCAAACGTGGTTGATGAATTCTTCTGAAACGGGGTTAGTGCGCAGGTATTCGTTGGTCTGAGTGGTGCCAAGAATTGATGGCAGTTTCTTTTTTGTGTTATTTTTGTTGATTTTTTTCTCCTTCATAAGTTCCTAATGGTAATTTCGGTTCTAGGTTTTTGGTCATATATTTTTTTTAGCGTAACTGATGATATAATGCAATCTTTTTCGTAAAGAATTCCAGTAAGGTTATGGTCGAGGTAGCTGAATAGTCGGTGTATTGATGGTGCGGTTTGGTGTATTTGTTTGGGGGGGTGTGTTTTTGATGCTTTCATGTAGAATGTGGCGTCGATGTGTATTGGTCCTTTAAATGGTGAGGATTGGTGTTGGTTTTTGATGGTTTGTTTGTAGTTAAATCGTTGTTGTTTGTAGTTATCCCAAATGGTAAGTATTTTTTCGTCGTTGATTTTTTGTAGTGGTGTAGGGTTACCAATTATGATGTATTTGTATGATTTTTGGGTTGTGTTTGATTTTTTTACATTTTCTGATGTCATATAGCGCTCCCTTAATATTCATTACTCTATGACTGCTTTTGTTTATTTCTAAAATTGAGGATAGCTTTGGCGTACTGCGCATTTTTGCCTCCAACCTGTAAGTGGAACTGAAGTTGTTTTTCTGTCATTTTTGTGAAGGCGCGCTTAACTTCTTCTTCTGGATCAATATTGCATCTACTGTTGTCTTCCCAAGTTTCTGGCTTAGGCTGGCGCGTTTTTGATTTTTTCAACACATTACTATACCCAGATTCTTTAAGTATTCTTTGCATCCTCATGCTCCCATAGTAACATAATTCCCTGTAATACGCGATCAATAATGTCTTGTTGCTTAGCTTTAGGCTTTGTTCTGATGATATCTAGTTTATGTTTTGGTATGTCTTTGATTGTTGGAATTCTTCTAGGTTTCACATGTTCGGACACACTGCTTTGTGTAGTTTCTGTGTCAATCTCACCCCTTTTCAGGAGATTATTTAATAATTCCTTATTTTTTCTCTGTGTCTCCTCACATTTTCTTCGATGCCGCTCATGAGGTGTTATATATCTCTCTTTTTTCATCTCAAAACCTGAACTACTAGTAGAATAATTATAATTTAATACTTCAATATTCTTATTGGTGTAAACTTTTTCTCTATCAGAGCTATAGGAGGAAGTTAAGAGCGACAAAGTTAACCAAACAATAGTAGGAAAAATACACTTATATCTCTTTATAGACTCTTCTGTTCTAAGTAACGGATTGATAGTATACACACACGTCATAATACCACGATTCAACTTACTAAAAATACCCATCGTAGCTATACGGCCAATAAGCTCATTAACCCAACCCCTCGTACAACCCAACTCATCCGATAACCTACCTTGAGATACGCACACATTGTCACCATACTTCTCAGCATAACTAAGCAAAAGAGAAACCAAATTCTTCAATAAGTCATAACGTGAACCATTATACTCCCTCAACTCATCCAAAGCCAACACATTCAAAGCATTATTCATCGTATACTTCTTGCAACGATTACTCATATTCCAATACTTTTGCTCAGAAAGAGACAAAATAGACCCATTCTTTATTTCGTCAACACGAGAAAAACGCTTATTGTTAGGACTGCCAGACGGTACATCTGTTTTTGATTTTATTATTTGACATACACTATCAACATATGCTACACTCTTAATAGTTTTAAATTTTGAATTATATTTCATATATGAAAGTACCTCCTTTCGGGTTCCCTTCCGGTTTCGGTTTCGGGTTCGGGTTCGCTTTCGGGTTCGGGTTCGCTCCTTCTTCAAGATCAACAAGATCTTCAAGATTAACTTCTACTTTCGGGATCGACCTACTTTCTTCTGAATTATATTCTGAATTATATAAATTATATTCTGAATATTTCAGGTTATATTCTGAATTATATTCTGAATTAGATGAATTATATGAATTATAATTTAAATTAAATTTCTTCCGAAAATTGAACAAACACACTAGTACCGTGTTGTAGTAAGAATAAAAGTTTAAAACTAAAGATTGAGCGGGGCCATAAAAAGTCCCGCTTTTTCTTTTAACTATTATTTTATTTTTCTTGATCTTTTTTGCGATTAGCCCCATACTGTACTCGCTTATTTTTGAGCCTCAAGGCGCTTATACGCGCCCCAACGCTAAAACAAAATATATCAACACTAACTTTGAGCTAAGAAGTAATTGTAATATCAATAGAATACCAAAATCAACCAAAATTTCAAACAAAAAAATATAAAGAAAGCACTTGATTTTTTGTTTATTTGATGCTAAAATAATAACAATAGTTCAATGACATACATACTAAAAGGATAAATGTGGATAATACCAGAAAATACAAAAAAAATCCCCCACATCGATTAGATTACGATAAACGAAAAACCGCAGAAATACTCGCTCTAGATAAAAACAGTACACGATATAAAACATACATAGGTAATAAAATCGGGCTCGTATACAACAATCTCGAGATTATACGTTTTAATGATCTAAAATGCGGAAACTACCGATTTTTATTTCGTTGCTTAAAATGTAAAACAAAAAGCGTTAAGTACTTAACGCGCGTTAAGAAAGGTATAGACCGCTGTAGTAATTGTATAAATTTAAAGAAAAAATCTATAAAGAAAATCAAAAAGGATGATATGAAAAAAATTAATAATCCATCGTTAAGCGATTTTATAGAATACGTAAAAAGATTAATAGAATACGTAAAAAGCTTAGATGAAGAAAATAAACGTTTAAAACAAATTGAAAAAAATGCTGAGGTATTAAAGTCAGAAAATAAAAATCTAACCGAGCAAATTAAAAAGCTTTCTGACCAACTTGAAAGATTATCCAACAAATCTAACATTAAAGATGAAGGTCTCACCAAAGATGAAGGTCTCACCGATGAAGAATTTAAAAATAAGTATGCATCATTTATGGAAGATCTAAGAAAAATCGATGATAAGTTTTTAATAGCTGTATTTGAGTTTATTTCGCCAGTATACGAAAATAATTTAAGTACTGTTATACTTAAATTAAAGCAAATATCTCCATCAATTGAACGCTCAATTAAAAACGAAGAATCAGTATGGAAAAATATATTTTATACGCACTTTAATAAATCTATTAAAGTTGAAGTAAAGTATGAACATATTGCCAATTCAGAAGTACAAAATGGAAAACAATAAAACATTCATACAAAAACTAATAGAGATGCAAGAATACATATACTCTCTTAATATAAAAAGTGATACCAAGGTTCAATTCTCAAAGACAAAATTTGAATATCTATCACTACCAACCATGCTTAAACTAGTAACAGAGGCTTGTAGAAAATGTGGATTACTTTTTTCTCAGGAATATATAATAAAAGATGGGACAGAACTAATAAGAACTGTCATAGAAGACGAAAGCAACGTAAAAGAAAGTCACGTTATTATCGACCAAGGCTGGGATGATATCAAAGACTGGGGCGGATTCACAACCTATAAACGTAGATATGCTATCATGGCTCTTGTAGGAATACACCAAGATAAAGATGAGAATAACGCTGAGACAAGCACTATGAATAAGCCATATTCACCATACATAAACGAAAAACAAGTCAACCTGTTAAAGTTTAGAACCAATGATAAACTAGAAAAGCGTAGTCAAATTATTAAACAGTATGGCGCCATAGAAAAAGTTCCAAAAGAAAAAATGGACAGTATACTCGAATGGATACAAAAAGATTAAAGGAACACATGGAAGACATCCTTAAAGAACTAAAAGAATTAAAGAAACTTATAATGGAGTCAAATCTCAACAGAGCGAGACGATCTGAGAAAATCAATGAACTATGCTCAGCTCTCGCTAAAGCGCAGGGAGCGTTTGAAATTGCCACTAAAAACAAGACAAATCTCAAGCGTAACTTCAACTCTGAAAAATACTCAGACTTAACAGCCATCGTCAACGCTTCAAGACCTCACCTTGCTGATAACGAACTAGCTATAATACAATCAATCAACGAACACAAATGTGGCGCCAACTACCTACACACCATGCTAACCCACTCTTCAGGACAATGGATAGAATCTATCATTAAACTCGTACCATCAGAAAATACCATTGAAGCCGTAGAAAGTAACATGATCTGCATGCGACGACACGCATACGCCGCACTAATAGGCGTCATTATAGAAGACGAAGACGACGATGGAGATGCAGACTCTGCCATAATACGACAAGAAAAAGAAAAAGGCACCAAACTAAACACTCAGATCAACATGAACCGAGAACAAGCCTACGAAACCATCACCAAAGAACAACTCGAAGAACTTAGATACGAGCTAAAAGACTATAAAGATATAACTAAACAAATACTCGATGGCATGAACATTGATACTTTAGCTAATCTACCTAAAGATAAATTCATTACCGCCATACGACGTGTAAGAGAAATAATCCAAACTAGAGACGGAAAATAAATTTCACTACTCCTTGATAGTATGGGAGAACTGCTAGAAGGCCCGGCGTAAAAACCGGGCCTTCTTTTTATTTCTTTTCTAACTCTTCTACACGCTTAGATAACTTCTGAACCTCGTTCAATAACATAGATATCAAATGATTATACCTAACTGTCTGTATGGTTCCATCAGGATCTCTATCAACCAACTCAGGCATCACCTTATCAACCTCTTCTGCTATCAAACCATAACATCTTAGCTTAGATTCATCCTCTTTATAGTTAAATATAACAGGCCTCAAACTCATCATAGCATCACTATAACCCGCCATGTCCTCTATATTCTCTTTATACCTTTCAGAAGACGATAAATAACCTATCTGACCATCAGACTTAGCATACACATCCCTACCGGTAACAGAACTCGTATAAATACCAGCTATAAAACACGTGTCTTGTTGACCGTTACCAGTACCCTCTGTACCTATACGTATAGTATTATTATCATTCAATACACCATTATTTCCAATAACAATATTATCGCTCTCTGTACCTGTATAATTATCACCAGCATATGCCCCAAGCGCAATATTATAATTTCCTGTTAAAAGATATCTTAATGCATCATAACCGATAGCCGTACTATAATCCGGTGTTGTAGCATCAAGCAATGAATTTGTTCCAAGTCCAGTATTTCTTATTCCAGTTGTTATAACTAGTCCAGATCCATTTCCTATAAAAGTATTACTATGCCCCGTTGTAACCTGTCTTCCAGCTTGTTCTCCTATTGCTGTATTGCTATATCCAGAGGTTAGTGCTTGTAAGTTTTGTAATCCTACTGCTGTATTAGCTAAACCTGTAGTTAAAGATTTTAACGCATCTTCACCGATACCTATATTTTCAACTGCTTGAGTAGTATCTAACGTAAAATTACCAGCATTCTTACCAATAAAGAGATTACTTTTAATAGTTGTAGCACTACCATAATTGTGAAATATCCTATAACCACCAGCACCGCCAGCACCACCATAATAAATCACACCGGTCGTACCAGCCGCATTAGTTGCTGGCCAATGAATAGTCTCATTCAAATTAACCGTATTTACAGGATTAATATTAATATTATCACCAGCATTAACAAATCCAGGACCTGCTACAGCTTCTAGATTAATAGTATTAGCTCCATTAGAAACTGTTATTGTACCACCAGTAGATGTAATATTCGCCCATGCTGGAGAACCACCAGTCGCACCTATAATAACCTGACCATCCGTACCAACCGAATCTGCCAAATCAACAGTGACTGTATTACCAGCCCCAGAAGTCGCTAAAAATGTACCATCACCAAGAATTTCTAATATGCCTGCAGCAGGTACTGCGCTACCTGAATCTGTATCAAACTGAGTAGCAAGATCAGCATAACCTGTAACAGAAAGGGTTATAGAATTAGCTCCATTGACGATCGTGATACCTGTACCAGCAGTAATAGTACTCCACGCTGGATCTCCACCTGTCTGACCTATTAGCACCTCTCCGTCATTCCCTGTACCCAATGATGTATATGCTCCAGTCGCATCAATATATAACGGACCCTCAGCTAAAGTAGGTGTAGCTATTGTTACAGTACTACCAGCAGATGATGTATCTATATTCAAACCACCAGCAACTGTAAGCACATTTGCCGCAGGAACTGCTGAATTTGCATCATCAGTAAGATATGACGTAGCTAATGTACCATCATCAGAAAGTGTTAATGTCCATGTACCAGCATTACCTGTTATCGTATACGGACCAGATCCAACTATATCTATATTTTTAGCAGCATCCGGACCAACTGCAACCGCATTATTTCCAGTCAGCGTTTCAATAGCAGCACCACCAACAACAGATATCTTAATCCAACGCGCTACGTTATTATCCTTGTTGACCAACATATAGATATCTTCAAGAGGAGCTGTGTTTCTATCAACCCATAAGGTCCCAACATTAAAATTCTTATAATCATTTGTTGTAGGCGCTCTATCATCCGTTAAAATTAATGGCGGAGACACTGGCTCAACACCCATATACGACAATGGCCAAAGCCCAGTGCGCCTACTATCTCTTCTACTAGCCATCTTACTCCTTTAATCTAAATTTTTTCAGCTTCCTTATCTCTAGCACTTCTATTCTTATATTCAGGCTGACTAAACACTAACTCAGCAAACGCATCCTTATTTGTAGGTATAGACTTAACACCACTAGCCGCTAACTTAGGTTCCCATTCCTTTTTTAAACGCTCAAAACAACGCTCATACTTATGCTCTAAAACCCACTTAATACGACGCTTCATGTCAGCATCAAATATCTCTTCCTTGATATCATTCTTAATAACCTTCTTTTGAGTTTCTGAAAGCTCAAATAAATCTTGTCCATCAACTATAATTTTCATGTCTTCCTTTCTAACAAACTAAATCTGCTCCAAACCATGTTCTTCGAATCGATGACGATCCAAAAATATCAATAACCTTTGTACCGTTACTTACTTGAAAATGTATTGTTACCGTGTCAGATGCATCTAAATCAGCAAAAATAGTATTGGAAATACTAACATAATTTGAAGTCTGCTTAATATTTCCAAAATCTGCTTGTAACAGCGTATAATTACCATTACTAGTTACCATCCAAAATACACCCAATGTATGTGAAGTAGTTACAGCACTCGAATATATACCCGCACCAATTAGATACCTTCCAGTAACTGGCGCAGTAAATGTATCTGTACTATTATTATAATCACTATTCTGATCAAATATTTCTAAATCAAATTCAACCGTATAGTCAGTTCCATCACCAGTTACATTCGAATCTAAAGCTGAATTGATAGCCAAAAATGAGCTATTCAATGGTAATCTTCTTTCACCAGCATCTGTCACCACAAATGTATCATTACTCCCTAATGCACTACCTTGTGATATTTTAAACTTATCAGAATCATTGTCATCAACGCCAATGCGAAACTCACCTGTAGTATTTATATCAAACTGTACAAATGAGTCTCCACTAGCTCCTGGATCTATAGTGAGCTCTTCAGATTTATTTCCTATTGCATTTATCTTCGCCATTCACTCTCCTTAAGAAGCTAAATATCCACCAAACCATGTATATGTTAGCGACGTCGCTGCTCCACGCACATCGACCACTTTTGTTCCTCCAGAAACTATTTCTCCTATATATACAGTATCAGATGCATCCATATCCGCATAACAACTTCCAGAAAAAGAAAAGTTATTGCTCGAATTCCGAATGGCTCCTACATTTAAATCTTCTATATAAAATTGCCCATTACTAGTTACTGCAAACAAAACACCACGAGTATGTGAAGATGTTAATCCAGTCAAAGAACATGCACAATTCAAAAAATATCTTCCAGTTACTGGTGCTGTAAAATATCCAGTAGAGTTATTATAATCTCCATTCTGATCAAAAATCTCACTATCAAAAATAATAGTATAATTCGAACCATCACCAGTAATATTAGACACAGTTGTAGAACGCCTTGCTAAAAAAGCCGGCTGCAACGGCATTCTTCTTTCACCAGCATCTGTCATCATAAATGTATCATTAGTTCCTAATGCAGATCCTTGAGATATTTTAAAAGCATCTGACACATCATCATCAACACCAATGCGAAACTCTCCAGTTCCATTTATATCAAACTGTACAAATGAATCTCCACTTGCACCTGGATCTATTGTGAGCTCTTGGGATTTATTATTTATCGCATTTATTTTTGCCATTACATTCCTAACAGGCTAAATATCCACCAAACCAAGACAATTTTTCAGTTGTACCATCACCAATAATATCTACTACCTTTGTGTCATTATATACAGTAAACCAAGCTCGCACGGTATCAGAGGCATCTAGCTCACATATAATCGAATAAGAAAAATATATATCTCCATTAGTATCTCTCACAACTGCACCGTTGCAATCTAAACAAAAAAAAGAATGATTCGAAGATAATATGCGCGTTAAGAATCTTGTATGAGAAGAAGTCAAATCTTCCGCAGCAATACCATGAGAAAAAACATATATACCATCAACTGGAGCTGTAAAATATCCAGTAGAATTATTATAATCTCCATTCTGATCAAAAATCTCACTATCAAAAATAACAGGATCAACAGCTGTTCCATCTCCTGTAGCATTAGTTAAATCAGAACTTCTTTTAGCTAAAAAAGCTGGCTGTAACGGCATTGTACGTTCACCAGTCGACTCTATTATAAACGTATCATTTGTTCCAAGTGCACTACCTTGAGATATCTTAAAAGCATCTGATGCATCATCATCAACACCAATCCTGAACTCTCCAGTTCCATTTATATCAAACTGCACAAACGAATCTCCAGAAGCTCCTGGATCAATAGTAAGCTCTTCTGACTTATTGTTTATTGCATTTATTTTTGGCATCTTTAGCCTTTTTATTTTTAGGAGTCATGATCATATCTAAACTTATATCACCTTCAGGCGTATCTGGACTTAAATCAACGTCATAACCAGTTTTATCTTTAATAACTTTCTCTGCAATCTCTTCTACAATATTATCTGATTTCTTAAAAATGAATCTAGATGCAACGCCTGCTATTACAGCAACGCCAACTATAACTATCCCAACCATCTTAACCATATTTTCTCCTATGCAATTGTCCAATTGCCCTTACTCGATAAAACTGACCATCCATTATTTGTTACTGTACACAGCAATTCAACCGCATCATGATCATCTGTAGATTGTAAATATCCAGTAGCGCCTGTTGTAGACACGTTACTTTCATCCCAACGTATATATTGGCTTGCATTTTGAGCTATTTTTACACCTCCAGCACCTAATCCAACAACTCTTACAGTCTCACCTACAGATGCTGTTGCTGGTAACGTGATAGTAACCAAGGATGCATTGTTCGCGATGTAGCCATTCTCAACCGAAGCACTTTGAGATGTTCCAGTAACTTCATTCCATGTTATGCCACCACCACCAGAAGACGCAATAGTAATCGATCCCGCACCATTTGTTATCGTTATATTTGCACCTTCAGTCAGTGTTGCTAATACAGGATCTGAACCAGTTGATCCGATTGGCAGTTGACCATTAGTTGCTTGACCAAGTGCTGTAACTGCTCCAGTTCCCGATCCAAGCAAAATACCACCATCTGTCAATGAGGCTGCTCCAGTTCCACCGTTTGTTACAGGCAGTGTTCCTGTTACATCAGCCGTCAGATCTACAGCCGAAAATGTAGGATCTCCACCTGTATTGCCATGAAGTACTGTATTTGACGCTCCCTCTGCTGTAACTGAAAATGCAGCTGCTCCAGAACCCAAAAGAACTCCGTGATCCGTAAATGTTGTAGCTCCTGAACCACCATTACTTACTGGCAATGTACCTGTAACATCTGATGTCAAGTCAACAGCTCCCCATGTAGGATCTGCACCAGTATTTCCTTTAAGCACTTCACCTGTTGCACCTACTGCTGTGACCGAAACAGCTCCCGTTCCTGATCCAACTAAAACACCATGATCTGTAAGAGTACTTGCTCCAGTACCACCATCAGTGACAGGTATATCAGTACCACCAGCTCTATAAATATAAGCAGAATTAATAGTAACATCAGTATCTAAATCCATTGTTGGAGTATTATTAGCAGTAAGTGTAGCAAACGTTGTATACGCTGCTCCATCAACATCATATGCTTGTATTAATAATGTATTTCCAGCACCTGTCGCAGTACCTATCCTGCCACCCGCTGCAAAATCTACTGCAGTCATTCCATCTATTGCAGCATCTAAGTTAATTGTTGCAGTAGATGCTGCACCAGAGGTATTTATATTAGTACCACCAGCGATTGTTAAAGCTCCTACTGCTGGTGTTGCTGTTCCTGCATCTGTAGGAAACGAAATTGCAACGGTACCACCTGTTTCCATGTTTAAAGTGTTAGCACCAGGAGTAAATGTAATTGTACTTCCTGCTGATGCTATAGATGCAAATGCAGGATCGGCACCTGTCGCTCCTATAAGCACCTGGCCATCTGTACCAACTGCTAATGGTGTAACCGCAGCCGTTCCAGAACCAACCATAACACCATGATCTGTAATAGTAGCTAAACCAGTACCACCATTAGTAACCGGTAATGTTCCCGTAACACCATTCGTTAAATTTACCTGATCCCATGCAGGATTATTAGAGGCACCCGTATTAGCTAAATATCTTGTCGCTGTTGCATCTTTTGCTAGCGATGCAATCGTATTGTCAGCTGAGGAATAAAGTATGTCTCCTTGCGTTGTCGTCGCCGGATACGTTGCTGTACTCCAGGCAGGATTAGCACCTGCTCCACTAGATTGTAATACTTGATTTGCTGATCCTATAGGCAAAGAATCCAAACTACCAGTAGCATCCCCAACTTGTACCGCATATTGAGTCGTGCCAGTAAGATCAATTGTCATTGTAGAACCAGCACCAGTAGTACCGATGTTATTTCCACCAGCAATCGTCAATACACCTAGTGCCGGTGTGGCAGTTCCAGCATCACCATCAAAAGAAATTGCAACCGCACCTGCTGTATTTAAATCTAAAGTATTAGCTCCAGGAGTGAAAGTTATAAAGCCTCCAGAAGACGTTAATGAGGCAAATGCAGGCGCTGCACCTGTTGCTCCTATTATGACTTGTCCGTCAGTTCCTGCAGCCATCCAACTCAAAGCAGCAGCTGTACCAGCTCCATAAGGCACCGTATTTGCGGTCATAGCTCCAAGCTTTGCAACTAAAGAACTAGGAACTATCGGCCTCGATGTATCTGCTCCAGCTATCGATTCTGCATCTGTCGCTAACTCGACAACACCTTTTTGAGTTGTAGTGGCATCAGCTACCGTAATAGTTAATGTCCATGCTGCAGGATTACCTGTGACCGTAATCGGATCTGTTCCTATAATATCAATATTAGCAACTGCATCTCCATTTACCGCACCTCCAACATTACCTGTTAATGTCTCTAAGGCACCTATCGATGCAGCACTTATAAACTTCCCCATCTGGCTCATAATATCTCCTAGTTATTTGCACCATAAAATGCAGTTACATAAACTGACCCAGTCGTAGGGGTACCTATTTCTTTAACATATATTCTTGTACCTTCAGCTATATAGTACCCATGCTCAATCGCTTTATTCGCTGTTATATCCAATAATATATAACCATCACGTGGAAGAGGTACATGATCATTAATTCCATCAAACGAAAACATCAGTGATTCATCTGTTAAATTCTGAATCATTAAAATTCTAATAGGTTTTGTAAAGGCAGTTCCTACTCCCATATAGGCTGCACCAATCGACCCAAAAGCCAATGTCTTTGCAGTTTCTGGAACCAAACGAATCGCTAGTGAAGGCATATTTTTCCTTTAATCTTTAATTTCTAATTTGTAGGATTATAATAACCAGCTAAATAAATTAATCCCGTTCCTCCTGCAAGACCTGCAACGTATACTACCGTTCCTTGTTTCATCTTAGATATATATCCTGCAGACTGTGAATTAGCTTGCAAATTAAGCTCTAACTTATCATCACTTCTCAAAAAATCATGCTCAGTAACACCATCATAACTAATAGTAATATCCCTATCAGAATTATTAGTTATTCTTATCATAGTGCACGCTTCATCTAATCCATCAGTATTAAGAGCTTGCAAATTACCTGTAAATGTCGCAGAATCTATCGATGTCATCTCTATTGCTTCTATAAAATTTTTTGCCACAATTCCTCCTTATTTGGAACTAAAAACTAATTAGCTTCTTCTTCTTTATCATCATCAGTTTTAATCTCTACTTTTTCTTCTTTTTCTCTTTCTACTCTGTCAGCAGCTTCTTTTGCCATCTTTGTAATCTGCTGAAGCATCTCGTGCGCAGCATCATAAGCTTCACCATATGGTGCACCTAGCGGCATTTCAAATGTATAATTTCTATCGTTTCTTTCTGTAGCAAGCTTAAGAATACCTTTTTGTTCCATAAAATGTTCCTCATAAAAAGATTAATAATGACATCTATAATAAGAATATCTCAGATAATAATCATGAGCAATTATTCGAGGTAATTGAATTTTGAGGCGCACCATAGCACGCCTCAAATTACTATGCAGCAAATATCCAGAATGAAAGTAAAATGTTACCATTAAGAGCTTGTGATCCGTTGTTGATTAATACAACATCAAACGTTCCAGCACCTGGAATTACTCTAGATACAGTCATATTTGCATCATTTGCACCTAAATTAGATGCGGATACAAATATAGCTGAACCAGCTGTACATATACTATTTGTCACTGTGAGCGTAACAGCAGCTCCAGACGCAGTCGTCTGTCCAGTGAACGTTCCAACTCCAACATTGGCATTAATTGTTAGCCCAACGCCTGCAACACTTGCAGTAGCTGGTACCATATCAACAATACCACCAGCATTAAAAGTAAGACCACCAGTACCAGCACTAATTGTCGTATCAGCTGCACCTGTTACAGAACCTACAACAGTTGAGTGAGCATTATTGGTATTACCAACACCAATACCACCGGTACCACAATCTATTTGAAGAGCCGTAGCACCTGTACCATTACCTATGGTTATGGTTCTCGCTGCCGCTCCGGTACCAACATTTATGTTTTGTGCATCAGCATCATTACCTATACCAATTGCGCCACCGGTTGAGTTTAACTCTAATACGCCAGTAGCATCTAGTGTAATAGCATCCGTAGATGTAACGTTAACATCTCCAGTACCTGATTGGATCACTGTTTGAGATGTTGTATTAGTAGAACCTATAGTTGTGATATGAGCTGTAGCATCTGTACCTATATCTAATGTACCTGTTCCAGAGTTAATCGATATATTACCATTTGCAGTATTAAGATCAAAGTCACCTGTATAGGTATTAACATCAATACCACCTGTACCAGATTGAATGACAGTATCACCAGCACCTGTTGTGGTTCCTACGGTCACTGTATGAGCTGCCGCATCAGTACCAATATTTACAGCACCTGTTCCAGAATTTAATGCGATTGTACTATTTGTAGCTGTAAGCGCTATATTACCAGTTCCAGCATTTAATACTAATCCAGTAGCACCGGTTACGTTACCCATAGTTATGGTTTGAGCAACCGCGGTTGTACCAATATCAACACCAGCTGTACCAGAATTAAGCACAACTTGTGTAGCACCTGTAGCATTACCTATGGTTATAACTCTCGCAGCTGCTCCAGTACCCATGTTTATAGCTTGAGCATTAGCATCATTACCTATACCTATTGCACCACCAGTAGAGTTAAGCTCTAACACACCTGTAGCATCAAGAGTAATAGCATCCGTAGATGTACAGATAAGATCACCTGTACCAGATTGTATAACAGTTGAAGAAGTTGTATTTGTAGAACCTATCGTAGTTGTATGCGCAGTAGCAGAAGCACCAAAGCTAGCTCCTGCAGTACCACAATCTACAACAATCTGAGAAGCACCTGTAGCGTTACCTATAGTTACAACTCTAGCAGCCGCTCCAGTTCCAATATTTATAGCATATGCATCAGCATCATTACCTATACCTATTGCACCTGCAGAGGAGTTAAGTTCTAATACACCAGCTGCATCCATTGTAATATCATCTGTAGATGTACAGATAAGATCACCTGTACCAGCTTGAAGTACCGTCGATGCTGCACCGGTTACAGAACCTACAGTCACTGTGTGAGCTGCAGCATCTGCACCAACATTTATAGCAGCTGTTCCAGATTCAAATGCTATAGTACCATTTGTAGATACAAAGCTCATTCCACCGGTACCACAGAAATAATCAATACCACCAGCTGCATTTGTAGCATCTAACACTATTGCATCACCAACAGCTTCTCCAGCGGTTATATTTACAGAGCCTGAAGCAGAAGCTAATGTAAGATCATTAGATGCACCAGTTACAGAAAAGTTACATGCTGCAGCACCATCTAGGGAAACTGCACCAGTAGAATCTATTGTAATACCAGAGGTTCCAGCATCTATATCAATACCGCCTGCTGCATCTGAACAAGTAACATTAATAGCATCTGCTGTAGAAAGTCCTGATGTAATATCAATACCACCCACATCAGCATGCATATATATAGCTGCTGTACCAGTTCCCTGATCAGAATGAATATCTATTGTTTCGTTTGTTCCTGCATTTGCATGTAAATATATACACTGTGCAGCATCATCATCCGCTGTTACCGTTAATGTACCAGACGACATAGTCATACTATCACCAGCAGTCAAAGAACCTGTAACAGAAGGACTCGCATCAAGGTTAACGGTTACTGTAGCAGCCGCACCTGTAGTATTAATATTTAAACCACCAGCTATTGTTGTAGCACCAGCCGCTGGAGTTGCAGTACCAGAATCCGTAGGAAATGTAGATGCAACAGCACCAGTAGCAGTAACTGTAATACTACCTGCAGCATTTGTAACATTAATACCAGCACCCGCAGTAATCGTCGACCATGCTGGAGCTGCAGCCCCAGTAGATGCAATCAACACTTGGCCATCGGTACCATCAGATGAGGATAAAAGGCCAGCAGCACTAGATTGTACAACACCTAGACCTAAAGCACTGAGCGTCGTAGCACCACCAACATCAAGTGTTGTTCCTATTGTTGCTGTAGTTGTTACAGTAAGCGCATTGAATGTACCAGTTCCACCACCAGCATTAATCCATGTAGCACTATTAGCTACAATAGACGTAAGAATATACGTATCATCATTTGGTTGATCTATCCAAATTGTTGAAATTGGTGCGGTATCATTTGTAGTAGGTGCTCTTTGTGACACAATTGGTGTAGGAGCTAAATCTATCAATGGTTCATTTAAACCATATCCTAGATTTAGATTCCTATTTCTCTTTACAGCCATTTTTGGCTCCTATATATAGGGTTAAAAATGTTTCATAACTAGTTAATTACAACAAACCGTTGAGGTATATTATTTTTACTTGACATGTAAGTACAACCGTGCTACAATTAGAAAGAATAAAAATAGGAAATATATGGCAAGACATGGAAGAAAGCGTCTTACAGTCGACTTGTTGGCACCTATATACGATCAACTTAGTTTAATGGCTAAAAGGCGTAATATAACAAAAACACGTATGTTAACTAGAATTTTACTGTATGCAATGCAAAGAGAGAGATATTTAGAAGAAAATGGGCAGGATAGAAGCAATATTAGCGGTAATAACCAATAATATTTTTTATTTGATAGGGATTTTAGCTAACAATGAATTACTAGTTATAGGGATAATACTAGTGATCTCATTAATAATTATTCTTTCTTCAAAGGGGAACAAATATGACAACAGAAAATAAGATACTAACTTTATTGGGAGTAGTAGTAGCTATTATAGTTACTCCAGGATTATTTAATGCATTATATAATACGTTGATTATCACAATGATTATAGCTGTTAAGTTTTTTTTATTTACACCAATTGGATGGATAATACTTATATTGATAGCAATATATGGAAATCGTGGTGCAAAAAAAGTCTGTTAACGTAAATAGTTATATGGGTTACCAGGATTTTGCAGCATAGATAACGCGTCTCCTAGTTTTCCGCCAGCAACAGCTCCACCTAAGCCCCCAAGGATTAATCCTGCGCCTGCTCCAATAGGACCGCCAATACTTCCTAATTTTGCGCCTGCTAACGCTCCTGGGACTGCTCCTGCAAAAGTTCCAACTTTTTCACCTGTTATTGCTTCAAACGCTTTTTGTTTCTTTTTTAATTTTTTATTTTCTTTGGCTGCTTTTGCAACTTGCAAAATTTTATTTTCGAACTTTTGAATATGTGGTTTCATTCTTTGCAATAATATAGAATCAAAGTTTTTTGGTATATCACCTTTATTTTTCTTAATGATATCATGTGTTATATCTGCTTTTTTTACTTGTAGATTTCCAAGCGCTATATTTGTGTCGATAATTCTTGCTCTTCCCTCAGGGCTTTGCATCAAATTAGGGATTGTGCTGAGATATAACATAACTTCTGCTTGCGTAATTCTTGATGTCCCTATTGTTTCTTTAACGTTCTTAACAAAGTCTTTACTCAACTTTTTTAAACTCTGTGCATCTGCGCTTTGAAGACTAGTTAAGTTAACCCCTAACCCAAATATGCCATGCTCTAGAGCATCTACAAATATATTAAATGCATTTGAGCCAAGATCGCCTTCTTCGTTTATTCTTTTCATTTCTTTAAAGCGAGCTCTGTCAGTAAGAGCAGCTTCTGCCTTGCTATTTATCTTTTTTACTATTGGCTTATACTCTTTATCAATTTTTTCTTGCTTCTGAATATCTAATTTTTTATTAAATCTTCTTTCTGTTGCAGCTTCTTTTTTATCATTAATGATCAATTTTGATAAAGTATTTTCTTTTTGAGCTATTAACTTCGATAATTGATCTGCTTGTTTAGTCTTTAACCTTCCACTTGAAAGCGCAGATTTATAACGATCGATTTCATTACTTAGGCCTGACGCATAATCAACTTTATTTTTTGGCATCGGCAGCGAATCCATAGATGGTTCTTGCAATGTATAGGCAGGCTTTTCTATAGATTTTGCAATAGGCGTTGTTGCTACTCGAGGCGCTTCTTTTCCTATAGGCGCTCCTGATATAACGCTTTGATAAAAACGTTGTGATGGCTCTTGTATTTTCTCTTTTACAACAGTGTTTAAAATTTGAGGATCCAATGCTGAGAGCTGCGCTGATTCTTCTTGTGTATATCCAAGAGCTTGTAGTCCTTGCATTGTAGATTGTTGTTTTTGTCTTTTAGCTAATGCATCTAGTTTCATGTTGACAAGACTTTGTATTCCAGAGCCAATACTACTTCCAAGTCCTGCTCCGAATCCTGTTCCGAATGTTTGTTGTTGTGGTAACTGAATTATAGCCATCACTTTTCCTTTTCTAACTAAATAAACCTAATTTACTTCCTAAATATGCAGTTCCGAGCGTCCCTAAGGATCCTACAGCACTGCCTAATGCCGGAGCTAAAGCTGTCATTAATCCCGGAGCAGCAGGTTGCACTGTCATATCGTATGATGGAGCTGTCCCACCTGACAATAATGACAACAGCTGTTGTTTTCTGAATTGTCCTGGAGCCTGTTGTGCGCCCATATGTTGCAACGCAAATTGAGCTTCTCTTAATTTTTGCCCTCTTTGTTGTTGCCCCAGTTGACCTAGTCTTGCTCCAAGCTCCCCTCTTTGAAGCCCATAGGAAGCTTTTTGTAATGCATATTGTGGATCTAACTGTGCTTGTAACGCTGCTAACCCTTCTTCGAGCTTAGCGCCTGCAGACCCAAGCTGCCTTTGAAAAGCGCTACTTCTTTGCCCGGCACCGCCAAGTGAGGTAAATCTTTCTGCGAGAGTAGGAACAGTCTCTCCATAAAATTTACTTCTAGCTCGTTCTGCAATAGGACCAAAGTCTAGCTCTTTTAGATCAGCTTCAGGTGGCATTTCAGGAAGTTCTCTTTGAGGACCAAAAGCCTCAAGTTGTTTTTGCATTACATCAGTTATTTCAGGGAATTTTTCTGGCTGCTTGGTAAACTCTTTAATTATCTCATCGCCATGCTCTTCCATATATTTACTAAAAGCATCATCCTTAGGTATTTTTGTTATTTCTGCACCACCAGGAGTTTTTATAGTTTTCATGCCACCAACAGTTTTTTTAGAAGTAGAAATTATATCTTTAGATCCAGAAGGTTCTTTTTTTGTTGTTCCACCAGTCATTTTATCAAACAACCACTTCCCAACTTTTACTCCGCCCCATAAACCACTTGCTATGGCTAACGCTGTTCCTATTGCCATAAAACTTCCTATCTTTTTATTGTTTATAATCTTCTACATTAATATACTATAACTAATAACAAACAACTTTAATATTTTTGTTATTTTCTTAAAAGGAAGTATATGCCTATTGAAACACGATATGGTCCATTTGTTCCAACAACAAATATTTATGACATAGAAAACCTAAAAGATATAAATATTAACAGCGCAGAGTTTAAAGATTTTCTTGTCAGAATAAGACAAACAATAAATAGTATGTCTTTATTACTTAATGCGAAAGATGACGGGACTTATACAACAACAGAATTCATAAACGGACAAACTTTTTTCCCCGACCCGACTTTAGATGCTACAACAGCAAAAGTACCGGCCCCTAGACAAGTGTTCAGAAAAGTAATAAGCTTTGGAGCTTTACCAAATACGGCGACTAAAACAGCTGCTCATGGGATAACATTTCCAGCATCAAATACGTATAGTTTCACAAGAATTTATGGAACAACTACTGATCAGACTGCTGGAAGCTATTTACCAATTCCTTATGCATCAGCAACCGTAGCAAATACAATCGAGTTAAGTGTTGATAATACCAACGTATCAATAACAACTGGTATAGATAGAACAGCATATACTATAACTTATGTTGTATTAGAGTTTATAAAAGAGTAAAATAAAGATAACTTCATTACTACTCTCCTTTTTTGGCCGCTATATTGGGAGCTAAGCAATATAGCGGTTTCTATAGTTCATAGGTTGACATTGCATGGAAGAGCATTCCATGTAGCTGAAAATCTTGAAACGGAATATTATCATCTGACATTTGATCATCGGACCAATATATTCTTAATTGAACACCTTCTCCCTCGGATTGAAGGTATACAGCATGCCAAAATCGTTCTTGCTCGGCCTCTATAGGTTTATCCGTGTAAGGATAAGTTTCTAAAATACTTGATCCTAAAATAGTTCCTGTAGCAATACTGTCATCTCTTAATGATAATTTTGATGACGATGGATAAGCATCTATTGTTATCTCTCCAACATCGTCTGTTTCACCAGATCCTGTCGTTGAAATATAAAAGTCTGCTTTTGATATGTAAGTATTTGAGCCACTTGACTTATAAAAATTAAATTCTTTTGTAAGAACATCTATATTACTAACTAAACTTATTGTTCCAGCACCAGTATAAGTTCCAGTAACTGCAGGAGCTAAATCTATAGTAAAGCTGTCAGCATCAACATAATTTATTTTATAATTGTTATCATTAAGCTCTGTTATTCCAGTACAATCTTCGATGTGAATCCAATCACCAGATCTTAAATTATGATCTATACAATCGATAGTAACAACTCCGGATGACTCTGTAATATTATTAATAGAGAGAGACTTTGCATTCCACGTACAATCTCTTAATGTTACAAACGTATATCCCTGTTGATTTCCTGCTATAACATGCTTATGATACGATTCGTCAACGCCATCATTCCACTGATTAGCTGCTGTTTGCCACTCAACTGCTGAAGTTGCCCATGTTACGTCAGTTAAATTATTTATATATCCCCATGATGTAATGCTATCATCAAAAAACGCCCATGATTGTGTCCTGTAATTAAAAGCAAGTATTCTATTCGGGAAAGTCGAGTAATACCCTGAATCAGGAACTGACCAGTATACCATTTCAGAATAATAATCTCTTATTCCAGTGACACGCTTTGGCCCTTCATCATCATTATGAAACTCAAAAACTTCGTCTGGAATTTTTATATCGATTCTTTCTACGTTAGCTCCATTGCAAGCATGTATACCATTGTCACCTATACCTAATACAACCTTATCAAATGGAATAATAGAAAACGTTGATTCACATCCAAGTTCAGCGTTTATTTGCTGCCAAATGAATGGATATACCTGATTTCCAGTATATACAAGTTCATAGGTACTACTTTCAAAGTAAACTATAAGTCTGTTTTTTAGTATCTGAGCACTTACTATCGATTCTTTTGTTGGCGCATCAATAAAATCACCTTTACCATCGATATCTTCTCTAAAAGCATCAACAGCTAGCGGACTCCCAAACTGAGAGTATCTACATCTATTGACAAACGTCTTATCTGCACCGGCTACATATTCTTTTGTATTTAAAAGCACTAATCTATTTTGAAATGGCAATATTATTAATGCTGTCTTTATGTAATCAACAGCTCCGGTTCTTGTCGCAGGACTTAATGAAGCCCAGGTTGTACCGTTCCAATACCTAATTCTATCTGTTGTATTATAATTCGTTGTAAAAAGTATATTTATGTCTTCAGTCGCACCACGGTACGATGTACTCCAAAAAAAATCACTATTTGAACTTGTCCATAATGCTGCTGCACCACCGGTGGCTAACCTTACCCATTCACCTCCTGTATAATGATACGCAAACTGTGTGTCAAAAGCATAGGTAGGCTCATTAATTAACGCGTCACTTTCATAATTTGCAAACCCCATTACAGGCTCCGAAGGATAAAAATAACAATCTGTAGTTGCAGCTGCGCCATTTATTACATACGCACCGGTTGTCGTATTATAGGTATGGGTTGTCGCTGCTCCTGTTGTTAGCATTACTCCAGGAGCTCCTAAAGCTGTTACAGTAAATACTTCTGTTCCTATAGAAAATTGTTGTCCAATTTTAAACGTAGCGCCAGGCACAGTTCCTGAAATATTACCTGCACCATCAGTCGCTCCTAAATTAATTCTTAAACGTGAAGATAGCGAGGATGCATCTAGTATTGTTCCTAGACTTATTGATCCAAATCGTTTTTTTAAGCTTCCCCTAAACATATAAGCATTATTTAACTCTTCAAAAGAGTCTTCTGGTATTAACCAAGGCTTAACGTTTCTCTGTAATCCAGAATTTAATGGAGCAATAAGGAACTTATCGAAAGCCATTTACTCTCCTATAACTAAGTACTCAAAATTAACAGCCTTAGCTCCAGTTGTTGACCTAGCTGAAGCAAATACATTAAAAGCTGTTGGGGTTGCAAAACTTCTAACGCTTACCGCTTCATCCGCATCTGTCGCACCTGCATCAACGATAGTTAACTGCACTGAAAAAATAGTTGTAAATGCTGGTATTGTTGCACCTGTCGGCAATGTTATGGTTGTCGCACCATTTGCAGTAGTCGCACCCCATTTTAATAAAATACCTGAAGGTAAACGGGTCCAACCCGGAGTTGCAGCTATTGCAGAAGTAAACTCTATCTCATCACCACTAGACTCTTTTCTAACAAATAGTTCAGCCACACTTGTCAAAGTAGATTGCTTAGAATAAATAGCTAATTCGTTTGCAGCTGTAGCAGGTCCAGCAGATTGTTCAGGAAGAGTAACATAATTATGTTTACCCTGATTAGCCAAATCAAAAGTAACATGATTTATATCCCAAGCAGTCTTTATAGCCTGAAAATTATTTAATATATCACCCTGAGAATTTCTTAATTCATCTGTTGGCTGCGGAATCGCATTATTATATGCCACGATCGATCTCCTATTTAACTAATATCGTTATAATTTCCCCAACCATTGTACCCCGTTGGAACTCTATCTGTATATATTGTTGCAACACGCTCTTTTGATTGTTGAACTATTGTTTTTCTCAAAACCAAACGCTCTTGTTGTTTAAACTCTGGCATTAACATTGCTACGCCTTCAAGGTCAGTTCTATCCTCAAATACCTTCTTTGCTGCACCATAAGCGATATACTGCCACCATTGTTCTAAATCCGGAGAATTTCCAGCAAGGAGTTCTGTTGGTCGTTTATATACTTCAAACTCTACTCTGTACGGTTGGTCTGGCACAGGACGAAGCCAAATTTTATTCTCAAAATAAAGAAGAGATTGCGGTCTTGCTGCTACATACGGCACTGTCTGACTATTTACTTCTTCTCCATTTCCAGGAGCAGTATTAAAAGTAATGTCATATACGCCAGTAACATAATTAATTGTTCCATTACCGTTACCCGCAAAAGTACCATCTCCAGAATCATAAACTGATAATCCATTATTATTCGCATCAATTGAACTAAACAATACATTGTTCCTTAAAACTGGGATATTTGTAAGAGTGCCCGTAAAGTTTGTTGTTGCTCCATCGCCAGTTGCCTCATTTACAATACTATTTGTCCTAGGATACAAACTAAAAAACTCTTCTCTTGACTGTGAGAATGACGTTGGATATCCAGCTATATAAGCAGGCTTATGAGTTGTTACATATAAGTTTTTAAAGTTTTCAAACTGATTACCAACTACTGTGGAGTTTTCATAGAGATCTATATTAGGTTCGGTAAAGAATGTAAATGTTGATCTTAGGTATGAAAGTCTAAGGTGTTCAGGAAAATCATAAAGTATAAAAGTGTTTACATATTCATCGATATCAGCATCTGTTATTTGCGATGTTGATGGACTTCTTGTAAGTCTTCTTACTTTTGTCCTTATCGCAGTAAGCGTAGAGTCTGCCATACATTTTCCTTATTTTAATTGTTAAACCAACATGTAAATAGAGTATCAGCTTCAATTAATGGGGCAAAGTATTTTGTGTGGCAGCTGCATAATTGCTACTTATTGCACCTACTGGATGTACTGATGGATATGAGTGAACATACCATGGAACAGGTGCAGGAATTGAAAAAGTACTAAATTTGCTTGTATCTATATCTATTGTAAAAGTAGTTGTTCCTGTTACTATTATTGTCCCAACAAGCTTATCTGCTTCCGTCATTCCAAACCATTTAGGAATATTTAAGCGCACAATATCCCCCGTTCCATAGTCATGATCAAATGAAGTAGTAATCTGAGCTGGATTTGCATTAGTAATGGCAGAAATTAATCTCATTGCTCGTTGAAATGTTGGGTCTTCTACCGCATGAAATCTTGCCATACTTATCCTTATTTTCTAAAAATTGTATCGTCTTTTACTTCTTCGACCGTTACAATCTCGTCAGCCTTGTTAGATAGATCATCTATGTCCATAAACTCTAAACTTTGGAATCCAAATCTGTTTACTTTTTGGCCAATTTTCATTGATACGTTTCCGGCCTCATCTTTTGCATATTTATGCACCGGATAACTGCCATTTTTGTTTAAATGCTTAGCAACTCCAAGTGGTATAGAGCAAACTTGTCCATCTATCATGTCATATCTATCTACTGGATCACCTTTATACTTTTTAAAGTTAAAGCTTATCGACCCGCCAGGAACTTCATAAAAGCGAAATATCCCTTTAACCATTTGTCTGTCTTGATCTCTTTGATACTTGAGACTTTTTGGATTCTTCTTTTTTTCGTCTGTTGTTTGGGTTGCCATATATTTCCTTTTATTAAGGGGGCACAAGGCCCCCGATTATAGTATGTATTATTCGTTATCAACTGATTCTGATACACCTGCACGCCAATATACAACGTCACCTACAAGTCCAACGACTTCGGGACGACAGAGAATACCGCGATAGCCTTCGTTTTCTAATTCGCCAGGCAATAGGTTTACATAATCCTCAGAAGAATCCATTCCAACAGGAATTACCTGCGCTGGTGTAAATGGAACTGCTGCAGTTAGAGGAAATGCAAATGCTGTGAATGCTTGTGAATCAATATCCACAGTAATTGTATTCAATGCATTGTCTACTGCAGTTATGGTTCCAAGAAGATTATTCATCTGAGTCATTCCATAAGCAGCTGGAACAAGAAATCTTACAGTTTGACCTACTTCATATGCATGAGAAACTGTAAGAGTTACAACTGCATTTGCTGCCTGGGTTATCGCAGATATAAACCTTCTTCTAGGATAAAACTGACCTTCTACATTAACTGGATACAGTGTTTGAGCTACTTGCACTCCAGTATCAGCAACAGCTGCTGCAAATGATAAGTTAAAGCTAACATTTGGTACAATTGTATCAATTTCAAAATCAATTCCACCTAATTGTTGAGCTCCTGTTATATTAACAAATCTAACAATACCACCTTCTTGCAATCCTGCAGTTGCACCAAGACTTACAAGAGCACCGTTAACACGTGTTACAGTATTGTTTAATGCTCCAAGTTGTGGAACTGGCGCAGTTACTATCTCAGTAAATCCATCAGCAGCTGTTACATCGATTTCAGTTGAATCATCAGCACCAAGCTTAATCCACTGAATACCAGCATCATCATCCATACCACGTTGCCAGTATCCACCGACAACTTCACCTGCACCAGCTGCATCAGCAACTGAGTAGTTGACTAATTCAACCCAATCAACACCGCCAGGAAGCACCAATAATTCTTCAACACCATCGAAAGTAAATCTACCTTGGAATATCTTTGTTTCATTAGCCATGATTAACTCCTTGTAGCACGTAGGTTAATAACCCAAAGATCATTAGTAATCCTTGGTACTTCAGCAAACTTATAACCAACACTACAGTTTAGAGCTAATGGACCGTCATAGATAGGAGGTCTGTAAATAAAGCTTGCACTATATTGATCTTGCTCTATACATGCGTACGCTTCCATACCAACACAGAATATGTTATATACGTCTGCGCCCAAATTAGAAGCATTAGCAGTTGTCGATCCAATTGAAGACACTAAGAATCTTAAGTTTCCAATTGATCCCCACTCTGTTCTTAACGCATTCATTGGTGATGGATATGAATTTTTATGAATAAATCCTGCAGTTGCATCCAAATCACCTGTAAGTTGTGTTGAACAAAGAGCAAAGTAAGCATCGCGTACAGGAGCTGTACCAAACTTATCTTCACCCTCAATATTATCCATAACTGTGTACGCATCATTGTTAAGAAGAGTTCTTACTACTTCGTCTACGTCAGTTCTGGTTATTTCAGTTGGGTTATCACCATTCACACCACCGACACAGTTAATAAATCCTGCAGTTGCAGCTAACATATCTCGTGTTAGTTGGTCTTCTGTTTGACGAAGAGATACACCAAGACGTGCGGCTGCTTCGTTGAGTACTGGGTCTTGAGTTTGTAATGTAACCTGCTCGTTTATTTGTAAGTAGGTCCCATAAAAATCTATCTTAGCATCTATATCGACAGCAGTGAGCTGTTGTGATGGAGGAGTTATTCCAGTATTACCTAGTGGTACCATTGCTGTATCAAGAGCGTTATAACGTCTCATACGTAAAGTTGTTCCACCCTTTGCAGGCATCCTCTTCTTCATTGCAGGTACTTTGTGGATCATTGAAGGGACTGGAACGGATAAGAGCTTATAGCTAAAGCTCTGTTGAACCGGCGCAGAAAGCACCGCTGTTGTTGTAATAGGCATAGTTTCCCTTTACATAAGTTTTTAATATTACTTACATGTGGGTGAGCGAATTCCGTACAGCTCAATGGGTTGGCGAATCCCGTACAGCCTATGGGTTGGCGAATCCCGTACAGCCATTTTAATAATACAACAAAAACACCCCGAAGAAAATAAACTTCAGGGTGCAACACACAAAAAAGGAGAATAAATAATGAGAGCTTAAATACGTGATCTAGCGTCGTTCATCTCTTTAATTAATTGATCTTTTAGTTCGTCAGTTAAACCATTAGCAAACGCATTGGCCCTAGATAATGGTCCCTGTCCTTGTTGTGGAGATACGCTAGCAAGCGGGCGTGGTTTACTAGCGTTTTCTTCAGCTTTAGCCCTATCGCTAGCATATTTATCTTCTTTATATATACCCATTTGCTTAATCATAGTATACGCTGCAACAGCCTGGCTGTATAAATCTTGATTACTTCTAAGTGTATTCGCCAATTCAGGATAATCTTTAGAAAGAACTTCAACATTTTCTCTACTCACAACTTTATCAAAATCGTTATATTTGTTTTTTAGTTTAGTTTCTACGGTAGCAGCCGTTGAGGTTTGTTTATACTGCTTCAATTCTTCTTCGAGCTTCTTTATTTTTTTTGCTACTTTGCCGAGATGTTTGCCTTCGACAAGATCGTCTTCTCCAATTGATAAATCAAAGTCGTCTTCTTTTGGTTCTTTTTTCTTAGCATTTTGTTCTTTAATTTGTTGTACTAGTCTATAGGCTTCATCTCGTTCCTTTTCAGCCTGTTCTTTTCTTAGTCGGATTTCTCTAATGTTTTTATCGCGAGGATTAACTTCAATATTCGCTTGTTCTTCTTTATTATCTTCCTGAGGTTGCATATCTCCTGATTCAGTTTCTTGAGAAAATTGTCCGGTTTCTTCTGTAACATTTTCTACTACTTCTGTTTCTTGATTTACCATATCATTCCCTAATTAAAAATGGAGTATCTTTTTCTTCGCCATTTAGTTTCTTTGCTAGATTTAAAAGTGTTCCGTCTGTAAAGTCCATTACAAACTCTAGCAATTCACGCTGTTCCGGCGGTAATTCTAACGCATTTGTAATCATATAAGCACAAACATCTTTTGCCGGTATTACCCATAAAAACTCTATATTTCCAGCTTTTCTGTTATATCGATAAACCGTCTGGTCGTATTCTGGAGTCGGGCATGTTTGACGTCCGGTAAAGTAATTACGCAAAACATTCTTCATAAGCCGCTCTTTTTTTGTAATAACTATAACATAGAAGTCGCCGATGTAATCCTGTTTGCATCGTTCTACGCATTGTTGGATATTATCTTCGAAATCTTTCAGCTGTTCGTCTGCCTGTTCGCGTGCTGTGTGATCATCTTGTATCGATTTTTCTTGTAATTCTAAGCTTATTTTTCCAACAGTATCACGTTTTTCTTCCATCTTTCTCCCGTGTTTGAAATTTCATATAGTACTATGATATAATACAAACGATAAGCATTCTAGTAAATACTAAAAGGCTATCACTTTAATGAGAGGAGGTTCTTATGAAACACAAAGCAATAACTTTAGCACTACTATTATCTATTTCATTCTCTGCACATGGTATGAAAAAAGTGAAACGCTTATTTCAAAAAAGACCGAGAATTGAAAGAGTCCAAACAAACAACGTAACACGCGGCAGAGAGCGAGAACTTAGCTTAGAACGCGACATTGAACGCGCTGAAGCTATGACAAAATGCTTGGATATATCTAAAATAATTGTAACACTAACTACATCGATACTTGGAATTATTTTAGCCTCTGTAAGATAATACACAATACTAAGGGTGAGGTTTTATCCTTTTCCTCACCCTCTTTTAAAAGGTAAATAATATGATAATACTTGGCATCGATCCTGGTACACGGTATGCAGGATATGCAATCATTAAAAGAGAAAAACAAAAAACTTTCTTATTGGAGTATGGATGTTTAAATGTTTCTAAAAAAAAGAATTTAATAGAAAAGATTGGTACACTTTATGAGTACCTCTGCCAAAAGGTTACTGAGTTCAATATAACGCATCTCGTTATTGAAACTCCGTTCCTTAATAAGAATCCCTCTACGTTTCTAAAATTAGGATATGTTAGAGGGATTCTTTATTTAATAGCACATCAAAATAATTTAAATATCAGTGAGTTTTCTCCTAGTGAAGTTAAACAAGCTATTACCGGTTACGGTAAAGCTACAAAGGAACAGGTTGCAAATGTGGTACTTAAAATGCTTAAGATACGTAAGCCACAAAGAGACGATACAACCGATGCAATCGCGATTGCACTTTGTGGATTATGGAGAAAATAAGTAGCTATAAAAAATAGGAAGGTTTTACCCTTCCTATAAAGACTTATCCTGGAAATTATCACCTAACTCGCGCCGTTGCCTCAAAGGTGAGCCTTCTCTTTATTTTTTTATCTGTTTTTATCTTATCTCGCATATTGGCAGGGATACCAAGTATGTTAAACGCTATTTTCTTTGCTTTCCCTTTAACACGCGGCATGATAGGCATAATAACTCCTAGTACTTAGATGAATTAATAGGCTTTTTACCTTTCATATCATCTCTTATTTGTCTGTCTACACCAGACATTTTGTCGTTAAGACCTTCTGGCATATTATAGTATTGAGATGGATATTCTCTATAAACAACTGATTGTGGCATAAGAGCTATTCCTCTATCGCCTGGTATCATACTTGAATCGCGCGCTTCTAGTGCACGACGTTTATCTATACCACCAGCATATGACTCATAGTAACGTTTCTTTGCCATAGTTTCTCCTTGGAAACTGCCCATTGGGCAAGGTTAATTAACCTCTAACCAAAAGAGGTTTAAAGTTTTTCTTCTCTTCTAAACACTCTTCTAAAGAAGTTGCCAACTTTCCTACAAATTCTTTTGAATAATGGTTTTACATACACTTCAATCTCTTCGCCAAAAGCTTTTTTAACGAGTACGCTTCCGACTGCGCCTACGGCAAAACCTACTTTGAACTTATGATTTGTCAACTTATCACTTACTTTGTGATACGCTTTGCTTACTCGTCCTCTTTCTGGCATAGCTATTATGCTTGCTGTACTTAAAGATAATGCTAAAACGCATATGTTTATCTTCTTCATAGTAAAGAACCCTTCTTAGGTTGTCCAACTTCTCCGGTTGCCATGCTTTCAACCTCTGCCACAGTACCTTTTTTGCTCTCTTCGTGTAACTTTTTAGTTGCCACATCGTTAGCTTTAAGTATATTTGACAGTGCAATTAACTTTTGAAGCTGTGTTATGTCAATATCTTCTATTTCCTTTAATGCTCTAACTATATTTAGATCGCCTAGCGCTCTATCTTTTTGTGCTTCTGCCAATCTTTCAACTGCAAACGCCTGATTCTCTTCAACACGACTTGCACGCTCTAAGCCAAGCCCTTTGTCTGCAACTGCTCTTGCTTGTGCAAGTTCTGTACGAGCTTGTTGTTCTTCAATCGCAGCTTGCATTTGCAGCTGTTCGACTTGTGCTTTCTGTTTTTGTGCTGCCATAACTGCATCGGTAAGTTTCTTCTTATTCTGCAGCGTAGAAGCCTCAAGAAGAACATCATCTGGTATATTAACCCCAACTTCACGCATTTGCAAGAGCTGGGCAAATTGTAGTTGTTTCTGTGTTGTTGTATTTAATCCTTCTTCTATGGCAGAGTCGTATGTTCCAAACGCTTTATTATAGAATTGAGGTGAAGGCTCTTCTTCTATAATCCGCTTAACTTTTCCTGGTGTAAAGTTTGTCTGAACTATATCTAGTACTAGTTTACCAAGCAACTTCTGCGATCTATCTAGTTGATCGAACAACACCTGTAACGTAGTTAGGCCAGCACCTTGACGAAGCATAGCAAGCACTCCGGCTTTATCGTCAACCGCTGAACCTAACAGTTCTTCATTAACTCCTGATATTTCTTGTACTTCTCTTGCAAGAATCTCTGAAAGCTGAATCATCGACGGATCTAATCCAGCAGGCATAATCTTTTCAACGTCAGTCATCTGCGCTTCTTGTTTTAACGCTAAACCTCTACCTTGACCTGAAAGGAATACGTCTTTAGGATCTACTAGCGCATCTTCCTTGTATTTCCACCCGGAGTTAATCTGACTCTCAAGTATATCAAGCTCTATAGCTTTTCTTCTATTATAAAGATATTGTGCATCGCGTAGCCCACGAACTACCCCTTGTACTCTCCATGGAAAATACGGCATTTGTGGAGAATAGTATCCTATAACCGGTACAAAAGGATAGCTATCTATACCTATAGGGTTCGGTCCGTCATAAACAACCTTACCTTGCACTACTATTGCTACCTTTACAGTAGGTACTTCTTGATCAATGACTGTAACCTGTGGGTATACGCGTAAAAACTCTTTTAGCGCATCTTCTTTTTGACTTTTCCACTCCATTGTTTCGCCGGTTTGTGAATCTACCAGTATTTTTTGCATACGATAGTCTCTATAGTAGAATTCATCGTATGTAAGAAGGTTTTTAGGCCCATAGTTATAATTTTCAGGCATAAACTGGAACTTATTATCACGGGTATCGTTACCGGAAAGTCCGATGATCATGTCTTTATGATCCGGAAGTAATGACATGCACTCTGACTTTGTTAAAAATGATCGCTTCCAAAGTCCTTTACAATCTGATAGATCTTGTTTCCTAAAAAATGGATCTATTAAAAAGCTGTTATAACTGCAGTTATTAACTTTTATGTTCCCTGAAACTGGGTCTGACCTATAATCTACCCATACTTGTAATAGATTCATTCCCGTTGTAAGTGCGCCTTCAAAAGATTCTGATATCGTTTCTAGTACACCTTCTTGTTGATTAACCCACATCATAATTTTAGAGAATTGATCAGCGGTTTGCTCGTCTCCGTTGTCAACCGGAACAACAATGGTAGACTTTCTATTCCGTCGTTGGTATCCGCCTATCATATTCTTAACACGTCTTATACGGTTAAAGCTAAACTGTTTGCGTTGATTTAACGGAATATTTCCATACATATCGTTCCATAGAGTCTGATCACCTGCTTCAAAACGAGTGTCAATATCTGCCTCAGACCAGAAAGCCTGATTAATTGAAATCGATTCAGAATAAAAGGCCTCCATACGTGACAATATACCTTTATCATCTGGAGAATAATATTGAGGGCCAATCTGAGGGAATAGAGCCATTATTAATTCCTTCCTAGTTAATTATACTTAGCAACAAGAGGAAAGGAGAACTTAGGGAAAACCTCTTGTTGCTCAATACAACTAGTTTAGAATGCAGAATACATGAAGGCAATAATAAATGGCAACAAGGACAGTCAAGAAATATATATGTATAAAAACACCTGTCCTTGTTGCCTAGTTGATATCGATTATAAGTTATTTTTGAAAAAGTTTGCTATGTCCTCTAAGCAAACTTTTTTATCATCGTTTTCGCACGGATCGTTAAAGCTTCCGTCTTCTTTTGCAAGAAATCCGCACTCTTTTCCGCCCTTCACAAACTCTTCCGCCTGATTTTTACTCATCTTATTTCCTCTTGTGTCTCTTAATCTTTCTAAACTCTCTGTCATGTAATATTCTTATTGCCCGCTGTACTATTGCCGACTTTGTCTTTTTTTGTCTTGTCATAATATATATCGTATATAACTCCCTCAATAATTCATCTGCATACGAGTTTAAATAAACTGTATGTCTAATCTTTGGTTCTCCAAGTGTTCCTACCGGCCTACCACGCTTGGTAGGTATTGTAACTTTAGGCTTCGGAAGAGGAATCACTTCCATCTTTCTTAACCATTTTATTTCATCATCCATGCATACCCTTATAATTATATTTAAATAATATAGTATAGTTCACAAAGCGTCAATTAATAACGTACTTAGTAGACACATTCAGAACTCAAATACATACCAGAGATACAATATACATAATGTTGCAACTCAAAAATAAGTATGCTCAATGATAACTTTTCTTTGTTGGGAGTCAAATAAATAATTAATTTCGAAAAAACTTGCAATATTCGAAAAAGTATATTATTATATATATATATAAAGACTCCTAATTATGTATGTG
>Ga0180431_10001287_pt1 | contig 35380 bp, 22 predicted proteins | sample SS_ome_11_FD_132459 | JGI IMG/M metagenome (GOLD analysis project Ga0180431, IMG submission 132459) | Hypersaline lake sediment archaeal communities from the Salton Sea, California, USA - SS_1_MS_1 metaG | ecosystem: Environmental > Aquatic > Non-marine Saline and Alkaline > Hypersaline >... | reverse complement strand
ATGCACAGAAATCCACCGGGCCTCGGACGGAAGAGGGTAAGCGGGCGGTATCGCAGAATGCGGTCAAGCACGGGCTCTTTGCGCGTGAAGCGGTGATAAAGTGTGAAGACCCGGCCGAGTTCGAGCTTCACCGCGAGGCGCTGCTGGATGAGCTGAGGCCCGTCGGCGCGATTGAATCGATGTTAGCCGAGCGGATCGTCAGTCTGTCATGGCGGCTGCAGCGGGTCGAGCGCATGCAGAACCAGGCGACCGACTGCCTGATCGAAGAGGACTACCTGCCTCTCGGCCGCATGGTTACAAAGAGATGGTCGAATAACCTCAAGATAATCGAAAAGCTGTTCATGCACGAGCGGCGGATCGAGAGCAGCTTGAACAGGACGATAACCAAGCTCAAGCAGCTTCAAACCATCCGCAGAATCGAGCGTGAGGACGCCGCGGAACAACTTTTCGCTCAGGCCGTTGCGGCTGAGCTTAACAATATAAATTTCGCAGAACAAACCCAAACGCCCGCCTTCGGCGGGAAACTCGAAATCCGAAGTTCAAAACATGTCCTGAGCAACGTCGAAGGATCCGAAACGAGCGGGGCTTACGGAGATGATTTCGCGGAACAAAGCCAATTTGCGCCGGGCTTAATGGGCTCAACGTCTTTTATGGAAAGGGATTATAAAGATACGGCTCATCCTGAGACGGCTGGAAACAAAGCCAATTTCGAGAGGCCTTATCCGCCGAAGCGACCGCAAAATGAAGGTCTGGTTAAACACATGTTTCCAGGCGGTGAAAAACGCAGCCGGAAAGCCGCGCCAAATTAGCATTTGAGCCTTCCGAACGTGTAATTGTTATACCGCGGAAGCCTGTGCGCATTGTTGAGACGGGCGGGTGGTGCGATACCACTGGATTGTCTTTCTTATGCCGTCGGCGATGGGTGTTTTCGCCTCGAAACCCAGAATCTGCTTTGCCTTGGCCGTGTCGATTAGTCTCTTGGGTATCATGGTTGGTTTGGATGCGTCAAATTCGACTCGTGCGTCCGTGTAGCCGTCGGCGTCGATCATCTCCTGTAGGGCCTGCCTGATGGTGCACGGCACGCCGCTGGCGATGTTTATCGAGTCGAACGTCTCGATCTTCTCCATGGCCAGCAGGATTCCATCTATGAAATCGTCGATGTATATGAAGTCCTTAATGTCGTTTCCGTCGCCCCAGACCTCAAGCGGATCGTGTCTTTCGACGACCTTGCGCATCAGGGCCGGCAGCACGTGCGATGTTTCCCACTCGAAGTCGTCATGCGGGCCGTAGATATTTGCCGGCCGGACTACGACGGTCTTCATTGGCTGCGGGATTTTCTCTGCGTACATCCGGCATAAAATCTCGCTGAATTGTTTCATCCAGGCGACGCAGTAATATTTCTCGAAAACATCGCCCGGCACCATTTCGTCTTCTGTCACCGGGTGCTCGACGGCCGGATAGACCGTATTGCTGCTCAGGAAGAGAAACTTCTTTACGCCGGCGGCGTATGCCGCGTCCAAGAGCAGCGTGTTCATCAGGATGTTCGGCGTAACGTGGACGAGCGGCGTCCTCGCCATGACACCGGCGCCGGATGTGTTAGCCGCACACATGAAGACGTAATCGATGTTCTCGGTGACGTTCCGACAGTCATCCTTGTCCATTAGATCGCAGGCGACGTACTCGATCCTGCCGTCTTCTATTGTAGGCTGCTTTCTGTGGATGGTTGCCCGGACGTCGGCACCGAGCGATAGCAGTCGGTTTATCAGGTTGGTTCCCACGAAGCCGGCGCCCCCGGCCACTAAAATTGTTTTGTCCTTAAACATTATTCACCGCCTTGGTCTCTTTGAGAAAGTATTGGGTTGTCTATCGGCCAGAATATATTGAATTTCGGATCGTCCCACTTGTATGTGAACTGTTTCGAGCGATCGTAATACGATGACTGTTTGTAATGAAATATCGTGGTCTCGCTGAGCACCAGATGTGCGTTGCCGTGCTTAGGAGGCACCAAAACCTGCATTCGGTTCTTTTCCGAAAGAACGAAGGATTGCCACTTGCCGAAGTCGGCGGACTCTTTGTCTGCGTTGACCACGACGAGGTAGAACTTGCCGTGCAGACAGGATATCAGCTTCCAGGTTTCACTGTCGCCGTGGATGCCCCTAAGCACGTTTCTTGATGAGACGGAGATATCGTCCTGGATGAACTTAATATCTATGCCGTTTTCCTTGTAGAGGGCTTCGTTGTACATTTCCACGTATTCGCCCCGGAAGTCCTCGAAGACATCCAGCTCGATCTGCAACACGCCTTTCAGGTTTGTTTTATGCACTTCTACGATTCAACTCACCTTAGAGAGCTTGAAAATCTTGTTCTTTATGTAGTATTCGTAGACAAGACTGCGTATTCTCGTAAAGAGCCTGTTGGACGGCACGACCTTTATGAGCCCGACCAAGATCTTGTCCAGCGGGAACGGCATCTTCGCAATCACCGCCCCGAGCGAATAGATATTGTGGCGGACGTTTTTTTCGTGCTCGTCGAAACACGACAGGGCCGATTTCTCCGAACAGCCGGTCATGTCGCCCTTGTAATTGGATGGATCGATAAGATGCCGTTCAACACAGTAGTCATACAACTCGGTACCTTCCGTCGGCACGGCTGTGGTGTAGTGAGGATACGTTACCTTGCCTTTCCTGCTTACGTTTATCGTATCGAGGTCATCCTGCAAGGTGGATTCCGGGGTCGCGAGCATGTAGTTGACCCATGTGTTGATGCCGTAGCTTCGGATTTTTTTCAAGTTCGCTACCACGTCAACGTCGCGCATTTGCCTTCTGAGAATGTCCTGCCGGACGTGCCGCGACGTGCTGTCGAGCGAGAGGTGAACGGAAAAGCATCCGGCTTTTCGCAGCAGCGCCAGCAGATTGTCGTCTATGATGTCCAAACGAAGATAGCAATTGAACGGTACGGCGATACGCCGGGAGTAAGAATCGGCAAATTCTTCGAGCCAGGGATTGGCTCTGGTGGCAAACAGATCGTCGCCGAACTTGACAAAATCCGTTCGGTACTTGCTTTTGACGTCCTCGATCTCGCGTATGATTCTCTCTACCGGGAAGCGCCTTACTATAGGTCCTTTGCCCTTATAGAGCTGGTGATAGTAATTGTTGCAGCAGTAGGCGCATTTGAACGGGCAGCCTCTGGTGGCGTAGAACGTCTTTTTGGGTGTATCCTTGAGATAAGAATTCGCGAGCACAAGGTCTCTGTCGGCTGTCGGCAGCTCGTCAAGATTGCGTATCAGCGGCCGAACGGGATTAGATCCTTTTGCCGTAATGAGATTGGCGATGTCATCGTAAGACTCATTCTTTTCAACTCGTTCGAGGAAATCGCGGAGGGCATATTCGCCCTCGCCGACGCAGTATGCGTCCATGCCGCTTTGCTCGAATGTCTCAGGCGAGAATGTCGGCTGAGGTCCACCCATGATCGAGACGAACTCATGTATCTTTCGAGCCTGCCTGTTGGCTTCAACGGTCGCCTCGTAGCCCATAATATTCACGGAATAGGCGATGACATGGGGTTTTATTTGACGGACCATTGTCAGGAAATCGTCGTTATCAAGGACGCAGAAATAAGTCGAGTGTCCCGACTTTTTCGCAATCGCGGACAAATATGAGATGGAAATATGATCAGCGAATCCCAACTGATGTATGACGAACAGTATCTTCATGAATGCTCATCGCTTACCGCAGGCTGCTTCATCGGCGAAGTAGTTCTTTCTTTTCACGTATTCGTCGTGGTTTTCTGTAAACCACTGCCAGGTTTCTTTGAGACCCTGGAGCAGCGACGTGGTTGGATTGTAGTCGATCAACTCTCTCGCCAGCGAGATATCCATTACCCGCCTGGGAAAGCCGGACGGTTTTGAAGTGTCGAATTCGTAATTGAAATCCAGGAAGTCGTGCAGTGTTTCGACAAGATCCTTTATTGAGTGGCCGTCACCGCTGCCGAGATTCACAAATCCGCCTGCCGTGCCATAGTGCAGCGCCTGAATCACCCCCTCGGCGACGTCCCTGCTGTAGGCGAAGTCGCGCACAGCCGAGCCGTCCCCCCACACAACGACGGGATTTTCCTTGTTGTAGATTCTGCACATCAGCGTCGGAATCACCATTGCATTATCGGGATCGAAATTGTCGCCCGGCCCGTATACGTTACAGGGACGCACGATCGCAAAGTTTTCGAGTCCATGCTGTATTTTGTACGCATGGACCTGCAATTCGGCCATTCTCTTGGCCCAGCCGGGAAACATGTCCATGGGCGGGCCTTCCGGATTTTCGTCTTCCCTGAAGACTTCCGCGCTGGAATAGGCGCCTATCGAGCTTGTGTATACGACCTTCTGAACCTTGTTCAGGCGGCAGGCTTCGAGGACGTTCGTGTTGAACATTATCAGCGGGACGAAAAAGCTTGCGGGCTTGCTCCTGGTGACCTCGATCGAGCCCTTTATGCCGGCGACGTGAAAAACGAAATCCATCCCGGCGGCTATCTCTTTGCAGAAAGCGAAATCGGTCAGATCGCCGTAGACGTGCTCGGCTTTCTCGTTCGTGACAATTCTATCGAGCGAGACCGACTTTACATTGGCGCCGGCGTCGCACAGGATATCGACAATCTGCCTGCCGATCATCCCGGTCCCGCCGGTGACGAGCACGTTCCTTCCGGCAAAATTCTTTAAGACTTCTTTTTTGATCATGGCATACCACTGTGTCAGCTTGTACTACTCGACTATGAAATAGGACACTCTCGAAGCGTAGCGATAGCGGCGCAGCTTGATATTGTTGAGCCCGAACACTTCCATAAGCGCGGCCGTCTCGCCCGGCGAGTCGTGATCGTTCAGCTCATCGAAGCCGAGAATGCTTCCTTTGACCAGTCTTGGTTTGATCGCTTCGAGACATACCTTCGTCGGCTCGTACAAATCAAAATCGAAAAACGCCATAGCCACAATGGTCTCGGGGTATTCCTCAAGGTATTCGTATACCTTCTTGCAGGCATCTCCGACCATAAACTCATACTTCTTGATATGACTGAGCGGATTGTCGCCTTCCTGGCACTGCATTACCTCGTCGAGGTACGGCAGGTAATCGTCCGTGACTTTGATATTACCGATCTCTATCATTTCGGACGTGCCGTCCCTCTCGCTTATGCTGGGGAATCCCTCGAAGGTATCGAAGCCGATGATCTTCTTGTGCCTGTTGTAGGGTTCATAGATTGCTCGAAGGGCGGCAAAGTACGACATGTTCTGGCCCCAGCGCGTGCCGAAGTCCATTATGACCCCCTGGATGTCAATTGCCTGCCGGTACAAGAAATCCATGAACAACAGGCGCGAGAGAGTCTTTGAGTTGAGGAACAGGCCCAGATTTGGCAGGATGGCGTCATCGGGAAGAGGGGACCGCTTGAGTACATCGACAAACTTGTTTCTTGCCGCGTTTTCTACGTCGCTGGCATAATTCATACCGCCTAAAGTCGTCTGTGGCATAATTTTATCTCCTTATAATTCGGAGGCTCAAGCCCCCGAAACCACTCATCCATGTGTTCAAAAGTACCTCATAACATGGGAATTCGGGATTAACTGCCCTCAACCGGGCAAATTCCCATAAGCTTATTTGTTATAGGTTAATAGATATTTGGGCGAAAAACTTTCAGACCGTTACGGTTTCAGTCTGTACACAGAAATACTCGGCAAAGACCTCGGCGAGTGTATTCTTGTCGATGCCGTGACATCTTCTGATTAATTCTCGTCCCCCGTATTTGTAACAATGCTTATAGCCGGCGTTTATGTCCAGTCCGAGACGTTTGACCGGGACGGATACGCCGCTGTCGTTAAGGATTTCGCAAATGGCGCTTCCAAGCCCCCCGGGCAGGAAGTGCTCTTCAAGGGTAATTATCCTCTTTGCTCCGTCAATGAGATCAAGCAAGACAGATTTGTTGATCGGGATTTGGAACACGTCCACAAGTCCTATGTCACTATTTTCAAACTGTGGGGAATTGATGATTTCTCGTGCTACGTGAACCATCGGGCTGGTTGCGATTATGATGTTCTCGCTGCCGCTTCGGACTTCCGCTATTCCCTGGGAGAAATCGGTGTCGGCGTCATAGACCGTCGGGTAGAAATCCTTGTCGAGCCTGATGTAATTGGTGTGCGTCTTCTCGCAGGACATATCGGCGTATGCCGCGGCCATTACGGTGTCGGTGATGCTGTCGATTTCGACGTTTGGAAAAGCCCTTAGAACGGCGATATCTTCTATGAGGTGGTGAGTCGGCCCGTCGCTGTCGTAACTCAGACCCGTTCCCATGCCGACAATCGTAATAGGAATGTTCATGATGCCGTTGTTGACCCTTATCTGCTCAAGGCACCTTAATGTTATGAACGGTGCAATCGCGTAGGCGAAGACTTTCTTGCCTGCAAGGGTCAATCCGGAGGCTATTAGTATGGCGTTCTGCTCGGCTATCCCGACGTTTACGAACTGTGAGGGCAGGTCTCTGCGAAACTTGTCGAGAGCCGGGGCGCTCATGTCGGCGGCCACAATTACTATATCGGTGTCCTGTCTGGCCAGTTCGTAAAGTCTGTCGAAGAATGCATCTCGTTGAGTTATATCAGACATTTTGGTACCTCCTGTCAAGTTCCTCCAGACATGTGTCGGCTATATCGCCCGATGGAGCGCGTCCGTGCCACAATGGCTGATAGCACAGGGACGGAGTTCCCCGGCCCTTGACCGTATCGGCGATGATTACGGTTGGTTTATCGCATGTTCTGGATCGTAGCGGCCTCAAGGCATGGATGATCTGATCGAAACAGTGGCCGTCAATGCGGATTACGTTGAAGCCGAATGACGACCATTTGTCCTCCAACGGCTCCAATGCTACCAGGTTCTCGGTGAAATCCGTGACGCACTGATAGTTTCGGTCGACGATGGTGATAAGATTGTTGAGCTTGTTGTGGGCGGCGAACATTGCCGTTTCCCAGATCGAACCTTCGTAGCATTCACCATCGCCCAACAGGGCGTATACGTTGTACAGCTCCATGTTCATTTTCGCCCCGAGAGCGATGCCGGCGGCAACGCCGTAGCCCTGTCCCAAAGAGCCGGCCGTAATCTCCACGCCCGGAACGCTCTGCTGCAGGTGAACGGCGAACATGCCTCCTTTCTTGTTGAACTTCTTCAACTCACTCTTGTCGTAGAAACCCATGTCCGCGAGGACCGTGTATAGTGCCGGGCTGGCCTGGCCTTTACTCAGAATGAAGCGGTCCCGATCGGGCCACTCCGGATTCTTCGGGTCACAATGGAGCAGGTCGCCGTAATAGAGAGCCACCATTATATCCACACAGGAAAAGCACGAGGTAACGTGGCCTTTTCCCGCGCCGATGCACATTTTGAGCATCTCTTTCCTGATTTGATGCGATTTCTCCTGAAGCTTCTGTATTAAGCCATCCATGTGTTTTCCTTTGAGAAGATGATATTTCCTCGGCGAGTGCTAAAACGGCCCCTTGAACTTATTCTCGTAGCTGTAGAAGTCCTCATTGGAAAGGTCGGTTTCTTCCATGTCGAGTTTTGCTTCTATCGTTCTTATGACGTCAATTGCATTAGGGTAAAATTCCTGCTCGAGATGTCTGACGGTCGGGCAGGGCGTCCGGGCAAATCCTATCCTTGAAACGGGCGTTTCAAGGCTGTTAAAGCATTTCTCCGAGACAATCGCGGCCACTTCGGCGCCAAAACCGGCAAAAACCCAGTCATTGTCGGCTACAACGCAGTGACCAGTTTTCATCACGGAATCCACGATCAGATCCTCATCGAGGGGGCATATCGACACCGGATCGATGACCTCGACGCCGACACCCTGTTTAGCCAGTATTTCGGCAGCTTTAAGAGCCTCTATATTCATCCATGAAGTGGCAACGACGGTGATATCGTCGCCGGGATTCAGTATCCTTGCATGGCCCAGGGGAGTAGGCTCCACTTCCTCGGGAACCTCATCGACGACATCGTAGAGCCAGCGGTGCTCGATAGAGATAACGGGATTGTCGTCCCTTATCGCTGAGACGAGCGTTTCTTTTGCGTCTCTCGGCGTCGTCGGCATGACAACCTTCAATCCCGGGATGTGAGCGAAGCACGAGTGCATCGTCTTGCTGTGCTGAAAAGCCTGGCCCCAGCCTCGGCCAATGACGGCTCTTATTACTATCGGCACCTCTAACTTACCGGCGGACATATACCTGTAGCTGGAGACCATGTTGGCTAGCTGGTTCATTGCCAGCAGCATGAAGTCGACTCTCATGTGAACGTGTATGGGGCGCAGGCCGTTCATTGCCGCCCCCAGGCCGAAACCGGTCATCGCATCCTCTGATAGCGGCGTAGAGAAACACCGCTCGGGGCCGAACTTCTCCAAGAGCCCCCTGGTGCTGCCGAAGACTCTCTTGTGGTCGGCGACGTCTATGCCGTAAACGAAGACATCAGGATCGGATTCCATCTCCTGAGACATTGCTTCGTTGAGAGCCTCGCAATAGCTGATTTTCCTCAAACCATAACCTCTTTGTACAACTCGGAAACCTCACAAAAGCTCGCATCTCTCGCTTTTGAGAAGCTTGCGGACACACCATCTTCGATTTCGTTTTCTATTCTATTTATGTTATCGGTCTGGTAGCCCAGATTCTGTAGTTTTTTTCGCTGGAGGGCGATAGGATCGATCTTATGCCACTCTTCGAATTCCTGGACGCTGCGATACCCGGCCTCGAAGTCCTGACAGACACCTACATGCTCCAGATATCTACAGTATTCCAATCGCAGAAATCCCGGCTTTTGCTCGTTTTTCATCGCCTCGATTACTTCTGAGGTAAGCTCATAAATGGCTTCGGCATCCGTTGTTTTCTGCTGGTGGACGATACAATTGAATTCTGAGACGACGTCTGTGAGGGAGTTGTATCCGCGGCGTGCGGCTTTCGGAGTATGTACGGCCAGGCCGTTATCCTCGCACACGAACAGGATCGGCAGCTTCATCAGGCAAGCCGCGTTGAAGCTCTCCCAGAAGGCCCCTTCGTCCACGGCGCCGTCTCCGAAGAATGCCGCGACCAGTTTGCCGTTATTCGCTCGTTTGTTTGCGAACGCGCAGCCCGCCGCTACGGGAATGGCGCTTGCAACTATCGCCGAGGCGCCCATGAAACCGTAATCGGGCGAGCACAAATGCATCGAGCCGCCCTTGCCCTTGAGCGAAGAAGTGGCTTTGCCGTACATCTCTGCGAAGAAATCGTCCGTGTCTCCGGTCTTGGCCAGGAACAGGGCATGTGATCTGTATGTGCCGAACACGTGGTCCTCGGGCTTGAGTGCCTGACATATCCCGACCGAAATTGCCTCTGCTCCCATCGACATGTGCATCGGCGTTTTCATTTCATCGTCGAAGTAATGTTCGACGATCTTCTCTTCGCATGCTCGGATCAGATACAGCTTTTTGTAGAGTTCAAGGTTAAATTCTGATCTGGTTTTTTCGGTGCTCATTTTCTTTTCCCGTAATATTGGCGCCAATAATCCAGTGTGTCTTTCAATGTCTTGTCGAACTTGATCTGCGGCTTCCATCCGGTTGCTTTGTGAAACTTGTCAACGCAGGGGATCTGGAGGGTGACGTCGGACGGACGCAGCCTGGCCGGATCGACTTGAACCTCAATATCTTTCAGCGTAGACATCGCTATCAGCTTGTCGAGCATCTGGCGTATCGTCATAGTCTCAGTCCCGCCGATGTTGTATACTTCGCCGGGCCGGCACTTCTCAGTTATCAGCCAATAAGCTCGCACGGCATCTCTAACGTCGGAGAAAGTCCTGACGCTGTCGAGATTTCCAACCTTTACGATGCGTTTTGCCAGCCCCGCCTCCATCGCAGCCACCTGTTTGGCGAAATTCGAGGCTACGAAGACATCCCCCCTGCGAGGGCCGGTATGCGTGAACATTCGCGTTCGTATAGTCCTGATCTTCCACGAGAGCCAGTATTGAAGAGCCAGCATGTCTTCACCGACTTTACTCACTGCATACGGTGACGCCGGACGCAGGGGATTGTCCTCGGTGATAGGGACCTCATCTTCTCTCACCTGGCCGTAGACTTCGGACGAGCTGCATATATGGATCACGGGATCGTATCCATCCGATTGCTTCAAGTGCTTGACGGCTTCGAGCATATTGCACGTGCCGACGACATTGGTTTCGAGCGTGTCGACCGGAGCAATGAAGCTGAAATCGACATAGGATTGTGCCGCAAGGTGAAAGATGATGTCGGGCTTGTGCTCGGCCAGGATGCTTTTGAGCGAGGGAAAGTCCTGCAAGTTCCCCTGATGCAGGACGACGCTATCCATAATTGCCTCGATATTCTGCTTCGGCGAGCGCCATCGAACAAGTCCGCTCACCTCAACTTGGGGGTGATGTTCGAGTATGTACTCGGCCAGATGGCTCCCCACAAAGCCCGTTATGCCTGTTATGAGTGCTTTCATATCTATTTCTCTTGTCTACAAAGTTCTTATACAGTGTCTTTGCGCTCTTTATTCCTGCACCATTTATTCCACATCTTCCTATAAGCAGCTTCAGCACCGGCGGCAAAAGCATTTGCGTCGCACAAAGCGCTGTTGGTCATCCTCGTACGCATAGAACTGCGTATTTTGGCCAGTGCTTCCGGATTTAGCGAAAGGGCCGTGGCTTTTCTCACATATTCCGCCGGTTTTGAGCAGGCGAAGAATTCAAGCCCGATACGGCTGAGAATGCTCAGGCCGGCTCTGGACAGAAAGTAGCCGTTGCTGTCATCGTAAAGTGAGATCACCGGAACGCCCATCCACATGGCTTCGAGTGAAGTCAAAGTACCTGTGTAGGGATACGTGTCCAGAGCGATGTCTACCCGGCCGTAAAGTTTGAGGTGTTCGACCGAAGGTATCCACCCACATGTCTCGATCCTGGAACGGTCAATCCCGAACTCCTCGAAACGGTTTAAGTAATGTTCTTTGACATTCAGGTCATTGCCGCCTCTGAACTTCAACAAAATACGCGAGTTCTCATTATTTTGAAGGACTTCAGCCCAGAACGGCAGGATGTTGTCATTTATCTTGCAACTGTTGTTAAATGAAGCGAAAGTGACAAAACCGTTCATCAATGCCGGTAGAGGCGCGACGGGAGGGGCGAAATCCGGGGGATTGTAGCAAAATAGCCCGGTGGGTAAATAGACCGATTCTTCCGTATAGAATCTCTGAGTTTTGGTTGAATCAAGAACTTTATCAGTCAGACGATAATCGATTTGCTGCATTCCGGTAGTGCTGATTCCGCCGTAATCCACCTGGATCGGTGCCGGTTTATGCGCCAGAACACCGAGCCGGTTATCCACCGTGTGGCCGCCTATCTCTACGAGTATGTCCACCTGGTCCTGCTGGATCAGCTCTGCGACTGCTTTGTCGCTTAAACCGCGGATGTGACGGTAATGATCGAACTTGTTCCTGAGTCGCTCTGTCACTTCGTCGGGCAGACCGATATTTCCGTAGCCGTAGACTTCGAAAGCATTGCAATCGCGACCGTCGAGAAAGGCCTCGAAGTTGTAGGCCACTGAGTGCCTGCGAAAATCAGGAGAGATATAGCCCACCCTGAGCCTGCGGTCGGGATTGGGATCGTTGCGGTGAGATGTCCTCGCCATGTTTGCGGGAGCATGGATCGACGCCCATCTTTTGTGCTCTTCGAGAAGCATTTGCGGATTTACGTCAGGCAGAAAGCTCAGACTCCAGAGCAGCTTCGAATGAGTCAGGGGATCTTCCGGTGCTAATTCCACCGCTTTTCGGAGTACGTCCACGCCTTCGTGCGCCCGGCCCACTCTTATCAGGTCGGTCGCATAGTCATAGCATATCCTTGCGTTTTCGGGATCGGCCTCAACGGCCTTCCGGCGGTATTCCATCGCTTCGGACATTCGGCCGGTGAACATGCAGATACGCCCGAGTTCATGGTACACCAAAGCGTGGGGCTGCCGCTTCAATACCTCCTTGAACCAGATTTCCGAGTTATGGAAATCCCTGACGCTGAAGAACATCAATGCAAGCATGAACATAACATCCGGTCGGCATTCGTTAAGGTCTGTTGCTCGACGGATGTTTTCTATGTTCTGCCCGCATAGAAGTTTTGCTGCTTCGTCGATTCTGCCGGCCTCGATAGCGGTATTGGCTTCGACGAGGAACTGGGGCATCTGCTCGACAGAGAGGTTGATTCGAGGCGTTCCGTCCTTTCCTACCGTGAATTTCAGTTCGCCGGTACTTGTATCATTTTTTTCAGGTATTACAGCTTCACTCATTTGTCAAGCCTGTTTCCGAGCCGTTTCTTCGGAACTTCGGCACCATTGGCGCCACATATCGCGATAAGCATTTTCCATACTATCTGCAAAGGCTCCGGCATTGCACAAAGTGCTTTCGGTCATGCGCCGGCGCATCGAGTAGCGGATATCTACGAGAGCCTCTAAGTTCTGCGCCAGGGCGGTGGCCCTGGCGACTAATTCGTTGGGTGTTGACGCGGCGAAGAACTCCAATCCTAAGCGCGTAAGAATGCTCAGGCCTACTCGGCAAGCATGATGTCGCTCAACCATCGAGATCACGGGCACGCCCATCCACAGAGAGTCGCAGGTGGTTGTCGTGCCGTTATAGGGATAAGTGTCGAATGCGATGTCAACGCTGTTATAGAGCTGCATGTATTCAACGGCGGGTTTTTGTCCGTGAATTTCTATTCTTTCTCGCGAGATTCCGAGGTGCTCGAATTGCCTGTAGAAATTTTCACGCATACTCAGATCGTCGCCTGCTCTCGATTTGATGAGGAGCCGAGAGCCGTCATTGGAGCGTAGAACTTGTGCCCAGAGCGATATGGTATCGTGATTAATCTTTGAGTTGTTATTGAATGAGCCGAAAGTGATATAGCCGTTTCGCAGCGCCGGCAGCGGCCCTATCGGAGGTGCAAAACCGGGCGGCCTATAGCACAGGAACCCATCCGGTAAATAGACCAGCTTCTCTGCATAAAGACTCTGTGAGTATGGAGGATCGGCAAGCTCATCGGTCAGGCGGTAGTCGACCTGCTCCATGCCTGTAGTGTCGGGATATCCCAGGTAAGTAACGGCAATCGGCGCCGGCTTTTGTGCCATGATGGTAAGGCAATTGCCCGGAGTGTGACCGGCGAGATCGACAAGGATATCTATTTTGTCCTGCTCGATTAAATTAGCAACATCTTCATCGCGCATGTTTATTATGCTTCGATAGCAGTCGAATTTTTGTTCGAGACGCTCGGTTACCTGATCCGGACGAGAGGTGTTACTGTATCCGTAGACTTCCACTTTCGTGCGGTCATGGGCCTGCAGGAGCGGCTCGAAGAAAAATGCGACCGGATGCGTGCGAAAATCGGGTGAGATGTAGCCGACGCGGATCCTGCGGCCGGGATCCGGAGTGTTGGTGTGAGAAGTCTTGGCCGGACGAACGGGTGCGTGAGTCTGTGCCCAGTTTCTGTGTTCTTCATACAGTGTCTGAGCATCGAGTTCCGGCATATGATGAAGGCGGAAGAGATAAGTCGAGTGGATGGCCGGATCGCCCGGAGCCATCTCTACGGCCTTTCGCAGCAATTCGATGCCTTCTTCCTTGCGGCCTGTAAATATCAGCGAACAACCAAGATCGTGATAGACAGATGCTTCGTTGGGACAGAGTTCCATTAATCTCTGTCTATACTCAATTGCTTCGGAAAGTCGTCCTGAAAAGTGACAGATGTGTCCGAGATTGGTATACGCCAGAGGATTCGGTTCATGGTCCAGAACTCTTCTATAATACTGCTCGGACTTGCCAAGTTCTCCTGTAACGTGGAATATGTTTGCCACCAGGAACATCAGATCAGTTCGAGACGGATCGGATTCGAGAATTGCATCGACGCTCCCGATCAAGCGATCATCGATCAGGGCGCCGGCCCGTTCTGTATGTCCCGCCTCAGCGGCAGCCCGAGCTTCGACGAGGAGCTGCAAAAGTTCGCCTTCCGTATGAGTCAACATGGGGGTCGGGGCGTTCATCTGTCCTCCGCGGAATTGGTCGCCTTCCGATTCGAAGCGGACGGGCAAAGACTTTCGCTCAAGTGAAGCGTACCAGAAACGGAATTTTCGCACCATTTATGCCACATTTTTCGGTACGCCGCTTCGAGACTTCGTGTGAAGGCTTTCTTATCGCACAAGGGACTGTTGAACATCATCGAGCGCAGAAACGTGCGAATCTTTGCCAGGTTTTCAAGCTCGCCCGAGAAGGCAAGGGCTTTGGCGACGTATTCTTCCGGTGTGGAAGCGGCGAAATCGCCCAATCCCACGCGGTTGAGCAGGCTAAGCCCGACCCTGGAAGAGTGCGATTTGCCCACTAACGAGAGCGTAGGGACACCCATCCACATTGCCTCGCAGGTGGTCGTCGTTCCGTTATAAGGGTGCGTGTCCAGCGCAATGTCTACCCGGCCGTACATTTCCAGGTGCTCGATGGTCGCCTTGCGGCCACAGATTTCTACTCTGCCGGCGGCGATTCCAAGGCTCCTGAATTGATCCAGATAATGATCTCTGACTGTATCGTCGTCGCCGCCGCCGAATTTCAGAAGAAGGCGTGATTTCTCTTTGCTACTTAGGATTTGGGCCCAGAGCCGGATCATGTCCGGTTGTATCTTGCAGTTGTTATTGAACGAGCCAAAGGTGAAGTAGCCTTTTTTAATAGCCGGAAGCGGATCTACCGCAGGGGCATAGCCCGGCGGTTTGTAGCAGAGGAATCCCGATGGCAGGAAGATGAGCCTCTCGGTGTGGAACTGCTGCGCCTCAGGCAGATCGGCCAGCTCGTCGGTTAATCGATAGTCGATCTGTTCCATTCCGGTAGTGTCGGGAAATCCCAGGTAGGTGACCTGGATCGGCGCGGGCTTTCGGGCAAAGACCCCGAGGCGATTGCCCGAAGTATGACCGGCAAGATCGACAAGGATGTCTATACTGTCCTGCTCAATCATGCGGGCGACCTTGTCGTCATCAAGGCCGCAGATGTTCCTGTAATGATCGAACTTGCCCTTGAGATGCTCGGTGACCTGGTCGGGGCAGGGGATGTTGCCGTATCCGTATACATGTACTGTTTCCCGGTCGTGTGCATCCTGGATCGGCTCGAAGAAATAGGAAACGGAATGACCGCAGAAATCAGGCGAGACATAGCCGACGTTGAGTCTTCGGCTCGGATCGCGGGAGTTGTCGTGTGAAGTTTTGGCAAGGACCCTTGGCGCGTGGATGCCTGCCCATCGCTTGTGCTCTTCGAAAAGTCCTTGCCTGTCGAGCCGGGGCGCCTGGTGGAGATGCCAGAGATACTTTGAGTGGTTCACTTTGTCCGGTTTGGCTTCGACCGCCTTTCGCAGAAGATCGATGCCCTCCTGTGTCCGTCCCGTGCGTATGATATACTCGGCAAGCGTGGTCCAGAGTTCCGGGCTGTGCGGAGACAGTTCAACGGCCTGTTGTTGATAACGAACGGCATCCGACAGGCGTCCTGTGTCACGACATATATTTGCCAGCTCGAAAAGGACCAGCGGATGGGATTGCCGCCTAATTATTTCTCTGTAATATTTTTCAGCCTTCCGGATATCGCCCACCTTTGCGAAAAGAGCGGCGAGCATAAATAAAGCATCTGTTCGGCCGGGATCATCCCTGACCATTTGCTCAACCGCCCTAACGGTCCGATCGTCGAGAAGAGCGGTCGCCTCGGCGGTATTTCCCACCTTGACCGCCTTGGTGGCCGTGAGCAGGGAGCCGGGCAGACCCGCCTTGTGAACTGTGAATTGCAGATCGCTGTTGTTGGAAATGAAGAAGTCCAGCACGCCGCTCTGTGTGGCGGCTTTCGCCGGCCGTGCACAATTCGGATCTTTGTGCTCCCGTCCGGACGTAGCGAGGCGCTTTCGGCACCATTTGCTCCACATTCCTCGATAAGCTTCTTCCAGGCAGCGGGCATAATACGGTCCGTTGCACAAGGTGCTTGCCGTCATTCGTTGACGCAGTGTATTTCGAATGTTTGCAAGCGCATCCGGTTTTTTCGCAAGGGCGGCGGCTTTGGAGACATACTCATCCGGCGCAGACGCGGCAAAGAATTCCATGTCCAGGCGGCTGAGAATGCTCAGTCCGGTTCGCGAAAGAAGGCTGTTCTTTCCGGCCAGCGAGACTATCGGCACGCCCATCCAAAGTCCTTCCAGCGTGGTCATACAGCCGCAGAACGGATAAGTATCCAAAGCGATGTCCACCTGATTGTATAAGTCCAGGTGTTCAACGGGAGGTTTCCATCCGTAGAATGTTATCCTGTCCGCGGGGATTCCCATCTGTTTGAATCGGTTGAGATAGTGCTCTTGAATCCGCCGGTCGTTGCCTCCTCTGAATTTCAAAATCATGCGGGAGTTTTCCACCCTCTTTAGGACTTCGGCCCAAAGTGACAGGGTGTTCCTGTTGATCTTGATGCCGTTGCTGAACGAACCGAAGGTTACGAAACCATTCTGCTTCGCCGGCGACGGTCCGACAGGCGGCGCGAATTCCGGAGGTCTGTAACAGAAAAGCCCGCCGGGCAGATATACCGGTTCTTCGACATAGAACCTTTGCAATTCCGCGGGATCGAGGATGGGGTCGGTCAAACGATAATCGATTTGCTCCATCCCCGATGTGTTGAATCCGCCGTAATCGACCTGTATTGGAGCAGGCTTGTATGCCATGACGCCGAGACGGTTATCGCTGGTATGGCCTCCGATCTCCACAAGTATGTCGATCTTGTCATTTTCGATCAGGCTGACTACTTTTTCGTCTTCGAGACTGTGGATGTTTCTGTAGCAGTCGAACTTGCTTGCGAGCAGTTCCGTCATCCTGTCGGGAACGGCAATATTCCCGTAGCCGTAGACTTGCACCTTCTCGGGATCGCGGTTTTCAAGAAACGCCATGAAGTTGTATGCAACAGAGTGAATCCGGAAATCCGCCGAGATGTAGCCGATACGGAGCTTCCTGCCCGGATCGGGATCATTCTGGTGGGATATTCTCGCCCGTTCCGCCGGGGCGTGGAGCTGTCCCCAACGCTTGTGTTCGGCGAAGAGCATCTCCGGATTGAGGTCCGGCATGTAGTGGAGATTTGCCAGATAGCTGGAGTGAATTCTTGCCTGCTCGGGCGTTTTGGCCGCGGCCTGCCGCAACATCTCTATGCCCCGGCTCTTTTGGTCTACGGACATCAGGAGCGTGCCGAGGTTTGCCATGTACTCGGCGTTGTCGGGGGCATGCTCGACAGCTTTGTTTTGGTATTCGAGAGCATCCGAAAGGTTTCCCGTGAAGCGGCAGGCCGACGCAAGCCTGGCGCATGTCGCAGCGTCGTGGGAGTGTTTGATAATCTTCTTGTACCACTGTTCGGCAAGCCTGTATTGTCTGGCTGCGAAAAGAAAATCTGCGATTAACAATACCGCTTCGACCCGGATTCGATCTGTCTTTGACGGTTTGGCTGCGGTGCCGCCGTTATTTGATGAACTCATCCGAATCAGTGCTTCGGTAAGCGAGCCGGCAGCAATTTTCATATCGGGGTATGAGTCAAGTGAGCTGCGAATCTGTGCGGCGGCATCGTCGAGACGGCCGAGACCGACCAGTGCCGAGACAATCCTTTCGAGCAGTTGGCCGCAGGCAGGTTTCAGTTCAATCGCCTTCCGGAGCCATTTGAGTGAATGTTCGAATTCTCTGACAGATAAGTACATTTCCCCCAGGATCTGATAGTCTTTGCCGTTTTTATGTCCTGGCCCTATTGCGTTGAGATAGATATCAATCGCTTCATTCACCCGACCTTTTTCGAACGCAGTCCTGGCCCTGAGAACAAACTCACGCTCTCCGGACTTCGGGCACGCAGCATTATGGTCTGAAGATTCTCTCATCTACCTTATCTCCAGTGGGCTTTCGCCGCCGGCCGGACAAGTCGCGGGCAATTCTTTATTGGTCCGCAGTACAATCGAGTCTTGATTGTTGTCTGAGAGTTCAACATCTTGCTTTTGATACCACCGGCGCCACATCATTCTGTAGGCCTGTTCCACTTCCCGGGCAAATCTCTTGTTGTCACACAACGTGCTTGCCGTCATTCTCGTTCGCATCGAAGCGCGAATTTTGGAAAGCGCATCCGGCCTGGATGCCAGTGCCGTTGCCTTTGCGACGAACTCAGCGGGCATTGAGGCCGCGAGAAACTCCATCCCGACGCGGCTCAGTATGCTCAATCCAACGCGTGAGAGCAGGCTGGTATTGCCGACCAGTGAGACTATGGGCACTCCCATCCAGAGGCCTTCCAGAGTGGTTACGCAACCGTTGAATGGATAAGTATCCAGAGCGATATCAACCCGGCCGAAAGTTCTCAGGTGCTCGACAGGTGACTTCCAGCCGCAGATTTCCAGCCTTCGCCGGTCTATGCCGAATTGCTCGAACTGGCTTATATATTCTTCCTTGATGCCCTCATCGTTGCCGCCGGCGTACTTCAACAGCAGGCGCGAGTCATTATTCGTCCTCAGAACCTGCGCCCAAAGCGAGATGATATAAGGATTTATCTTCATGTTGTTGTTGAAAGATCCAAAGGTGATAAAGCCGTTCTCGTGCACGGGCGAAGGGGCAACCGGCGGAGCGTAATCAGGCGGATTGTAGCAAAACAGACCGCCCGGCAGGCGAACCGATTCTTCGACGTAAAATCTGTCCAGCGCGGGCGGGTCAAGCAGACTATCGGTAAGGCGATAATCAATTTGTTCCATGCCGGATGTGTTGAGACCGCCGTAGTCCACCTGGATCGGAGCGGGCTTGTATGCCAGAACTCCCAAACGATTATTTCCCGTATGCCCTCCGATTTCGACGAGGATATCTATCTTGTCCTGTTCGATCAAACCCGATGCCTCTCGTTCCTTCATGCCGTGGATATCTCGGTAGAAGTCGAATTGTTGTTTCAGGCGTTCGGTTATTTCATCCTGTTTTTTCACGTTGCCGTAACCGTATACTTCAACGGCGCCGGAATTGCGCCCGCTTAGAAACGGCTCGAAGTTATATGCCACTGAGTGTGTGTGAAAGTCAGGTGAAATATAACCCACCCGCAATCTGCGGTCCGGGTCCGGAGTGTTGCTGTGAGAGGTCTTTGCACGGATGAGCGGGGCGTGTATTTTGGCCCATCGTTTATGCTCGGCAAGAAGCTCCTCTGGATTCCGGTCGGGCAGATAGTGCGTGTGAAACAGTAACTTGGAATGAGCATCACTGTTTTCCGGTTCGGCTTCCACGACTTTTCGCAGTTTGTCGAGTCCCTCTTGAGTCCTTCCGGCTTGAAGGAGGTATATCGCAAGACAAGTCATGAATCTGGTATTGCCGGGCGCCAGCCGGATGGCTTCGCTTTCATATCGGATTGCCTCCGGCAGCCGCTCGGTTCGTATGCAAACATCCGCCAGCTTGTGAAAAGCCAATGCATCAGGTTCCTGTTCTATGACTGCCCGATACCATCGCTCTGCATTCTCAGGTTGGCCGATTCTGTCGAGCATCAGTGCGAGCATGAACGAGATATCCGTTCGAGAAGGATTCCGGCGTGTCAGTTCTTCTACTTGTTCGACTGCCTGCTCATTGAGCAAATCCGCAGCCTCCTCCAAACGCCCGGCTTCGATGGCGGCTTTGGCCGAGACTAAGAAAGGCGGCAGATCTTCATCCGAAACCAGAACTCTCATCTGGCCTGATTCCGGATCGATAGAAAAGGAACTCGAGAAATCCCCCATTTATACTTCCTCCGCAACGTCGGGCCTGGCATCCGGCAAACCGCAGGAGCAGGAGATTGTATTAACATTGCCGGACTGCTTCTGCTGAATATGCGCACCGCGGCTTTTGCACCAGCGATGCCACATTTCCCGGTAAGCTGTCTCTAAATTCTCGGCGTATCCTTTTGCGTCGCACAAGGTGCTTGCGGCCATGCGATTACGCAGCGTTGCGCGAATCCTGGCCAGAGCAGGCGGATTCTGCGCAATTGCGATGGCCTTGGCGACGAATTCGCTCGGTGTGGCCGCGGCAAAGAATTCGAGGCCTATCCGGCTGAGGATACTGAGTCCCGACCTCGAAAGAAGACTGTTTTTGCCAACCAGTGAGACTATTGGAACGCCCATCCATAAGCCTTCCAGTGTGGTTATGCAGCCATTGAAAGGATACGTGTCCAACGCAATGTCCACCTGGCCGTACAGCTTGAGATGTTCTACCGAAGGCCTCCATCTTTCGACTTGTATTCTATCGGGTGCGATCCCCATTTCCTCGAACTGCTCGAGGAACATGTCTTTCATATTCTGATCCCGGGCCCCGGGAAACTTCATCAGAAGGCGGGAGTTTTCGTTGGCCCTGAACACCTGAGCCCAAAGCGACAGAATATGCCGGTTGATCTTGAGACTCCCGTTGAATGAGCCGAATGTGACATAGCCGTTACGCTCGGCCGGCAGCGGCGCCACCGGAGGCGCAAAGTCCGGGGGGGTATAGCAAAACAATCCGCTGGGCAGACACACAGATTCTTCGATGTAGAATTCATGCCGATCCGGCGGATCGAGCAGGCTGTCGGTCAGGCGATAGTCGATCTGCTCCATTCCCGTGGTGCTGAGCCCGCCGTAATCGACCTGGATCGGAGCGGGCTTGTATGCCAGGGCGCCGAGCCGGTTATTGCCGGTATGGCCCCCTATCTCAACGAGGATGTCGATTCTGTCCTTTTGGATCAAATCCGCGACCTCCGCGTCGCCGACTCCAAAGACGTTCCGGTAATGATCGAATCTTTTCCCGAGCCGTTCGGTCATTTCGTCCGGATGCGATACACTGGCGTATCCGTACACTTCGGTCGCCTCGGGATTGCGCCCGCTCAGAAATGCTTCAAAATTGTACGCCACGGAATGTTTTCGAAAATCGGGTGAAATATAGCCGATCCGAAGCCTTCGGTCAGGCTCCGGCGTATTGTTGTGGCCGGTCATCGCCATGCTCGGCGGCGTGTGAATTTGGCCCCATTGCTTGTGCTGATCAAGAAGCATCTGCGGGTTCTGGTCCGGCAGATAGTGCATATACCATAACAAGTTGGAGTGGATAATCTTATTTTCGGGATCTGCTTCCAGAGCATCTTGCAGTATCGTTATGCCCTCTTCCATCCTGCCCGCCAGCATCAGGTCGGCGGCGTAGTTGCTGCAAATTTCCGGATTTGAAGGATCCACTTCGATCGCTCTTCGCCTGTATTCCATTGCTTCAGAGACTCGTCCTGTGTTCTGGTAGATACACCCCAGTTCGTTGAGCACCCAGGCATTCTGTTGGTGTTCCAGTATTGTTTCATACCATTTTGCGGCCTTCTTGAGCTGTCTGGTTTTTTGAAAGATCAGCGCGAGCATGAGAAATATGATGTCGGCTCGCCGCTGGTCCTTTTCCGCTTTGCGGCAGGCTTGTCCGACGTTTTCATCGCTCATCAGGCCGATTGCCTCGGTTATATGCCCCCTGTTGACCGCGTCATTTGCCTCCACCAGAAAATCGGGCAAAACACCTCTGGGAATCTTTAGTTCCATCTGTCCGTTCTTGACGAAAAGTACTTCGGACAAGCTGATTTTGTCGTTACTTGGCTCAAGAGAATCAGACGGTTGTCTACCGGCCTTTGTACGACTCAAAATATTGGATCGTCTGTGTTCAGTCATTAGAAAATTCGCAATTCTATTTTCCGGTTGAGTCCGCTGTTGAAACGGGCGTTCGATTGTTGTTCGGTTCGGTATTTAGATTGAATTGTTCGTCCGGCACATCCACGCCTTGTTTCCTGCACCACCGATGCCACATCCGGCGATAGGCCTTTTCCAGGCTTTGTGCGTACTTCTTGGGATTGCACAGATTGCTGCCAAGCATCATCTGTCTCAAGGCGGCGCGAATCTTCTCAAGATTGTCTAATTCTCCCGCAAACGCGATTGCCTTGGCAACATATTCATCTGGAGTGGAAGCGGCAAATATCTCGAGCCCGACACTGGTAAGTATGCTTAAACCGGCACGAGAGAGAAGGCTTTTCTCTCCGACCAGAGAGACTGGCGGCACTCCCATCCAGAGACACTCCAGCGTTGTCATACAGCCGTTGAATGGATACGTATCCAACGCGATATCAACTTCACTGTACAGTTGCAGATGCTCAAAATGAGAGGGCAATATTCCATAAAATTTAACTCTATCACGAGATATCCCGAACTCCTTGAGGATGCCAAGGTAATAGTCCTTTATGCCCCGGTCGTTTCCTCCCTGGAATTTCAATACAAGATGAGAATTCTCACTTTCGTTCAAAATCCCGGCCCACAGTTGCAAAATGAGGCGGTTCATTTTGCAGTTATGATTGAAGGAGCCAAAAGTAACATAACCGTTTTCCCTTGCCGGAAGCGGTCCTATCAGAGGACTTTTGTCGGGAGGTCTGTAGGTGAAGAAACCTGATTCTAAGCACACTGATTCTTCGACGTAGAATCTTCTCAGATGGGGAGGAGTAAGTAAGTTGTCGGTCAGGCGATAATCGATCTGCTCCATCCCGGTTGTATTTATTGAACCAAAGTCGACCTGAATCGGTGCCGGCTTATACGCCATAGCACCGAAGCGATTGACAACTTCGTGTCCGCCGCCGAAATTCACCAGGATGTCTATTTTGTCCTCTCGAATTCTGTGTACGACTTGCTGGTCAGACATCCGACGGATGCTGCAAAAGTGATCGAATTTTCGTTCGACGTGTTTCACGGAATCGTCCTGATGGGGGTCGTCGCAATATCCGTATACTTCCACAGCATTCCGGTTCCGCTCGGCCAGGGCTGCATACAAATTGGCCGTGGAAGTGCTGCTGCAAAGATGGGACGACACGTAACCGATTCTGAGTCTCCGCTTCGGATCGGGATCGTTATGGTGGTCCATTCCGGCAAGACTTACGGGAGCATGAATTTGTGCCCATTTTCTGTGCTCATCGAAGAAGTTCTGCTCATCAAAGTCGGGCAGATAGTGCATAGTCCACAGGTAATCCGAGCGAATCTTCTTATCATCAGGTGCTTTCCCAATCGCCGTCTTCAGCATGTCGAGCCCGCGTTCAACTTTCCCGGTTCGAATGATGTCCAACGCATAATCGGCCAGGACAGTTGCATCATCCGGGTCCACTCTTGATGCGTCCGATCTGTATTTGGCCGCATCGGTAAAACGTCCGGCATCGTGACAGACGGACGCTAACTGGATGAGGATTGTTCTGTTGTCGGGCTGATGTTCCAGCACCTCTCTATATAACTCTTCTGCTTTATCGAGCGGGCCGGTTCTGTGAAGCAATCCTGCAAGGACGAAAATTATCACAGGACGAAACGGAGCTTCCTGCGGCATCTGCCGAACAGACTCAATGGCCTCTTCGGTCAGAAGCTCCTTCGCCTGATCCCAATGCTCATTCTCAACCGCCTCGTTAGCTCTGACCATAAACTCGGGCAAGCTCTCCCGAAACCTGGAAAGACCCTCTTGGGAAAGATTCAGTTTCAAACGGCCATTCTCAACGGACAAGATATCCGACATATCTTCCTTATAACCGGCGGGATAAGAAGTTATGCCGTTCTCGCACTTTTGCTCCTTCGATTTGCGGTTTGAAGATGGATTACCTGTTGCCTGGTTTTCACACCATCGCCGCCACATCATCCGATAGCCCTTTTCCAGACTTTGAGCGTACTTTTTCGGATTGCACAGGTTGCTGCCAAGCATCATCTGCCTCAAGGCGGCGCGAATCTTCTCAAGATTGTCTAATTCTCTTGAAAAAGAGACTGCCTTGGCAACAAATTCGTCCGGGTTAGATGCGGCGAATATCTCCAGGCCAAGCTGTGACAGTATGCTCAGGCCGGATCTCGAAACAAGAAGCTCCTCACCGAAAAGCGATACGGTTGGTACGCCCATCCAAAGCCCTTCGATGGTCGTTATGCACCCGTTAAAAGGGTAGGTGTCCAGGATAAGATCCACCTGGTTGTAGAGTTCCAGGTGTTTGAAGTGAGAAGGGAGTTTGTCATAAACATCTATTCGCTCACGACTTACTCCAAATCGTTCAAACTCACGCAGAAAATAGTCGCGCATGCCGCCGTCGCTGCCTCCACGGAACTTCAGCAGGAATCTCGAGTTCTTGACGGCCTTCAATATTCTGGCCCACAGTTCAATAACATAAGAATTGATCTTCAGGCTGTTGTTAAACGAGCCGAACGTTACATAGCCCTTTTGCCTGGCCGGAAGCGGGCCGATCAGCGGACTGCTGCGGGGGGGTCTGTGACTGAAGAAGCCGCTGTCCAGACATGCGGATTGCTCAACATAGAATTTCTCCGTATGGGCGGGAGTCAGTATTCTGTCGGTCAGGCGATAATCTATCTGCGCCATCCCGGAGGTATTGATTCCCCCGTAATCAACCTGAACGGGAGCGGGCTTATATGCCAGGACGCCAATACAGGTGTCGCGGGAGTGGCCGCCAATCTCGATGAGAATGTCGATTCGATCCTCTTCGATCAAATCGAGGACGCCCTGCATGCTCATTTTATGAATGTCCCTGTATAGATCGAATTTGTTTCGAAGTCGTTCAGTGGACTTGTCTGGTTTGGCGATCCTGCCGTATCCGTATACCTTGAATTGCTCACGGTCGTGCCCGTCCAGAAACGGCTCAAAGGATTGGGAGACTACATTCATGCGAAAATCGGGCGAAATATAGGCTATCCGCAACCTGCGATTTGGGTCGGGGTCGTTGTTGTGGGATGTTCTTGCCATACATGGGGGAACATAAGTCTCTCCCCATTTCTTATATTCCTCGAAAAACATCCGCTGTGTCGATCCGGGCAGGTAGTGCAGTTGCCATAAAAGGATCGATCCGGCTGCTTCATCGCTGTCAGGTGCCTTGCGAACCCTCTCTCGCAAAAGTTCTACTCCCTCATCTGTCTTGCCGGTTAATATAAGGGCCTTGGCATAGTCCAGCCGATATGCTTTGTACTCAGGGTCTGCCTGCATAGCTTTTTTGCGGTATTGGACTGCCTCGGAAAAGCGTCCAAGAGCATGGTAGATATCCGCCAGCGCGCTGTAGGCCGCAGCGTGCGGTTCGCGTTCGCATACTTTCTTATACCACTCTTCTGCTCTCGACAACTGATCGGCATCAAATAGCAGTTTAGCCAGCGCAAACATCAGAGTGGTCGACACTTTGCCTTGCGCGTCCATCTTTCGAACGCTCGCGACAGCGTCTTCATTGAGTATTTCCGCGGCCTTTTCGAATTTGCCCTCTTTAATAGCATTATTGGCATCGATAATAAACTGGGGGAGCTCCCCCGGTGAAACGGTGATCTGAAACAGGCCGTTTTCCAGTTTCAGAGAATCCAATTGTACGGATTCAGGGTTTGAATGGACAGAGGCTACATCTGATGGATGGCTGTCGTTGCGCGTGTGCTCTTGATCCGACTTGGATGAATGCATTCAGACTATTCCCCTGACAGGGCGAAGCGGCGTATATTCTATGAACCGATTCTGCCCCAATATCCTGCTAAAACCATGAATTCAAGTCCTTAATACGTGTGTTATCGGCACAAAGGGTGGTTTAAGACCAGTCTTTTGGGGATATTACGCCGGTAGAGGGAATTACGGGGGCAGAGGCGTGATGATGCCGGAAAGGAACGTGCCGAGCGAGTCCGGATCGGCTCCGAAGTTCAGTCGGCTATTGCCTTCCAGCCCTGGTTCAACTCTTCAAGCAGTGAAATAACTTCACGGATCGTTTCCGGATCATTCTTGGCATTCGCTTTTGAGAGGCGGTCGTTCATGAAAAAGTAGAGCTTGCGAAGGTTTCCGGCTATTTCGCCGCCGGCTTCCATATCCAGAACGGCGTTAAGTTCGGTGATTATGTCCTGGGCTTTGCCGATATATTTACCTTTGGCTTCGTAGTTATTGGCATCGGCCTCTTTTATCGCCAGCTTAAGGAACTTGACCGCGCCTTCGTATAGCATGACAATCAGCCGGCCCTTGCTCTGAGTGGTGACCGCTGCGTCCTGATATGCCTGGATTCCTTTCATGGTATCGCTCCGTTATAACTTCTTTGATAGTGCCGGATGTGCGGCCGGGGGCTTAATTTTTGGGGGAGATGACTGAGGGTTAAACCCGCGGTCACCTCCCCCTATGCTTCTCGCTCGGTTTTTCTTAGAGCGATTATCTCAGCAGTGTCAGTGCCATCTGAGGCATCGAGTTGGCCTGTGCCAACATGCTGATGCCCGCCTGTGACAGCACCTGTGTTCTGGTGAGTGTCGCCATTTCAGTGGCAACGTCAACATCCGAGATTCGAGATTCTGCTACAGCCAGGTTTTCCGCCTGAATGTTCAGAATCGCGATTGTACTCTCGAGACGGTTCATCTTGTAACCGAATGCCGCACGAGCGGTGTCCTTGGTGCTGATGGCGCTGGCAATGGTCGTCAGGGCCGTAGTCGCGGCAGCGGTCGTCAGAATGTTAAGACCGGCCTGCGTTACGCCTGCCTGCATGTCATTGCTGACAGCACTATCACCGTTGCCTACATCGCTGGCCGTCAGTGCCCAGCCGCCTGAAATGCTTCCAGTAACGCCTCCTGTCGAGACCAATACGCCGGTTATCGATACCGTGTGCTCGTCGGAAGTTGAGTCTCGCGAGTCGAGCCGCAGGATGTATTTCGAGGAGGTCGTATCCAGATGTGCCGAAGCGGCACTGTAGCGCAGGTCATTGCCGCTTGTATCCCAGCCGAGAGCATTCGATGCGGTATTGATCTGTGATACAATACTGGCCAATGAGAACGTCGTATCGCCCGAGGTGACTACCGTAAGAGCCACTTCAATATCGCTCTCGTCATTGGCGGCAGTATCGTTATCCTCGAACGAAATCGTCAGTGTTAATGTCGTTGCGGCGCCGGAACTCTGAGTCTGGGCGACAGTCAGCCATGTATCACTGGTGGCGTCCACACCGCTGGCGGTAGTTGAATCGACCCGCCAACCGCCATCGCCTGTATCTATGCTGAGGCCGGACTTGGTCATGTCCACCTTGGCGATGTCAATTGTGGAAGTTGTGCCGACGTGAATCGACACGGCGTTGGTGGCGCTAGGTGCAGTGTTCAACATTGTGATTCCGTTAAACGAAGTGGCGCCTGCGATTCGCTCGATCTCGTTGGCCATTTCTGCGAACTCAGCGTCCATAATCGTTCTCTGGGCAGCCGAATAAGAGCCCGTAGCGGCCTGCTCCGCCAATTCCTTCATTCGAATCAGGTTCTCATCCATGACCGCCATGGCGCCTTCCATAGTCTGCACCATGCTGATGCCGTCCTGGGCGTTACGAGCACCCTGCTGCAGCACCGCGATGTCCGCACGGACAAGTTCGCGAACCGCCAGGCCGGCTGCATCGTCTTTGGCACTGTTGATGCGCAAACCGGACGCGAGTCTTTCGACAGACTTGGCCAGGTTGTCGTACGCCATCCCCAGGTGCCTGGCAGCGTTTCCTGCCATAATATTGTTCTTGATTGCTAACATATCCTTGACTCCTTAAAAAGTACCAGACGTTTCTAATATTGGCCCTGTCAAAAGCCCCCGTATTTTGTCAAGGCGTGCTACGAGCACGCAACATTAATCAAACTCTCGTTTTTTGCCTGCAACGTCCCTTATCGGCGAAAATCCGGATGGCTTTAGTAGTTTTTTTGCTACCTAAATGCGATAGAAAATTAGGCCCGTAATATTGCCGCTGGTGAGGCTGATAAGGTTGACGAGTGAATTGGAGGCCCGAAAAAAAAATACGGAAAAAGATTTCAGAACGTCAGATAATTTGTACGAAATCTATTAGTGGGCGTTCTATCATGACAAGAATCCTCTTATTTATGACAATGACATTGATAGAACGGCATAAATACCGAAGCATGATGTATATGTAAAGAGATTTTGGGCAAATGACGACCGAAGTTGACATTCTCCAGGATGCCCTAACCTTCCATCGCGCCGGAGATCTTGATCGGGCCGAAGAGTGCTATCGCCGGATTTTGGCCCGGGAACCCGGGAATCCCGGCATTCTTCATTTGTTGGGTACTGTGGCTCATCAGAGAGGCCGGCATGATGTTGCTCTGGATCTACTTGGTCGGGCGATCGCCGCCGACGACAGGGTCGCGGAGTTCCACAATACCCTTGGAGCGGAACTTCAGGCGATCGGTCGCTCAGATGAAGCTGTTAGCGAATATCGGCGAGCGATTATGCTAAAGCCTGACTATGCAGAGGCTTACAACAATATGGCTATGGGCCTGCAGAGTCAGGGCAGATGCTCGCAAGCTGTCGAGTATTATCGAAGGGCCGCTGGGCTGGCCCCTGATTGTGCCGAGATCCATTTCAATCTGGCTAACGCCCTGCGATCCGAAGGTCGTCTTGATGAGGCGTTTTCGAGCTATAAGAAGGCGCTGGAGCTGAGGGGCGATTACGCCGAAGCGCATAATAATCTGGCGATAACGCTCAGAGAACAAGGGAAATTCGAGCAGGCGATAGACTGCTACGAAAACGCAATCCGGGCCAATCCCGGTTGTGCTGCCTTTCACAACAATCTTGCGAGCCTCCTTCAACGACGGGGCCGAATCGGCGAGGCTATTGCCAACTGCGAGAAAGCCGTTAGTATCGATCCGAATAGTGCCGAGGCTCATTATAACCTTGGCAGCGCCCTGAGAGATGCCGGCCGATGCGACGAGGCGATCGTTCAGAATGACCTGGCGATTCGGTTGAGGCCGGAGTATGCCGAAGCGCACTGGAATCAGGCGATAGCCTATCTCTTAAACGGAGACTTCAAGGAAGGCTGGAAGCAGTACGAGTGGAGGCGAAAAACAAACTGGCACGTCTCGGCTTATCCCCACAAGCACCGAAAACCTCGTTGGGATGGTAAATCTTTTGCCGGTAAGAGGTTGCTCGTTCATTGTGAGCAGGGGATCGGGGACTGCATCCAGTTGGTTCGATACCTGCCACTGGTCAAGGCGCAGGGCGGGACGGTAGTGTTCGAGGCATGGAAATCGCTGCACGGCCTTCTTAAGGGATTCAACGGCATAGACGAATTGGCGGAGCTGTCGTTCAACAGGGAAACACAGGTGCGGTTTGATGCTCATGTGTCCATTATGGATCTGCCGGAGCTATTCGGAACCACGGAACAAACGATCCCGAATTCGGTGCCATATATTCACGCATGTCCGATAAAATCAGCCAAATGGAACCGGGATCTTGCCGGACCGGACCTGAAGGTCGGTATTGTTTGGGCCGGCTCGGCCAGGCACACAAACGACCACAACCGCTCGTGCAGCCTCGAACCCTTTTTGCCATTGAGTCAAATAGAAGGTGTCCGATTGTACGGCTTACAAAAGGGCGAACCGGCCCGGCAGGCGCAGGAATCGCAGTTAACAAACCTTGGCGAGCAGTTCGCTGACTTCACAGATGCCGCGGCCGCGATTGATAACCTCGACCTGATTATTTCAGTGGATACCGCTGTGCTGCATCTGGCCGGCGCGATGGGAAAGCCCGTTTGGGCTCTTCTGGCTTTCGCACCCGACTGGCGATGGATGCTGAAACGGGCCGATAGTCCCTGGTATCCGACGATGCGGCTGTTCCGACAGCAAAAATGGGGTGACTGGGATTCCCTTTTTCGAATTGTGAATCGAGAGCTAAGATTGCTCATGAAGAAGCACAAAGAGGATATTATCGGATGATTCCCGCTATCATACCAAGCTATAGCAAACCGGAGCAACTCGACAAGTGCATTGCTCATCTCACAGAGCAAACCGTCGAAGTAGAGATATTCGTGCGAGACAATAATGTTGACAATATCTACTTCACCGCGGCGATAAACGAAGGAATAACCAAATATCTTGACAAAGACTGCGATTACATCTTGATTCTTAACCAGGACATGTATCTAAAGCCGGACGCCGTGGAAGAGATGGTGGGATTCATGGACTCGCATCCGCAATGCGGCATCGGTACACCACTTCAGTTGCATAGTGAAAATCCGAATTATGTAGTTTGTGCAGGCTGCCTTGATGCATTCCCCTTCGGCAGGCACCAACAAGGTCCCATAACGGAATTCACAGAGGATGTGCCGCTGTTCTGGGGCAACGGGGCCTGCATGATACTTCGCAAGCAGATGATCCGGGAAATTGGTCTTTTTGACAAGAACCTCGTTTTTATCGGAAGCGACAGTGATTACTGCTTCACCGCCCGGTCCCGCCGATGGCAAGTCTGGAGGATAGCGAATGCCCGCGGCATTCACGAGCACGGCGCCTCCGGAGCTGCGGGCGATACCGGCCTAGACTCGCTCAAGATAAACGACATGCTGTACTTCGGCAGGAAATGGTTGACCGGCGGGTTATACAGAGAATTGGCGGCTGAGGGCAAGAACTGCACTGCCGAAGCGGTCGATATGATCATGAACCAACTGGCTCAGGCTGCCGCCGATCAGCAGGCGGCATCCTCAAAGCTTGATAATGCAAATGCTTACAATGATGCGGCAATTGCGTTGCATAGGTCAGCACGGCATGAAGAGGCACTTGAAAAGTGCAGGCAAGCGGCATCGATCTCGCCGGAAGACCCAAGAACACACGACATAATGGGTTTCATATTACAAACGCAGGGCCGATCCGCCGAGGCGATTGACAGTTATGAGCGAGCCGTGAGTTTGAATCCTGATTTCGCCGAGGCGTATGACCATCTGGGTGTGGCGCTGAGTGAGCAGGGCCGATGTGATGAAGCTATCGAAAGCCATAAAAAGGCAGTCGAACTGGCGCCGGATTACGCCGGGGCTTACAACAACCTCGCGATAGCTTTGGGATCGCAGAATCGATTTGATGAAGCGATTTCCAATTATCAACAGGCTTTGCGCCTGGATTCGGGCTTGGTTGACGCCCATTACAATCTGGCAAATGTTCTTTTTGAGCAGGGACGGAACGAGGAAGCAATCGCCGGATACCGGCGCGCGATCGAATTGCGAACCGACCATGCCGAGGCGTATAACGGTCTGGGGCGGGCCCTGAAAGAATGCGGCAGAATCGACGCAGCTCTCGAAAACTGTGAAAGGGCGATAGCTCTGAATCCCGCTCTTGCCGAGGCGCACAACAATTTGGGACTCCTTCTAAGGTCTCAGGGGTGCTATGACGAGGCCATCGAGAGGTTCGAGAAGGCGATACAACTAAGACCGGATTACGCAAACGCACACTGGAATTACTCGCTCGCCCTTCTTTCATGTGGGAGATTTGCCGAGGGCTGGGGAGAATACCGATGGCGCCGAAAGGCGAAGCTGGGCGCAATACTTGACTCGCAGCGAGAGAGGGGCGGAACTTGGGACGGTTCTTCGTTTGAAGGCAAACGGTTATTGATTCGCTATGAGCAGGGCATGGGTGACAGTCTGCAATTTGTGAGATACGTTCCAATGGTCAAGTCTTTGGGAGGGACGGTGATATTCGAGACACTCAAGCCTCTGATGAGCTTGCTGGACCGATTCGGGGGTATAGACGAGCTTGTCGAAGCCTCGCGCGACGGCCGACCGACGGTTGAGTTCGATCTTGACGTGTTTATCCTGGACTTGCCCGGACTGCTCGGCACGACCGTCGAGACGATTCCCGCTGAAGCGCCCTATCTGTTCGCCGATCAGGCGAAAGTTGATCTTTGGCGCGGCAAGCTCATCGGCGATGAGTTCAAGGTAGGCATTGTATGGGCCGGGTCACCCAAACATACCAACGATGCCAATCGCTCCTGCGAGCCGGCAAAGTTCAAACCGTTGGGAGAGATCGACGGCGTGCGGCTGCTTGGACTGCAAAAGGGGGCCGCCGCAGAGGCGGAAACAGCATTGCCGTTCACGAATCTTGGCGACGAGCTTGAAGATTTTGCAGATACGGCAGCGGTTATTGAGAATCTTGACCTTGTCATTTCGGTCGATACGGCCGTTCTCCATCTGGCGGGTTCCATGGGAAAAGAGGTTTGGGGGCTCCTGCCTTTTGATGCCGACTGGCGATGGCTGCGAGAGCGAGAGGATAGCCCGTGGTACCCGACTATAAAGCTCTTCAGGCAGTCAATGCCGGGCAACTGGGGCGACGTGTTCGATTGCGTAGCGGCTGAGTTGAAGCAATGTGCGGCTGCAAGAAGGGTGCACGTCAATGGCTGAGGTCGCTGATATTATGAATGAAGCTGTCGGGCGCCAGTGGGCCGGCCGGAATGACGAGGCCGTCGCGAGCTACAGGCAGTTGCTTCAAGTCGATCCCGACCAGGCCGAGGTGTATGTCAACATGGGGATCGCGCTGCGGGCGCAGGGCCGAGCTGGCGAGGCCGCAGCCTGCTACAAACAGGCGATACAACTCAAGCCCGAATTCGTCGAGGCATATTATAACCTGGCTAATGTTCTCAAAGAACAAGGCAGATTCGCCGAGGCTGTCGAGAACTATGAGCAGGCTGTCAGGCTCAGACCGGAATTTTCCCAGGCGCATTATAACCTGGCAAATGCCCTGCGAAGTTCAGGGCGATTAGCCGATGCGATTGAAAGTTACCGCCGGGCGGTTCGGCTCAAAAGCGATTACGTAGCAGCTTATGTCAACCTGGCGATGACTCTCAAAGACCTTGGCCGCACCGATGACGCGATTGACAACTACAAACAAGCGATACGTCTCAAGCCCGACTATCACCAGGCCCATAACAATCTTGGCATTGCACTAAAGGAACTTGGCCGTTTGGATGAAGCCATTGAAAGTTACGCCGAGGCTATCCGGCTCAGACCTGGTTATGCGGAGACCCACAATAATATGGGTATTGCATTGCACGCGCGCGGCGAGCACGACGAGGCTCTCGGAGCATGTGAGCGTGCGATCGAACTCAAACCTGATTATCCTCAGGCGCACTGGAACCGCTCGCTCGTTCTGTTGTTGAAGGGCAGATTCGAAGAGGGCTGGGAGGAATACCGCTGGAGGCGGAAGACCAATCTTGCGTCATTTGCATACCCGCACGAACTTGATAAGCCCCTCTGGAGCGGCGAGCCGTTCGTTGGAAAAAGGCTCCTGATACATTACGAGCAGGGCCTCGGCGACAACCTGCAATTCGTTAGATATCTACCGATGGTCAGGCGACTCGGCGGGACTGTAATTTTTGAAACTCCGAAGTCGATGTACAGCCTGCTGCAGTCATTCAATGGAATAGATGAACTCGTGCAAGCCTCACCTGATGGGCCGCCTGGTGTGGAGTTTGACGCCTACGCATCGCTGATGGACCTTCCCGGCATATTCGGCACGACATTGGATACCATCGACGCTGAGGTGCCGTACATTCACGCCGATTCCGAGAAGGTAGAGCACTGGCGGGAGCGAATTACCGGCGACGGCTTCAAGGTAGGTCTTGTCTGGGGCGGACGGCCCACAGGACGCAACGAAGTGCTGAGCCTCCAGAATCGCTCGTGCAGCCTGGAGCATTTTGCTCCTTTAGCAGATGTGCCCGGCGTTGTGTTGTATGGATTGCAGAAGGGCCCGTCGGCCGTGCAGGCAGAGCAATTGCCGCGGCAAATATTAATCCACAACCTTGGTGAGCAGTTCGATGACTTTGCCGATACCGCCGCTGCAATCGAGAACCTGGACTTGGTAATTTCGATTGATACCTCGGTGGCGCACCTGGCCGGCGCAATGGGCAAGCAGGTCTGGCTCTTGCTCAAAACTGACGCCGACTGGAGGTGGTTGCTGGATCGCGAAGACAGTCCATGGTATCCTACGATGCGGCTCTTTCGGCAGAGAAGGGCCGGCGACTGGGCGGAAGTGCTGGAGCGCGTCGCTGCCGAATCAGGCCGAATGGTCGGGGCCGGCGGGAGGCGAACAGATGTCTGACGTTTCTGTAATGATCGAAACCGCCGTGAGACACCATCAAACCGGTCAACTCGAACAAGCAGCCCTGATCTATAGGCAGATTCTCACCGAGCAACCCGGTCATCCCGTCGCGCTTCATTCATTAGGTGCGCTTGCCTGTCAAAGAGGTCATTACGATGCCGCAGCCGACCTGGTCGGCAGGGCAATCGCGGCCAATCCTAAAATCCCGCAATTCAACAATACACTCGGCGTGATACTTGAGTCTCAGGGTAAACCCGAGCAGGCGATAGATGCCTACCGATGCGCGGTGTCACTGAAGCCGGACTACGGCGAAGCCTACAACAACATGGCAATCGCTCTGCAGTCACTTGACCGGTACGATGAGGCGGTCGAAGCGTGCCTAATGGCAACTTCGATCAATCCCGGCTATGCGGAGGCTTATAACACGATGGGATTTTCACTTCAGATGCTTGGCGAACTCGAGCGTGCGAGGCAAGCCTACGGCAAAGCAGTCCGGCTAAATCCTGATTTCGCCGAGGCGTACAATCATCTTGGAGTTGTTCTCAGTAGGCAGGGCCGCCACGATGAGGCGGTTAAGAGCTACCGCCAGGCCCTGAGAATTAATCCTGACTACGCCGAGGTTCACAATAATCTGAGCATCGCGCTTAAAGGCCTCGGCCGGCTCGATGCCGCCGTTGAGAGCTGCCGGCAGGCGTTAAGGCTCGATCCTGATTTCGCCGAGGCCCGGTTCAATCTGGCCAACGCCATGCGAGACCAGGGCCGAAACGACGAAGCGCTCGCCAACTACGAGCAAGCTCTGAAAAGCGAACCTGAATATGCCGAGGCCTTCAACAACCGGGCTATCCTGCTCAATGATCTTGGCCGTTACGATGAGGCGATGGATGATTGCGAGCGAGCGATCAATCTCAATCCGAATTACGCCGAGGCCTGCAACAATCTCGGAATCGTCCTAAGGAACAAGGGCCGGCTGACCGAGGCCGAGGCTAACTACCGGAGGGCTCTGCAAATTGAGCCACAATCCCCTGATGCTCACTATAACCTGGGCAATGTTTTGAAGGAGCAGGGAAACTGTAACGAAGCAATAGAATGCTACAATCTCGCCATAGAACTATGGCCAGGCCGCCCAGGCGGGGCGTCGGCTTCTTATGAAGTTTATTCTTTGCCGGCTGGTCTAATATCTTAAATGCCCTGGCTAAGCCGGCGACCAAAGGGGTAATAAAATAAGACACCCCCAGGGCGAAAATAAATATCATAAAATACTCAATTAAGCGGGTAGTCATTCTGCCTTAATCTCCCTTAATATCTTAGAGCTATTTTTACCCTCATTAAGTAATAAGTCAATAATTGACATATCCTGGATAAACGGCTCATATAGCTGCTTGTATTGCGGATGGTTAAAGTTCTGATAGGACAGCTTAATCTTGTTTTCCTGGAATCCACTAAAATCCATATAATCCTCGCCGTGTTTTCCATATATATATTCATCTGCGCCCAACTCT
>Ga0180431_10001284_pt1 | contig 35410 bp, 26 predicted proteins | sample SS_ome_11_FD_132459 | JGI IMG/M metagenome (GOLD analysis project Ga0180431, IMG submission 132459) | Hypersaline lake sediment archaeal communities from the Salton Sea, California, USA - SS_1_MS_1 metaG | ecosystem: Environmental > Aquatic > Non-marine Saline and Alkaline > Hypersaline >... | reverse complement strand
CGCCTTCCATCACGGCGCTTGCGCGCGCCACGAGGGCTGAGCGCGCCAGGCTGCGCAGGGGGGACTATCACAGCTGCGGCAGGTTGAAGCTCTACTTTGCGGACATGACGCGCACACTTCGACACGGTCGCGAGGTGCAGGTGGCAGGCGACGCGCGGCGCAAACACCGGCGCGCGCATGCTCCTCACTCGCTGCCGGGACCGAGCCTGCCGCCAAGCCGGAAACGCGTTCGCGACATGCACGCGCCGTGCGCTGCCGACGACAACGGCGAGCGCAGCGGGGTTTGCTCGGGCGCGCCTCGAGTACCAGCAGTTCGAATAGCGGCACTGCCGCGCGCGCACTGCAATGTCAGTACGCGCGGCGACGAGGGATGGCTGGGCCCGTGGGCCGGGATGAGCGACCGGGACTGGAGACGCCCAAGCAGACCCGAGCGGCCGCCGGCGACGCCCGAGCGCAAGGGCGTCGTCGATGCTTTGCATACACAGCGACCCAAGACGGTCGTCACATTGCAGACCCTGCTCACGCTGTGTGGGACCAGTCCCGGGAACGACAGCGACTCCGCGTCTCCCTTGCAGGTGCCACGCGTGCAGGAAAGGCTCACAGCGTGGTGCTCTGTGCCAGACCCTGCAGCGTCGGACTCTGCGCCCGACACTGTCGCGCTGTGGTTCTCGGGCCGCGCGCCCCACGATACGCTGAGCTTGGCGCACCACGATAGCGCAGCGGCCTTCTGGCTGGAGGTCAGGCGAGCGACGCTGCGGTCCCTGTCACTGGCTCTCGGCATGTCTCTTCCTGCTTCGGCCGACATCTGCATAAGCGGATGGACGAGCGAGGCCCCCTCAGGTACTACCGCGCGTTTCCACTGCGCTCTGGTGGCACAAGCGCGCCCGGCCGACTGTGACACTCGTCCGATCCTTGCGCCCGCACCAGTGCCGAGCGTGAGCCCGGAGAGCGCGACGCGCCACCACGACCGCGACGCAGGCCTGACGTGTTACGTGGAAGGCGAGAGGTGGCAGGGCACGACAACATCTGCAACAACGAACGGCGGCTCGCGTGCGGCGGGTACCTCTGCCTTCTCCGGTCCGGATGGACTTGTAAGTTGGCCGCTGCTGCTCGTATGGTGCCACCCGGACGCCAGGCGCTGCAATCTCGGGACGCTCGCGCTGCGCGAACTCGAACTCCGCGCGTCGGCTCAGGGCGCGCACGTGCTGGTGGTGAACAAGGCGAGCCCGATGGACATTGCTACCAGATTCGACACCGGGATACACCAAGGCATGTGGTCCTGGCTCTGTCGCAGCGGCTTCCGCAAGGTCAAAGACCCTCGCTACACGGCCGCGATGCTCGTGAGCGCCGCGCCACGTGCCGGGAAGGCACGCGACGACGCACGTGCAGTGTCCCCGCGAGCACCGCGGGAGCAGCGCCAACGCCGACGCGCGGAGACAGAAGCGGGTACGTCACCAGCCTCTGTCGCATCCGCGCAGCTCGAGATCAGCGACGACGCGAGCGTGGGTAGCGTGGACAGCGAGTCGTCGGCGTCTGTTACATTTATTCTGAACCGTGCCACCAGGGGAGACACTTTTGGGCTCGGCGATCTCGCGTCGGTCCCAGTCTCTGTGCACCCCGCGCGCCCTCACCAACTGAATGACGTAGTGAGCGACAATGAAGACGTCGCGTCGAGCCGCATGGCCGAGCTCATCGATGCGCTGCGTTCGTAGTTTTCGGTTGGCGCGCGTTACTCTTCTCCTGTCGCAACACGACACGCTAACCCTAACATGCAGTTTCAATTTGGCGACGACGAGTCTCTCCTCGGATGGGCTCCTTTTGCCGCAATGTGCGAAGCAGAGGTTGCCGGCGACAGCGAAGCCGCCCGCACGGCGCGGGCGATGTTAAATTCGGGTGAGATGATGCGGTCGATGCTCCGCTCGGCCCGCGGCGCACGGGCCAGCCAGGTGCAGCGCATAGACCTGCTCAACCGTGCCACGTTCGGCGCAAGTGGCGCAAGGAGGGCCGCCGACGTTGCGGCACCGCCGGCACCCGCACCTGCACCGGCCTCGGCTCCGGCACCGGAGCATAATGCGTCGGGCGCGGTGCGGCAGCGAGCGCAGCCGGGCCCCGCGGGTCGGCAGCACGTCACCCGGGGGGGCGGAGACGGGCAGCAGGACACGGGGCGTCTGCGCTCTGTATTCCCCCGCGGCATTCGTGTCCGCCGCTCTTTGCTGCCCGCGACAAATCACGACAGCGCCAATCATTGGGTGGAGCTGGAGCGCGAGATCATGTTTACGACCGACCACATGGAGCCTGACGACGCCGCCGCCCACCGTGGCGAGCGACACGCCGGGCTGCAGGCGGTCCTTAACCAGATCGTTACAGATGCGCTGCAGAGGGGCGGGATGCACGTGCTGGCAGCCAACGCTGGTGTCCTGCGCGCCGGGGACATGCTCGGCGACGAAGTGCAGGTCACCTCACGAAGCACGCGAAGGCCGTTGTCACGCGACGTGCTCGAGGAGCTGCCGGTGTTTGAGTTTACGTCCGCGGATCACGACGCGTACGTGGCGCGATTCGGAACCACGGCCGACTGTCCAGTGCTCCACTCTCCGCTCGAGGTGGGGGTGCAGGCAATGCGGCTGCCCTGCGGACATATTGGGGACGCTTCGGCGCTGACGCTCGTATTCGAGTCGTCCAACGTCTGCCCTGCTTGCGGCCTGAACCCCGAAGATCTCCTCCTGAACAGTAGAGAGCGGCCGGTCAGCGACGTTGGACGATTTGTCCCGCCGTCGCTCCGCTGCGACGACGGCGGTGAGGACGAAAGTGAAGACGGCGGCGGCGGCGACGACGACGGCGACGACGGCGACGACGGCGACGACGGCGGCGACGACGACCGCGGCAACGACGACCGCAGGGACGACGACCGCAGGAACGACGACGGCGGCGACGACGACGGAGGCGAGTGCGGCGAGCTCGGCAGCGACAGCGACGACGGCGATAATGAATCAAACAGGGAGGAAGGCGGTTTGGATGTTACCGCCAACGGAGACGTCGCTAGCGTGCATGATGACGGAACCTTGGCACCAAGAGGTGAAGCAGCGACTGCCGTCGCCCTTGCCGTTGCAGGAGTCGGCGCTGCGTCACATGCTGCTGGGGCTACTGCAGGTCAGGCAGAGATTTGCGAGACGGCGACGCCGGGTGCAGCGGTGACGGGACGCGGCACAGATGCAGAGCGTGGGACAAAAGACGGGCGTGTGGATATCGAGGTCGTCGCAAGCGCAGGTGCAGCGACCGAAACGGCGAGCGGCACTGGTGCCGCCTGCGATTCCCGCTCCAGTGTCGGGGCGGACGCTAGCGCAGCTGCAGCGGACGCAGGCGCGCGTAACGCGAATCATGCGGGGCATCCTGTGGAGCGCGACGAAGGCTGCGACGCCGTTGGCGACAATGGTGTTTATTCCCACGCGGCTGGCATCGCAAGTATTCTCAGCAGCAGTGACAAAGCATCCGATCATTGGCATCCCGTCATTGTACGAGGGGAGGAAGGTGATGGTGGGGCAGACAGCGCCGCAGACACGGACAAAGGCCATTGCTGGGCAGACATTGGGGAAAGGCGGCAGCGGCAGGAAGAGCTGCACGGCTTGAATGAGGATGACGATGAAGCACCCTCCGCCGCCGCGGCAGAATCCGCCGCGGAGCGCGATGCCAGTGCCGAGCGAAATGGTGCGACGGTCGTGGGCCCGAGGCGCGACGGGCATGCGGAGGATAACGGCAGACGGCAGACGCGCGCGAGCTCGAGACGGTCTAGATCGTCGCGCAGAGACGAGGGAGAGCGCGCGGATGACCGCAGCAGCACGCGCCGCTCCTCCAGGCGTAGACGATCATACAAATAAGCTCCTTGCGTGGTCATAATCGCGCGCCGCGTGGTCGAGCTCGGAGATTCGCTCTGCGAGCAGCTGCGCCGTCAGCCCGTGCGAACTGGGCACCCTGCTGGCACCCGGGAGCATCGTCGCCGCAGAGTCGCGCGAGTCCGTGCCGTCGTCATCGTAAGCCACCGAACGCCGCTCCTCGACAAGCGCTTTCGAAGCATTGACCTTGGCAGACACGGCACGTCGATACGCGTTCCTGGCCACCCACAGGTACTCCAGGGCCTTGCAAATCCCGGGAACGCTGCAGTTTGCCACCCCGCTCGCCCGACCGTCGCTGAGAAACACCGCGCCCCAGGGAATGTCGCAGCGCTCCTGCACCGCGACCATTTCGACGCACGCCCTGCTGCACGCCAGCAGCGCCCGCGCGCGGGCCCGTACGCGCCGCAACGTCCCGCGCAGCCCGTCGACCGCCGCGAACTGATCCGACCCGACCTTGTAGCCGCCGTGTCTTCGCACTGCCGCTGCCCGCCAGGTGAGGCCTAGCCTGCCGCAGTCGGCGACAGCTCGCACCACGGCGTCCCCCGACGCGTGGATCACGCCGCATGCCCCGTGCATCTGGAATACCTCTAGTCCCGCCGTGTCCACCTCGGAGGACAGGATCGACCACGCGATTGGCGCCGCGAAGACGACCCGCAGCGGGGGGCCCGACGCTGCCTGCTGCGAGCGCGCCTGGTCCTCCGCGCGGCGCGCAAGCCGAAGCGCTCGGCCGTAGCTGCCGATTTCCGCGAGCAGCGCGTCGGCAGGCTCCCCCGCGGCCTTGAGCAGCATCACGGCACGAAGAAACGTGCAGCTTCCAAAGAGCAGTGCACCGTGGTGCATGCCCCTCCACGCGAGGGCTCGGCCGGCCGGACAGGTAGCGAGGGATGCGACGTAAGCGCGCTCGCAGAACGCCGCGTAACCGAGCACAGCCGCAGGCGTGGGGCGGAGGTCGGCGCAGACGGCAGCCACGCGAACCTCTCCGCCGAGGCGTAAGCAGCACGCGGCTAGCGCGGGAGCAACCGCTGCGACCAGGCAGGGGGGCAGCGTCAGGAGTACGCCCGCCGTGACACGATCAAGTCCGAGGACCGAATCAAACATGCGCTGCTCCAAGGCCTGCGCGCTGCGATGCGGACGCTCGGATCGTGTTGCGGCGCACGGCAGGGGCAAGCTTGCTTGTGCCTGCCGGACCGTCTCTGGCACCGGCTCCGGCAACCGCCCCACGCGAAGGGCAAGAATCGCAAGATTCGAACCCGTTGCGAGTAGCTCCGGCAGGTCTGCATCCCTTCCACGGTGCCTTCGCCGGTGAGAGCATCTCGCGGACAGAGGGGACGACTGCGCCAAGCTGGCAATCGCAGTGTCGCCGCACACACCGTGTTCACAAGTCAGGTATCGGACGCAGGCGCCCGCAAGCACCAGTGGTGCGCGCGCCACAGAGTCGGCTGCGGCGCGCCCGGGGTCCGAGCGCCGACGCTTGCGCACACACAAAGAACGTGCCCGCTGGCCGGGGTCCACTTCGTCTCCGCCCCCGCGCCTGGGAAAACCCTCTTTGAGCGTCGGTGTCTTCCCTCCGTGTGTGCGCATGCAGGCCAGCCGCCTGCACCGCGGTGGCATGCCGCTGCATATTTGGAGCCAGCCTCAACGCTCGCATTAGGGCAGGCTGTCCATAGTTTTGCTCGGCGCACAAGTGGGCAACGTGCAGCCGGAAGTGCGTGCAGTCTGCATTATCACGCAAGCCAATGTCTATCCCGAATCGTCCAGCGTATACGTCGGCCTTTCCGATGATGCAGCAGCAGCTAGCCGCCGTCGACCTGCGCGCGCAGCGGCTCGCGCAGCTGAGCTATACTCCGAATCAGATCGTTTCGCCTGTGCCTGTGGGCAGTGACGTTGCGGCCGGCACTGCGAGGTTAGTCGCAAACGCCCTCGGGATGCCGGTGCCAAAGCAGGTGCAGTTCCCACTCGGGGACGCGACGTACACCCTGCTCCCGCTTGCGTCGAGCGTGGCGCCCTCCCGAACAGCGCGCTTTCCCAGCACCATCTCCGCGCTCGCCGCTGGCCAGCCAGGGACGGCCCTGACGGCAGCCACGGCGTCCGTCCTGAGAGCGACGACGTCCAGCACGCCCGGCGTGGTCGTCGTGCAGCAGCAGTCTCAGCCCTCGTCTGCCCAGGCACGCTGAATAAAAGGTAGCCCGTGTTTTGTTTGTATATATCAGTTTACACGCCACTTGCTGCGGTCGCGCTTTACCGGCAGCGCGGCGAGCTCCGCCGAGTGGGCGGCGGCGCGCGCGCTGGCGCTGCCCATGACCGATGCCGCCAGTGCGTCAGCCGTCAGAGCCCCCGCGCCGACCCCGCTACGCGGCTTGTGATAAGTCGCATGCACAGGAATGGGCACCGTCCTGCCACTCGCGATGCTTCCGCTGCGGCTGCGGACGCCATCGCTTGCGAACTCGGTCGAATCTGTCCGAGGCTTCTTCCCGGCGGCCCCGGCCCCGGAGAGATCCTGGTCCGCCAGCGGCGACTGCTGGCTGTGCGACGGCGCCGCGCGGTGCACAGCCTGCTCTGGTCCGCCGGGAGCTCCCTGCGCACGCACCAGCCTGGACCTGGCAAAGGCTCCCACGTACGACGCGTTGGAGATATTCGGCACGGCTGGCGCGCTGGATTGATGCGCTCGGTTCCGGGCGTGCGTGCGGGTGTGCGACCGGTGCGCTCCCTTGCTCAGACAGGGGGGTGTACCGACCGGGCCGCCTTCGGCGGCGTTGTTCGAGGATGCCAGTGACGCCGCCGACGCCGCCCTGCCCGCGCGCTGCGCCCACGACAGGCGCGATCCCTGCGAGGTGATGCTCCTTGCGTCGTTTTCCGCGTCTTCCTCTGTCGCAAAGGCGGCACCGGTCCCGTGCATCGGCGTCTGCACACGCGCGTGCCACCTCACGAGGCCGTCCGCGGCGGCATGGGGAGCCGAGGCCGTCGCCGCCGGCGCGGCGTCAGCGCGCACTGGTGCCCCGCACGGCGGTGGCGCGTGCGGATCGCCCGGCGCAGATGGCATGTGGTGCGGGGTCATCCCACCCCACCTGCACCACGTCGGCTGCTCCGACTGCCCGCTGTGCATGCGCCGCATGGCGGCGTCGTACATGGCATGAAAGCCCTGGTGCGCGGCACTCGCGCACCCGGGCCCGGGACCAGCACCCGGCGGTGCCCACTGGGGGGGATGCGCCGGTGGGGGGAGAACGGGCGGCAGCAGCTGCTGAGCACCACTGTCCCGCCCACCAGGTCCCGCACCCGGTGCCGTGCCGCAGTCAACCGGCGGCATCATGATGAACGGCGGAAAGGGGAGCGCTCCCTCGCTCGCGAGCCTTGCGATGGCTTCAAAGCCGATTCGGCGGTGCGCGTGGACGGGCAGCGAGGCGAGGGCCAGGGGCTTGCCGCTGGCCGCCCCGCCTCCGAGCAAGTGCGAGTGCCACCGGAGGAAGTTGACGGCGTCGAGCGCGTCGTACATTGCGCAGTGCGCATCGAGAGGCCTGGGCGGTCGCGTCGAGAGACGGTGCACGTGGCAGTGCCTCCGCGCGAGCTCCCGTGCGCCCGACGAGTCGATAACGCGGTGGTGGAGAAGCTCGCTCGTGCGCGGAAGGTAGCGCTGCACAAATAGCAGATCCCTCCACACGGAGTTCCCGCACAGCGACATGCGCTGTGGCTCGCCCTGGTGAAACACGTCCAAGAAGCTGCGCACCTCCTCGTCGGCCCGACGGAGCGTGACCGTGCTCTCGCTGCACAGCTCAATCAGCGACAGTCCGCCCTCGTACAGGCGGGGCATCGCATGGTGCGCGCTGCTCCACGCGCTCAGCGTCTTCAGCTGCGCTTGGTCGGTGTGCACGACGACGTGCAGCGACGCCTGCGGCACGAGGTCGGGCGTGACGACCGCGACCCCAACCTCCATGATGTGACCGGTATGCGGATCGATCTGCGTCATCTCCGCGTCGAGGGCAACCATGATGTCGTGCGTCGCGCCGGGGCTGCGGTTCATCCGCGGCGGCCACGCCCCCCGCGATCGCGACTGCCAAACCAGAGACCGCAGCATCGCAATCCACTCTGCGTGCTCCGCGCGCCAGGAGTCGTCGGAGGTACTGCTGCGCCGCCCGGCTCCCTCCGGCGCCAAAGCCTCGTCGGCGAGCTCGGACGACTGCCGTGCGCTCTCCGACGGGAGCTCGCGCGGCGGCTCGGCCACGGGATTGGACCGCCGGGCTCCCTTCTTGGCGCCCCGAGACTCGTGCGTGAACGCCGACGCGGACGCACGCAGGGCTCGCGAAGAACGGTGACGATTGACGCTCCGCGCGCCGGCCCTGGCGGCGCGAGAAGAGGCACATCGTTCGTAACTGTTGCCATCCTCGCCTGCGCTTTGCTGTCCCTGCGCGCTTCGATCACTTTTCGGCGCACGCCCCGGGTCGGACGATCCGCCTCCAGGGGTGCAAGCCTCGTCTTCCTTTGCCCCGTGACCCTCGCTCATACATGTACTCACCACACCCGCGATTTCTGTCGTTGCGACGTGTGCTTCGGGTCCCATAACCGTCGGTGATATCAAACGTGGTTTCACGACACCGGACCACCGGAGGTGGCCACGCGCACCGCCGACAGGGGAGCTGCGCGCACAAGTCTGGTCGTGGGAGCAGTGTCGGCTGTCACGCTTCGTTCGGTCACTCTGCAAAACGTAGCGTCGCAGTGTAACGCGTGCTGTGCGTTGAGCATCGACACGACGCAAGCATGGACGAGGAGGAGCTCGTCGGCGAGGGCCCGCGTGCAGGAGAGACGGGCGGTGCATTTTCGCGTAGGCGCCCGAGGGCGACGCCCGACGAATCTGAACGCTCGGGTGATCTCGAGAGGGAGCAGGTGCTGAGTGCGGCAGAGGTGAAGAAAGAGGACATGATTCGATCTGATTTCTGCACGTCATCCTGGAAGCCGTCGGCAGTTAGAGTGGACGAAAATCTGTATTTTGTCATGGTAAGCCCGTCGGTCACGGCGCTCGAGGACCAGGTGAGCATCCTGACCCAGAGTATCATGCCACTGGCTATCGCACGAGCGGGGTACGAAGAAGAGCATAACAGGGAAGTCTACCACCTGTGCTCATTTAACGGCTACGGTTCGCAGGCTGTCGAGTACATTGACGTCGACAGCAGCGCGACGGCGCATCCGGAGAGCACGGTCTTTATGGCCGTGTACCAAGTACCCGACGTAATCTCGCGCCACAGCTGTCGCGACGCAGACGACGTGACCTTGCTCGACAGCACGAGCTACCGAGCAACAAAGAGGGGACGAGCGCGAGCACTGCCGGTGAAGTTCTCCGTGCACGGAGTCGACATGTGCAGAGACATGCTGTGCGCCTTGCGTACCGCAACAGTATTAAAGATGCTCGGTGCCAGCGTGGTTATACGCCAGACAGAGGAAGCAGAGGAAGAGGAAGAGGAAGAGGAAGAGGAAGAGGAAGAGGAAGAGGAAGAGGAAGAGGAAGAGGAAGAGGAAGAGGAAGAGGAAGAGGAAGAGGGAGAGGTTGAGGGAGAGGAAGAGGAAGAGGAAGAAGAAGAGGAAGAGGGAGAGGTCGAGGGAGAGGAAGAGGAAGAGGGAGAGGAAGAGGAAGAGGGAGAGGTTGAGGGAGAGGAAGAGGAAGAGGGAGAGGAAGAGGAAGAGGGAGAGGAAGAGGAAGAGGAAGAGGGTCTGTGGGCAGGGGTAGGACGGGGTGCTACGATGGACCTCTTTGGAGGGTTTGGTCGCTAATCGGAAATGTCGCTGCCGCTGTCTTCCTCAGTGTCCCCATCGTCGGGCACATCCTCCCATCCATACATCGCACCTGCATTTGCAAGCGTCATCGGAGCACGTCTTGCAGCAAATGACTGTACAGCGTCCCGTGCTACATTTGCTGTCCTCACAGAGTCTGACGACGGTGGCTGCTGTACCGTGTACGGAAACTGCGTGTTTTGTAATTCCCCGGCGAGAGCTGCTTCACGCTGTGTGGCGCGCATTTGCGACATCCAGGCGTTCATATTCACGTTCGGGTACTGCCGGAGTCTGTCTGAGGTCGCCGACCGTGAGGAAGGCTGCGACGCCTTTGCTTCCTCGTCGGCGACTTGCTTACGCCGAAGAGGTATGATCTTGTACTGAGGCGACGACGGGGGTGGCGGTCGCTGCTTATTCTCCTCCTCCTTGTGACCACCTGCAGCTTGCACGCGGCCTTGCGCCAGATGCAGAGGCTCGGACGCTCTAACCTGCTGTCCACCGCTGGTGTCCTCTCCTTCGCCGTCGGGTCGGCGTTCTTCCGGAACGACGCTTTTCCACGCTTGCGCCCACGGGTGCCTCGTCTTTTCGTCGGCACCGCCGCTGCTGCTTCCCATGACCGCATCTGCTCTCTCTTCCACGTGGGTGCCATTCCCAGCGACGGAAACAGCAGATGGCGGTTCGATGTCCACTGACGAACGACTGTTCGCGCTCGGCTGCGCTGCTTCCTGCGCCTGTGCATACGAGGCTGCGGCCGCTTGATCCTCCGTGGCACGGTTGGGCTCTGACCTTGTACCATCTTGTTCTTGAGGCAGTCGCGCCGTGTTTGTTTGCGATGCGATACTGGCTTGCGCAAAAACCGACTTTGCGCCGCTCGCGTCGGCCGCTGCCTCGGCCACTGAGCCAGTCGCTGGTGGGGGCGCGTGCACTTGCGCCGACTGCGCTGGTTCTCCTCCTGCCGCGACTTGTGTCTTGGTAGCGCAACTGCTCGCCTCAGTCTCACCCGGTTTCGGAGACTCCTTTTTCGTTGCATCTGCTCTCGCTTCCTGGCCCGCATCAGCAGCTGCCGGAGCTTCTCTTGCCATCTCCTCTCTTTCAGCGCTTCTCTGCGCCGCCGCCGCCGCCCTCGCCTCTTTCTCCAGCTGCTCCTTCTTTGCCTGCCGCACGAGCTCGGCCTCTTGCGCGAGCCGCTGTCGTGCCGCGCGGTCCGCGCGGACGGACACTGTGTCCTCAAACACAGAGTCACACTCGCTCACGACGCTGAGGCTGGCCGCGTCCGGATGTACCACACGCCTCTTCCGAGCTGCGAGCGGTCCCACCTGGTCAGGCAGAGCGCCATCTCTGGCGGTGACCACCGAATGCCCCGCCTTGTGTGCTGCTGCGAGCGACTGCGGCGCTGCGGCAGAGGACGCCCACGCGCCACCGGGCACCGCCGGCAGCGTGGTGGCGGCGCCGGCGGCGGTGGGCGTCGCCAGGTTGTGCACGGCGGCTCCCAGCAGCGTGTCAGCAGCTTTGTCCTGCTGCGCGCGCGGCGCCGCTGGCAGCTTGCGCACGAGGTCGTCGCACGCGCTGTGCAGCGCACTGCGCAGCGCTTCCTCGATGGCTGCGTTCCTCCACCGCGTCTGCGCAAAGTACTCGCCGCTCTGGACGTACCCAGAGGTGGCGAGCCTTGGAAAGAACCGCTGCAGAAATGATTTCAACCTCAAGCGAGAGAAACGAAACCTGTGCGTCCGCTTCTCCAGCTCCGCAGAGTAGCGCTCCCGTATCATGTAGCCGAGCGCGACGTTGACGTCGCGTTCCAGCGACGGCCACGTGGCCAGCACGTGCTGGCACACCATGTCGTAGTGCGCCTCTCCCCACGTGTCCTCGATCACGCGAACTGACTGCTTCCAGATGTAGTCGTTTGTCCGCGGCATGCGCAAGAAGTCCGAGCGCATCCGCATGAGCACGTCGTCGGCGACGCGTCCAAGGCGCCGGTGCAGCTCAATCACGTCCTCGTGGCGCATGATGCCGACGCACCGAATGCCGGGGACCGGGGTCGTCCGGCCCTCTCGGACGCGCTCCATGGCTGCTGTTCCCTGCGCTGCCATGGCTCCAGGATGTGCTGCGGGTGCGCTCTGTTCCTTGCTTGCAAGCAAACGACGACAGCGCAGCCGCGCGAGGCGAAAGGCTTGCTGGAAAGCGGATGCCGCGCACCGTTGCCTGCTTGCCGATGGCGCCGCACCACCAGAGGTGGCAATCAGGGAGCAACGCGCGAGGCCGCGGCCCGGCGCTCCCTCTTTTGAATTTTGCTGCTGCAGGAGAGAAAGCCACCCATCATGAGCGTGTGGCGAGACGGGTGCTCCAGCACGATACGGTGCTCCTCGGCTGCGCCGCGCACTAAGCGCGCGGTTCGTGGGGTGCGGGCAACCGACTCCCCATCGCCCCCCGCCTGCTGCACGCCAAGCCGTCTCAGCCGCACGACTACTCAGCAACCCGTCGCGTGAATGTCCTGCTGTGGAGCGCCCTCCACGCCCGATGTCGACAGCAGCCACTGACGCCGGACCAGCTGGTGGCGGGAGCACGCCGCCTCTGCCTGGCCACAGGCAGAGTTCGAATGCAAGAACGCTGTCGGACAGCGACTTTGACAGGAGACAGCTGCGTCAGCTGCGCGCCCTGGGGGAGGGGAAACGGATGGGAGTCAAGTACTCGAGACGCAGCGCCGTACTGGAAAAATCACGCGCCAACAGTTCCCGGTGGCGCCTGATGCTCCTGATCGGCATCTTTGTTTTCGCGCTCCTCCTCGTCGGGTGGCAGCTCCTGCGCATCCAGATCGAGTACAGCAAATTTATCGCAATGATCAACAAGTACCGTCCGAAAACGTGGCTCGCCACCGGCTTTGAGAGCGCCCTTGCGATAGCGATCCCCGCCGTGTCTGGATGGGTTCACTTCCCGACGCCCGCGCTTCCACTCGCGGCCAATTTCAGCTTCCGGGGCTTCAAGAACACCGAGGTGAAGCAGGTGTTTATGAAAGATCCGACAAGGTACCTGGCCGAAATGTGGGAGTACGCGCTTGTCGGGTCAAACGATCCGCGGGCGAGGACGAGCGAGAGCGCGCTGACGATCATGTGCGAGGGATGGGCGTGCAAGGCCGGGGTGAAGCTGTGCCTCCCGGCGTGCCCCCAGTTTGATCCAAACTGGGTGAACGTCGCCGTGACTGGGTTCACGAGTGGCAGCATGGGACTGATGGCCGGCATGGCGGCCGGGCCAGGAAGGGCGGCTGCGGCGGGTGCCACCGCCGCGGGCGGTCCCGGCGGAGCCGCCATCGGCATCGGGGCGGGTGCCTTTGTCGTCGTGGGAGGTGCCGCGGCAGCGCTGTCCTACCTGAGTCAGAAGCACAGGTACGACGCGTCCCGCGCGGCAGTGCCGAACTGCGTTGCCCCGAAAAAGCCGTCGTCGTGAGCGAGCCCCGCAGCAGGCTTGCACTCGCCGCGGCTCGTTGCAGAGGCAATAAAGTTGAGAGGATACGGCTCGAGTAGCAACGCTCGCCGCCACGTCGGACGCCACCACTTGTATCTAATGCTGCTTCAGGCTGTGTGGTGGTACACCTCGTACCTCTTGTGGTCGGCAGTCCTGGTCGCCGCGCCGGCCTTTGTGGCAACTTCCACGGCCACGTACCCCGGCGATGTCGCGCTTCCCCTCCAGGTTCTCGACCGGTACGTCGCCGGGGTGTCGAGAATTCTGTTTCTGCTCTCGTGCGCGTTCTCCGCGCTGCAGACCCTGATCAGGGAGCACGCGGGGATGCAGGGCACGCTGGACGCTGCCGGCCGTGCCGCCGGGCGGCCTCAGGGAGCAGACGTGCCGCCCGAGGTCGCGACGCCGGCGCTGCGCACGGCGATCGCCATCGCCAGGCGGGCCTCCCGGGCTCTGTTCTCCGAGTTTTGCGCGCCCCGCCAAACGAACAGTGCTGCGGAAGGGGCGAGCGACGGGGGCGTCGCCCCGGTCATTACGGGCAACCCGCTTGCCCTCCTTGGCACACTCATGTCTGTCGCGGCTGCCCCCGGCGCGGTCCCTCCGCACACGGGCGCCACGCGTGGCGCGGTGCGTGCGCTGACGGATCATGCGGGTGAAGCGGCGGGCACGGCGACGGCAGCGGACACCACCTCGCAACCTTCGGAGGAGGACTGGTACGGCAAGGCCGGCGGAGGTGCTAGCGTTAGCCCTAGCGTTGGCAAGAATGAGACGGCGGCAGCTCCGTTCGCGCGCGCAGCACTGACCCGGCGCCGCACGGCGGCTGCGGCTGCCGCCAAGCTACGCGCAGACATGAATCACGGCGCAGACTCTACCGCACAGAAGAGTGCTTCAAAGTCGCCGCCGCCAGCAGAGAGAGGAAGCTCAGACACGGCTGAGTCAAACTCCTCGGACGCCGACGCAAGCCATGGTGCAGAAGATGATGCCCCCCTCTTGCAATAAACAGCAGAAAACAGCAAAAACAAATAACAAAGCAAAGACATCGAAAACCAACGGCTCATGCTCGGCTGTGAAACGCAGGTGGCGGCGTTACTTTGCGTCGGCCGACCCCAGCTAGATGTTTTCCGCAAGGTGACAGCAACGGCAGCAGACCATGCAGCACGGGCACGGGTATGGCACGCTCAAGGCCTTCAACATTGGAAAGCACAGGGTGGCCCTGCTATGCGCCGGTGCCAGACCGGCGGTGCTTGGGGACGAGCGCAACACCGCCTCGCTTCTTGCAAATTTCATCTCGCTGGTATCCAGCGGAGACCTGGACACGGCTTTCCTTATCGCAGAAGATGAGTCCAGTTTCGTGCTTCCATTCTCAGAGCAATCTGCCCCCTCTCGTGCGTACGAGACAGGGGACATCCGACCCGGAGACGTCATCTTCCACTCGTGCAAGACGCGGCAGAAATTCGCAAAGCTTCTCTCCCAGATTGTGCTGTCCACACACGTCCCGCGCCGGCACCTGAGCCTGCGCGACCAGGTACTCGTGTACAGTGCGGCCGCCAGTCACACAAGGGGACGAGTGCATCGAGACGCGGCCGCGACTGCGTCGCGTGCGCCCGCGCCCTCGCACTACTCAGCAGCGCGCGCAGAGCCGTCCGTCTCTGGTCCGATAGGCAGACGCGGAGGAACAGCTGCGACGGACAAAGATGATTCAGAAAAGACATGTATACCGAATGACGACAATGGGATCCCAGACGTCGACGAAGCGGTCGCGAGCAGAGACCGACGGGAAGGCGGGCACAGTGATGCATGCATCGGGGCCCCCCATGGCGCTAGCAGTCACCACCCGCAAGCACCCGAGCCGGTGGACGACCAGGAATCTCTGGAGGTGGACATGAGCTTGCATGAGAATAAGGGGGCGCGGCGGCGTACGGCCTCCTCTGATATCACGAGCCAGCTGCGCGACAGGCGCAAGGTCAACGCGGCTCGGCTGGCGGACTGCCTAGCTCGCGCATAGATCAATGACAAACACACATACCCTTGGTCTATGTTGTCGGCCAGCAGTTTCACGCTCGCCGCATTTACATCAGATCCGCCGCGCGCTGGGCAGTCCTGGCAATCTGCAGCTTCTGTGCCCATCCGACGCCGAAGCTGCGGATGGCAAGGGAGATGGCGGCGAGGAGCCAGAAGACGCCGAGCACGATCGTGGCAACCCACAGCCACCACCAGCTCTGCAGCGTCGACTTGCTGGTCTTGAGCAGCGCAGCCACTGCATTCGTGTCGCGTTCGTCGTCCGCTTGCGCAACGGAGACGGCGTTGATCGAGCTCTGGGTCGACTCCACGCGCGTCGAAGCAAGCGCGATGAGCAGCACCGACAGAACGATCGCCACGAGGGCGACCACGAGCTTGGGGATCTCCACGTTCGTCATACTTGTCCGGGGCTGAAGCACTCGGGTAGAGGTTGCATTGGATGGGTCAAAGATGCGTGCTGTGCACGCACGCCCACCCGGCACGGATACACGTCACCGACCGCACCGAGCCTCGAGTGACAATTTCACCTCACAGACCACGAGCTTGCAGCTCTCCGGTCGACAGCTCCGCCGCAGCCAGTGCGGCGTACCGCCGCGCGTCCCTCCGAATCGCCCTCGCCTTGCCGTTCAAGCCCCGCGCTTCCGCGGCAGATGCCCTGGCACAGGCTGCATCCGCCGCGCGCGCCATTGCGCGCGCAATCTCCCCAGAATCAGCCAGCGTGTCGACACCGGCGATGCCATGAACAAAGTCGGCGGCGCTGCACGGGCCCGCGCCGCTCGCGCCGGGGCCGGAGGACGCGCAGTGCGTGCGGTGGTACACGGCCATGTGGCAGCGCAGCTCTTCGTGGTGCGAGGTAGCGACGTCGCCGTCGGGAAAGGCGCCGCGGATCATTCTCTCGATGCCTCCGTCTGCACGCGGCCCCGTCTGGCGGCAAGACTCTGGAAGCCACGCGCACTCTCCCCGTGTGCAGACTTCCTCCCCGTCCGACGAGGCCACGGCCGCTGGGCTGGCGCCGCCGCCCGGCTCGCCCAAGTCGGGGGTCATGTCAGCTGTGGTCTCGGTTGCTTGACTGAGCGCTCAGCGCCGAGCGCCAGCGCCCGAGCCCGCTGCCCCCCTGTCGAGGCCACCAGAGTCGTCGCCCGGAATGAACGTGCCCAGGCCGGCGGAGAGAAAGTTGCGCCAGTGCATGGCACGAGCGATGGAGAAGAAGTGGTCGCGCACGCTGTTCCTGTGCAGGACGGCATCGCTGCTGCCCTTGCACGCCGTTCGCAGGTCCGCGTCCGGCGTCCCGAACCGAATCGTGCTCAGGTGGGTAAAGCTCACCGCGGTAATCCACGAGTGGTCCGGCAGGCTGTCTGAGTTTTTCACGATCGGCAGCTGCTCCACCTCGGCCAGTATGCTCGACAGCTTTGGCCACGCGTCGGCGGGGCGCAGGTTCAGCAACCACGGGAGGAGCTTCACCTGCACGAGCACTCGGAACACGTCGTCGGCGGCGCGCGATCCCTGCGTGCGCTGCAGCGCGACCGTGTCCTGGACGACGCGCAGGACGAGCAAAACAAAGACACGCAGAGTTTCGCGCAGCGCCCTCTCGGTCGGGACCGTGCCGACGTCGTAGCGACAGCCGTTCCGCACCACCAGATACAGCAGGGGAACGTCGGCAGTCTCGATCGCCATGCGCTGACACCACGTCGCCGCGCGGATGCAGCGGTCATGCTCCAAGCGATGCAGCAGGTCAGAGTACAGAGGGTCGAACCTTCCTTCTTTCAGCAGCTCGTTCATGCCCCGTTCGTTCCACACTGCAGCGGGGGTGTGCGACGTGCCCTGCCACATTGACGCTATCAGCCTCGACACAATCCCGCTGGCGCCGGCGTTGAGAGCTCCGCTGCCGCTGCCGCCGCCGCCGCCGCCGCCGTTGTTGCCGCTCGCACCGGACTGACCGTCCGCTATAACTCCGCTTTCAGCTTGCACTTCCTCCGCAGTCTCCGGCTCGCTCGAGCTGACGAGGGTTGCACTCGGTGCCACTGCTGCGTCTGGCGACGGATGGTGATCGTGTCCTCCATCGCCTGCGTTTGCCTCTGTCGACCTCGACCGTGCAGCTCCGGGTGGTCCACTGCCGTCCTGTTTGCTTGCATCTCGCAAGTCTTGGGCGCCGCGAGTCGCGAGGCGCTGGGAAAAAGTCTTGGCGTGCTTGCCTCGACCGCTCATGACGCTCGCTTAGATTACTCTGTGCATGAGTTCGTCAGCCCACGCGCGCCGCACGACGCGTGCATGCGAGCAGCTGGCCAAGGTGCCGCGGCGGCGCGACGCATCATCACGTAAGGTACACATGAGGTGGGGGAGGGTAACCTGCTACGCGTGCGTCGACTGCTGTGGTGTAGGCGTTGTACATCGTTGGTCTCGCAGAGGCACAGACGGGGAGCACATCTCGCTGCGCGCTCAAGGAAGCAGAGATGCGCCCCTGCGCGGTACGCCTCTTCTTGTGTACCGCCGTCAATGCAATGATGATTGCCGATACTGTCAGCAAAATGGCGACCAGCACACCGATGACGATGCCCCATGTTCTGAAGCTGATACCTATTAAACCAGCGGTGGACTGTTGGCGTCCTTGATCTGTTTGCTGCTGCTGTTGCTGTTGCTGCTGCTGCTGCCGCTGCAGCTCCCACTGATGGTGCTGCTGACGCTGCTTTTCAATCTGCTCCTGCTGCAAGAGATGCTTTTGTTTAAGCTGTTGTTGTTGCTGCTGCTGCTGCTGCTGCTGCTGCTGCTGTTGAAGCTGCTGCTGCCGCTGCTGCTGCTGAAGCTGCTGCAGCTGCTGTTGCTGCTGCTGCTGCTGCAATTGCTGGTGCATAACCTTATGCTGCTGGAGCTGCTGATGGTGCAGCTGCATTTCAAGATGATCATCTCTGGCAGCTTTTCTGACCTTGGATGACCGTTTTCTACCGCCACTTTTGCCACCGTGATCTTTCTTCCGCGGAGCCTGCTGGCCTTGAAGCACTGTGAGATATTCCTCGACATATCTCCTTAGCAGGCGCTTTCGCTTTCCGGACACGAAGCGCTTAAACTTTCGCCCAGAGTTTTTGTAAAGCTCTTCGATGCTGTCAGAAAGCATCGAAAGTGCAGACATCAGGTTCTCCTGTTTGGGGCCACCTCCAACATGCTGCGAAGCAGCTACGAGCCAGTGTTTGTACATCGGTACGAATAGATCAAGGACCGTCGCAGCATAAGATCTCAGGGGAGCATCCCACGGCACCGCGCGTACCTCTGCTGCAAGAGTGATCACCCCGTCCACGACAGGAAGGAGCTCGCCGCAGATGAGCGCTCCGCGAGTCGCGCGAGGTAGATCGCGAGCCACGCTGTCCCATTCCTTGCGCGCCGCGTTCATCATTTCTTCCAAGGCTGCTAACGAAAGCGGCTCCCGGATACTGGAAAACGCTGCCTGCGTGACTGCGCCCTCTGCCCTCGAGCTCGAGTCTGTAAAAGTAGTCTCACTATTTTCCATGGCTGGCGGCAGCTCCCGCATCTGCGCCGCCGCGCGCACAGCAGCGAGCACGGCGCGGGCGCAGTGCGCCAGGGGAGGAGTCATGTTTACCGCCATCAGAGTGCCGTGCACCCTCGCCTCGCGGGCGCGTTGATCTTATCTCTGGCATTGCGCAGCCGTATGCACAGCGTACGAGCGAGCGGTTGCGCGGCGCTGGTTCCCTTTTTTAAGCCAAGCAAAGCTTTTTGTTTGCAGCTTGTACCGCCATGGTAAACTCATTGGTGCGAATAAAGCGATGTACACGATGCTGCTCGTTTGCACACCTAGAAATAGTCTTCTTAACCCAGCTGCTTTTCCTCTTGCGCTGCAACCGTCTTCTTCGCAGTAATAAGTGGAGCGGTAAAACGGCCGTGGCGCATGCACGAGACGCAAGTACCCGACACGCGCAGGCTCGGCGGTGCCGCTGCTGCCGTACTGCCGCCCCGGATATCGTCACCGCGCAAGCGTACCATTGTGGCTTCCTGCCCGGCGTGCGCTCCGTACGCTTCCACCGTTGCCGGTCTCGCGGCCCGGTACCGGGCGCACTGTGCATCGGCAGAAGCGGCAGAGGCGAACACCTGTGGAAAACCAGGCCCGACGCTGCGCATCGTCGAGTGGCAGGACTCTCCGTGCACCATTTGCGGCACGACCTGCTTGGCGAGCGCAGCAGCCGCGCAAAGGGTCTGTGCGCTGTGTGCTAGCTTGGCGTCAGAACTGTACATCACAGATACTGAGGTCAAGGAGCTGTACGGATGCCTGATCTCGGTAAAGGAGCTGTGCGCGGGGCGTCTCGACAGCCCCTGCGACACAATAGATCCTCCGGACACATTGCTGGCGACCGCTGGTCGCGCCGGGGTCAGTCTGCCGGAGCTCCTGTGGGAATCTGTTGCTCGCATCGTAATTTGCTGCTCCGATCCGTACCTGGTAAGCAAGCTGCGTAAGGATGCACAGAGTCGGCAGCGGCTGATAATTCGCGCGAGACGCGTGTATCCCTGCTGGTGCATGATTGCGCACCGGGTCGGCGTGACGATGCGCACCCTGTGCCAAAACGCGGACGCGATGCACCGCAGTCGCGTCAGCGACCTCGGGGTACTGCGGTTCGAGTCCAGTGCGCTACTGGTTGCGATGCGCAGGTGGGAACCGTGCTCTTATCATTGCACTGGAGGCAGGATGGTGTTTACCAAAGATGCTGTAGCGGAGGCCATCTGCCACAAGTGGCACGCACGCAGTATCGGCGAGGCCCGCAAAATACACGCGGCGGGACCCGCGGCGCTTGCGCCAGACACGCTGCCAACTGGCCGAACGCGGTCGCCGACAGACAGTGCTACAGATCCTGTGAGCATCGGTGCAATCCCAGCCACAAGGCAGCGTCAGTTACAGTAGCACTCTGGGCAGCCGTGAACTAGACTTTCTCTCCTTTCCTGTCGAATCGCGCCAGTCCAAGCACAGTACGTACTTGACAAGAGCGCATGCCACTGCAAGAAGAGAAGGCAGGGCACAATGCTGCGGGCTCAGACAGCGCGCCGGACGCTCGGCCCTCGCAAAGCTTTGCGTGGCTGTACACGCGTACCACACGGATCTGTGCTTACGTTGCAGCGGCGGCAGCAGCCGTCCTGGGCATCGCGCTGCTCGTGCTCACTCTCGTCCTCGCAATCAGCGACCGGCGCCCCTGCGCTCGGAAGCATGACCGCGGCGCCGCAGGAGCAGCGGCAACGCCGCCCCCGGAGCATGCAGGAGCAGGCGAGACGCTCGTCGCCTTTCGCCCCGGGGAAGGCGCGGCCGTCCAGCTCAGCGGGGGTGTCCAGGCTGAAACTGTGAGCGACAGCTCGCCCCGCGTCCTGTACCTGCACAACCTGCTCACCCCACTCGAGTGCGAGCACATCATTCGCAAGTACTCCAAGCGTCTGAAGCCCTCCAAAGTGCTGCTTGCTGCTCACGGCAAGAGTGCTGCGGACCGTAGACGCATCTCGCTCAGCGCCTTCCTGCCCGGAGACGGCAGCGACGAGGTGCTCTCCGCCGTGGAGAAGCGCGTCGCCGAGTGCATGGACGTGAACGTGCGGTGCCTGGAGCCATTGCAGCTGCTCATGTACAGACACGGCCACTTTTACAAGCCGCACTACGACTGGCTTGAGCCATCCGTGCTAAACTCTTCGGGTCAGCGTACGAGAACGCTGCTGGTCTATCTGAACGACCTCAGCGAGGGCGAAACTGGCGGGGGGACGGCGTTCTGGAGCACGCGCAAGGTCGTGCGCCCGGCGTGCGGGAATGCGATCACGTGGCACAACACGACCGACGGAAAGGGGCAAGGGCATGAGGATCGCAGCACGCTACACAGCGGCGAGCCGCTTGTGCTGAAATCCAGTGTCAAATATGTGCTCAATGTGTGGGCGAGGGAAAGACCGTACAGGTCAATGGATTAAGCTCAACGGATGAGACGACGTCGCGTGAGTGACAATCTTGCGATTGAGAAAATTAGTACGCTCGACTGCTGCGTGCAAGAGCTCGCGCCACCTGACGCCATGACCCTGCATTGACGACGTTATTGTACCCGGCTTCCCGGAGCGCGCGCGCCGCGTAAGACGAACGGTTGCCCGAGCGACAGAATACGACAATCGGCGTGGAGAGGTGGCCAAATGATCCTGCCGCTGCGACGCTTTCCAAGTCTCTGCTCAGCGGAAAATTGAGCGCACCAGGCACAGATCCGTCAAGCACTAGCTCTTCTGGATCGCGGACGTCGAGCAAAACAGCGTCTGGCGCTTGCAGCACCGTCGCTAGCTGTGCGGTGCGGCGCGTACTCTCGCTCATGGCACCAGCGAGATATGTTGCAATGTAACGCAGACATTGAGCTACCCGGTAATGGATGCTGGCCGCAACCGGCTTTGCGTGCTCAACGAGCACCACCACAATCAAGACATGGGTGGAGCATATACTATGACGCATATTGCAATCGACTGAGGCAATGTCGGAGCAAAGCAGGGACAGTCGCGTTTTTGTCGACGAGGAGGGGCGCATGTACGAGGGCTGGGACAATGTGCCAGAGACCGTCAAGGCCGGCAGCAAGGACGACCGCGTCTTTGTCGACGAGGAGGGGCGCATGTACGAGGGCTGGGACAGTGTGCCAGAAGCCGTCAAGGCCGGCAGGTCCCGCGGAGAGTCTGCGGGCGCACGTGCCGCACGGGTGCGTGAACTGCTATCAGAGAGAGGGTACTCTTCCGACTACCTGAACTTGAAGCACGCGGCTTCCAGGCTCGGGCTGTACCGCAAGGGCGATACGAAGCAGGAGCTGGAGCGCAAGCTCATGGACTTTATTGAGTAAAATGTTCAGCTGGTTCACGGTGGTCCCCGCGGACAGCCAGCTGGTGCTCCGCACGCTCCCCACCATCTCCTTCCCACCACGACGCCGCCCAGTGGTGCGCGGCAACTGCACCGAAAGGGGGCCACGGGTGCGGGCGCTTCTCGTCCCAGCGGTACGGGTACAGCGCCCGGGAAGGGATGACGACGACAGAGTGGTGCAACTCTCCCGTCGGAGAGGACAAGCCAAGGCACCGTCTCCAGAACCTCGTGCCACACAGGTCGGCGGGTGATGCACGGCGGGGGATCGGCCCGCTCATGCTCTTGTGAATCGCCTCGACAGCGCCCGTCAGCACAGTGGCGCCAGGGGTCGCACCAATAAACCCAATTGAGCAAGCGTCAGACTGCCTCAAACTCACGGTCGGGTCTTCGTGACACACAAGCACCATGTCCACGTCGTCACGGCTGGCCGCGGCGCTTTCCTCTCGTCCACCGAGCACGTGTGCCGCAACTTTTTTGACGAGCGGCTCGATCGGCTCGAGAGCTTCGAAATCCGTGTCAACGTACACGCCGCCGTGTCGCGCCAGAATTTCGTAGCGCAGGGCGTCGACCGCCAGCGCGGGCTTTCTCTGCCTCGCTGCAAATGGAAGCGTCTTCCACGTGTGGTCAAAGTCACGTGGCCGCCAGACCTTGAGCTTCCACCCTGGGTTTACATCCTGCCACGTTTTCACCATCGCCTCATCCATCGGCCTTTGCGGTGGCCCGCAGAACGGCCCGACCCAGACGACGTGGAAAACACGGGGAATGCCAAGTACGCGCGACGCCGACACGTCATGCTCGGCTGCACACATGCATGTAAGGGTTACCGACTAGTGGAGCTGTTCCCCCGGCGGCCGGCGGGCGCCAACGAAAGTCGGCGCAGGCGGCGCGGCGAGCTCGACGAGCTTGGCGGTGCGCGGTAGCACGGTGCACGCTCGCTGTTTGAGGAGGGCGAAGATACAACCACCTCTGCTGGTGCTCGTGGCCGGTGATGCCGCCAGACCATACTCGGCTACCGACAGGGCCCTGGCTGCTGGCGCTGCACTCGTTCCTTCCGCAGTTTGCAGGCGCGCGCGTGGGGGTGGTCAGCAAGGACAAAGAGGCAAGAGACGGCGTTGCTAGTGCGAGCCGGGCGTGGGTCGGCCCTCGAGAATTGGGAGGCGGACAAGTCTGCGGCGGTGGCGGGCAAGTGGGCGGGGACCGCGACGCTCGGTCGTGGTGCCGCCACTTTCTCGACCCTCGCCTCTTCTCGGGCTGCTCCCTTCCCGGAGCCGTTCTTGTCGACTGTGCGAATGAGGCAGGGGCGCTGCTGCGACTGCGGCGTGGCGGTGCTGCCGGTGCAGCCGAGGACGTACCTGCAGGCCAGCAAGAGGCAGAGCTGCGCAGGTGGCCGGTGCACGTCGTGGCGATGCCAAGATCAGGAGAGAGCGGCGCCGCCGTCTCCGCGGCTGGCATCCACAGCCCTGCCGGGTGCGCTAGAGGCACCTGCGCGTGCGAGGCATGCTACATCGGTCGTCTGCAGAGCTGGCAGCCGGTTACCATCTGGGAGTGCGAGCTTCTCGACGCGCGCGCTTCAGTTTCGGCGCTGGAGTCCCTGCCGGACGAAACCGGCGACGCAGTCCGCGGCGCCGGTGCTGTGGTGATGTGCCACGACGACGGACACGAGCGTGTCGTCCTCGTCCACGTGCCCGGCTGGCTCGCGCGCAGGCGCCTGACCCCTGAGGCGCTCGGCTGCTACGCAAGGTGCACGCGCGACTGCACGGTCCTGTACGATGACTCCAGAGAAGGGCCGCGCGCGGTGGCGCAAGCCGTGCGCGAATCTGTGGCTTTCTTCCGCGGCGGTGGCGCCGAGCAGGGAAGCGAGGCAAAGATGGACATCCTGTGGCCCCGCTCCCGGCGACTTGGCGCACCGCCCACCACCCCGCCCGCTGTGGTGCACGTGCAAGACGCGGAAGATGGACACGGCGACGGCACACGGATACCGACTGCCCCAAAAGTCGTCATCTGCCCGGAGCGCATGCTAGCAGGCGTGGAGAGTAGTGATGCTGGTGCCGGGTGCGTGGCCGAACTTCGGTCTGGAGCTTTCGTCACTCCCGCAGACGTGCGGGTTGCCGGGGTGGAGCGCGCGGTGTGGGCTTCGTGTTCGACAGAGTCCCGCGCGTCTCTCGTGGCCGGAGCGTTGCTGCCGTGTGCAGCAGCGAGCAGGGACGCAGGCCGTGGGCATCCCGCCGGAAAACCAGTCGTTGTGATTGTCATCCCGCGTGCCATCCTCGGCGCAGAGATTGTCGCTGCAGCGTGTGGGAGTCTGTACCGTGCCGGGGCCGTGCCGATCGTGGCCGCACCGACGGCGGAAATGGCGCAAAGGCTCTTGAGGTTTGGCATCGGCGCTACCGACACGATCCGGTCGGCGGCTCTGGCGAGGCACGCGGCGTCAATGGCGGGACCTCGGGCCAGGCTGTGCGCCCTCCAGCTGTTTACACGTCTCGCGCGCGCCGCACCAGAGAGGCGCCGCGCGTGTACTCGCCGCCGGGGCATTCGGAGAACACTTGAGCAGTCCGTTTTCACGGAGCTCGGGGTCGATGTTCTCATGGACGGCATCCCATCGGTACCCGTGTGCGCGGGGGAGACGGGTGCGGTCTGCGCATACGACCTCGACGCGCACGACGTTGCGGCTCTCGAACGCGCGGCGCAGCGCTGCGTTGCCAGTGCCACCGACGTGGGCGCTGGAGCGACGTCGTCCCCAAAAGGCGCGCGCGGCGACCGCGGGGAGAGACGCACAGCGCTCGTGCGCGGACTGTCGCGTCTCATCGTGCGTGGGGGGATCCTGCGTTCTGCGTACCCGCTGCTGTGCGTCCCCTGGATACCACCCCGCGGTGCCAACGCCGAGGCGGACGCTCTTCGCGAGGAATCCGCGCTCCGCGCCGGAGTCGTTATCAACGTGAGGCGCCGCTCAGATCGAATGGAGCGATCGTCAGCCATGCTGCGCGCGTGTGGCCTAGCCAACGTGCGCAGGTTTGACGCGGTCACCCCGGGGGACTGGCTGCGTTACGAGCTGGCTCGCAAGTCCCTGCTGCAGCAGCGCGAGCCACGGGAGGGTGGGGAGGCTCAGGCCTGTCACGTCTCCGAGTCTGAGCTCGCGTGTGCTGCCAGCCACGCCGTCGTGTGGGACGCGGTGTCTCGCGCTCCAGACAGCGAGTGGTTCCTGGTTTTGGAGGACGACGCGCTTCCCGCGCGGGAACTTGGAGCGTACGAGTGCGGGGAGGCAGATGCTGTACCCCTCACCTCTCTTGCAGCCCGCGTAGCATCTCTGCACCCAGGCTGCGGCTGGGTGTCGCTGGCAACAAACCCCGCTTCGAGGCACTTGCTTGCCGACGACGGCGCCGAGCCCGTGGCTCGTACGCTGTCACCCTCTGTCCGCTGGGGAACGACGGCGTACCTTTTGCGCGCAAGAGGCGCCCGGTATTTGAAAGCACACGCCCGTCTCGGGGTGCTGGGTGTGGACGCGGAGATGATGCTCGTGTCACAAGCGCTGGATGCGGACAAAAGTGAATTCGTGGCCGCGACAGCATGGGCCGGGATGTGCACGGTCGCCGGGACGGCGGGCATATGGCAGCAAAACGCCAGAGAGAGTGATCTCGAGTCGCAGCGCGTGGAGAATGACTGGCCACGGGTGCTGGCTGCGATGAAGGACCGCGCGGCGGAGCTCGAGTGCACGCACTGGTGTGGATAAAATAACCACCTAATCGTCCTTACGCTAGCGATTAAATGCATTGAATAAATAGACGTGGCGTTGAGGCTTCTCACGTGCGCTTCCCAGTTGCGCAGCTTGATGCGGTGGAGGTAGCGGTCGCCAGCTCGAGTGCCTCTTCAGTGGACATGAGATCGTCACCGGGTGGGCCCTGTTGCTGCACCAGGTACGCCTTGGTTCCGACAACAAGATTCATCGCCTCTGTTGTCGGAAGCTGGTCTGTATGAAGCACGGCATCGCAGTTTGCAATGTCGTGTTTGTGCGCAGTAGCAACCGGCTCCCCGATGTAGCACCAGCCAAGGTACGGTCCAAAGTACGCCACGTTGAATCTCTGCGCTGCCAGTCCCCTCATAAAGTGGTTCTCGTACCAGCGCCAGTTTGCAGCCGTGATTCTGGGGCGTTTGCCTGAGTCTTTTCTAGACGCCGCCGACGACGAAAGCGAAGGAGAAGATTTTGCTTGGGTAATCATAGCAAGACACAAACGGCCAGCTTGCGTCTGACAAGGAAGCATCCATCAGGGTAGCTGTCGTGCACATTGCTGGTGTAGGCCATGGTGTATGCGCAACCACTAGATACAGGATCCTACGGAAGCCGAGGGCACGGGATGCCACACTCGGTCAGCTGCCATGGGGAGCTCTCGTGGACTGCACGACAGCAGGCAGCGGGCACGGCCATGGCTTTCGAGTCTACTACCATATCTTTTGATAGCCCCGCTGCGGGTGTTATGTCGATGCAGTCGCACGAGCATGTTGCGCGCGAGCGCGCACTTCCTCTTCCTGGCGAGGAGAGGGACGGGGCCCAGAGGCTTGGTCGGCCAAAGCTTACCAAGTACGAGCTTGCACGTCTTCTCGGCACGCGCGCCGCGCAGCTCTCGCACAATGACGTGGTTAGGTGCGACGTCGGACGGGAGACGAACGTGGTGTGCATGGCGCAGATGGAGCTGACCGCAGGCGTATTTCCACCGTACGAGGTAAGACGATACCACCCGGACGGTACATGGGAGCGGTGGCAGCTGCGCGAGCTGTCGCTGTGATGAGCGTCAGCCAAAGACATTCGCCAAGGAGGTGCTGGGCTCGGAAATGTCAAGAACGCCGGCGCCGTTTGTCCCTTGCATTGAAGAACCGGGCACGGCAGCGGAGGACGAGGAGCCGTCACCACCGGGGTCGACGCCGTCGACCGGCTGTGCGATCACGGAGTCTGAGCCACCGCGCTTCTTTCCGCTCTGCTTCCGCGTGGACCGTGAATTACTCGAATTTTGCGATAGCGCGCTGCTGAGCGCGGCGATGCTTGCGACGACAATAGAAACACCGACCACGCACGCCACGGCGATTCCGATATTTTTCCACGTCCAGTACTCTGACACGCGTTTCCGCGGCGCCGGTGGTGGCGCGGGATCGGGACCGGGGGCCACGCACGCCGCAGACGCACTTGCACCCAAAACTTTTGCCGCGTTCTCTGCATTCTCAACGCAGGCTGCGCCGTCGGCGTCTCCGCTTCCCTGGCCCTCCGTCTCGTCGGCCTGCAGCGGGGTCACACCTCTGGCACCGCCGGCGCACGCGCTTGCCGCAATCGTTGCGGCCTCCGAGGTCAGCGGCCCGGATATGCTGCATGCAAAGAGCCGCGCCGATTTGCTCTGCAGTAGCAGCGGGTCAATCGTGCAGGTCGATCTGCTGATCGAGGGCGACAGCGACCGCCACATCTGTGCCCACGTCTTTCGGCTCGGGTCGCAAATGTCGACGGCCGCCTGCCTGTCGTACATTGCAAGAACCGCTCGACATCCGGACGCCAGGTCCTTGACAGGCTGTGCGGGCAGGCCGCACGCGCCGCGCAGTGCCTGGATCTCGGCGTCGGCGTCAGGATTCTGAACCTGAGCGGCGTCCATTATTTTCGCCGAGCACGCCCCGTACGCCCGGAGCTGGGGCGCCGCCGTCGCCGCGCAGCTTTTGTAGTCCCTGCAGGTTGTGCTCGACAGCGCGGCCGCCGCCGCGCCGACGGCGGCTCGCGCCTTGGACTCTGGATCGGATGGATCGTACGCGACGCACACGCGCCGTCCTCCGCCGGTGCTCGAATCGGCGCACACCGTACCGGATCCCCGCTCTGAAAGTTGCAGACATCGGCTTGCGGATTCCGGCGCGCCGACGGCGGACGACGGTGCGGTCGATGGGGAAGGAATACCGCTGTGGTACTGGTGGATGCCGAGTCGCGCGTCTTGCTGCGTGTGCTCGGGACCGCCGCGCGGCAGTCCTGTCGCTGCTGGCCATCCGCTATACCACTCGCGATCCGCGCCCCGGTATAGATCGTCGAGCGCCATGGATCATGCGGCGACGGACCCGCCAGGCGCTCGCTGCGGCGCAAATGCTTGGCTTTCGGGTTGCTCTCTCGATGCACCAATTCAAACAGTGCTGCCGGTTGCACACGCGCTTTGCAAAACTCGCTGCGGGCCTGGCAGTGTTGACGCGCTCGCTACCCGGCCGCGCTTGCGGCCCTCCCCGTGCCTGTCGACATCGGTCTTGACGGCGCGCCGGTGCTGTTTGACCTGCGCGGCCGTAATGCGCGCCCCGGCTGGGAGATCGCCGGCACGGATCGGGGAGACGGAGCTGGCGCAGACGAGGCGGCGGCGGCGCTTCGACCGATGCCTTTTCTTCTCCGTGTCGCTCTGCTGCCCCCCCGACTCGCCGGCGTCGCCGACTTCTCGCTCTCCTGCGTCGACGTGCACGCGCCCGCCGTCTCGCACTGCGCCCGCACGCTGCTCTGCCAGGGTCGGGAGTTTGGAGATTGAGCCACGCGCGCTGACGCACGTTCCCCCGGCGGCGACGACGGCCCACTGCGGGATCGAGACGGCAGACGAACAGAGTCCTGCTTGTCCGAACGTCGCCTGTTTCAGCTTCACGCCCTCTTTTGCGCACGCGCTGCGCCTGCGCTCCGCGTCGCGCCGCCCACGTTCCATCGCCGCGTCGGAGGACGAGATCTGGACCGAGACCCGGCCAGCGTCCCGGGTGCGCGTCGCCGTCGCCGTCGCGTCCCTGCGCGCTGGAGACGAGGTGCTCGTCTCTGCCACCACGCTGCGCGCGATCTCTCCAAAGGCCTGGTGCATGTTTATGCTTTTCTGCCGTCCCTCGCCGCCCGCGCCCTCTGCCTTGTACTCGGATCCGCCTCTGCTGATCACTGCGCCGATGGTTTCTCGCAGGCTGGCGTACCGGGGCCCGAGGGGCTGCTGCGCGGCCTCCGACGGGACGCCCTCCCCACGCCCGTAGAACCTGCTGGCCGCGCGCCTTTTCCTGCACTGAATGTCGGCGACGTCGTCCTCGACCGTCATAGGGACATGGAACCGAACGCAGACCACCTCCGCGTGAGTCTGGCCCAGCCTGTTGACGCGGTCGATGGCCTGGCTCTCCAGGAACGGGTTGTACCACCCGTCGACCATGAACACGTGGCTGGCACAGCTCAGGTTGATGCCGATTCCACCGGCGCGCAGCGACACGAGAATCACGCGCACGGCGGCGCCGCTCGCGGGAGCCGACGCAGTGTCACCGCCGCGGCTGCCGGGTCGCTCCGATTCGCACGGCGTCTCGCCCTGGCCCTGGGAGAACAGCCTGAGCTGCTGCTCCCGCTTGTCCACTGTCATCTTGCCGTGGTACTCTGCGGCGCCAACGCCGTGCGCTCGCAGTCCGATACGCAGCGCGCGGAGCGTGCCCGTCCACTGCGAAAAGAGCACCAGCTTGGCGCTCGCGTCTCCGCGCAGCACATCAACCGCCCTGTGGACCACCGCGCGCAGCTTCGTGCGGAGCAGTGCGTCCATGACCGGCACCCTGCGCCTCTCGCACGCCTCGGCGCCAAAGGTGTCGCGCCACTCGGCGTACAGCGTGCGCACGTGGTGCGCGTGCTCGCGCATCGAAGCAGTCGAGCGGGCGCTCGCGCACTTGGTGCCGATGCCATCGAGCAGAAAGGAGGAGGAGGTCCCTGGCGGCTGCGGAGAGAGCGCCGGTGCGGTGGCCGCGCCTTCGTCTGCCGCAGCGCGCCGCGCAGGACACGTCTCGTCCTCCCTGTCCTTGTCGTCGGCGGCGGAGTCGCGGTCGCCACCGTGCGTGCTCCTCCGCAGGCCACGCGGCGAGGCGCGTTGCACTGCGAGAGTCTCGCGGGGCGGCGGTGCCGTCTCCTGCGCCGTGACCGTTCGCTCCCAAATGTCGAGGTTGCGCTCGAATTCCGCCTTGCCGATGGCCAGCAGCGGGTGATTGCAAAACTGCCTCATCTGCCTCAGCGTGTTCAGAACGATGGACAGCACTTCGTCCCGGTTCGTGCAGGTCTGCCGAAAGTGCGCGTACAGCGAGAGCGCACGCCGGAGGAGGGCGTCGTACGCGGATCGCTCGACCCCGGACAGCGGCGTGTCGACCGTCTCAAAGCGGACGGGGGGGAGGCGCAGCAGATCCTTGGCGCGCATCTTCAGGTGGTCCCTCCGCCACGCGGCGATGGCCTCGTCGTTGTTCTGGTGCTGCACCCACCAGCAGCGCTGCGCGTACGGCATCTTGCCGATGAAGCGCGCCACGTGGCCCACGTCGCTGAAACCGTTGTGGAAGAGCGTGCCCGTGCACGCCCAGCGACGCGCCGCGCGCAGATCGTAAAGGCACGCGCAACTCGCGGGGTCGTTCCGCAGGCGGTGGGCCTCGTCCAGCACGACCCTCCTCCAGGCGTGGTTCGCAAGCGACCGAGCGCGCGCGGCGTCGCTCGCGATCGTCTCGTACGACGCAATCACGAGGACGGATCGGTGCCAGCAGGGGCCCGCGCGCGCAACGCCCCTCCCCCTGGACGGGCCGCGCAGCGCGTCCGCCGAGGATCGGATCAGGGACACGGCCGGCGCCTCCAGCGGCGCCGAGTCCCACCCCAACCACCTGCGGGCCTCCTGCCCCCACGTGTGCAGCACCGACTGCGGGCACACAACAAGCGTCGCAAACGGGGTCGAAACGCTGGTTCCGGTGCCCCTCGACTCTCTTGCCTGCGCGATCGCACGCTTCAGCGCCTCTCCCTCCCGCGGGGCGGAGCCAAGCAGGGCGGCGCACTCTTCGGAGGGCGCGTCGTACACCAAGCCGCACCAGCTCGCGTCGAGCGCGATCAAACTCAGCATCTGAAGCGTCTTTCCCATGCCCATGTCGTCCCCGAGCACGCCACCTTCGAAAGCGCTTCCAAGCAGTCTTTCCTCGGGGGCGCCGGGACGCGGCGCGCCCTTGGATTCGTCGTCAGCGGGTGACAAAGGGCGTTCGCTCTGGCTACGACTGCGGTCAGGCCGCGAGCTACGCAGTCCTTTCCCTTTAGCATGTCTACCAGCGCTAGCCTCCATCTCCATGGCTGCGCTTTTCGCGCGCGCGGCGGCGCGGATCAGGTGTCTGACGGCGGGATGAGCGCTGTCCCTTGCACCGCGCTCCCGGTGTAGCATCCAGAGCACGCCGTCGCGCTGGTGGGGGAGCAGCTGCGCGACGATACCGGCGCGCGCCGCGGCGTCGTCAAACGCGGCCGCCGAGGCGGACTGCTCGCCCCAGCGCGGGTCGTGCTCTGAGCTGTCTGTGGCTGTTGGCAGAGCGACGCGCGCCTCGCTGACACCGGACGACATACTGCCTGCATGTTGTCAGCATCATGAAACCTCTGATGCAGAGCGTCGGCGTAAGTACGGGCGACGGATCAGGTCTAGGAAGGTGTATAAATGTGCAAGCTTCCTCTTAGCTACGCGCAGGTGTCGTACATGGGCGAGACCGGAAACGGCTGGACCCAGCCCGTAAAAGTCGGGATGTTGGGGTCGGACAGGCCTGCTGCACTAGCAGCGCAAGCTCGCGGGCCGGGAATGCAGCCGTGCGAGTTGCAGCATGTACCCGTTTGGGCGCAGTTGTTCATGCACTGCGTCGTACCCCTCACGTACACGGCGCGCGCGACGGCCGCCGCGCCGAGGTTGGTCGGTGGACAGAATCCGCAGCTAGTGGAGCTTGCGCCAGACCCTGGGCCACAGCCAGAAGGAATGCCCAGCGCCAGCGTGTCACTTGGTTGCACGCCCACGGGCACGTTCATGCGCGAGGCCGCTGCTCCCACGCATCGTGCCTGTTCCAGCGTCAGCGGAGCCGGGCCTGGCTGCTGGTGCTGCTGCTGCTGCAACTGCTGCTGCTGCAACTGCTGCTGTTGCAACTGCTGCTCCCCAGCCGCGAGAGCTGGATTTCTACTTGTCATTTGCGCAGTCGGCAGCATCCCCGCGGCGGCCGCAATCGGGGCCGCGGCCTGCGCGGCAAATCCACTGACATTAGGGACCTCGTAGCTGGTGAGAAACGGCAGCGCCGACGCCTCAGTCTGCTCCGCGAGAACCGAAGACGCAAGCGTTGTGAAGGGAGTCGTCCCCGCACAGGCACCGGCAGCCTGCAGCGCGGCAGCTCCAGACCCGAGGCTGCCCACCGGCGTCTGCGCGAGGAGCGTCTGCGCCGCAGGATCGCCGATCGCCATGAGCGCCATGTCAGCGCCCTGCGCGCCGGACGTGGCCCCGCGGGAGAGCTGCGATGCCGCTAGAGCAGGCGCCGGAGAAGTAAGCGTCTGCTGCAGCAGCGGCTCTCCCGCCTTGAGCGGATCGCACCCCGTGCCCAGCGCGCTTGCCAGCGCCGACCGCTGGAGCGCAGACTGCTGCGCTCCTGCGTATCCTGCGTGTGCCTGCATGATAATCTATACGTCCGCCGGCGAGAATTGCAGGTTGCTGAAAGGGACTAGCATTTCAGGCTCTGGCGAGGAAGCTGCAATTGCGCACAGCGACAAGGTGCGCTGGCGCACAAAATGTCACCCGCGCCCACACGAGCCGCAGGTGCTATAAGCCGGCTCTCTATACTCCGGCACGAGCTGCTGCACGTACCCGAGTCCGCGCTGCGCCGCCGCTTGCGCGGTTGCTCGGGACCCGCCGGAGGGGGAGGGTGCGACAGCCGCCGTAGACACGGACGCCATCGGGGTGCTCGGGTTTGTCCCCGGCGGCGGGTACGGGGCGGGTGCAGGCTGGCATGCGGAACCGCCCGCTCCGCACGGAAGCGTCGCGCCTTCCGATCCAGGTCCGTACGGTGCCACGGCCGGCAGCCGGCGGTAGCCGCAGATGCTGCCTGTCGTGTAGTACGTCGGGGGCGTCCCGAGGAATGCCGGTTGCCACGTTGCAAGCTGCCACCCGCCCTGGAAGCCGTTGTTGGTGTTTGCGGCCATGACGGTCGCGAGCGTGCCGATGGGCATGGCCACGCCGTACTGATTCACTGCGTACTGCGCGGGGCCGTACCCGCCGTTGCTCCCCAGCGCAGCGGCGACCGTGGGATCGGCTCCGGGACCAGAGGCTTGCGGACCGGGTGTGAAGGGGGAAGTGTACCAGTTCAGGCCACGCGGCGCGTACGGTGCGGGAAGGGCGCTGAGCACGTGGGGCAGCGACTGGTCGAGTGACGTCGGCGCATGCGATCCCGGATTCTGCCCCTGGTACTGCATGGTCTGCTGTGACGCCGGCACAAGGTCCGTACCAATGGCTCCCGGGACAGCGACGGACAGCGGAACGACGCCGGCGAGAACGTCGCTGCTATTGGTCATCTGCCACGACTGCGGTTGAGAAGCCATGGCCGCCTGCGCTGAGTTTGCCTGCACCGCTCCTGCATTGGCGAGGGCGGTCAGCAGCGCGTTTCGTTGTGCCTCGCTCGTCATCGCCTGCGAGTAGTGCCCCTGGGTCGAAGGCGTGTGGTGATCTGCTGTGTGCGATGTTTGGCCCAGGCTTTGCTGCGCCGGCTGCGCCGCCGGCTGCTGTTGCAGCTGCCCCTGATCTGTCATGTTGCTCGCGGGGGAGGATTGCCGCAGGGACTGCGGCTGCGTCGTTGCAGTGGTCTTCGTACTCGGATCGGGGGCCGGAGAAGGCGTCGCCTCTGCGGGCCCCTGCGCCGGCGCAAGCTGCTGCGTGCTACCGGCAGGTACATGCGCATAAGTGCCATGTGCCGGGTAACGCATGTTGGCGGCTGCGAGTACTGCCTGGCCCTGCGTCATGGGTGGTGGGGCGCCACGCTGGAACGGAAACTGCGGCGGCGCCTGAGAGGCAGCGGCGCTCTGAAGGGAGACTCCTCCTTGCTGACCTCCGAGTGCGGCCGTCTGCGCGGCCTGCGTGGCGTTCAGCTGGGAGGATAGTCTAGCCGTCGATGCGGCCGCGTCGTACAGCCCAGCCGGACCGGCCGTCCCCAGCGTGGGCAGGACGTTGACGGGCGCGCGCTGTAGCGCAAAGCCGCGCTTTGCCATCTCTGTAGCCTGGCTCAGCGCCTTCATCTGCGACAAGGATTGCTGGGCATCGTAGCCGAGCGTTCCTTGCTGCGCCGCAGCCACGGCGGCAATCTGCGACCGCAACGCGTCGTTTCTTCTTTGGAGGGTCTGGAGCGTGCTTTGCATTTGTGCCACGTTCATGTACTCAATGAGCTCGTTGGACCCCCCGGCAGCGAGCTCCGCTGCCACGTTCACCGCGGGCGCGGACACTCCCAGGTTCGCCTGCACATCGGGAATTACTGGGCCCTGATAGCTGCCCATGGTTGCCACTTCGGGTTGCTGTCCTCCGCGGTTGTCTGCGTACTTCGAGAACAAGCGCAGCTTCCTTGTGCTGCGGTGCTTGGATGCCCTAGCTCATCTCGATTGGTGCGGGCACTGACCGGTGCGGCAGCGCACAATCTGATCCGCCAGAAGTGTCTCTGGCACGCGGTGCACATCGAGCCACGGCTCGAATCCAGTTGGGCAGCCTTCCAGGTAATTGCCATTCGCAATTAGTACGTGCAGGCGGCGGCTGGAGCAGCGACCCCCTGCCTCTAGCGAGGACGGCACGGCAGAAGCGAGCATTGCGGCGATAACGTCGACGCACAGTGCGCTACCACCGTCGAAGCCCGTGACCGGCTGGTGGGCAGCACCACGGCTCTCTTTGTCGTTGCGCCAGCCAGAAGGCACATTCATCGGCAGGGCCTGGATCACGACCGTCGGAGTGACTGGGGCGGCTGCTGAACTGCGCACGTGTCTCTCAAGTTGCCTCAGCTCCTCTGCGGTCATGTCGACGGGGTGACGCATCGTACGCTGCGTGAGCCCCACGCAGCGGAGATGTTCCTTTAGCCATTCGCTGCCGCGACCACCGGCGCGTCGGTGCTCAGAGGCTTCCTCTAGCACAGATCGCAGTGAGTGCTGCTGGCGAAGTCTCGTCTGAGCGTCTCCTGTCGCTCTCCCACGCCTCGCACCGGCAGCCGTACGCCGAGAGAGCGGGGCCAGGTGGCGCAGGGTGGCCGCACATTGCTCGGCGCAGGATTCCTGCGGCAGGATAACGCCGACGGTGCCTGCATCTTGAGCATTTTCCCCTTCCTGTACCGCCTGCTCCGCAACCGACAGAGAGCCGTCCGAAGCGATTTGCCGCGCCGCCGTTTCAAGCACCGACAGTGGGCATTTGTAATTCGACAGCCCTGGAAGTGGCATCTTTCTGCCAACCGCGCTGCAGTCGTACACCTTGTTGTAGTACCACAGGGCGGCCCACGTCTCCGAGGTGGCGGCTGCATCGCACAGCGGCACGCGCGTAGCCTGGCCTGATGTGGACAGTATCATGATCATGTGCAGCATGTCGTGTCCGAGAATGGCGGGACAGTCAAGACTTGCTTCCCACGCCGCGCTTGGTGTGGGCGCGACGACGACGATGCGCCCGCCAGGCACTTG
>Ga0180431_10001281_pt1 | contig 35455 bp, 29 predicted proteins | sample SS_ome_11_FD_132459 | JGI IMG/M metagenome (GOLD analysis project Ga0180431, IMG submission 132459) | Hypersaline lake sediment archaeal communities from the Salton Sea, California, USA - SS_1_MS_1 metaG | ecosystem: Environmental > Aquatic > Non-marine Saline and Alkaline > Hypersaline >... | reverse complement strand
GCTTGTCAGCGACCCGGCGCACAACAGCTCGCACCCGAACCCCAGGTCCACGGCGTACGCGCTGTGCAAATGCCCGCACAGGTACAGCCGCGCGCGCAGGGCGCGCAGGTGCGTGCGCAGCTGCCCGGCGTCCTCCAGGCAGCGCTTGGCCGGCAGGCGCACGCCCCACGGCCCGCACAGGGGAAAGTGCCCGGCCACCACGCGCACGGCCGGCCCCCCGGGCGCGCCGGGGCGGGGGGCCGCGGCCGCGAACCGCTCGAGCGCGCGCCACTGCTCCGGGGCCATGCGCCCGCCCGCGGACAAGAGGCCGCGCGGCTCGGCCTGGTCCAGGAGCACGAACTCCACGCCCTTGACGCGCACGCGGTGCACCCCGGGCCCGAGCACCTGGCCCCCGCCGAACTCGGCCATCAGACTGTCCACGCGCGCGTCGGCCTCCGGGTCGCGGATGTAGCGGTCGTGGTTGCCGGGCACGTACAGGACCCGCGCTCCGGACCGGGCCAGGGCCTCCATGCCGAGAAGCGGCGCCTCGAGCTCCGGGACCGAGCCCATCTGCGCGAGGTCGCCGGTGACGACCACCGCGTCCGGGGGGTCGGCGGCCGCGGCCTGGACGAACGCGGTCCACCGGCCGTGATGGTGCGCGTAGCGGCGGTTGAGCATCCAGTTGAGCCACCCGGCCCAGCGCTTGCCGCGCAACTGTCCGATCCGGCGCGGACACGCGAAGTGAAGGTCCGAGCAGTGGAGAATCCGCATCCATGCCCCTTTGTCTGTGCTGCGCTCGCCAAGTTTGCAAGGCGCGTGCCTGGCCCGCGCCCCGCTTGTGTACACGCACGGCGCGCCCGCCGCAAGGGCCGACGCGCTGTACGCAGGCGCGCCCGGTCGACGCCTTGACCCCTGGGAGGCCACCTTCTACCATGAGGCGGCCCGCTTGTCGACTGCTGAGGAGACCTCTGTGCACGTACTCGGGCCCGAAGACCGGATCAAGCACCTACTCGCCCATCCCCGGATCGGCGCGGAGGCCGCGGTGCACGGGTGGGTGCGCACGCGGCGCGAGTCCAGGGGCGGGTTCTCGTTCCTGGAGGTGAACGACGGCTCGTGCCTGGCGAGCGTCCAGGTGGTGGCCGACGGGTCGCTCGACAACTACGAGACCGAGGTGCGCCGCCTGGGCACCGGATGCGCGGTGCGCGTGGACGGCACGCTACGGGCCAGCCCGGGCAAGGGCCAGGACGTGGAAGTGCACGCCGCGCGCATCCGGGTCCTCGGCTGGGTGGAGGACCCGGACAAGTATCCCTTGCAGAAGAAGCGCCACACCTTCGAGTACCTGCGCGGGATCGCGCATTTGCGCGCCCGGGCCAACACGTTCGGCGCGGTGGCCCGCGTGCGCAACCGGCTGGCCGCGGCCACGCACGAGTTCTTCCAGTCGCGCGGATTTCTGTACCTGCACACCCCGATCATCACCGCGAGCGACTGCGAGGGCGCGGGCGAGATGTTCTCCGTGACCACCCTGGACCCGGCCCGGCCCCCGCGCACCGACGCGGGCGAGGTGGACTGGGCGCAGGACTTCTTCGGCCGGCGCACCGCCCTGACCGTGAGCGGGCAGCTCGCGGCCGAAGCCTACGCGTGCGCGCTCACGAACGTGTACACGTTCGGGCCCACGTTCCGCGCGGAGAACTCGAACACGGCCCGCCACCTGGCGGAGTTCTGGATGGTCGAGCCGGAGATGGCCTTCTGCGACCTGGACGGCGACGCGGACCTGGCCGAGGCCTACATCAAGCACCTGTTCCGCGCGGCGCTCACGGACTGCGCCGAGGACATGGCCCTCTTCGACCGGTGGATCGACCCGACCGCGGTCCGGACCCTGGAGCACATCGTGGAAAGCCCCTTCGAACAGCTCTCCTACACCGAGGCGGTGGACATCCTGTCCCAATGCGGCCAGTCGTTCGAGTATCCGGTCTCCTGGGGCATGGACCTGCAGAGCGAGCACGAGCGGTTCCTCACCGAGGAGCACGTGGGCCGGCCCGTGGTGGTGCGCGACTTCCCCAAGGAGATCAAGGCCTTCTACATGCGCCTGTCCGAAGACGAGCGCACCGTGGCGGCCATGGACGTGCTGGTGCCCAAGATCGGGGAGCTGATCGGCGGCAGCCAGCGCGAGGAGCGCGGCGAGGTGCTGGCCGCGCGCCTGGCCGCGTGCGGGCTGGACCCGGCGGACTACTGGTGGTACCTGGACCTGCGCCGGTTCGGGACCGTGCCGCACGCGGGCTTCGGCCTGGGGTTCGAGCGCACGGTCCAATTCGTCACCGGCATGGCCAACATCCGGGACGTGATCCCGTTCCCGCGCACGCCGCGGTCTGCGGAATTCTGAGGCCCCTTACTCGGCCCAGCGCAACAGGCCCGGCAGATAGGGATGGCACAGCTGCGGGTGGCGCGGAAGCACCCGCACCGTGTACCCGAACCGGCCAGAGCGCTCGCAGGTCACCGACCCCCGGTAGCCGACCGCCCCGTCCTCGGCCTCGCCGGCCTGCATGGGCTCGGCCCGCGCTCCGGCCAGGCGGCCCTGGCTGTCCATCACCCCGCAGTAGACCTGCACGGTCACGTCCTCGGGCGTGAGCGCGCCCAGCCGCACGCGGGCGCGCACGTCCAGGGACGCGCCGACCACCAGGTCGCTGTCCGGGCCCTGGACCTCCTCGATGCGCACCTTGGGCCAGGCCTTGCGGACCCGGCCGCGCCACGCGGCCAGGTCGCGCGCGCCGGCCGCGTTCTCTGCGCGCAGCGCGTCGAATCGGTCCATGGCGGGCCGGTACAGGCACTCCAGGTAGTCGGAGAGCATCCGGTTCGTATTGTAGTACGCGCCCAGGCGCTTCATGCTGGCCTTCATCTTGGCCACCCAGTCGTGGGGCACGCCGTCTCGGCCGCGGGCGTAGAAGAGCGGGACCACCTCCTGTTCGAGCAGGTTGTACAGGGCCTGGCTCTCGATGTCGTCCTGCAGGTTCGGGTCCTCGTACTCCTCGCGCCGGCCGATGGCCCACCCGACCTCCGGGGCGTAGGCCTCGTCCCACCAGCCGTCGAGCGTGCTCATGTTCAGGCCCCCGCCCAGGGCCGCCTTCATGCCCGAGGTGCCGCTGGCCTCCTGCGGGCGGCGGGGAGTGTTCAGCCACAGGTCCACGCCCTGGATCAGGTACCGGGCCACCGCGATGTCGTAGTCGGCCACGAACAGGATCTTGCCCCGGAACCGCGGGTCGCGCGACCAGTGCACGATCTCGCGGATCAGGTTCTTGCCCGCCTGGTCGTGGGGATGGCTCTTGCCCGCGAAGACCATCTGCACCGGGCGCTCGGGGTCGTTGAGGATGCGGGCCAACCGGTCCGGGTCGCGGAAGGGGAGCGTGCCGCGCTTGTACGTGGCGAACCGCCGGGCGAACCCGATGGTGAGCGCCTCCGGGTCCAGGGCCTCCTCGGCCTGGGTCAGGGCCGAGGGCGGCGCGCCCGCGCGGCGGCGCTGGCGCACGACCCGCTTGCGCACGAACCCGACCGCGCGCTCGCGGCGGCGCTCGTGCGTGCGCCACAGCTCCGAGTCCGGGATGTCGTCGATGCGCTCGAAGACCTGGAAGTTCGCAGGCTCCTCGGTGAATTCGGGGCCCAGGTACCGGTCGAACAGGTCCAGGAGGTCGTGGCTGAGCCATCCCAGGGTGTGGATGCCGTTGGGCACCGCGCAGATGGGCACCTCCTCTTCGGGCAGGTCCGGCCACAGGGCGTGCCACATCTGCCGGGTGGTGCGGCCGTGCAGGACGCTGACCGCGTTGGCGTGGGCCGCGAGCCGCAGGGCGAGCACGGTCATGCAGAAGGGCTCCTGGTCGTCGTCCGGGCGCTCGCGGCCCAGGGCCAGGGCTTCGGCCCACTCGATGCCCACGGCGGGCAGGTAGGGCTTGAGGTACTTCTCCACGAGCGCGGGGTCGAAGCGCTCGTTGCCCGCGGGCACGGGGGTGTGCGTGGTGAACACGTCCGAGGCCCACACGAGCTCGCGCGCCTCGGGGAAGCCGAGGCCATATTGTTCGCGCAGGTGGGCGATCCGCTCGAGCGCCAGGAACGCGCTGTGGCCCTCGTTCATGTGGCAGACCGCGGGCTCGATGCCCATGGCCCACAAGGCCCGCAGCCCGCCGACCCCGAGCAGAATCTCCTGGCGGATGCGCATGTCCCGGTCCCCGCCGTAGAGCTGGGCGGTGACCTCGCGCTGGTGGGGCGGATTCTCCGGGATGTTCGCGTCCAACAGGTACAGGCTCACCCGGCCGACCTGCACGCGCCACACCTGGGCGACCACCGTCTCCTTGTCGAACTGCACGGTGATCTGCACGGGCTCGCCCGCCTGGTCGGTGACGCGGCCCACGGGCATGGTGTACCAGTCGTTCTCCGGGTATTCCTCCTGCTGGTAGCCGTCCGCGTTGAAGTACTGGCGGAAGTACCCCTGCCGGTACAGGAGCCCGACCCCGCACAGGGGCAGGCCCAGGTCGCTGGCGCTCTTGAGCGTGTCGCCCGCGAGCATGCCCAGCCCGCCCGAGTACACGGGCAGGCCCTCGTCGAGCCCGTACTCGCACGAGAAATAGGCGATCGGACCCGGCCGGTCGGGGTAGGTCTTCGCGTACCAGGTCTTGGCCTGCATGTACTCTTCGAAGGCCGCGTCGACCCGGTCCATGCTGGCCAGGAAGCTGTCGTCTCGGCAGGCGCGCTCGTACCATTCCTGCGGGATCATGCCCAGCATGCGCACCGGGTTCTGGTACGAGGCCTCCCAGTACTCGCGCCCGAGCCGCATGAAGAGCTGCACCGCCTCCCAGCTCCAGCTGAACCACAGGTTGTACGCGATCTTGCGCAGGGGCGCGAGCCGCTCGGGCAGGTTGGGCAGCACGTTGCAGGTCCAGGTCTTCATGCGTTCTCCTCGCGGCGAGGCCGGCCCGGCCCGCCCGGGTCCGCTCCATCGGGACCAAGCGCGCGGTCCGAGCTCCAGGCCGTTTGCATGGACAAAGCCAACCGCGCCCGAAGGTACACCGGCCCGCGCGCCGGGTCAAGTGGGTAGTCGGGTCGTGACGGCGATGCCCGGGCCCGTTACACCAACCCGGTGCGGCAGGGGTAGGTGCGCGCCAATCTTCGTCTGACGAAGGGTTGCACCTCAAGGCAACCCGTGTAAGCTGTTTCGTATGGTCATGATCGGAGCCGCCAAGTGGATGGCGCGTCATGCAGTGCCGTTCTTGATACTGGGCTATGCATTGGCAGCCGCTGGATGCGCAGAGCCAATCGCGCACGGCGTACGCGGCGGGGATGATTTCCCATCTCGTTACGGGCCTGGCATGGGAGCGGCAACGCCCAGCGCCACCCAAACCGTAGGCGCCCCCGTCCAGGATGACGATTTCGAGCCACCGGAGCTGGATCCTCCGGCTACCGACCGCAGCCGTTCCGTGGCCTCCAACGAGGCCGATCCGGAAGGCCCCGCGGTCTCGAACGGCGCGAGCGGGAAAGAAAACGGATCGGAACAGCCGCCCCCGCCGCCGTGGCTTCGCCGGGGCAAGGTGGCCGCGGTGAACCTGGTGCCGGCGGGTTTGATCGGTCTCTATGGCGTGTCCCAATGGGGCTGGGGGGACGAATCCTTCCGCTTCGGCAATGAAGGCGGCTTCGGGAAGGACACGAAGCACGGCGGCGCGGACAAACTGGGGCACGCCTGGATGGGGTACGTCCTCTCGAACTGGCACGGCGACCTATACGAGAACTTCGGCTATTCCAAACAAGAAGCGGCCAAATATGGGACCATCAGCAGCTTGGGCCTGCTCACGCTCGTCGAGGTCGCCGACGGCTTCACCAATGACCATGGCTTCAGTTGGGAAGACCAACTCGCCAATACGGTCGGTGCTTACATGGGTTATCTGCGTCAACGATGTCCGCGATTCAAAGAGTCCGTCGACTTCCGCATGGAATGGAAGCCCTCTCCCGGCTTCCGGGATCGAGTGCGTGACGGGAAATTTGATCCGTTCACCGACTACTCGGGGCAGAAATACCTGCTGGCCTTCAAGCCGGGCGGCATGCTACGGAGCGACAACAAGTTTCTGCGCATGGTGGAACTGCAGGCCGGCTATTACACGCGCGGCTTCCAGGAAGAAAGCGAACCGTATTTCGACGAGAAGTCGCGCCATGTGTTTGTCGGCGTCGGGCTCAACGTCACCGAGTTGGTGCGCCGGATGACCGGCAGCCGGGCCAAGGGCGTATTCGACTACGTGCAATTGCCGTTTACGTCCGTTCGTGCCAGCTCGGAGTTGGACTGATCCGGCGAGGTCGGTCCGGCCCGCCCGGGTCCGCTCGATCGGGACCAAGCGCGGGGTCCGACCTCCAGGCCGTTTGCATGGACAAAGCCAACCGCGACCGAAGGTACACCGGCCCGCGCGCCGGGTCAAGTGGGTAGTGCGTGTATGCGACAGGGCCGAGCGCCGAGCGGCGCGGGCCGGGTACGGACGGCCGCCCGCGCCTCAGGGCCTGGCGCGCGGCGGTCGGGACGGGGCGCCCCTCCGCTCGTAACCCAGGGAGGCGGCCACCTGCGCATCGAGCAGGGCGTTGAGCTCCCGTATCGCCGGTTCGCTGAACTCGTCCAGGTATCGCTCGGCCAGGTAGGCGTCGCGCTGCTCGCGGGAGAATTCGCCGGATTGGTCCACCTTGGCGATCGCGTTGGGCAGGAGGCGCGCCAACCACTTCGGCCGCATACCCGTGCGGGCCTGTAGGCGGGCGAGGGCCGCACGCGCATCGCGAAGCAGGTCCGCGTAGCGCACGAACATGATCCTGTCGGTCTCGCGCGAGAGCTCCAGCCACTTGCCGTAGAACAGGTTGTATTCCTGGATGTAGTGGTGCGCCGCCTGCGGCCAGTTGCACCGCTTCGCCCAACGCGCGTAGCTCAAGAACCAGGAGTACGGGTCCTTGGAGATGACGAGGTAATAGGCCGGCACGACATCGAGCCGGCGCTCCAGGTCCCGGATGCTGTGGACCCGGATGTCGTTTTTGTACAGGGGCTCCGGGATGAGGTCCTTGTCCTCATACAGGCGCACATGCTTGTGCATGGGCGAGCTTCGGTCCTGGACGGCGCGGTTGCGGATGCGCACGCGGTACTTCTTCTCCAGGAGCGCGGCCAGGAAGTTGGTCCCGCTTCGCTGTAGGCCGTAGTGCAAGAGGTCCATGCGCCCTCCCTGGACCGGGGCTGGGGCGGTCCGAACCCGAGCCCCGCGACATGCGCGGGGAGGATTGGCCGACGCGGGTTGCGGTTACTTCGCCGCGGTGTAGCAGTGGTAGGTGCGCGCGGCCTCGAGCTTGAGGAGCGCGGCCACCGCGTACCCGGAGGTGCGCAGGTGCACGCAGCAGAACGGGAGCCTCTCCCACGGGGTGAGCCCGTAGAAGGCGCCGGCCACCTCGCTCTTGTCCGTGTCCGGAACCTGCAGGGACAGCAGGTGCGCGCCCGTCGCCGCCAGGGCCTGGCTGTGCACGGGCTCGCCGAGCGCGGCGTGCAGGTCCGCGAGCTCGATGGCGACCGTGCCGCTCGCGTCTCGGTACACTCGGGGCTCGCCGAACGAGCCGTCCGGGTGCTGCACGGACGCCATCCAGTCGAGGTAGCGCTTGGTCGCGTCGAGGTACCGCTTCTCTCCGGTGATCGCGTACGCCTTGAGCAGGGCCAGGGACGAGAAGTCGTCGTTGTACACGTGGCGCCGGTCTACGTACCCCCGGGCGTCGGGCTGCGGAGAGACGGGCTCCTGGGCGTCGAAGTCGTAGGTGAGGTTGAGCTCCCCGTCCGGGCGGATGAACGCGCGCGCAAAGGTGTCCAGCCCCGGCAGGGCCAGGTCCTCGAGCCAGGTCGTCTCGCCCGTGGCCTGGTACAGGTCCAGCAGGAAGGCGAACTCGCCGCCACAACAGGATTGCCCCATGGCGCGGCCTTCGGCACGTCGGTTCGGCCACAGCGGAAAGGCGTGGCGCGCGTCGAATCGTTCCTTGCGGAAGCGCTCGGCATAGACCAGGGCGCGTTCGAGCAGGTCGGGGTCCTGTAGCGGGGCGCTCAGCTTGGTCATGGCCCAGGCGGCCGTGGTCGCGTCGCGGTTGGGGCCGAAGATCCCGTACCCCGGGATGTCGTGCCAGATGAGCCCGTGGTCCGGGTCGCGCGGGTTGAGGACCTGGAGGAGCTTCAGGTATCCGGCGGCCAGGCGCGCGGACTCGAGGTATTCCTCATCGCCTGTGCGCTCGTAGAGCATGTGCGCGGCCATGGCCGCGGTGGCCGTGGTCCAGCACACGCTGTACTGGGCGCGGCGCCGCTTCTTGGCCCCGGGCACGAACCCGACCGAGCTCTTGCCGCGCTTGAACCGCAGAAAGTAGGCCTGCAGGTATCGCCCGCGGTTCGCGTCGTCCACGGCCTGGACCTGGTTGCGCAGCATCCACGCGCCGCACCGCAGCGCGGCGTCGCGATACTGCTCCTGGGTGGGCGCGTGCGTCGGCTCCGGGGGCATGGTCGGTCCTGGCTGGGATCAGTCCGACAGGGCGTGGTCGGCGAGCGGGCAGTTCGCCGCGTGGTGCAGGAGCACCTCCACGGCCCCGATCTTGGGAAGCGAGGTGCGGGCCATGAGCGGGATGCGGGTGTGGCGCTCCACCCACACGCGCGTGGCGCCGCGCGCCACGAACAGGTTCGGCGCGTACGGGCCGCCGGCCGCGCTGTCCTCGAGCTCGACCACCAAGGCCTCGAACTCGCCGAGGCCCGGCAGGCTGATCCGGTCCACGTGCTTGGCCGTGACCTCCAGGAGGGCGGTCTTGCCCCGGCGGCCGACCGCGATCTCGCGGGTCTCGCCCGGTTCGAGGGAGAAATGCCGCAGGTAGTAGACCACGGACAGCGGGTCCTGCACCGGTCCCGGGATGGGCCGGGGCGGGGGCTGCGGAGCGCGCGTCTCCTGGACCTCGGTGCGCACGGGGCGGTAGTACTGGAGGTTGCGGTCGTAGTCGAACTGCACGTAGTCGTTCGCGGTCGAACCGCCCTCGCGCAGGTCGCGCACGTACAGCACGGACCGGCCGGTGTCCGCGTCCACGTAGCTGCGCACCCGGTCCTCGACGTGGTAGAACGTGCTCAGGAAGTCGTTGCTCGCGGTCTCCAGGGACAGGTAGTAGGTGGGCCGGCCCGAGACGCTGGTCTTGCGGTTCACGGACAGGGTGGCCTGTCCGGCGGCAAGGCCCTTCCACTTGATCCCGTAGACCAGGCGCTCGCCGATCTGCGCGACCTGGGCGAGGTCCCGGGCGGGCATGTCCACGTGCGCGAACCGCTGGCGCACGGTCACGGCCGCGGGCGCCACGTCCGAGTCGCGCCGCGAAGCGGACCCTTCGGCGCCTTCTGCGGCCCACGCCGCGGGCGCGGCCAACCAGAGCGCGATACAGAGGCAGGCCCGGAGGCGACCCCTCACGAAGCTCTCCTTGCGCTGTGCTGTCCGGATCGGTTCCAGACGCCTATGCTGCAACCCCGACCTTATCCAGCCCCGCAGGGCAAGTCAAGGGCGGAAATCGCAAGCGTCCTTCGCCGCCGACCGGCGGCCGGCCAAGCGGCGCGGCGCCCGGGGGACGCCGGGGGTCAGGATTCGTCGCGATGCGCGCGGATGGCCTTGCGGGTGAAGATTTCGCGCACCTGGAGGCCGAACCGCTCCCGCACGATCACGGCCTCGCCTCGGCCGATGGTGATGCCAGCGGCCTGCAGGTCCAGGGGCTCCTCCGCGGACTTGCGGAACTCGATGATCGCGCCGGGAACCAGGTCCATGATCCGCGACAGGCGCATGGACCGCTCGGCCACGGTCACGTACACGGGAAGCCGCATCTTCATGATCTGCGCGACGTTGTGGCCCTCGGGACCGGGCGGCGCCTCTGCGGGCGCCTGCGCCACGGCCGCGGCGGGCACCACGAGCAGGACCTCTGCCTCGGGCAGGCCCTCCACGGTCAGGTCCGCGCGCGCGGCCACGTACTCGCCCGCCTCCAGGGCCTCTGCGGCCGGGGTCTCGGACAGGTCCACGACCCGCGATTCGCCCGCGTCCACGGCCAGACCGGTGCGGCCCTCGGTGCGCGCGGCCTCCGCGGCCTTGGTCCACAAGTCGGCCGCCGCGGCTTGATAGGCCTCCAGGGCCTGGTCGTCGAGCTCGGCCGCCTCCAGGTCCGGCTCGCCGCCTGCGCTTGCCGCCTGCGCGCAGGCCGCGACCCCGGCCGCAAGCTCGGCGCCCAGCGCCCAGTACGCGGTGCCCGTGCCCGCGCCGCGCCACGCGGCCGAAGAGACCACGTACCGGCCTTCGCCCCCGCCGAGCACGGCCTCGGGCCCGCCGCGGAGCACGCTGGGCTCTCCGGGCCGGACCGGACGCTTCAGCTCTTCGGTCCAGGCCTGGGCCGCGGCCTGGAGCATGGCTTTCAGAAGCGCCTGCGCAGCGTCCTCTTCGGCTTCGGCCGCCGGCTGAGCCTCTTCGCCCGCGGCCTCCGGCTCGGCCTGCGACTCGTCGGCCGGGCCTTGCGCCTGTTGGCCCGGGGTCTCGGGCTCCTGCGCCTCGGCCTCGGCCTCGGGCTGGTCAACGGCCTGGTCGTCCGCGCTCTGGCCCGTGTCCGCGCCCTGTTCGGGCGAAGGGGTCTGGGCCTCGTCGCTCGCCTCGGGCGGGCGGTCCGGGGCCTCGTCCTGGGAGGGGCCGTCGGCCTGGTCGGGCATGGGATCAAATCTCCTCGTCGATCGCGGCCCGGCCCACGATGCGCATGGCCTTGCGGCCCTTGCAAACGCCCGGCCGTCCGAGGAACTTGGGCTTGCCGTTCACGGTGAGAAGAAGCGGCCCCCGGGCGTCCTTCTCCGTGGTGAGGATGTCGCCGGGCTTGAGGTTCAGGCACTCGCGCAGGGTGATCGAGGTCTGGGCGATGTACCCCACCGCCCGGAGCTCGGCGCGCTCCACGCCCTCCTGCATCTGGGTGAAGCTCTCGTCCTCGGCCCCGGCCTTGCGGTAGCTGAACCACGTGCCGATGGTCGAGAACTTGCTCATCACCGGCTCGATGACCGGGAAGGGGATGCAGAGGTTCAGCATCCCGCTGCACTCGCCCATGCGCAGCTCGAAGCAGACCAGGATCACCACCTCGTTGGGCGGCACGATCTGCATAAGCTGCGGGTTGGACTCCGTGGCGGTGATTTTGAAGTCGATGTCCAGGATGGTGCTCCAGGTCTCGCGCAGGTACTCGAGGATCATCTCCAGAATGCGGCTGATCAGGCGCTGCTCGATGATGGTCATGTCCCGCTCGGGGATGTGCACCTCGGCCGACCCGCCGCCGAGCAGCTTGTCGATGATCGGGAACACGATCGAGGGGTTGATCTCCAGAACCATCTGGTTCTCGAGCGGCTCGCAGGTCATCAGGTTGAAGCACGTGGGGTTGGGCAGGCTCATGATGAACTCTTGATAGGTGAGCTGCTCGACGGAGGCCATCTTCACGTCCACGATGGTGCGCAGGTACGCGGACAGGCTGGCACCCAGCTTGCGCGCGAGCACCTCGTGAAGCATCTCCATGGACCGGATCTGGTCGGTAGACACGCGCTCCGGGCGCTTGAAGTCGTAGACGGCCACTTCCTGGGCCTGGGGCGTGGGCTCGCCGCCGCCCACGGCCTCCAGGTCGCCCTCGTCCACGGCCGCGAGCAGCGCGTCCACCTCGTTTTGGCTCAGGATGTCGGGCATGTCAGCTCACTCCGGTTCGGTGTCCGGCGGCAGGACGACCAGGTACTCGCCCGGCCGGCCCCAGCCGAGCTGTTCGCGGATGGCGCGCTCCACGGTGGCCGGTTCGCCGGCCAGGAGCGCATTCGTGCGCCGCTCCATGCGCGCGACGCGGCCTTCCAGGTCCCGGACCTCGGCGCGTAGCGCGGCCTCGCGCGCCCGGATCCTGTGCAGCCGCGCCCACCCGGGCGCCACGACGCGCGTCCACGCGAGAAGCGCCAGGAGCGAGAAAAGGAGCGCCGCCTCCACGCCCAGGCGCCTGCGCGCGCGGCTGGGGGCCTCGGCGGAGCCGGCCGCTCGGGGAGCTGAGTCCATAGGTCCCTCGCAACACTGGGCCCTGCGCAAGCGTGCGGTGCGGGCCCGCGGACACGACGTCCGGGTTTCTCCCCTTCCTGTATCGACCAGACGCGTTATCGGTCTTTAGCGTCCCTCGCGCGCGCCGCGGAGTCAAGCCCGGGTCCGGGCAAAGGGCGCGCACCCGGCGCCAGGCTGTTGACCCGGGCCGAACCGGGCCCTAGAATCGCCTGGTCCGGGCCCGGGCCAGAGCCGAGCGTGTCCACCAGTGTATGTACGCATCCGGCGTTCGGACCTTTGCAGGAGAATCGCATGGTTTTGCGGGGCAAGGCCCTGGCGGCCGTGGCCGCCGTGCTGGCGGCGGGCCTGGTCGTCGCCGCATGGGCGTGGCGCGCTGCGCCGCTGGCGGGCGCGCGGCCCTTGCCCAGGTCCGCGCCCGCGCTCGACGCGGCCCGAGCCGCGGATCGTCCGGGCGAGGACCGGGACTGGGCCCGGTTCAACTACGAGGTTCTCGACGCGGCGTGCGCCGGGGACTTCGACCTCACGACCACGGTCCGCCGCGCGGCCGAGCCTACGGGTCCGGCGGCCGGGCGCATTCTCGTGCACTTCGCGGACCGAGAGAACTACCTCGCCCTCACGGTGCGCGACCGGGCGGCCGAGCTCGTGCGCGTCTCGTCGGGCGTGGCCGTGGTGCTCGCGCGCAAGCGGGCCGAGGCAGAGGACGACGCCGCCCTGCCGCCCGGCGAGGAGGTCGACTTTCGGATCAAGTGGCGCGCGCCGCGGCTCGTGGTGCTGCGCGCGGGGCGGCTTCTCTTCGACGTGCGCGCGCCGGGCATGGCCCCGGGCCGGGCCGGTGTGGGCCGGCCGGTGGACGGCGGCGTGGAGGTGGCCCGCCCGGTGGTCCAGCCCGTGGCGCCCATCACGGTCACCGATGACTTCATGCGCTCGCCCGGCGATCCGTCGGCCTGGTCGCCCGCGGGCGAGGGGTGGTCGGTGCGCTCGCTCGAGGCCCCGGCCCGCAGCACCAACGCGTTCGTGTACCAGTGCCGGTCGCGCGCGGGCAGCGTGTCACTGACCGGCCGCGCGCACTGGGACGCGTACCGGGCCGCGGTGTCCGTGCACGGGCCCCCGAAGGGCGCGATGGGCGTGCTGTTTCACGCCCGGGACGCGGACAACGGGTACCTTTTGCGCTGGACCGCGCGCGGATACGGCGGCGAGGAGGATGCAGGCGCCCTGACCCTGATGCGGCTCTCGGACGGGGCCCGGACCGAGCTCGCGCGCAGGCCCGGCGGGTACGCGCCCGGGCGCTGGTACCGGCTCGAGGTGCTCGCGGGTGAGGGCCGTGCCGTGTGCCGCGTGGACGGCCGGCTGGCCGTCTGCTATGCGGCGCCGGACCTGTGGGGCGGGCGCGTGGGCCTGTTCGCGCAGGGGCCTCAGGCCGCGGAGTTCGACGACTTCCAGGTGCAGACCCACCTGGGCACGTTCGGCAGCGAACAGGAGCCCTCGTCCGAGGCGCGGTGTGTGCGCGGGCGCGCGCCGCGGCTGTTCGGCCGCGCAGGATGGGACGGGTACGCGTTTGAGGCCTCCCTCGCCTTTGCCCAGTCCGAGCCGCGCACCGCGCGCCTGCTCGCGGCGTACAACGACCCCTTTGACCACGTGGTCTACGAGGTCACCGGCACGCGCGAGGGCGTCACCCACCACGCGCTGCGCCGCGTGCACGGCGACCCGGACTCGCCCGAGCTTCTCGACGAAGCCGATTTCGGCGACCAGGGGACCGGCGCCTCCGTGCGCGCGCGCGTGGTCCTCGACCGCGGGGTGGTGACCGCGTCCGTGGACGGCGCTGGCGCGCTCGTGGCCCATGTGGGCCGGGACGCGGTGGGCCCGGCCGGGCTCGCGCCCGGGCCGGTGGCCTACGCGGACCCGGCGCTGCGCCCGGTGCGCGCGGCCTTGCCCGTGACCGGTGCGAGCCCGGTGTTCGACGCCGAGGAGCTCATGGCCGCGTGGAGCGCCGCGGCCGCGCAGTGGGACCGCGCGAACAGCCCCGACGAGCGCTACGACCGGGTCTACTGGCACAAGGCCCTGTTCTTCGGGCCCACGCAGCTCGAGGCGCTCCTGCCCCAGACCGCGCGGCCCGAGGTCGGCGCCGAGCTCGCCCTGTCCGTGGCCAAGCCCGCCCGCCCCCGCAGCCCGTACAACGGGTACACGTTGCGCTGGCGGCCCGTTCCGCCGGAGGGCGCGGACGTCGCGCTCTTGCGCGCGGGCGAAACCGTAGCCCGGGCGCGCGTGCCCGGGGCCGACCGCGCGCGCCGGGTGCACCTGCGCCAGGCGGGCGCCATGCTCGTGGGGTATGTGGACGGCCGCGCGGTCCTGGCCTGGCGCGACCCGCGGCCCCTGGACGGCGAGCGGGTGGCCTTTGCGGTGCGCGGACTCGCCCAGGAGCCCGGACAGGTGACCGCGTTCAACGCGAACCTGCGCACGTATTCGTTCAACAGCGCGCCCGTGGACTGGCGCGTGGGCGGCGGGGTGTGGGAGGTCACCAACCGCTGGGAGTGCGACGACCGGTGGGCGTTCTGGTCGGGCATGCCCCCGGGCACCGCGCTGCGCCGCGCCAACGCGCTGGTGCGAAGCGGCACCGCGCACGGCCGGTGGAAGGCCGACTGCCTGCGCGACCAGGTGCGCCGCCTCGCCGACCGGCACGACCGGCACGTGGTGCTGTGGCACAAGCAGGCCCTGCACGGCGACCAGATGGTCGAGGTGTACATGGCCCAGATGATGGACCGCGCCCGCGGCGAGTACGAGGAGTACATGCGCGACTTCAACGTCACGATCTGCGCGGACGGGCGCGACCTCTCGTCCGGGTACTCGTGCGTCTTCGGCGGGTGGAAGGACGAACCCCCGGGCCCGCGCAGCGCCATCGTGCGCGCGGGCGAGGTCGTGGCCTCGCAGCCGGGCGCCATCCCGTACGACGGGCACGTGCACCACCGGTGGGTGCGCGTGCGGGTGGTCAAGCGCGGGGGCCGGATCACGTTCACCGTGCACTCCGAGTACCACGACGTGGGCGAGCGCGAGCTGTTGCGCCTGACCTACGAGGACCCCGACCCCCTCCAGGGCACGCGCGTGGCCGTGTGGACCTACCGGTGCCCGGTCATGGTGACCCGCGCGCGCGTGGCCGCCGACCGGATCGGCGCGGCCGAGGACCCGTTCGCCGACCGGCCCGGCAGCACACAGTCCGTGTACGCGCAGGGGCGGTAGGGGGGCGGCTCTCCTCCCGCGCGGGAATCGGGCGCGCGGGCGCACATTCGTATTGTTGTACGGGATCGTTGTACGGGGCCGCGATTCTTGTACCGGGCCGCGGACCGCGGTAGAATGGGGCCCGTGAGCGCGGCGCGCGCGTGCGCAGCGCTGTGTCGCCCTGGGCGACCTTGGAGAGCCTTACGCCACGGGCGCGGCGCGCGTATGCGGGGCGTTGCGTGGCTTTGGGCGAGCTCGGATAGCTTTGCGCCGCGGGAGCGGGGCGATGCGGCCGCGCGGTTGGTGATCGCAATAGACTGGGAGGAGCGGATGCGGCTCTTGGCATGGATCGCGGGCGCGGCGGTGCTCGGCGCGGTGGCCGGCCTGTGGCTGGAGGACCGGCTCGCCCCGCCTGCGCGCGGCCCGGCGGGCGCGGACCCGGCGTGGGAGGCCTTTGCCTACGAGGTCCTGGACCGCGCGCCCGCGGGCGCGTTCGACGTGATCGTGCACGTACAGCGCCCCGCGGCTGCGCAACACGCGCCGGCCGGGCTGCGGATTCTCTTGCACTACCGCGATCCCGAGGAATACCTCGCGTTCACCTTGCGCAAGGACGCGACGGCCCTGGTGCGCGTGGAGGCGGGCCTGGAGCACGAGGTCGCGCGCGTGGACCGCGGTGCGCTGCCCGGCCCGGGCGAGGCGCGCGCCTACCGGGTCCAGTGGCGCGATCCGGGCCTGGCCCTGCTCGCGGACGGGGCCCTGGTCCTGGCCGCGCGCGTGCACGGGGTGCGGCCCGGCACCGTGGGCGTGGGCCGCGCGGGCGAGGGGCTGACCGTAGGCGCGCCGGTTGTGCAGCAGGTCGCGCCCGTGGCGTTCACCGACGACTTCATGCGCGCGCCGGAGGACGCGTCGGCCTGGGAGGCGGGCGCGTCCTGGACCGTGCGGTCCATCGAGAATCCGGCGCGAAGCTCCAACGCGTTCGTGTACCAGTGCAACGCGCCCACGGGCAGCCACGCCCTGGTGGGCCGGGCCCATTGGGACGCGTATCGCGCGGGCGTGAGCGTCACCGGTCCGCCCGGGGGCGCGATGGGGCTGCTTTTGCACGCGCGGGACGCGGACAACGGTTTCCTGGTGCGCTGGTCCGCGGATTCGCAGGCCGACGAGGACGCGCCACAGTCCGGGCCGAGCCGACCCGAGGCGCCAGAACAGCCGGCCGCGCAGGACGCGGCTGACAAGGCGGCCGCGGACGAGCCCGAATCGCAGGCGGCCGGGCACGAACCGCCGGCCGAAGCGCCCGACACGGGCGGGCTGGAGCTCGTGCACGTGCGGGACGGGCGCGAACGCGTGCTCGCCCGGGCCCGGGGCGGATACCGGCCCGGCCAGTGGTATCGGCTCGAGGTGGTCGCGGGCGAGGGCCGGGCCCAGTGCCTGGTGGACGGGCACGAGATGTTCCGCGTCGGTCACCCGGCCCTGTGGGGCGGGCGTGCGGGCCTGTACGCGCGCGGGCACGAGCCGGTGGAGTTCGACGACTTCGAGGTGCAGAGTTACCTCGGCGGGTTCGGCGAGGTGACCCACGTGTACGCCCAGGCGGCCGGCGGGCCCGAGCTCTACGGCCGGCCGGGGTGGAGCGGGTACCGGTTCGCCGCCGACCTGTCGTTCCCGTACGGGCGCACGTGCACTGCGCGGATGCTCGCCGCGTACCGGAGCCCGTTCGATACCGTGGTCTACAAGGTCACGGCCGTCAACGGCCGGCCCGCGCGCCACGCCCTGGTGCGCGTGGACGGCGACCCGCAGGAGGCCCGGGTCCTGGCCGAGGCGCCGCTTCCCGAGGGCGAGGGGGGCCTGCGGGGGCGCGCGCGGATCGTGCTCGACCGGGGCCTGGTGCGCGCGCAAACGGGCGGGGCCCTGCCCCTGTACGCGTACGTGGGCGGTCAGAGCGCGGGCCAGTGCGGGTTCGCCGCGGACAGCCAGGCGGTGCACGGGGCCGTGGACCTTGCGCCCGTGCTGCCGGTGCTGCCGATCACGCGGCTCACGGAGATCTTCGACGAGGAGCGGCTCATGGCCGCGTGGAGCGGAGCGGCCGGGGACTGGCGGCAGGTGCGGTCCGCGTCGGACCGGTACCGGTCCGTGTACTGGCACCGGGCCCTGCTCTACGGCGAGACCGAGATCGAGGCCCTGCTCGGCGAGGACGGGGACCGCGCGGCGCGCTCGCGCCGCGGGCCAGAGCGCGAGGTGAGCCTGGGCCTGGCCCAGCCGCCGGACGCGCAGGACCGGCTGGCGGGGTATGTGCTGCGCTACCGCCCGGACGCGGACGCGGAGAGCGAGGCCGAGCACGCCTCGGCGCTTGTGCTGTTCCGCCAGGGCGCGCAGGTCGCGTCCGCGGACCTCTCCGGCGCGGGCGGGGCGCACCGCCTGCGGCTGCGCCGCGGCGGGCCGTTCGTGGTCGCGTACGTGGACGACCGCGAGGCCCTGGTGTTCCGCGATCCGGAGCCCCTGTCCGGCACGCGGGTCGGCTGGGCCGCGCGCGGGGTGCGCCTCGGGCCCGCGCAGGTGGTCGTGTACAACGCGCACCAGCGCACCGAGCTGTTCAACAGCGCGCCCGTGGACTGGCGCGTGGGGAGCGGCGTGTGGGAGGTCACCAACCGCTGGGAGTGCGACCCGCGGTGGAGCTTCTGGGCGGGCATGACCGGCCCGACCGCGCAGCGCCGGGCCCAGGCGCTCCTGGGCACGGGCAAGCAGCAGTCGACCTGGCGGGGCCGGAGCATTCTGGCCCAGTACCGCAGGCTCCCCGACCCGGACGAGAAGCACGTGGTGCTGTGGCACAAGGAGTCATTCTCCGGCGACCTGATGGTCGAGGTGTACATGGCCCAGATGATGGACCGGGCCCGGGGCGGGTACGAGAAGTACATGCGCGACTTCAACGTCACGATCTGCGCGGACGGGCGCGACCTGTCGACCGGGTACTCGTGCATCTTCGGCGGGTGGAAGGGCGAGCCCGGCCACAAGCCGCGCAGCGCCATCGTGCGCGCGGGCGAGGTGGTGGCCGAGCAGCCCGGGGCCATCCCCTCGGACGGGTCGACGCACCGGCGCTGGGTGCGCCTGCGCGTGGAGCGCCACGGGCCGACGGTGACCTTCTCCGCGCACACCGAGCACGACCCGAACAAGGGCGAGCGCGAGCTCGCGCGCCTCTCGTACACCGACCCCGAGCCCCTGGCGGGAACGCGGGTGGCCATCTGGAGCTACGACTGTTCGGTGCTTCTCGCCCGGGCGCGGATCGCCGCCCGCGAGGTGGGCGCGGCCGAGTCGCCCCTGGCCGACTGGCCGGACGAGGTGCACAGCGTGTACCGGCCCCGCCCGCCCGAGCCGCAGGACGGCGAGCCCGCCGACCAGGTGGCCGCGGCGGGGGAATGAGGGGAAGAGCCCCCCAAGTAGCGCGACCAGTGTGCCAGCTTGCTAGTCCTTGCCCTGCCCCTCGTACGTCTTGTTAATCAATGGGTCTAACTTGGGCTTGAGGGACTCGAACAGACTCGTGTAGTCGTGGCGGGACGTCCGAATGTTGGCCGGATGTGCGAGCAGCTTGTTGAGCGTCTCTCTTGGCGAAAGGCAGCGGCCTTGGGGGCCCTTGTCATGGTAGGCGCTCTCTAGTTCGATTCTCAGCCGGTCGATCTCACACGACTGCTTACAGGGAAGGTCGTCCAGCTTGATATCGGGCGTCTTTGTGGTCTTGGGTGGTTTCGAGTTCTTGGGCAGAAGCATGTCTGTCAGAATACGAGTGTGCAAGAGCAGGCTTTCGGTGAGCGCATTGCCAACAGCCCATGCGTGCTCGCAGGCTTCATGGCTGTTCTCACCCGGCACCTGAGGCAACTCTTGTGTACCGGACGATTGCGCGGCGTCCGAATCAGAGTGCTGAGGAGGATCAGCGGACGTGCTGCCAGTAGGCCTCACGCGGATCCGATAGGTGGCCTCTTCTCGGGACGTATCCATGAGTTGTTTGAGCGCGCGCCACATCCGAGCTTCGTAGTCGGACACCACCCACGGGTCGTTTGCTTGACCCTTTTGCTTGCACGCCATACTGTCCCTCCTGCGCGGTCCCAGGGCCAGGGGAGCTCGTCCCCCTACGCCTGGCCCGCGGAGTTGAGCACCTTCTCGCACTTGTGCTTGTACAGGTCCTTGAGCGCGTCGCGCGCGGGACCCAGGTACTTGCGCGGGTCGAAGTCCTCGGGGTGGTCCTGGAGGTGCTTGCGGATGGCCGCGGTCATGGCCAGGCGGCCGTCCGAGTCGATGTTCACCTTGCACACCGCGCTCTTGACCGCCTCGCGGATCTGGTCCTCCGCGATGCCGATGGCGTTCTCCAGGTTGCCGCCGTTGGCGTTGATCATCTCCACGAGGTACGCGGGCACCGAGCTCGACCCGTGCATCACGATGGCGAACCCGGGGATGCGCTTCTCCACCTCGCGCAGGATGTCCAGGCGCACCTCGGGCACCTGGCCGGGCTTGAACTTGTAGGCCCCGTGCGAGGTGCCGATGGAGATGGCCAGGCTGTCGACCCCGGTGCGCTTGGTGAAGTCCTCCACCTCCTCGGGCTGGGTGTAGATGTGCTTGGCCGCCTGCACGTCCTCCTCTACCCCCGCGAGCACCCCGAGCTCGCCCTCCACGGTCACGTCGTGCTCGTGGGCCATCTCCACCACCCGGCGGGTGAGCTCGATGTTCTCCTCGTAGGAGAGGTGCGAGCCGTCGATCATCACGTTCGAGAACCCGTACTCCACGCAGCTCTGGCACAGCTCGAAGGAGTCGCCGTGGTCGAGGTTGAGCGCGATCGGGATGCGCCCCGCGTCGCCGGCGAGCTCGGCCGCGTACTCCACCGCGCCCTGGGCCATGTAGCGCAGCAGGGTCTGGTTCGCGTACTTGCGCGCGCCCTTGGACACCTGCAGGATCACGGGGCTGCGCGCCTCGGTGCAGGCCTGGATGATGGCCTGGAGTTGCTCCATGTTGTTGAAGTTGTACGCGGGCACCGCGTACTTGTTGTCCACGGCCTTGGCGAACATCTCGCGGGTGTTGACGAGTCCCAGGTCCTTGTAGCTGATCATGCGCAGGGCTCCTTCACGTTTGGCGGAGGCGAACGGCTCTGGATCATCCCGGCCGCCGCGACCGGAGCGAGCGCCCGCCGCGGCAGAGCGGCAGTGTAGCCGCCGGGCCGCGGGGCGGCAAGTTTCTTTTCCACGTCCGCGTCGGCGCGCCGCGGACGCGCGGTCAGCCCTGCGGCGCGGGCGGGCGCTCCTCCAGGTTTTGGCGCAGGATCAGCGTCGTGCCCGGGGGCACGTCGCGGTACACGATCACCCCGGGGCCGATCACGCACCCGGCGCCCAGCTTGCGTCCGGGCATGACCGTGGCCTGGGCGTTGAGGCGGGCGCGGTCGCCCACGAACGCGCCCAGGTTGAACCAGCCCGAGGCGAGCAACTCGCCGCGCACGCGGCACTTCACGGGCTCGCCGCGGTTCGCGGCGACAATCACCCCGGCGGCCAGGGCCGCGGCCTCGCCGTACACGCCCATGCCGAAGTGGCCGTGGTGCGCGAACCCGCTGTTGCCAAAGGCCACGGCCACCGGGAACTCGGTGGGACAGCCGACCTTGGTCTTGGGCCCGAGCACGGACCCGCGCACGAGCGCCAGGGGCCCGATGCGGCAGTCCTGCGCCGCGGCCGCGTGCTGTACGTACGAGTGTTCGAGGACCTGCGTGCGCGCGCCCAGGCGCACGTTGTCGAGCACCGCGCCCGCCTCCACGACCACGTCCTCGCCCAGGTCCACCGTGTTCTTGAGGATCGCCTGCGGGTGCACGCGCGCGGAGGCGGGGATGCGCCGCACCGGAGCGTGCGTGTCGAACAGGAGGTCGAGCCCGAAGTAGTTGGCCGCCAGAATCTCCCACGGGTAGTCGAGCACCGCGAAGCGCCGATCCGCGCGCACGCCGCGCAGGCCCGGGCCCCGACGCACGCAGGCCTCCAGGAGCGCGGCGAAGGTCTGCGGCTCTGCGTCGGCCGCGAGGTCGGCGAGCGCCTGCGCGCCGCCCGGGGGCACGGCGAGGCATCCGGCGGGCATGCTGTCGAGCGGGGACTGCTGGCTGCCGCGAGTCTCGTCCGGGCCCACGGGGCAGAGCTCCTGCACGCGGCCGTCCGGGCCGGTGCGCACGCGCGGGTGGTACAGGGGATTCACGTTCGTGGCGAGGGCCACCAACGGGGGTGCGTCGGCCGGACTCTCGCGCAGCGCGTCGGCGAGGGGGGCGAGCAACCCCGCCTCGGCAAAGAGCCCGCTGTCGGCCACGAACACGGGGCCCCGGGCCTCGCGCAGGGCCTGCGCAAGCGCGGGCGCCGCGCCCTCGGCCGGCTCCACGGCCCGCCAGCGCAGCGCCACGCCCGCGGCGTCGCGGCCCATCTCCTCGGGTAGGCGCTCGCCCAGGTGGCCGGTGAGCACCAGGGCCTCGGTCACGCCCGCCGCGTGCAACGCCCGCAGGGTGTGCACGAGCACGGGTTCGGCGAGCACGGGCACCAGCGCGCGGGGCCGGGTCTCGGTAAACGGGTCCAGGCCCTCGGCGCGCTCGTGGGCCAAGACTACGGCTTGCATGGCGGCCTCCGTTCCGATGGACGATGCGCGCGGGCGGCTCTTCAGCCCTCGCGCCGGTTTTGCAGGGCGCTGGCGAGATTGGCCGATCCGGCGAACTCGATGTCCGTGCCCGCGGACAGGCCGCGCGCGAGCCGGGTCACGCGCACGTCCAGGGGCTGGAGCCGCTCGGCCAGGTACGTGGCCGTGACGTCGCCCTCGGCCGTGGGATTGGTGGCCAGGATCACCTCGCGGACCTCGCCCTGGCGCACGCGCTGCAGGCACTCGGCGATCTTCAGCTCCTCCGGGCCCACGCCCTCGGCCGGGGCCAGGTGCCCGAGGAGCACGTGGTACAGGCCGCGGTAGGCGCCGGTCTTCTCCAGGGCGATCACGTCGCGGGGCATCTCCACCACGCACAGCTGGGTGCGGTCGCGGGCCGGGTTCGCGCAGATGTCGCACAGCTCGCGCTCGGCCAGGTGAAAGCACTGGCGGCACGAGCGCAGATTCTTCTTCAGGTCCCGGATCGCGAACGCGAAGTCCATGGCCTCGTCCTTGGAGCATTTGAGGAAGTAGTAGGCCAGGCGCTCGGCCGTCTGGCGGCCGACCCCGGGCAGGCGCGAGAACGCCTCCACCAGGCGCGTGAGGCTGGGCGGATACGGGCTCTGGGTGTCAGGCATCGCGGCTCCTCGTCTTTCGCATCTCGCCTCAGGTCTCTGTCACGTCCCTCACTCCCACCCTCTCCCGAGGGGAGAGGGGGAAGCACGGCCCCTCAACCCCGGCCTCAGCCGTTCCCCCTCCCTCCGGGAGGGGGCGAGGGGGAGGGAGGCGGTCGCACGGCCGCGCCACCCGGCGACGCGAACGTCCCTCTTCCCGACCCTCTCCCGAGGGGAGAGGGAGAAGTACAGGCCCTCTTCCCGGCCCTCTTCCGTTCCCCCCTCCCTCCGGGAGGGGGTGAGGGGGAGGGAGGCACGCCCGGCAGCGTACAGGCCCTCACCCCGACCCTCTCCCGAGGGAAGAGGGAGAACTACAGCCCCTCATCCGGGCCTCAGCCGTCCCCCCTCTCTCCGGGAGGGGGCGAGGGGGAGGGAGAGGCGCGCAGGTCAGCCGGTCGGCGGCTGCGAGCCCATCAGCCCGGAGAGGTCCAGGCCGCCGGTGAGCTTGCCGAGCTCTTCCTGCGCGGCCGCGCCCACGTTCTTGCGCGCCGCGGCCGCGGCGGCCACGATCAGGTCCTGGAGCATCTCTCGGTCCTCGGGGTCCACGACCTCGGGCTCGAGCGTAAGTCCGGTCATCTCGCCGAGTCCGTTCATCTCCACGGTGACCATGCCGCCGCCGGACTCGCCGGTCACGCGCACCTCGCGCAGGCGCTCCTGCATGTCCTTGGCTTGCCCCATCAGGGCCGGCAGGTTCTTCATCATGTCCAACATGCTCATGGCTTCGTGTCCTCGTCTGCTGGCTGCGCGGGCGGCGCGCCCGCGTCGAGCGGAAACCGTTGTCGCACGAATGCGCGCGCCTCGTCGGCGGTGCGCACCCGGTCCTCGAGGCGCGCGTCCTCGACCGCCTCCAGGATGCGCGCGAACCGCGGTCCGGGGGCGTAGCCCATGTCGATGAGGTCCTGGCCCCGCAACAGGGGCTCTGCGGGCTCGGGCCGGGCCTGCTCTTGTTCCCAGGCGCGGCGCGCGTACGCGTACACGTCCAGCTTGCGGTGGCTGGCCTGGCAGTCCAGCCGATGGAGCTCCAGGTGCAGCGCGAACAGCGGGTCGCGCAGCGTGCGCCGTCGCTTGGCCTCGCGCATGTCCGCGAGCGCGGTGAAACGCATGTGCCCGCGCACGAGCGCGACCACCGCGTCGACGAGCGCGGCGGACCGGCGCAGGCGGCGCAGCAGGGTCGCGGAAATCTGTGCGCCGACTTCGTCGTGGCGGTCGAACCGCTCGCGATCGGTGACCCGCAGCGTCCGGGGCTTGCCCACGTCGTGCAGGAGCGCCGCCCACGCCAGCCGCGCGTCGCAGCCCGCCGGCAGGTCGTCGAGCATGAGCGCGGTGTGCTCGAACACGTCGCCCTCCGGGTGAAAGGCCTCGGGCTGGGGCACGCCGCGAAGCGCCGCGACCTCGGGAAGCGCGTGCAACAGGAGGCGCGTCTCTTCCATCAGGCGAAGCGCCGCGCCCGCCCGGCCCGAGGCGAGCATGCGCTCGAGCTCCTCGGCCGTGCGCTCGGCGGCCACCAGGCGCACGAGCGCGGCCATGCCCGCCACGGCCCGGCGGGTGGCCGCCTCCAGGTCGAAGTCGAGCTTGGCGGCGAACCGCACCGCCCGCAGCAGGCGCAGGTGGTCCTCGCGGAACCGGTCCGCGGGCGCGCCGATCGTGCGCACGAGCTTGCGGTCCAGGTCCGCGCGCCCGCCCACGTAGTCGATGACCTCTGCGGTGTCCGGGTCGTAGAGCAGGCCGTTGACCGTGAAGTCGCGGCGCAGCACGTCCTCGCGCGGCCCGCAGAACCGCACGGACGCGGGGCGCCGGCCGTCGCCCGCGGGGCTGTCCGCGCGGAAGGTGGCCACCTCGATCTTGCGGTCCTGTTCCAGGACCAGGATCACCCCGAACGCGCGGCCCACGGGCACGGTCTTCTCGAACAGGGCCTCCACCTCTTCGGGCCGCGCGCTGGTGGTCACGTCCCAGTCCTCGGCCGTGCGGCCCAGGAGCATGTCGCGCACGCACCCGCCGCACAGGAACGCCTCGTACCCCGCGCGGCGCAGCGTGTGCACCACTCCTCCGGCGGCCGGGTCGACCGCGGCGGCGTGCCGCACGGTCTCCGCGGGCATGGCCTTGCGCTGAGACGCGTTCATGGCTCCAGGGTACCCGCAGACCGGGCAAGGGTCAAGCCGCGGGCCGATGTTGTCGATACCTACGAATCGAGGAGGAACAGATGAGCGAGAAGGCATTCGCGCGCCGCGCGACACGACGGGAGACCGGGGGCAAGCCGAAGATGAGCGACAAGACGATCGTGCTCAAGAAGGACGGCCACCACTATATCCTGCGCAGCGCCAGCGGGGACGAGCGCGAGATCCTGCTCACCATCCTGGAGTACGCGGAGAACCGCCGCTACAACATCGGCAAGAACGAGGTGATGGCCCTGCTGCGCAAGCTCGGGTACCAGGTGAGCGTGCACAAGGACTTCGGCGTGGCGAGCTGACGCGGCTCGCGCGCTATCTTTCCTTGTCAGGCCGCACTTCCGCCGGGCCGCGCGTGAACTTGGGCGTGTTTCCGGCGATCACCACCACGACCTCCCCCTTGACCGCAGCCCCGGCATAGTCGGCCGCGAGCTCGGAGAGCCACCCCCGCGCCACGCGTTCGTGCATCTTGGTGAGCTCATGGCACACGGCCGCGCGCCGGTCGCCGAGCACCTCGAGCGCCTCGGCCAGGAGGCGCCCCACGCGGCGGGGGCTCTCGTACAGGATCAGGGTGTGCGGGAGGTCCTGCTCCTGGGCAAGCCATGTGCGGCGTTTGCCCGCCTTGGGCGGGGGGAACCCCTTGAAGGTGTAGCTGGCCGTGGGCAGGCCGGAGACGACGAGCGCCGCCTCGGCCGCGCCCGCGCCGGGCAGCACGCGGACCTCGGCGCCCTGGTCGATGGCCGCCGCCACGGCCCGGTAGCCCGGGTCGCTGCGCGCGGGATACCCCGCATTCGAGCACAGGCCCACCGTGCATCCGGAGCGCAACAGGCCCGCGACGCGCTGGGCCGCGCGCGCCTCGTTGTGCTCGTGGTAGGCGAACAGGGTGCCGGGCCGCGGGACGCCGTGGCGTTCGAGCAGGCGCGCGGTGATGCGCGTGTCCTCGCACGCGAGCGCGTCGAGCTCGCCGAGCACGCGGCGCGCGCGCAGGGTCAGATCCTCCAGGTTGCCGATGGGCGTGGCGATCACATACAGGGTCGACACGGCGCGCTCCTCGGCTGCGCGGGTGCGGGCCGATTGCCGGGGCCCGCGACGCGGCCACTCTAGGGCCCTTGCGCGCGGGCGTCAACCGTGCGCAGCGTCCGGCTGGTGCAAAGGCGCCGGCTGCGGCGGCTCGGACTTGACCGGCGTCCTCTCCCGTCCTATTAGGATAGATGGATAGGGGCACGGAATCGCAGTCCGCGGTTGTTCGGTACGGGAAAGGGGGGCCGAGCATGTTGGGTCCGCGCAGGCTGTACTGGACCAAGCGCCTGGGGTCGGCCGGTGTGCTCGTCGGGTTCGTGGGGATGGTGCTCGTCTCGCTCGTGCACCGCGGTTTGGCGCATTGGGCCGACCGCATGGACCAGGAGTTCTTCTACTTCGGCCGGGAACACCATCCCACCAGCGGCCTGCTCGCCGTGGCCGCGGCCGTTGTGCTGGGCCTTGTGGGCGTGGTGGTGGGGCTCGTGGTGGACCGGTCCCGCGGCGCGGACGAGTAGAGGCGCTCGACACGCAAATCCTCTTTTGTGTCCGTTGCGGGCGGGCGCGCGGCGATCGGGCCGGGCCTCGGGCCATTGACCCTTTCCTGTGCGCGCCTCTACAATGCCCGGCGACCGGATACCGAGGAGAGCTGCATGCTCCTTCCCGTGGACGTGGTGGTGGCCGTCCTGTACTACGCGCTCACCCGGCTGGAGGCCCCGGCCGCGGCTGCGGGCCCGGCGGGGCACACGCTCCTTGCAACCGCGGGGGCCGTGGCCTATGCGGCGGTGGCCAACCACCTGATCGTGCGCCTGGCGTGCGGGTACGCGTATCGGCGGATGGTCCAGGCCTCGGCCGGGCGGGAGCTTTTCACCGCGGCCTCGGGTCTGTCGCGCGGCCTGCTCCTGATCGTATACCTGTACACGCTCGAGGCCCTGGACTGGCCCGCCGGCCTGCCCCTGCGTCTCGGGGCCGGGGACAGCCTGCTCGTGCGCGGGGCGGTGGGCCTGGCGCCGTACCTGGCGGCGCTCGCCTTGTCGTGGGTGAGTCTGCGGCGTCTGGACGAGCTCACCAGCCCCCGGCGGTGGACCCGGCGGGCGTACGTGGGCTTTCGCGCGCGGGCGAGCCTGTTCGTGCTGGTGCCCTGGCTCCTGGTTCTGGGCCTGCACGACGTAGGCGCGTGGCTCTTGCCGGGCGGCGCGCATCCGGGCTCGCAGTGGGCGGGCGTGCTGGAGCTCGCCGAGCTCGTGCTGGTGCTGGGGCTTCTGGCCGTGTTCGCGCCCAAGTTCCTGGCGTGGATCTGGCAGTGCGAGCCCCTGCCCGCGGGCCGGCTGCGCGAGCGGCTGCACGCGTTGGAGGCCCGGGCCGGGGTGCGGTTCCGGCGCATCTACCGGTGGCGGCTGGGCGGCTCGGGGTTCCTCAACGCCGCGGCCCTGGGGATCGCGCGGCGGTGGCGGTACCTGCTGCTCTCCCAGGGGCTGCTCGAGAACCTGGACGACGAAGAGGTGCTCGGCGTCGTGGGCCATGAGCTCGGGCACGTGCGCCACCATCACCTGCCGTGGACGTTTCTGTACACGGTCACGTTCTTCTGGGCCATGCTCTTCGGCCTGGAGGAGCTCGGGCTCACCGACCGGCGGCTCATGGCCGTGCTCCTGTGCCTGGGCATGGCCGGGTACCTGCGGTTCGTGTACGGGTTCGTGTCGCGCCGGTTCGAGCGCCAGGCGGACCTGTATGCGCTCGACCTGTTGGGCCGGTCCGAGCCCCTGGTCCGCGGGCTCGAACGCCTCGCGGAACTGAGCGGCGGGACGCGGCGCGCGCGAAGCTGGACGCATCGGAGCATCGGCGACCGCGTGGCGTTTTTGCGCGCGGCCGAGCGCGACCCCGGCCTGGCCCGGGCCCATCACGCGCAGGTCGCGCAGATGCGCCGCCTGGGCGTGGCCGCGTGCGCGGTGGTCCTGGCCTGGAGCCTGACCTGGCTCGTGCCCCGGCCCTCGCCCGGCCGGGCCGGCGGCCTGCCCGCGGGGTTCTACGGTCCGGCGGCGCATGCGCGGCGCCTCGCGCGGCTCTTGCCCGAGGACCCGGAGGGGCCGCTGCGCCTGGCGCGGCTTCTGCTCGAGGGCGAGGCGCAGGGCCAGCCGTCCGGCGCCGCGGCCGCGCGCACCTGGGCCCAGGAGGCCCTCGACCGGGCGCAGACCCCTGAACAGCGCGACCGGGCGCGCGCGCTCATCGAGGCGGCCAGGGAGGCGTCGGGCTCGTAACGGGCCGCCGGTCAGTCCCCGCGTCGGCGCGGATTGTTGAGTTCGTCGAGCAGACGATCGGCCTTGCGGTGGGCGGGGTCGTTCTCGCGCGTGGTGCGCAGCACGGCCCGCAGCTCGCCGGCCGCGGCCTCGCGGTCCCCGCGGCGCAGCAGGCGCTGGGCGAGGTCCAGGCGCCAGGTGGCGGCCAGGGCCTGGTTTTGCATGGCCTCCAGGGCCGCGCGGTGGCGGGTCAGGCCCTCGTCGAACCGGCCCTCCAGATAGGCGAACCGCGCCCGCTCGTACAGGACCTGGGCCTGTTGGCCGCGGTTGCACCGCATCTTCTCCAGCGCGGCCAGGTGCTCGGCCTGCCGGGTTCGAAGGTCGGCGCGGGGGGCGATCTCCAACAGGTCGTTGAGCGCGTTTACCACGTCCACGCGCACCTGCGCGCCCTGGGGCGCGAGGCGCACCGCCTCGTCCAGGAGCTCGGCGGCCCGGTCGACCGCGCGCAGCGGGCGGTAGAATCCGCTCGCCCGGATGAGGACCTGCGGCTCGCGGGCGTGGTGGGCGACCAGGCCCTCGATGGCCTGGCGATAGGCCTTCTCACGCGGCTGCCACGGGACCTGGGCGAAGTGATGGAGCACGAGCCGCGCGTCCTCGCCCCGGGCCACGGCCTCGACCACGGCGTCGGCCAGGGCCTCGCGGAAGGGCCGGTCGCGCAGCTTCTGGATGGTGTATCCCTCCAGGCCGCGGACCTCGCGCTCGTGCACTTGGGGCCAATGGCGGCGCTGGCTCGCGACCACGAAGGCCTGCACAAAGGCCTGGGCCGACTCGTCGTGCCGGCCCAGGGCGTGCAGGAGCTCGGCGAGCTGCACCCGGGCGCTCAGGTCGTTCGCGTCCGCGGCGATCTGCGCTCGCAGCACGCGCTCCTGGCGATGCTCCAGGCCGAGGTTGACGGTCTTCTCCTCTCCGGCCGAGAGGTCCACCGACTCGTGCGCGGGCACGTGGTCGGTGAGCAGCACGGCCAGGTGATAGGCGCCGGGCGCCAGGTCCTCGATCGCGCAGGGCGTGCGCCCGCGCGGGACCCCGTCGAGGAAGACCTCGGCCCCAGGCGGGCGCGTGCGCACGGCCAGGCGCGCGGGCGCCTGGGGCGCGAGGCGAATGCTGCGCGAGACCGTGCCGGCCAGGACCACGCGCTCGCGATGGGGCTCGTACCCGTTCCGGGAAAGGTGCAGCGCATGCGGCCCGGGCGCGAGTCCGGTGAGCGCAAGGGGGGTAAGGCCCTGGTACTGCCCGTCCACGTACACCGCGGCCCGGGGGTCGCTCTCGATGCGAAGGCGCGTGTCCCCGGCGGGTCGGCCGTCCGCACTTCCAGGGGATTCGGTCGGCGGCGCGCCCGGGGTCAGGAATCGGATCGCGACCAAGGCGCTCGCCGCAACGGCGGCCGCCAGGACTGCGACCAGGGCGGCTTGGCGAGTGCGGTTCACGTCCTTCCTCCGCGTGCCCGCCTCCATGGACTTGACGCGGGCCGCCCGGGCCCGGGTCTCGCTATTCGTCCGCGGGCTGGGGATTGCGGTGTTGCTTGGGTACGGACCGGATCAGGCGCGCCGCCTGCCGGCGCGCGGGGTCGCGCCGGTCGCCCTTGTCCAGGATCTCGCGCAGCAGAGGCCCCGCGTGGGCGTAGTCCTTGTCCCGCAGGTACCGCTGGGCCAGGTCGAGCCGCCACGCGTTCGCGGTGCGGTCGTTCGGATGGGCGTCGATCGCGCGATGCATGAGGTCGTGGCCCTCCTGGTCGCGCTCCTCCACGTATGCGAACCGGGCCTGCTCGTACAGGTACCTGGCGTTCTGGTCCCGGTTCTTGGAAAGGTCCGCGGTCTCCTGGATGTACCGGCGCTGCCGGCCGGCGAGCACCGCGTCCTGGCGGCGGTTGGAGAGGATGTCGTTGAGCTCGCGGATGGCCTCCACGCGCACGTGGGCGTTGCGCGGGGCCAGGGCCACGGCCTGGTCCACCACCGCGGCCGCGCGGTCGAATGCGTGGCATCGGCCGAACAGCCCCGCGATGCGCAAGACCAGACTGGGGTTCTTCGAGTGGTGGGAGAGCAGCCCCTCCAGGGCCGTGCGGTAGGTCTCCGTGTAGCGGCGCCACTCGATCCGGCCGAAGTCGGCCAAGAGCAGATGCGCGTCCTCGCCCTCGCGCACCGCGGCCATGACCTTGCGGTCCAGGAGGCGCTGGAAGTCCGGGTCCTGGTGCATGCGCCGCGCGCCCGCGGGCAGGCGCTGGATGTTGTACCGCTGGGTGGCGGACCAGTCGCGCGAGGCGCTGGCGCGGATGTAGCCTTGCACGAACACCTCGGCCGCGTCCTCGAATCGTTCGAGCACGCACAGGAGCTCGCCCAGATCGTTGTACGCGGCGATGTCGTACGGATCGCGCTCGATGCGCGCGCGGTAGGCCTGTTTCTGTCGGTGTTCGAGCACGAACGACTCGGTCCGGTCCGCGCCGTGGCCCAGGTCCACCGCGCGCGCCTGGGCGACGTGGTTGGCCTTGAGCACTTCCACGTGGTGCGTGCCGGGCGCGAGGTCCTCCACCGTGCACGGGGTGCGCCCGCGCAGCGTGCCGTCCACGTACACGGACGCGGCCTCGGGCCGGCTCTGCACCGTCAGCCGCGCCCGCGCCACGGGGTCGAGGGCCACCTCGCGGGTGGTGGGGCCCTGGACGGACACCTGCTCCACGTGGGCGCGGTGGCCCTCGCGCGTGCAGCGCAAGGCATAGGCCCCGGCGGGCAGGTTGTCGATCTTCAGCGGCGTGAGCCCCTGGTAGCGGCCGTTCAAATATACGCTCGCGCGCGGCTGGCTCGTGACCGTGAGCGACGGCTGCGCGCCCAGGCGGCCGGTCTGGGTGGCCACGAGCAGGCCCGCGGCCGCGGCCGCAACCAGAAAGGTGAACACGTACGCGCCGGTTCGCACCCCGGGGTCCTCGCTCTCGGTCCGGTGCAACGCGCGCCCGGACGCGCCGATGCCTACACGCGGTCCGCGCGGGACGGGGTCTCGCGCTCCACGGACGCCGCGCCCTCGCGCGCACGCTGCCAGTCCGCGCGCAGCCGGTCCTCGGACAGGCCGCCGGACAGGTGCGCCCAGGGCAGGGGCGCGTCCACGGTCCGCTCGCGGCAGGCGACCGCCTCCGGGTCCACGCCCTGGCTGGCGAACGCCGCCTGCCAGGCTTGGGGCCGGAAGTGCTCCTCCCAGGCGCACAGCCGCGCGCCGTGGCGCCATGCGGCCTCCACGACCGGCCCCCAGTCGCGGCCCGCGCGCGCGAGCGCGGCCTCCAGGATCGAGGCCTGCACGTCGTGCCCGCGGTAGCGCACCCGGCTGCGGCCCCGGCCCAGGCCCTCGGCCACGCGCGCCTGCTTGGCGGCGAGCACCTCGGGACGGTCCATGGCCGCCCACTGGAACGGGGTCCAGGCCTTGGGCACGAAGTTCGCCACGGACAGGTGCACCGACGACCGCTTTCCGCGCCCCCCGAGCGCGGCCACGCGTTTGGCCAGCCGCGGGATCGCGTCCACGTCGTCGTCCGTCTCCGTGGGCAGGCCGACCATGAAGTACAGCTTGATCGTGCGCCAGCCCGCGCGGAACGCTGCCTGCGCGCCGGCGAGCAGGTCGTCGTCGTCGACCGGCTTGTTGATGACCCGGCGCAGGCGCTCGGTGGCCGCCTCGGGCGCGAGGGTGAACCCGCCCTTGCGCACCGAAAGCACGCGCTCGGGAATCGCGCTGAGCGCGGCGTCGACCCGCAGGGACGGAAGCGACAGGCTCACCCCGCGCGGGGCGAAGACCTCGTCCAACCGGCCCACGAGCTCGCCGAACTGCGGGTGGTCGCTCGTGGAGAGGCTTAGCAACCCCACCTCGTCGTACCCGGTGGCCCGGTAGCAGTCCTCTGCGATGTCCACGATCGTGTCCACGGACCGGGCCCGGCGCGGCCGGCTGACCGCCCCGGCTTGGCAGAACCGGCACGCGTGCGGGCATCCGCGCATGATCTCCACGGTCACCCGCTCGTGCGCGGTCTGCACCACGGGCACCACGGGCGCGCGCGGGTGCGCGGCGGCCTCCAGGTCGCGCACCACCCGGCGCTCCACCTGGGCTGGCACGTCCTCGTACCGGGGCACGGCGCGCCCCTGTTCGACCGTGTACAGGCTCGGGGCGTACCATCCCGGGCACGTGCGCACGAGCTCGCGCAGGAGCGCCTCGCGCGAGAGCCTGGCCCGGTCCAGGTCCCGCAGCCGGGCCACGAGCTCGGGAAAGGCCTCCTCGGCCTCGCCCACGAGCACGAGGTCCAGGAACCCGGCCAAGGGCTCCGGATTGAACGCGCCCGCCCCGCCGGCCAGGACCAAGGGGTCGCCCGGCCCGCGTGCGGAGGCGTGCAGGGGCACGCCCCCGAGGTCGAGCATGGTGAGCACGTTTGCGCTACAGAGCTCGTACTGGAGGCTGAAGCCCACAAGGTCGCACTCGGCCAGGGGCGTCATGGTCTCCAGGGTGGTCAAAGGCAGGCCCCGGGCGCGCAGGGCCTGTTCCATGTCCGGCAGGGGCGCGAACACGCGCTCCGCGGCCACGTCGGGCAGGGCGTTGAGGAGCTCGTAGAGGACCCGCAGGCCGTGGTGGCTCATGCCCACCGCGTACGCGTCCGGGAACCCAAGCGCCACGCGCAGGAGCCCGGGCCGCGGCGCCTTGGCCACGGTGTTCCACTCGCCGCCCAGGTACTGGCCGGGCGTAGCGACCGTCAGAAGGAACGGGTCCAGGGCCCGCAGGTGCGACTCGCGACTCATCGGAGAGGTCCGTGTGGAATCCGAGGAACGATCCGGCCCGGCAAGCGCGCGGGGCCGCCCGCCGAGGGCGCCCCCGAAACGTGTGTGCCCGCCGGGACCGACATCCCGCATCGTTGTCCGACAGGGTAGCCGGGCAGGCCGGACCGGTCAAGAGACCGTTTCTCTTGCGCCGGTTCCAGCGGGCGGGTACAGTGCTTGCAGTGTGGCAGATGGGGGTTTTGTGCGGAGGCTGTCATGGCGCAGACACGGGATCGGTGGAAGCTGGTGGACGGGCTGTTGGCCCTGGCCATTGCCGAGGACATCGGCGAGGCCGACGTCACCTGCGCGAACGTGCTGCCCCGGGGCGCGGTGGCGCGGGGTGCGTTCGTGGCGCGCGAGGCCGGGGTGCTGGCCGGGATGGAGGTGGTCGAGCGTCTGTACGCGAGGCTGGACAAGGGCGTGACCGTGGAGCGCAAGGTGCAGCCGGGCGACCCCTTCGACGCGGGCGACGAGCTGGCGCATATTCAGGGCCCGGCGGGCGCGGTGCTCGCGGGCGAGCGCATTGCCCTGAACCTGCTCCAGCGCATGTCGGGCATCGCCACGCTGACGCACCGGTACGTGCAGGCCGTGGAGGGCACGAACGCGCGCATCCTGGACACGCGCAAGACCGCCCCGGGCATGCGCACGCTCGACAAGCTGGCCGTGTACCTGGGCGGCGGAGACAACCACCGCCAGGGCCTGTACGACATGATCCTCATCAAGGACAACCACATCGCCCTGTCCAGCCAGTCCACGGACCTCGCGAACGCGGCCTGGGCGGTGCGCCAGGCCAAGGAGCAGTCCAAGGTCAAGGTGGAGGTGGAGGTCGACAGCCTGGAGGTCCTGCGCCAGGTGCTGCCCGAAGAGCCGGACGTGGTGCTGTTGGACAACATGGACCCGGACGATCTGCGCGAGGCCGTGCAGACGACCGGGCAGCTGTGCCGCGAGTGGGGGCTGCGGCGTCCGCTCCTGGAGGCGTCCGGGTCGATCACCCTACAGAACGTGGGCGAGGTGGCCCGCACCGGGGTCGACCGGATCAGCGTGGGGGCGCTCACGCACTCGGTGCGCGCGCTCGACATCGGCCTGGACATCGAGGGCGCGTAGCGAGGCGCTCATGCGCGGTTCGGGCCCTCTTCGCGCAGGCGGCGGTGCCAGTCGAACTCCCGGTCGGTGACCAGGCTCTCGAGCCGGGCCAGGCGGCGGTGGAGCTTTTGGTAGGTCTGGTTCAGCCGGTGGACCGCGGCGTGGCGGCTGGTGGCGTAGGAGAGGTAGAACTCCTCGTCAGCCTCGTCGTGGAACGGCAGCACGGGCTCCGGCTTCATGAGCACCGCGGCGAGTAAGTAGATGCCCACCACGGGCCACAGCGTGCTGAACAGGAACAGGAGCACGGCCACCAGCCGCACCCAGAACACGCCCACGTCCAGGTAGTCGGCCAGGCCCTTGCACACGCCCAACAGCACCCCGTGGCGCGAGCGGTACAGGCGGTCGGGCTTCGCGGTCTCATGCATCTGTCTTCTCCTTGTCGGTTGTGTCGGTGCGGTCCAGGATCAGGGTCTCCAGGGCCTCGATGCGCTTCTCCATGCCGCCCAGGTCGCGGTGGACCTCCTGGATGAGGCGGGTGTCCTCGTCGGTGAGCCTGCCCCGGGCCTCTCGCCGGCCGCCCGTGAGGATCCGAAGCCCCACGAGCACGAGCGCGCCCAGAATCAGGAGCACCAGCACGGGCAGCAGCACGGCGGCCAGGGGGATCAAGAGCGCCATATCCATCATGATGTCTCCTCGGTTCGGGTCTCTCGTGCGGCCTGATCTTGGCCGGGCGGGGCCTTGTCCAGGAGCAGGGCCTCCAGGGCCTCGATGCGCTTCTCCATGCCGCCCAGGTCGCGGTGGACCTCCTGGATGAGACGCGTGTCCTCGTCGCTCAGTTTGCCGGCGCCGTCCCGGCGTCCACGGCTCCAGATCCAAAGCCGCAGCAAGGCACCCAGCACTATGAGCGCGACCAGAAGGAGGACGAACAATTCCGCTACGGACATCGCGCCCATGGTTGTCACGGTCCCTCCTGGGCACGGCAGCCTGTGCTGGATGAGCTCTGTACCTGGCCGGGCTGAGACCCTGCCAGGAGCAGGGTCTCCAGGGCCTCGATGCGCTTCTCCATGCCGCCGAGATCCCGGTGGACCTCCTGGATGAGACGCGTGTCCTCGTCGCTTAGCCCGTTGCCTGCGCGCGCGGCGCGGCCCACGAGCACCAGGCCCAGCACGAGCAGCAACACGAGCCCCAGGAACCCCGCGAGCCCCACACCCAGGTATACGACCGAAGGGGCCATCGCACGCTGACCCGTTGGCCCGTGCATGCCCATGGGCAGCATCGACGGTGGCTCTATGGCGCCGTGGGGCCCGATGCGCCTTGGCATGTGTACGCTTTGGACGTGGGCCGGAGTGGAATGGACCAACCGGAAGCCCAGCAAGCCCACAAGGGGCGCGGCGAGCAGGGCGACCAACACCAGGACAATCAGCGCGCAACCTACCGTCCTTGCCGCCGGTCCGCTCCGTGTGCCCTTGTCCATGATGCCGTCTCCCGGTCCGGGCCGCTATGCGCGCGTAGTCCTGCCCAGCAAGTCCCGCGCCCGAAGGCCTAGGC
>Ga0180431_10001280_pt1 | contig 35456 bp, 38 predicted proteins | sample SS_ome_11_FD_132459 | JGI IMG/M metagenome (GOLD analysis project Ga0180431, IMG submission 132459) | Hypersaline lake sediment archaeal communities from the Salton Sea, California, USA - SS_1_MS_1 metaG | ecosystem: Environmental > Aquatic > Non-marine Saline and Alkaline > Hypersaline >... | reverse complement strand
GAGGTCTCCGTTGAATGGAGTAACAGGTATAATCGGAGCAAAAAACTCGTCTATTCGGTGCTGAAGTTCCAGAGAGCGGGTGGAGCATCTTCCGTCGAGAAACATGTTCAGAGGATTTATTCGGTTGAAGAGATTGAACGCATATTGCGGAGAGAGGGATTCGATATCATCGGTGTTTTCGGCGATTACACTTTTCTTCCTGTCAGGGGTGACACCGTTATGATTAATTTTGTGACAAGAAAAGGGTAATCATACGTTCTGACGCGAAAGCCGTTGAGAAGCGTAATGGAAAGAGGGCGGTGAGAATGGAGTATATTTTTTTTGTCATCGGTTTGATAATCGGTCTTGTTCTTTTTCTCTATGGTCTCTCATTCTATGATTCGAGCAGAAAAAAGCGCACGCGCGTGACACCTCAACAGAGGAGCACTTCGGAACCCCTTGCCGTGAATCCGCAGAGCGTATTGTACGAGGAAGATGAACAGTATCCTCGAAAACGGATCTGTCCCCTCTGCGGTGCGGTCCTGACGAAATATGAAGCGCTCTATGCGGCCCAGATTGAGGGACCGTCAGGGAGAAAAATATTAATTTATGGGTGTCGATACTGTTACCGGGAGGTACCGGTGAGCGGAGAGGAACCGGAGGAATAGAAGAGCGGGGGAGGGGACAATCAGGGCTCATAGGATCTCAGGAGCTCGATTCCATAGATGCCGCGAATGGGCTGGAATGTACAGAAGTCGTGAAAATGTGTTCGGTAGACCCCGGCGCTGTCATCTTCAATGCCAAGGACGGTAATCTGCTGTTGATGTGGTGGCCCCATGGGGAAGATTATCATCCCATCACTTTTGAGATAACGCATAAGCGCCAGTGGTCTCTTGTGGCATGCAGCAAATATGAGGATCGCGTCAAAGGGATCGAATGCCGCTTCGAGAGCGGTCCCGTCACCGGCAAAGATTTTGACATTGGGAATCGACAGCTTTAACAGATGCTCTTTTGCCGCAACTCCGAGGTTCTCATGGTATTCAATAGTAACGACTTGACTGGCGATCTGAGAGAGGAGCGCTGTTGAGTACCCGGAACCGGTTCCGATCTCAAGGACGCGCACATCTTTTCGTGAGGGGAGGAGGTGAAGCATGCGGGCGAGCGCAATCGGCGGATCGCTCGTTTCACCGTATCCGATTGGTATGGGATCCTCGGTATAAAAGCTCTTTTTAAATATAGGATCAAAAAAATCGTCCTGATCGATCCGTTCGCACGAATCGATCACTTTTTTTCTGATCTTGTTGTTCCGTAGTAACTTGATGAACTGCTTCTTGCTGCTCATGATTTTCCGGTATTTCGGGTGAAACGGTATCGAGTGCTCTCCGCGCGCTCTCCTGTTTTGATTCGTTTGCAATCTGCTGAAACGGTCATTCGATTATTTTCAACACGTAAGTCAGGAAGTAATCCGATATGAGAATCGCCATTGATGATTTCACCACCGCTTGTATTGTTGATTTACCGACACCTTCCGCACCTCCGGTTGTGCTGAATCCCTGATAGCACGATATGATAGCAATCTCAATTCCGAAAAAGAATGACTTGAACAGACCTGTCAGGAAGTCCATCAGTCCCAGGTATTGAAGGACATTGTCGGTGTATTTGCCGAGCGTGATGCCGAGGGCGAGGAACGAGACAAAAGCGCCACCGAGCACACCGACGAAATCGGTAATGACGGTCAGTACCGGGGTCATTATGAGGCAGGCCAGAAATCTCGGGACCGACAGGTACTGTATGGGATTGGCGGAGAGGGTGATGAGAGCGTCGATCTGTTCGGTGACCTTCATCGTGCCAATCTCAGCCGCAATTGCGGAACCGACTCTTCCCGCAAGGAGAAGTGCGGTCAGTACGGGGCAGAGCTCTCTGAACATGGAGATGGCGACCGCACTGCCTATGAAAATTGAAGAGCCGGACATGAGCTTGTCCATCGCGGTTCCAATCTGCAACGCCATTACCATTCCCGTAAAGAAGAGGGTTATCGTTGTTACCGGCAGTGATTTATATCCTATTTCAAGCATCTGAACGATGATGTTTTTGAAATCGAAAGGGGGTTTGAACGACCATTTAACCGTTTCTTTTAGGAAGATGACATGACCTCCGATTTCCTCGAGAAAGGTAATGAGGTATCTTGAATTCGTCTGGCTCATGTCAGGGGGATTGCCTCGTCGTGTTTGTGTATTCTGTCGTAATTGCCGAACTTGGTGTACTGTTCCCAGAAGAAGAGCTCGAAGGAGCCGATGGGGCCATTTCTCTGCTTTGAGATTATTATCTCGGCGATTCCTTTCTTTTCGGTTTCTTTCTTAACGCGCTCTTCCCGGTAGAGAAACATCACCACATCCGCATCCTGCTCAATTGCGCCCGACTCCCTGAGATCGGAGAGTTGCGGGCGCTGGTCGGTTCTTGTTTCGACAGCGCGGGAAAGCTGCGAGAGCGCGACCACCGGAACGGCGAGCTCCCGGGCAATCTGTTTCAGCGACATGGATATCTCGGCTATCTGCTGATGCCGTTCGGTTTTCGACAGGCTGGTTATGAGCTGCAGGTAGTCTACAATGACCAGGCCGAGTTTTTCCCGCTGTGCCATTCGCCGCGCCTTTGCCCGGAGTTGCAGGATATTGATCGACGGCGAGTCGTCGATGAAGAGGAGTGATTTCCCCAATTTTCCCGATGCCTGAAAGAGCTTGTTAAGCTCTTCGGATTTAATGTGCCCGGTCCGCACCCGCTGAGAATCAACTTCAGCTTCGATGCAGAGCAGCCGCATGCCCAGTTGCGTTGCGGGCATCTCGAGTGAGAAGAAGAGAACGGGCATCTTTTCCCTGAGCGCAACGTGATTTGCGATATTCAGGGCGAACGATGTTTTGCCCATCGATGGTCGTGATGCGATGATGATGAGCTCGGAGTCGTGAAGACCGGTCAGGGTCTCGTCGAGATCGGTGAAGCCGGTGGCAATTCCGGTAATGGCCTTCTTGCTCTCATAGACCCGTCCGATATCATTCATGGTATCCTGGAGGACATCGGAGATCTTGGCAAAATTCGAGGTAATTCGTCGCTCCGTAACGGTGAAAATATCCTTTTCGACTTCGTCCATGAGATCTTCTGTATCGCGGGACATGTCGAAGCATTTCTGAACGGCTTCGCTCGAGATATCGATGAGCCTCCTCCTCAGGCTCATCGCCTTTATTCTGTGGGCATAGTATTCGGCATTGACCGATGTTGAGGTTGTCTGATAGATTTCTACCAGTGCCGTATCGCCACCGACTCTGTCAAAACGGTTGCGGTCCACCAGGCGCTGTTTCAGTGTGATAAGATCGATGGGGAGATTCTTCCTCTCCAGTTCCAGGATGGCCTCATAGATGAGTCTGTTTCGTTCAAGATAAAAATCCTCCGGTTGGAGGATTTCCGTGATTCTCAGCAATGCTTCTTTGCTCATCAGGATTGAGGCGAGACAGGAAGATTCAGCCTCAAGATCCTGCGGAGGAAGTTTCTCGACGAGCATCGATTATTCCTTTTCAACATGAACCTTGATAGATATCTGGAGCCCTTCATCGAGCTTTATCGGGATATCGTATTCCCCCATCTTTTTAATGGGCTCATCAAGGTGAATTTTTCTCTTGTCAATTTCATAGCCGAGCTCTTTGAGTTTTTTCGCAATATCGATTGCGGTAACGGAGCCGAAGAGCTTTTCCTCCTCGCCGACATGAGCGCCGATTCTGAGCTCCACATTCGATAATGCTTCGGAGATCTTCTCGGTGTACCTTTTCCGTTTTTCCTTTTTGAGCCTGATAAGCCGATCCTGATGCGCGATCGCCTTCTGGCTGGATTCGTTGGCGACGATAACCAGTTTCTTGGGAAGGAGATAATTCCGGGCATAGCCATCGGCAACTTCCCGTATGTCACCGGCCTCTCCGAGATTGGGGATATCCTTTTGAAGAATGATTTTCATGGTTTACTCCTCGTTGTCGTAATTACTCCTCTCGTTTTCATCGTGAAGAAACAGCCGTGCACAAAGCCCCGCTCGCCCCTTGTTCAGGGGACCGGGTTCGATGATGGTGCTCCTTTACGTCGATTTATTATAGACACTTCCCAGTTTTCTGAAATCTGCCCAGAAATCAATCGCTCCGACGCTGGACAGTATTATTGAGATGAACAGTGTAACTTTCAGCCCGAGAAAAAGTATTGTTATCAGCGTTACGGGAATTATGAACAGGGGAAGCCCCTTTTGTATCAGGAAATACTTAACGATTCCCAGTGACTGAATCAAATACAGGATTGAAAAGATCAGGGCGATATTCAGACCTGTAATATAGATAATAGCGTACTCGCTTTTGTCAACCAGTAAAACTGCAAGCCACCCAAGAATAAGCGCATAAATGAAATAATCGTGAAGCTGAAAAAATTCGAGGCCGGGTGATTTCTCCTGACCGGGGATATATTGTTTCATGAAGAGCCGTATAAGGAAAAAGCTGATAATCGAAAAGAAGAGCGAGTTGATAAAATAGGCGAAGGGAATGATGTCCCTCACTATTTCGAGAGAATCATCGAGGCGCTCCAGAAAGGCCTCCTGTTCGCTTTTCTGAATATTTGAAGCATTGACGATTGCAACAATGCTCTCTTTCGATTTATCGAGGATATCCGTGTTTTTGTATGCCTTGAGATAATAGTAATTCCCTGCGAAGAGGAACGTGATGATGAAAGTGGAGATGAGGATAAAAAACTGGAGTGATTTTTTCTCTCGAAACGTATAGCCGGCAGTGATGCCCACAATAAAAAGGGAGAGCAGGAGTGGATGCAGCTCGTCGAAGGGGGGAGGGGACAAAAGAATAACCGCGACGACCGGAATGAGGAAGAACAGAGTGCTCTTCCATCCCCATCGGTAAAAGATAAATGTGGAGCCGAGTATAAGAACCAGCCCCAGGAGGAGGATGGCAATAAGTTGAATCACGCTTCCTATTTTACAACAAAGGGTAATAGAGCAAGGATTCGCGCCCTTTTGATCGCATTGGCGAGGGATCTTTGATGTCTCGAACAGGTTCCCGTAATCCTGCGGGGGAGTATCTTGCCCCGGTCGGTGACGAATTTTTCCAGGACCTCAATATTTTTATAATCGATTACCAGATTCTTGTTTGCACAGAATCTGCAGATTTTTCTCTTGAACATGGGACCACGAGAAACGACCCGCGTATATGAGCTACGCGAAGAATCTGATCGACGCCGCGGTCTCTCTCTTGCTTCCGCTTCTGAAGGCCGGTTGGAGGCTTCATCATCCTTATTATCCTTATTTTCCACATCGTCGGATGCGGTTGTATCCACTGTCTCTTTATCTTTAAATTCATTATTGTTTTCTTCAACCATGATTTTTCTCCTGAACTGCTAATATGATGTTATTTAAAAAGGTATATCGTCATCGGAAAAGGGATTGTCGTCGAGTGATGATGGCTCAGGTACATCTGTTGGGGTATCATCACCACTATAGCGTATATCATCAGTCTGGCGTGGCGTGAGAAACTGGAAATTTTCGACGACCACTTCTACCGTGTAACGCTTGTTCCCGTTCTGATCATCCCATGATCGCTGTTGCAGTCTTCCCTCGATCGCTATCCGCTGACCCTTTTTGCAGTGCTGAACAATTACCTCGCCTAATTTCCCCCAGGCGATGCAGTTGAAAAACGACGTATACTCCTTCTTCTCTCCGGCGGTGGTATAGCTTCTGTTGTTTGCAATTGAGAAATTGGCGACTGCCGAGCCGTTCTGGGTATATCTCAACTCAGGGTCTTTCACAAATCTGCCAATAAGAATTGCCCTGTTCAGATCACTCGCCATGGTACATTTCCTCGTCGTGTTATTTTTTTTGCGTCTCTTTTATTTTGATGAAGAGGTACCGCAAAATGTCGCTGTTGAGCCGGAATTCGCTTGTGATTTTCTCAAGAGCTTGAGGCGTGACTTCCAGAATTAATATGAGATAGTATCCTTCACGCTCGTTGTCTATTTCGTAGGCTAATTTTCTGGTGCCCCAGACATCTTCAGCTTCAATTTGCGCACCGTGTTTTTGAAGGATGGCTTTAACGCTTTCTTTGACAGGCTCAATATCTTCCCCTGCCCTGAGGACAAGAGGGAGCTCGTACTTTTTCATCATTGGTCTTCTTCCTCTGGAAAATAGATTGCTAAAATGCTCGCCGCTTTTAGCAGAAAGGTTCTACAATAGTTACAAACTGCCTTTTTTTTTCAAGAAATATTTTTGACAGAGTTGAAAAAATGCCGGTACGTAATGATATCCGATAAACGGCGTGATACCGCCTTCCTTTCAGGCGATAAAGCAGGGTGTTACCGCAGCACGAGTGAGCCCCGGTGTAAGACAATATCGAAAATATACGAATCCCTTTTCGAATTGAGTGGAGTATATATGATGAATTGCCCGGCAAACTCGAAGAGTTCGCTTTTCTTCAGGATCGTACGATATTCCTCGTTGTTGGTGTAAATGTTATATCGAATGCGAAGATTGAGCGCTTCGCTGTCCTTCACGATGATCCGGTATTTCATATTATATCGTTTGTCGGCTTCAACCGACTCGACATACCCTCTTCCCCGGAGCACGATGTTGAGCCGTTCGTCGAGATAGAGATCTCGTTTGATCGGTTCAATTTTTGTAAATGCAGAGAAAAATTCGCTATTCAAGATAAGGGTATCGATGGTATTTTTTCTGTTCTCAGCATACAGTGGTACAAGTAACAGGAGGATAAGCAGCAGATTTTTCCACGCAGTCTTCATGAGAGATTTCCAACGCTAATTCGTCACGTTGATGAATTGAAAAGTGTATTGCCGCGTTCCCCGGTAAATCTCAACGTCCCGTATATTCTGTGATCGAAAGAATACAGCGATGATATCATCAAGACTTGAGACCGGAGTACCGTTTAATGAGAGAATTATATCACCCTTTTTTAAGCCGTTCTGATAGGCAATTCCCATCGGCGAGAGATAGGAGATAATTACCTCACCGGTTCGCGCATTCTCGTCAAGCTCAATTCCGTAGCGCGAGAAGAGGGATCGCAGACCCCGCCGGAGATGCTTGTGCTTTCTCTTTTCCCGGAGGATCAGGTTGAAGGTGTAGAGCTGTCCGTCTCGAGAAACCGTTATCTCCAGCTTGGAACCGACCGGCTTATTCCCGATTGACTTGACCAGCTCACCGAGGGATTGAATTCCCTTCCCATTGATTTCCTTTATGACATCCCCTTTTTTGATATCCGCATATTCGGCCGGTGAGCCCTTTATGACCGAGAGAACTTCCACGATGATCTTCTCGCCGTTATGGTAGATCTTCCTTTCCCGTGCAATGAAGCCGAGCCACCCCCTGCGCACCCTCCCGTAGTTGATAAGCTCGGTGCATACCTGTTTGACGATATTTGAGGGGATCGCAAAGCTTATCCCCTGATATCCCCCCGATACCGTTCGTATGGCGGTATTGATACCGACGAGCTTTCCCTCGAGATTGATGAGTGGTCCACCTGAGTTTCCGGGATTGATGGGCACATCGGTCTGGATGAAGTCCTCGATATCGGCAAAACCGATATCGTTCCTTCCCTTGGAGGATACGATGCCGCAGGTCACCGATTGCCTGAGGCCGTAGGGATTCCCGATGGCTATAACCCATTCGCCCTGTGAGAGTCGCTGTGAGTTGCCGAAGGTTATGGGTGTCAAGTCCAGAGTATCACTCTCGTCAATTTTGAGGAGCGCCAGATCGGTTTTAACATCAGCGAGATAATAGGTGTCCTTTCCGATCTTGCGAACCTCGCACTCGGTGCCGTCGTGCAGAATTATCTGATAGAAATTGCCCTTCCTGACAACATGATAATTTGTTATGACATAGCCGCTCTTCGTCATGATGGTGCCTGAACCGTAGCCAACTTTCGAATAATAGGTTTTCCCTCTCTTTTGAAAGGTTTTATATATGATGATATTGACAACGCAGGGTTGTACCTTTTGAGCTGCTTCGATGAAGTGCCTGTTCAGGGCAATCGGGGTCGCTGCGCTGACAGGTTGAAAGCCGGTGCCGAGAGTGCCAATGAGGAGCGCGCTAAGGAAAAAAATCATGGAACGGCGCATAGTGAACATGGATTGACGATTTTCTGATCCCATTGCTGATTATACCATTTTCTGAAGAGAAGTTAGTCTCCGGTAACGGCCTCGAAGTAGCTTTCCTTATTTGGCATGGAGTATTTATTGAGGTCAATTCTTTTTCCTTCTGGCATATAGCTGAAGTCAGCGTCTCTGAGCTGCAGCCCTGCAAGAAGTGAGTAGATACCCACGGCGATACCCTCTGCGATGTCGTCCTGGTTTCTGACAAGCATCTTCCGGTGACTCGATATCCTCAGGTACCCGAGTTCGATGAAGGCGCTGATCGCGTTCACGTGGAGGGGGACCGACCATATAGAGATATAGGGCCGTGTTGGTTTTTGAGCAGGGTGTAATCGGGTATTCTTCCGGTACAGGGAGAGGAGAATATATCGAATTATTTCGGAGGATGCATATAAATTATCCCCCCCGTATCCTGAATAACCACCATCACGTCTATAGCGTTCGTAGAGCGATCCTTCGCGTTCCCAGAATCTTCCGTGAATTCTGAATCCGCGATGGGATTTCGCATAGGGGGTTCCCTCGGGGTGAAACCGTGCGATACACTCCCAGAAGAGTGGATCCCGGTACGCCCAGGTTATCATATTATATCGGTATCCTCTGAAATCTTCCAGGTCGAGGGTTCTATCTTCCTTCAGCGGATAGCCGGTAAAGTATACGGAAACATCCTTGAGGAACCAGTCAAAATCTGACCTCTTTGTCGATTCGGAGAACCAGTCGTAGTACTTGCTGTTATAAAAGAATTTTTGGTTTTTGATATCTCCCTGCAGGTACTGAAGACCGCGATGGAGTATGATAAAAGGGGGAACAATCACCGGGTTCAGGCCGCGATACTCGGGCGGACCGCTTGTTGCAATGTGCAGTGAGACCACCAGTTGCGGTTTCAGGGCATTTATCGAGGATATGCGGCCCGGCTTCATCTCCCCGTCAGGACCGGGAAAATCGAAGAGTCTGAATTTTTCATTGGGATCTCGGAGCCTTTCCACTGCATCACTATTTCGAGAATCGGGCCGGCTCATATGTGTGTCGATAACGATTCTGTTCAATCGCCGGGTTGCGTATCGGCGGAGGATTCCGAAGAATCTCTTGTAGTCACCGTCATGAGAACAGAGATCGAGTATGCGCTTGGCTTTCAGAGCGATACTGTACACAATTACATGCTCGTCGAGCTGTCGGTATGAAGCACCCTCCCTGAATGGATCAAGGTATTTCTCGGAAATAGAATCGTATCGATCTCCATGGATTTCCATGGGTTTCAGACAGATGCCACCGTGACCGGGATCGAGAACGATGCGGTAATGGGGAAACTCGTGGTAATCGCCTGTTTCCGGTATGAAGATCACGACGAGGAAGAATGCGATAGTGAGAAATGCCTTGAGGAGAGCACTTCTGCGGGGAATCCAGTTTCTTCTCTGGCAAGCGGTAAAGATGCGTCGCATGTATTTCATCTGCAGCTTATGTGGTATCACTGTGCACTCAACGAATAATGAAAAAAGGGAGGGACCGGTTCCCTCCCTTCGTCTTCTATCTGAATCGTATTATGGTCAAAGGCGCGAATGCCCGTGTGCGCTCTTGACCACGTTACTTTTGCGCTGTCTTTGGCTTCTCCTCCAGTATTCTGTTGAGATTGTCAGCTTTGTGATAGGGGAGCTTGAAACTGTCCTTCTCGTTCACCAGCTTCATAAAGCTGTCGTATTCCTCCTTCGTGTACCTGTCCCGATACTTTTCTATCTCTTCCTTTCGCAGGAGACCCTCCATTATCTGTATCGCATAGGTCTTTGCTATACGGTAGTGGAACACCGATGTTTGAAAGACCCGATCCTGATAAGCGCTCATCGCTTCGTCCATCTGCGCATAGGCAATTCGTATTCTCATTAGGTTATGATAGTACTGCTTCATCTTGTTCGGATCTGCCTTTGTTTTCGGATTGAGGGATACGATGAGAATGCTTTCTGCACATACATCGAGCATCTTTTCACAATCGCCCCGATATTTATCGGAGATCTTCTGGTAGAGGGTGTTAATATCATTTCTGTTCTTTTCGAGTTCAACGCGTGAGTAAATCACGTCGCGTTTATAGTATAAGCTCATCGCTTTTTTATAGCTGTTGTAAATATCGGTGTAGGCCTTGTTCCAGTCGTCCTGAGGGAAATTGCTCACGCACGCTTTGAGCATGTATATCTTATTGAGGTTTTCCTTGATGAGCTTCTCGACGACTTCCTGCGCGAGAAATTTGGCCAGATAGTTTTCTTCAGGCCGCTGGTCTTCGGTGTATTTTTTCCGCTCCTCTTGAATCGCCGATGATTCCCATTTATCCGCCTCCCGTTCCGTTGGCGTTTTGTCCTGTGCCAGCATAAGAGGGGTACCCACAAGAACAAGGGCAGCGAGTAACAGTGTTATGGTGGCGAATCTTCCCTTCTTCATATGCACACTCCTTTTCATAACATATTTTATTGCAAGCATCCATGCCTGCACTGATGTATCATATCACCTTGCAGTATATTAGAACATGATTTTATAAAAGCAACAATTTTTTTGATTTTTATAAAAAATAAAGGTTATAGGAATCAAGCCAATACGTTCAGTAAAAGAAAACTGTTTTATGTGGAGCGTAACACGAGTATATCACGGTACGATCAGTATTCTTATATCCATAACATTTGTATTGGTGGGCCCGGTGATGATGAGGTCATCAATCTCCTTGAAAAAGTGATATGAATCGTTGTTTTTGATGTACTCGGCAGGATCGAGCCCCCTCTTCAGAGCTTCGCTGATGGTAGCGCCGTCTGCGATTGCTCCTGCGGCATCGGTCGGTCCATCGGTGCCATCAGTGCCGATACTCGCCATAAGCATATCGTACCCCTCGATGAAGACTGCGGCGTGCATGGCGAATTCCATATTCCTGCCGCCGAGCCCGTCGCCGGTAACCGTAACGGTGGTTTCCCCGCCGCTGATAATACATGCAGGCTGCTCAACAGGATGTGATGAGGCGAGAATCTCCTTTGCGATTGCACTATGGAAGAAGGCAATGTCTCTCGTTTCGCCTTCGAAGAGGGAGGAGAGGATAAGGCTGTTATATCCTCTCTTTTCAGCTTCTGCCTGCGCTGCCGTAAGGGCGATGATATTCGATGCTATAATCAGGTTCGTGACCCGCTCGAATATGGGATCGCCATCTTTGGGGGTCTCATCATGTGTCCCCTCGGCGCCCTGCTCGATGTATCGACGAACCGATCCCGGCATCTTCTTCAGCAGCTCGTATCTCCGGAGAATTTCGAGGGCATTCCGGAATGTGGACCTGTCCGGGACGAAGGGTCCCGATGCAATAACATCCATACTGTCACCGACCACATCCGATATCATGAGATTGATAACGGTAGCGGGATATGCTGCTCTGGCGAGATGTCCCCCTTTCACCCGGGAGAGATGTTTTCGTACCGCATTGAGCTCGTGAATGGTGGCGCCGCTCTTGAGCAGTAGATCTGTCGTTTGCCCTTTCTCTTCAAGGGTGATGCTTTCCGGCGGGAGGGGGAGGAGCGCAGATCCGCCCCCGGAGATGAGTGAGATGATGAGATCGTCCCTGTCCGATTCGCTCAGGAGATCGGCGATCCGTTTTGCTCCCGTCACACCGTTGCTGTCAGGAATGGGATGTGAAGCCTCAATGGTCTCGATGCGCGAGAGATTTTCGAGATAACCGTATTTTACCGTGATCAGCCCTCGGGAAATCCTTTCCGGCAGAATGTCTTCGATTGCTCTCGCCATGGGTGCGGTCGCCTTTCCCGATCCGACGACAATAATGTTTTTATACTCCTTCAGATTGAATTCTTGCAGCGTTTCCCCCTTCGATGAGAGGATGAGGGTATCACCCTTCAGCGATACGTGCTTTTTTATCGCCTCCTCCGGATTTACCGAGGTTATCGCTGCGGTGTAGATTGCTCGCACGTCATCTCTGGCCTTTTTCATTTCTTCATCCTCCTTCTGCTGGCTCATGCCCTTCATCCGATAATCTCATTCACCTTGACATGTTTTTTTATCAGCGATGAGAGGCGCCGGATTTTATCTTCATTCTCTTTGCTGAGGAGCGCGACCATATCGTCGATCTGCTTTGCCGCCTGAAAGGTATCCAGTGTCACCAGAATAATGGGTATATTCCGCTCGTTCCCTTTTGAAATGATATTCGGTGGGGGCAGGAGGTTCCCTGTTAATACGATTCCCGAGACATCGGTTTCAAGTGCTGCAAGTATCATATCACTTCGATCGCCGCCGGTTATGAGAAGCTTTTTCTCCTTGTTGAAGGCGGGCGCTCTCATCGCTTCACTGACCGACATTGCCCCGACGAGAATGTTCTTAACAACATTGTTCATTCCTCCGTCTCCGGCGATGACCTTGGCAAAGAGCCGTTCGGCAATAGAGCTAATGGTGAAGTAGGTCAACATCTCCTCAAAGGGGATTATGCCGAGCACGGGTATTCCCATATCGGTGATGGATGCGAGATGGGTATTCTCGAAATCGGTACTATCGCGTACCTTGTTGATGATAACACCGGCGAAGGAGATGCCGCTCCGGTCGATGTATTTATGGATAAAGGTGATATCATCCATGATCATATCATTATCACCGCTTATCACGATAGAGAGATCTCCTTCAAGATGCCTGGCAAGAGAGAGGGCGTCGAGATGAACCGAGGCGCCGAAACAGAGATCCTTCCCGCACTCGATAAAGAGAACATCCCGGTCCGTACCGACGGTTTCGGCCATTTCGATAAGTGTCTTCTTGATGCCCTCTTCATCATAGACATGCCACAGCTTGGAATGGCTGAACGCCATGGTGATGCTTTCCGGCTCGTGCGAGAGGTTGAACCGGTCTATAATAAAGTTGGAATCGTAATCCCAGTTCTTTTTCCTTCGATAGATTAACCTGTCACCGAGAGGCTTCATGTAGCCGAAGTTTTTCGTTATGTTCGAAGCAATTCCGGTGATGATGCTCGTCTTTCCCGCTGCTTCCCGTAATGATGCCAAGATTATTCTCTTCATTTACTGCTCCTCCTTTTCGTTTCTTGTGGGCGCCGGGAGAAACTGAATTGCGCAACATGCAGAGATCTGAAATCCAGTTTTATCCTATAACGGGTCCACAGGGGTAACGTTCCAAACGGAGGGTTCGGGCGTTACCGTATGAGAATCCTCGCGTCGAGAGCTTTGATACCTTTCTGCTGTTCATACACCACAATGGGATTGATTTCGATATCGGTAATGGATGCACATCTGCCGAGAATGGTTCCCACTTTGATGATTGTTTCGAGCACGCCGTTAATATCCTTCTTCTCCTCTCCCCTGACACCGAGGAGCAGGGGGTAGGATCGTATTTCTTTGAGCATGGAGAGTGCTTCTTCTTGGCCGAAGGGAAGCGCACGAAAGGTGACATCCTTCATGACCTCGACATAAATGCCTCCGAGACCGCACATGACGATCGGCCCGAATGAGGGGTCGCGACGTGCGCCGATAATGAGCTCAATTCCCGGCTGCAACATCTCGCTCACCTCGATGCCATCGATTGCCGCATTGGGATTATATGCCTTGCAGTTATGGATGATCGCCTCATAGGCATCGATCACCTCTTCCTTGTTTTCCAGATCAAGGGCGACCCCGCCGGCATCGCTCTTGTGAAGTATGTCACGGGAGACGATTTTCAGAACCACGGGATATCCGATTTCTTCCGAAAAGGAGAGGGCGTCGTCGATGCTCTGTGCTATTCTGCTTGCGGGAATGCTGATTCCAGCCGCTTTCATAACCGCGGCCCCCTCGTCGGCGAGCAGGAAGTTCCTTCCCTCGCCGAGGGAACCGGCAACTATCTTATTAATGGTTTCAACATCAATTTTCGCCTCGGCGATGATATCTGAGCGTTCTGCCACATTCCGGTGGTATTGATACAGCGCCCCCAGACAGGAAACCGCTTCATAGACATCGCTGTACACGGGAATGTTCTCTTCTCGAAGCGCTTTTATTGTTTCCGCAACGGCGGCACCGCCGACGATTGCATAGGTAATCGGTTTTCCCGCTGCACGGTGCTTCTCGTAGGTTTCCCGGATCATCGGGGTGAGGTTTTCCGAGTCAAAGGTTGCCGTTTCACAGTACAGCGCGATGGTGGCATCCAGATGAGTGCTCTGTGATGGTGCGGAGAGTGCGAGCTTGTAATCATCGGATTTCGCCCCGCCGGTGATATCGACCGGATTTTTTGTCGAGCCGAACGAGGGCGTAGCCGGTTCGAAAACGTCTTTCAGGATAACCTGATCGTCGTACAGCTCGATACCGTATTTTTCGCAGGCATCGGTTGCCATAACACCGATCCCGCCCCCGTTTGTTACAATAACGCCATTGCTTCCGGGAGGCTTCGGGCTCGCAGCGAGAAACTTGCACCAGTTGAATGCCTCTTCGATGCTCTCCGCTCTCAGAACGCCGCACTGCCTCATAATTGCATTGAATATTTCATCGGAGCCTGCCAGGGAGCCGGTATGGGATGCTGCAGCCATCGCTCCCCTTTTTGATCGCCCGGATTTTATTGCAATAACCGGTTTTTCCCGTGTTGCCTTTTCGAGGATCTGTATGAGTTTTTCGCCCTCCTTCACCCCTTCGATGTACATGAGAATAACCTTGGTCTGCTTCTGCGGAATGAGATACGCGATGAGATCGGCCTCATCGATATCTGATTTATTTCCGATTGAGACGATGGTTGAGAGACCTATTCTGTCAACGGCGGTTTTGCCAATCATGGCGATGCCAAGCGCCCCGCTCTGCGTGAGAATGGCAACATGCCCGGGGAGAATGCCGGTTGCGGAAAAGGTGGAATTGAGCGATGAGACCGACGAGTAGAGACCGAATATGTTGGGCCCCAGGATCCGCATGCCCCGTGATTGTGCTATCGACACGATTTCTCGTTCTTCCTCAATTTTGCCCACTTCTGAGAATCCCGAGGAGATGATCTGGACATGCTTCACTCCTTTCTCGGCACACTCTTGAACGGCTTCTCGCACGAATTGTGCAGGAATGGCGATTGAGGCGACGTCAACGGATGCATCGATCTCCAGCACGCTTCGATAAGATTTCAGATTCAGGACTTCCTCCCCATGCGTATTGACGGGATAAACCTTTCCCTGATAGCCCCCTGAGAGTATGTTTTTCAAGATCGTGTGACCGATTTTACTTTCATCGCGAGAAGCACCGATTACGGCAAGGCTTCGCGGTTCGAAGAGATATCGTATCGACTCGTAGGTGTTATTGTTCATTGCGATCTCCAAATCTCATGGTGAGGTGACAGACGCCGTCCTCGAGCTTTTTTTGTGTATCAAAACTCATCTTTTCAAATACGGTTATCATCGATTTGTTATCCGCCAGCACTTCTGCGGTGAAGCCCTGAAGTCCCTCTTTCTTGGCGAGCATGGTAAGATAAGAGATCAGTTCAGTTCCAATGCCCCTGTTCTGAAAGTCATCTCTGACAGCAAAAGCAACCTCGGCGGTATTTGTGTGCTCATCCTTGAGAATCTGTCCCATGCCGATAATGGTCTCTTTCCCGCTCCTTTTTATAGTGGCCAGGATGGTCAGCTCCTTGGTGTAGTCGATGATAACGAATTTCTGCCGCATCGTGTGAGGAACATCTCGCTTTATCGCCATAAATCTTCTCTGAAGGCTTTTGTCCGAGAGGGCGTAGAAAAAATCCTTTATCAGCGGTTCATCGTTGATATTAACCGGTCTGAGCTTTATGCTGAGACCGGTCTTTGTGGTTCTCAGCGCTTCAAGGTGTTCCGGGTATTCCCCGCTCTTCCCCGGGATAAATGCCTGATCCCGGTAGATGATATTATTCTTTTTTGCCTCGTCGATGAGCCATGGTCTGAATTTCGGGTGAGCGATGGCTATCAGATCCATTGCGCGTTCCCTGATATTTTTGCCGTGAATATAGGCTATGCCGTATTCGGTGACCACATAGTAAACATCTCCCCTGTTGAGGGTGACACCGGCGCCGCTGTCGAGAAAGGGAACAATTCGGGAGACCTCTCCGTTCCGTGCAGTTGACTGGAGGACGAGTATGGTCTTGCCGCCCGGTGCGAGCACCGCGCCCCGCATGAAATCCGCGCTCCCGCCGATGCCGCTGAAGAAAGTGTTTCCGATGGATTCGGCGGTTGCCTGCCCGGTGAGATCTATCTGCAGTGCCGAATTGATTGCAGTCATATTGTGAATGCGGGATATGACGAGGGGGCTGTTCGTGTAATCAACCGGCTTGAATTCTATCATGGGATTGTCGTGAAGGAACCGGTAGGATGATTCGGTTGCCATACAGAAGGTCGCAACCGATTTGCCTCTATCGATGGTTTTCTGCGAGTTGTCGATAACTCCCTCCCTGATGAGATCAACCATTGAGTCAGTCAGGAGCTCGGTGTGTACCCCGAGATGCTTCTTGTCGCGCATCCGGTGCAGGATGGCATTGGGGAGGCTTCCGTAGCCGAGCTGAATGGTGTCGCCATCGGTGACGATCTGCGCAACGTACTTGGCGGTCTGCTGTGCTATTTCATCCGGTACCTGCGGGGAGAACTGCAAGAGCGGTTCGTCGTGATGGACAAGGAAGTCGATGTCCTTCAGGTGAATAAAAGTGTCGCCGTGAACACGTGGCATATGCTTATTCAGCTGTGCAATGATGAGTGATGCATTTTCAATAGCTGCCTTGGTGATATCGACGCTGATGCCAAGGCTTACATACCCGTTGTCATCGGGGAGCGATGTTTGCACCAGGGCGATATCGATGGGTATGAATTTTTCGTGAATGAGACGAGGAATGTTTGACAGGAAAATGGGAGTGTAGTCTGACAGCCCCTCGTTTACCGACTGCCGGGAGTTGTTGCTGATGAAAAAGGAGTTGTGCCTGAAATTGTAGGTGAATTTTTCATCGGCGTAGGGAGCAACGCCGAGCGTCCATACGTGCATGACTTCAGCATCGGCAAAGGCCTTGGGGTACGATTCGACATACCTGCTGAGCGCTTCAACGAGGTATTGCGGTTCACCGCAGGCGGTGCCGATGAATAGTCTGTCGCCTCGATGGATGTTCTTGAAGATCTCGAATTCCTGTTTGAATTTTTCAGGGAATTTCTCTTTCCACTTTGTGACGGTATGGTCATCCATCAGCAGAGCTCCCTCCAGGGCTCGGTACCGAAAACGGCGATATCGCCTGTGCTGATTTCTGCAGCACGTGCACGTATCATACAATGGCAACACGGTATACAGTACGGTGACAGTTCTGCGAACATGAACCTCCCCGAAGGGAGATGGCTCATCTCCGTTTTTGTAGCGCAGGATCTCATCATGGCATCGGTATGCTTCGGGGTATCGCCGTTTTGCCCTCTTTGTTACCCATCTGAAGCACTCTGCTATCATGATAGAGGGGATATTCTATTTTTCAAGGACAAAATATAAATCTGTTCATTCCCGGTTCCGATGAGCAACGATTTTTTTATTGACCGGAGCATTTCTCACCGTATAACAGGAGAGACGAACAAAACGTGAGAAGGAGCCGGTTGTGCATCCCCTGCCACGGGGAGGAATACTGTGCCCGGAGGGAACAGCCGATAGTGGTCTGAGAGCATGCTGTTCCCGAGAAATGAAGCGGGCCCTCGTGATGTGAGGAACGAGAAGGTGATTTCGTATACCGATTATGATGATGTTATAGCACGCGTTTACGAGTATCAGCAGGAACACGTCTTCTGTTACTGGGATGAGCTCAGCGATGACGAGAAGAGGGCGCTTCTCGATGATCTCGCGGAGATTGATTTTGCGCTTCTCGGGAGATTGGCCGCGCAGGTGAACGAAAGCGCTCCTGAGCATCTCGAGATGGAACCGGCTCCCTACATAGCCGTCCCTCGAAACGGTGAGAATGCATCCTGCCGGCAGGCGGTGGAGATCGGCAGTGAGTATATCGCGCGGGGAACCGTTGCTGCATTTGTTGTTGCGGGGGGCCAGGGGAGCAGGCTGGGTTTTGACGGTCCCAAGGGGAAGTATCCTGTCGGGGCCGTGAGTCGAAAGCCGCTCTTTCAGATACACGCCGAAAAGATAGCGAAATATGGGAAGAAGTATAATACGGCCATTCCCTGGCTTATTATGACTTCTCCGGCCAATCACGATGAGGCGGTCGCTTTTCTTCAGGAGAATGATTTTTTCGGGCTGCATCGGGATGAGGTGATGATCTTCCCGCAGGAGATGATCCCCTCCCTCGATGCAGCGGGAAAATTGATCCTCGCAACGAGGAGCAGCATCTTTAAGAATCCTGACGGGCACGGAGGGAGCCTCACCGCTCTTCACTCGTCCGGCGCTCTTGACTTTTTAAAGAAGCGGGGAATAGAGACGATCTCCTATTTTCAGGTTGACAACCCGCTCGTGAAAATAGTCGATCCGGCTTTCATAGGATATCATGTGCAGCGCGATGCTCTCGTCTCGAGCAAGGCGATCAGGAAGGCATATCCTGAGGAGAAAGTTGGCGTTTTCGTCAGCATCGGGGATCGCATCGGCGTTGTGGAGTATTCAGATCTCACCGATGAGCAGAAAAATCTCCGTGATGCTGCCGGAGAGCTCCGGTATTGTATGGGCAGTATCGCCATTCACCTCTTTGACGTGGATTTTGTCAGTTCGATAACTGCCGGCGAATTTTCCCTTCCCTATCATGTAGCACGAAAGAAGATAGAGGTCTGTGTCGAAAATGAGACCCGCGAGAGAGAGGGATTTAAGTTCGAGAAATTCGTATTTGATGCGCTCCCGCTTACCGAGCGAAATATCGTTGTCGAAACTGTACGCGAAGATGAATTCGCACCCGTCAAGAACAGAACCGGCGTTGATTCCGTCGAAACCGCCCGATCGCTGATGAGCGATCTCTTCAGGCGGTGGCTGCATACGCGGGGAATTCCCCTTCCTGATGCAGTTGAGGTTATCGAGATATCGCCCCTCTGTGCCGTTGAGCCGGAAGACCTCGACCGTGCGATAAGCATCCCCGAACGGCAGGAGGTATATCTGTCGGGTGAGTGCAGATCGGATGAGTGATATGAGTGTCTCGATAGACAAGAAATGCTCGCTGTGGTGGCGCACCGTCTGTATTATGCTGTTTTTTCTCGTATTCTCTCCTTCGGACATTATCTCCGGAGAGGAGGATCGGGTGCTCGTGCTCGGTTTTCGGTCGAGCATGCTCAGCGATCTCGAGGATAGGATTCTGCGAGAGACCATCATGCGCGAGCTTGTTGAGCGCGGGCATGAGATTATTTCGGTTATGGAGATGGAGGGCTTCTTCAGCGAGTATCCGAAGCACATACGGAAAATCGGTGAAGCCGATCTCGATATGCTCTGCAAGAAGCTTGGAGCGCGCTATGCCGTTTCCGGGAGCATTGCTCGTAACGGACGGAGAAGTGTCGTCTCGGTGATCATATACGGCCGTGAAAGGAATCTGATACACCGGCGCAGGATTTCGCTCAACTCCGGGAAATTCCACGAATTCTGTTACTCCCTTGCCGGTGAGATCGGTAGTATCATTGATGAAATTATGGTGCCATGAGGAGTGATGAAAAGATACATTGAAAAGGTGAATACGCTCATCGAGTCGTTTCCCTATATAAGGGAATTCTCGGGGAAAACCATCGTTGTCAAATACGGCGGAAGTGCTATGATTGATGATGCGCTGAAGCAATCCTTCGCGCTCGACATGGTGCTGCTCAAGTATGTTGGCATCAATCCGGTCATTGTACACGGCGGGGGGCCGCAGATTGGCGATCTCCTCGAGCGGGTTGGGAAGAAGAGCGAATTCGTGGCGGGCCTTAGGGTAACCGATGGCGAGACCATGGATATCGTCGAGATGGTTCTGGTGGGCAAGGTGAACAAGGCAATTGTGAATGCCATCAACATCGCCGGCGGGAGGGCGGTCGGGCTCAGCGGAAAGGACGGCGGCCTCCTCACGGCGGAGCGTATATATCACCGCGAGAAGGGAGCAGCCGTTGACCTGGGACAGGTTGGGACCGTGCAGTCCGTTAATCCCGGAGTTATCGATCTCCTCGATCGCGATAAGTATATACCGGTGATTGCACCGATCGGATGCGATGAAAGCGGGGTGACCTATAATATTAACGCCGATAGCGCGGCCGGAAAAATCGCTGAAGCGCTCGGCGCGGAGAAGCTCATCCTTCTCACCGACGTTGAAGGGGTAACGATCGACGGCACGCTCAGGACGTCACTGCAGATCTCCGAGATTGAAAAGCTCATACAGCGTGGTACAATCACCGGCGGGATGATACCGAAGGTGCAGTGCTGTCTGGATGCCCTGCAGGCAGGCGTCAGGAAGGCGCATATCATCGATGGGCGAACAGAACACGCGGTGCTCCTGGAGATATTCACCGATGCGGGCATCGGGACCGAGATTGTCGGGTAAACCTCCTTTCGGGGTGAAGGATACGGCATTTTCATAACACTTCCGATATGCGAGACTGCTTGTTGTTGCTTCTTGCTTTCATGCAGCGCGTTTTGAAGCGATTATTGTGCGGGGAGTTGCTATGACTGGTATAAGTGTTTGCGGCCTGCTCTGCAGAGAGTGTGATTTTTTCTCTGAAACCTGTTCCGGCTGCACGGCAGTAGCCGGAAAGCCCTTCTGGACGGATGAAATCCCGGGCAACATCTGTCCAATCTATAATTGTGCGACCAACAATAGGGACTATACAAGCTGTGGCGACTGTTCCGAACTGCCATGCGCTCTCTTCAGGGAATTGAAGGATCCCGGAAGTTCGGATGAAGAGCATGCGAAAAACATCGTTGAACGGGTAAACAGATTGAGGAATGCCCGATAGAGCTTTATCGTGACTTCATGCGCTCTCTGAAAAATCAGCGGTTGCCCAGCTGGAATAGTAGTCGGGAAGAATTTTATCGAATTCGGAAATCAGGTGATGAACCCTGCTATCGGGCTGTATGCGGGCATACTTTCCGGCCATGCGGTTCAGTCTGGCGGCTATATATCCTGCCCGCTCTGGAGCATTCCCGGCATATATGAATGCGGAGATGAGACCGGTAATCGTATCACCGGTGCCGCCAACAGGCTCAAGAGCGGGGATATCCGGCTCGTTCACCCGTGCGACTATCGCTCCCTCATGCACGATATAATCTGTTGTCCCTTTCACGAAAATGTACGGTGAAGAATTTCCGTGCCTGTAGGCGCTGTTCACCAGTTCTTCAACATCACTGGTTCCGGTGCGGATAAAATAATTACAAATGTAGGCCGGGTGCATCGCATCGGGATCCGCGAGAAATTTCAATTCGGCGAAATCGGGCGTCAGGTAACAGCATTTCCGCGCCATCCCTGCTGCTTTTACCGCATACATGGATCCGGCATCCGCTATGATCGCAGGGAGCGCTGAACATTTCTCGGCGGCACCGATAACCCTCTTCATCACGCTTACTATCGGTTGCAGATAATGGAGCGCCAGGATGTTCGGTGAAATCTGCTGCAAGCCCGTGATGAGCTCCTGGTATATCTTGCGGCTTCCAGACGCATTACCGATATCACCCGCAATAAGAACCCTCGGCGGATTGATACCGAGAAACGAGGTTACCGCCGCGGCGGCGCTTATCATCGATGCGGTTCCCATGCCGCCGGGAATGCGCTTGTCACCGATGATGAGATTGCCGTTCTCATACAGCGCCTCTCCCCACGTTACGGGAAAATCCCGTATCGGAACGGTTCCTGCAATGAACATGTCAGTTCACTCCTATCATGTTGCGGCACTCTTCGCAGGCCCGGTCAAGCATAAGCGCGCACAGGGTGTATCCGAGATCGCGAGGCAGGGGTGCTTCGGCGATATGCTTTCCCACCATCTCGTGATACAGGAACGGCACATCGGGGCAGCCGCCGCCCGATATGTTGACTATTGTACCGGAATGACGATGAGCGGTTATTTTCATGTTTCCGGCACGCACCATGACAAACGCTCCGAATTCGGTAATGTCCACCATGCTGATCGGTTTCGGCATCGTTTCATCGAGCTCCCGAATGGCGATGTAATCGATGTTCGATCTCTCGATAGTCCGTTCAAGGAGCAATCGCTCTAACAGGTTAAACTCAACCGCCAGATCGCATCCCTGTCGAAGGGTCATCGGCGGAGCGACCAGTCGAACCTGCATCCCCGCGTCTCGGAGCACTCTGTCCGCTTTCATCGCTTCGTGTGTTGTCTCGAAGAGCACGAGCGCACCGCCCTCGAAAGCCTCTTTCCGTTTGCGAATTATTTTGTGTAATAGTTTCATAATTCCTCGATATGAATTCTCCAGGCGGTGTCTGTTGAGACGATATCAGATTCAGGGCGCCGCCGTTGAGAGGCGATGATGGGGAAAACCCGGTTGTACGGTGTCGTCCATCGGTCACCTCTCCTGAAGGGAATTGCACTATGATCAAGTTACCGTGATACGGTAATGATAAAATCCTCACCCTCCTCCTTTACTTCTGATTGCATCTTAAACTTGTTCACTATACGAAGGACATTTTCCTTTGAAACTTCGCTGTTTACCAGGACATTGAACGGCGTGATTTCCTCCTTAAGTGCTTTCTGAGTAAGGACAACCGGCTGCGGGCAGGATAATCCTCGTGCATCAACCACCTTACCATCCATATACAACCTCCTTTCAATTATAGCGTGGCCTTAAAAATCTCTTCGTAATTATTTTCATAGAATTAAGGTGCACCTGCTGATGAAAGATGGAATCAGACGGTGAACTTTTCACGCATCGTGAATCCTATCATCAGACAGAAGACAATACCGATAATGACAGCGGCGGGGCCGAATCCTCCAACCCCTTTGGGTGTGCTCGCCATGGCGAAATTATGCGCCACGCCGGCGCCCGTTATCATGCCGAGCGCAAAAACGCCCGAATCCGCATCGCCTTCGCCGGCAAGAAATAACTGACGGCCGGGACACCCGCCTGCCAGCGCAAACGCCAGACCGGCAAGGAGCATCCCGAGGAAGTTCCAGAGATGATCCGTGTGCGCAACCGGCTGACCTTCAAAACCGGCGTTGAACTGTCCCAGAATGAGATTCATGAGAAAGGCGATAACCAGCAGCGCGCCGACACCGCTGATGAGATGAAAATCCCAGGCCAGCATAACATCCCGAAACGAGCCCATGGTGCAGAACCTGGTTCGCTGTGCGAGGGCCCCGATGACGAGACCGAAGACAAGGCTTATCCAGATATTGGCGTGCATGGAACCGGGGCCTTTGGCGCTGAAAAAGAGCGCGTGCTCTTCGGAGAAAGAGACATTGAACACGAGCATCAGAAAGAGTGCCAGCATGAAAGCAGGGAAGATCCAGCCGCTTGCATTCCTGTTGGCCTGTGTGCGGCCGAGGCTGTAACCGTTTTTCAGAAATGCCACGCCGATTGCGATTCCGGCAATAAGCCCGAGAAGTCCGAGAATTGCATTGCCATCCCCGCCGGCAAGTCTCAAGAGGGCTCGCCACGGGCACCCGAGAAATACGAGCGCGCCTATCATGGCAAAAATGCCGAGGAAGAAACGGATAACCGTTGATGAGCCCCCGCGGGGCTTATACTCCCCGGTAAAAAGCGCAATAAGAAAAGAACCGATAACGAAGCCGATAATCTCCGGTCTTATGAACTGCACAACACCGGCGCGGTGCAAACCGAGAGCGCCTGCAATATCCCGTTCAAAACAGGCGACACATATCCCCATGTTCGGGGGATTCCCGAATGTCTGCAGAAGCGTTGCAAGAATTCCGATAACACTACCCACGGTGATAATGCCCGTTCTGGACGCAAAAATATTACGCATCGCTCCCTCCTGAAGACTATACATTTCTTGTGCTGAGCATCTTATGAAATTACACGGCGCTCATTTCTGCTCTGTATTCAGAGAATATATGAGCAGAGTCAATCGATATAATAAATATGATAAATTTAAATTATTGATAATATTGCGGGTTTATTTTGCAACTTTTTTTTTAATTTTTTTGGATTTTAAGGGGGAATTCTTTTATTTTAAAGGGAACGGTAGCATGTATTTTTGCTGTGAAATGAAGGCGTGTTGTGATAGGGTAATACGACAGAGTATAAAAGTTTGCGGAAAGGAGAAGCCATATGGAGGGCAATCACGAACACAAACATCTTCATTCCCATGAGCATAGTCACCAGCATGAACATGAGCATTCTCACGGTACCATGGTTCATTCCCATGAGCATGTTCACGCTCATGTACATGAACACGTTCATGAACACAAGCATCCGCACGATCATACCGGTGATTTCCATGCCCATAATCACGATCACGGGGAAGATCACGGAAGTCATGAGCACAGTCATGAAAGCCACGAGAATGAAGTTCATGACCACCGTCATTCTGATATGTGATCCTGAACGCTGATCGATCTCCTTTTTATCTCTAAGTATCCCTCACGAGTAAGCTCTCGCCGAACAGCGGGTCGTTTAATTCCGTGATTTGTTATAGGGAGAGTCAATGATACGGCTTTTCTGCAGGGGGACGGCGCACTGCATTGAGTATATTCTCCTCTCAAAATTCTTTTCGATTTAAAAAACCGCACATCTTCATATTTATCCTTGACATACTTCTGCGCATGTGATATAGTACCACCACCAGATAGTTAACAGAATAAAGAGTTATGTATGTGCGGAAGCCTGTCCCGATTGCGGGGTGGTCTTCCGTTTTTTTTTGGAGAAGTTCTCACGGGAGGGTGTGGCACTTAACTATCTTTTGATTTATCAAACGATCTTCTTCAACTCGGCGCCGCATCGCTTGCAGAATATCGCATCCTGATCGTGATATTCGAGACCGCACACGGAACATTTAAAGGTGATCTTTTCGCCCGGGATGATGAAATGCTTGATCAGCTCCTTCACCTGCCAGGGGATAAAGATGATTCCGCTTAAGACGATGAGAATAGTGATAAAACGCCCGAAACCGGTGACCGGAGTAATGTCTCCGTATCCCACAGTGGTGAGTGTGATTATAGAGAAATAGACCGCGTCGGCGAAGGTGATAATATTTGCACCCGGCCGATGGTGTTCGGCGTAGAATATCATGCCCGATGAGACAAAGATGATGGCGAAGATGATAAAGAAAATGCGAATAATAATGACATGTGTTCTGCTGAAACGTCTGAAGAAGAAGTGTCTCCCCTCGAGGAATCTGATGAGCCGCAGCACCCGCAATGCCCTGAAAATGCGAAGGATCTGATAACTGTCGGCCGCGAAGAAGAAGGGTATGATGGCGATGAGATCGACCAGCGAGTACGGTTTAAAAATATGCCGCAGCCGATTCGGAGCAGACCACAGGCGCAGAAGGTATTCGAATACGAATATTCCGACAATGATATTCTCGGTGAGATCGAGAACCCGGAATAACCCTGGTGAAACACGGTATGTTTTGATGACAAAGATTATTGAAACGACGCAGATGAGCGCCACCACGATGATGTCTGCGGTCTTCCCGGGAATCGTCTCGATATCCTCGAACCAGAAGTTGATTGTCGATTTAATTCTCTTTATCGTGAACATGGCCGGTAACCGTCAGTTTCGCAATCTCTCCACGGCAACAGCGATTCCCCGATCATCGCCTATAGAGATGGCTTTTGTCCTGGAATCGTATACGCACGGGTGATGGTTTGCGTGTCCGGGAATGGAAACGGGATAGGCGGCATCGTATTCAGGAGAGAGACAGGCGCAATCGATGGTTATAAGCGTATCAAGCGAGCGCGTTTCCATGTTTTTACATAATGGCGGTGAATGCGCCTGTCAAGTTTTTAATTTCTCCCGCTTCTTTTGAATGGACAGCACCTTGCCTGCTATTCCGTTTTTCCGCCCCTTGCGGTAATCTGCGTTCAGCACCAGATAAATTCGGTTTGATTCCTTCTGCATCATCTCAAAGCAGCGGGTGATGACTTCCAGAACTTCATTCCATTCACCCTCGATGCTCGTTCCCATGGGGCCGAGTGTATAGCTGAGCCCGCTTTCTTCGATGATCGTAACTGCTTTTGAGACGGGAGAACTCAGGCTCTCACCCCTGTCGATGGGAAAGAGTGAAAATTGTATCAGGACGCTCATTGCTTCCTCCTCGGATGATAGTGTGATGAATGCTATGCTATCTTTATTTTACTGGAGGTCAACTTGTAAAGGGTTCGGTTCACCGTTTTCTGTGCCTGTATACGTGTTGAGACGGGAGCATGCCTGATATGTTTTCTAACGGTACCGGCAGGTGCGGGGCGAGTGATTTTTTCCTTGCTCGAATAATTGATTTGCACCTATGCTGCATGCACAGAGTCATAATGCAACGTGAGGCATTACGTCATGGATTTCACGCCGTATCGATGGTATCTGAGAGGCAGAGCGGTTCGGGTAACGCTGCCCCTTCTCTTCTGTTTTATTCTCTTCGGGATTGCCGGTTCAGCGAATCAAAACCTGTACGGCTCCCTGTCGCCGGAGCGCTATCTCACGGGGAAGTTTGATCCATCGAAAGAGCCGCTTTTTGTTCTGGTGGGTTCGCTGGGAATTCCGACCGATAAGCGAAAGCACTATCTCCGGAAAGAAGCCGCGTATGCCCTGCGGGAGCTCTATCGAGCATTTCGCTCGGATCATCCGGGAGTGCCCTTCTGGATACGGAGCGCCACCCGGAACTGGCATACGCAGAAGGTGATATGGGAGAATAAATGGTATGGGCGAAGACTCGTCGGCGGAAAGCGGCTCACTGCAATCGCGAATCCGATCGATCGCGCATTGAAGATTCTGGAATATTCTTCAATGCCGGGAACATCCCGTCATCACTGGGGCACCGATTTCGACATCAATGAGCTCAGGAACCGCTATTACGATTCCGGAAACGGTGCGGTGGTCTATCGCTGGATGAAGAGAAACGCGTCTCGATTTGGTTTCTGCCAGCCCTATACCCCCGGCAGGGAGAGCGGCTATCAGGAGGAACGGTGGCACTGGTCCTACAGGCCGCTGGCAAAATTCTATCTCGGAGACTGGAAGAGGATGATGCAGCAGAACCCGCGCTGGCTTGAGCAGCTTGGCCCCTTCGCGGGATTCGAGGATGCTGTAAAGCTGGCCCCCCGTTATGTTGAATCGATTAATGCAGCGTGTCAGTAAACAGTGCTCACAGATCATACCGGTATCGAATTTTTTGTCTTTTACGAGGGGGGAGGACGCTCCTTTTTTTGTTTGACATGAAACAGTCTTGTAGTACCTTTGATAGCGGATGGTTGTCCGAGTGGTCGATGGAGGCGGTCTTGAAAACCGTTGGGCTCACAGCCCCGGGGGTTCGAATCCCTCACCATCCGAAGCGACATATCGGTACTAGCAATTGGGAGAGATGCCCGAGAGGCCGAAGGGGACGGTTTGCTAAACCGTTGTACCGTCCGGTACCGTGGGTTCGAATCCCACTCTCTCCGAAGGGATTAACAGGGTGCAATCGGTAAAGGAAATCATCAATCATCTCTCGCGAGAGCAGGAACGATACGGAGCGGCGCTCTCATATGTTCCGTTTGTCGGCTGGCTCTTTCCGCTGTATCTGAAAAGAGAGAGTTCTCTCTGCCAGAGCCATGCGAAACAGGGATTCATTCTGGCGATATTTTTCACCGCCCTGGCGATATTCTTCACGCTCTTCGAGACGTTCGTTCCAAATGAATGGAGAGTGTTGAGACTGGCTCTGATAGTTATTGTCTATGTACTGTATGGAGTATATTTTTCTCTCTGTGCGGTGGGAATATACATGTCTTCACGCGAGCAGGAGTTTCTCTTTCCTGTTGTCGGGAGATATGCCCGTCAGTTGAAGCTGTGACATCTCCGATACCCGGAATGCGAACATATGCGTCCATAGCTCAGTTGGATAGAGCGACGGACTACGAATCCGTAGGCCAGAGGTTCGAATCCTCTTGGACGCAAGAACCCTCTTTGCAAGAGGGTTCTTTTTTACAAAACGCTGTTTCTCTGTAATCTGTATACGGTGATCTCGAAGAGGGGATGAAATATATTTCATTTATAATCCTCCTTTTTGACATCATTCAGAAGATGTACAATGAACATCGAGAATGAATTCATGCAATGTGCTCTCGAAGAGGCACAAAGAGCATATGAGAGAGCGGAGGTTCCTGTAGGCGCCGTTATCGTGAAAGATGGAAGAATACTCTCGAGAGGTCATAACAGAAACAGAACTGACAGGGACCCGGTTCAGCATGCGGAGATTATTGCCATACGGGAGGCAGCAAAGAAGCTCGGAAATGAAAGGCTTGAGAGCTGTGACCTCTATGTGACCAAAGAGCCCTGTGCAATGTGTGCGGGGGCAATAGTGCATTCGAGAATTAAAAATGTATTCATTGCCACAAAAGATGAAAAATATGGGGCCTGCGGTACGGTGCTTTCTGTGTGCGGGAATGAGAAGTTGAACCATATCCCCCGGATTGAGTTTGGCCTTATGGAGGAAGAGGCTTCGGACCTGTTGAAGCGTTTCTTCCGGGAGCTGCGTGCAGAAAAGTGATATACCTATCAATCTGCCAACTCACTGGCGATAGTTATCGGGAATTGTTCGAGAAGATGGCATGCCATAAACGTGATATCAATCGTTCGAGAAAAAGGAGGATGATATGGAGAGGAGAATTTTTCTGTTCCTCTGTGTTTTCGGTATCTCAATACTCCTTGCCTGTGCGAGCGGGCATCAGGAGCCTTTTCCGGAGTCGCAGGAGATAATACGGGATATCGGGCTCGTTGAGGAGCGTCTTCTTGCTGCGGTGCGCTCTTCTGATCAGCTGTCGATCCAGACAATCGGCACGGTTGAATACGGTACCTTCAAGGCGCCTGTCTGGCTTGTTCGGTTTACGCCTGGTATATCGAGGAAAAGGGTTCTTATCAACGGCTGTATACATGGAAATGAACCTGCAGGGGTTGAAGTGATTCTCAAAATAATCGAAATGATTGCGAAAAACCCCCTTCGGTACAATGCCATCTCATTTGATTTTATCCCCATCGTCAATCCCTGGGGGTACAGTTGTGACATCCGCTTCAACAGGAATGGCAGGGATGTGAACAGGGATTTTGCCTCTTTTGCGTCTCAGGAATCGGTAATTGTAAAGCGGTATGTCGAGGGGAAGCGGTATGATATGATGATCGACCTTCACGAGGACCCTGATGGGAAGGGATTCTATATGTATCAATATGCTCATTCAGATACCGCGCTGAGCAGGAAAATAATCGAAACCGTGCGGGGGATGAATTATCCCATTGAAAAAGATATTAATTTTATTTTTCTCAAAACCGATGACGGGCTGATCGATGCTCCCCTGTGGGGACTATGGTATATGTGGTTAACGCGTCAATTGAGCATAACGAATTACTACCGGTTGAACAACAGTGAGCTCGTTTACACCTTTGAAACTCCCACTTCGCTGCAGTTGAAGGATCGCGTTATCATGCAGACGACCGCGGTTACCATGTTGATCGAGAGCCTCTGAAGATCTCTTTTTAGATTTGACAGACGCTTTAATTGATTACAGAATTTGCAGCGCTCAAAGGGTGTTTATGCTGCGAGGCGAGCTCCTTTCCCGAATCGCTTGATCGAACCGCCGTGCTCACATTATTGGCCTCGGGAAGGGGCCGGCGAAGTATCCTCTGAAAAGCTGAACGTGTTCAATCTGTGAAAGGGCAAAAACGGAATTGTACTATGATGCATGAAAGCGATACAACCACTCGAGATTATCCGGTCCTGTACGATTACTATCCTGAACTGCAGGAACATCTGAGCTGGATGCAGCTGGGAACGCTCCCCACCCCGGTGCACCGGCTGACCCGCTTCTCCCATGAGAATCTCTGGATAAAGCGGGATGATCAGACCTCGACGATATACGGTGGCAATAAAGTCAGAAAGCTCGAGTTCCTTCTCGCGGATGCGGTGAGGAGAAAGAAATCCGAGGTCTTTACACTCGGCGGTATCGGAACCAATCACGGACTGGCAACTGCCATCTTTTCTCAACGCCTCGGTTTACCGTGCACCCTGTACCTCTTCTCTCAGCCGGTTACGCGCTACGTCCTGCAGAATCTCCGCCTCTTTCACCGTTATGGCGCTCGAATGATATATCGGGGAGGGATGCTGCGGACCGGTCTCTCATTCTATCTCTCGCAGCTCCTGCGTCGCAGCGCCTATGCGATTTACGCTGGCGGTTCAAATCCGGTTGGAACGCTTGGATTTGTCAATGCCGTTTTCGAGCTCAGGAATCAGATCGAAGCGAATATGCTTCCGGAGCCCGAATACATAATCTGCCCTTTCGGATCGGGTGGCACCCTTGCGGGAATGTGTCTCGGTATAAAGCTCGCAGGCCTGCGGTCTCAGGTTATCGGCGTGCGCGTCGCGTACTCCCATCTCGGACCGCTTCAGTTGTCGACACCGCAAACCGTTCGGACACTCATGGAAAAGACCTATGCGTTTCTGAAGGACAATGCGGAGAGCGTCCCTGCCGTTGAGATTGTTCCCCCGAAGATTATCCACGATTACTTCGGTGAGGGGTACGGGCATCCCACACCTGAGGGGATTGAGGCCCTGCAGTTGTTCAAGGAGAGAGAGAATATCAAACTGGAGCCGACCTATACGGCAAAGACCGGCGCTGCCCTCCTGGACTTTGTTCAGAAGGTACCGCAGGGGGCGTGCATTCTCTACTGGCATACCTATAACTCGGTGGACCTTTCAAAAGAGGCAGCCGGTGTCGATTATCACGACCTTCCCCGATCCTTTCATCGCTTTTTTGAATCCGGAGACCGTTCCCTCGACTAAGGGCACCCTCCACTCAATTTCCCTTTTCTTGTACAGGCACGGTATCGGCGGTGGGCGATCAGGAGTGATGCGGTTTTAAGATGACCTTAATGCACTCCCGAGCCTCGGCAACCAGCTTGAATCCCTCTGCCGCTTCTTCGAGGGGCAAACGGTGCGTTATCATCTTCGAAACCGGAACACGGCCTGCCCGGATAAGCTCAATTGCATCTGCAATGTCAACCGGGGCTCCACCGTATGAGGGGGTCAGGGTGATGCTGTTTCGCCAGAAATCATTTACCGGCACCGGGAGCTCAATGCCCGGATCGGTGGGAGCGAAGAAGAGAATGGTGCCTCCCCGTTCAACGGATGCGAGCGCCTGTTTGAAGGCGGGGAGTGCACCGGTGCAGATGATAACCAGGTCGGCTCCTCTTCCCTCATTGATTTCCCGAAGGCGCGCGGGAATGTCTTCATCGGCGCGCAGGGTTGCTTCCGCGCCGAATTCCCTGGCGACCTCAAGGCGTTTCTCGTTAATATCGGTGCTGATAACGCGACCGGCTCCCAGCGCGCAGGCGAGGAGGAGGTGAAGCAATCCCGAGATCCCGCTTCCGAGGATCAGGACGCTCCGTCCCGGTTTCATCCCTGTAATCCGCTGTCCCCGGAGAACACAGGCAAGCGGCTCAATGAAGGTCCCCTCATCGAAGGTCATGGAGTCGGGGAGGATGAAAACGCCCCGGTCAACGTTCAGTGCGGGTACCCGGATATATTCGGCAAAACCGCCTGGATCGAAGTTGGTGGTATGAAGTGTCTCGCAGGCGGTATGATTTCCGTGCAGGCAGTAATAGCACGTGTTGCAGGGGATATGATGTGATACGAACACCCGGTCACCGACACGGTACCGCTCTACATCAGGAGCGGTTTCCACTATCTCGCCGCTGATTTCATGACCGAGGACAAGGGGGGCTTTCTTAATCCGATACCACTCCATGACGTCACTGCCGCAGATGCCGCTTGCCAGCACCTTGACGAGGATTTCGCCGGGACCGATGCGCGGTTGTGCTCTCTCCTCAATCCGCACATCGTGGTTGTTATAGTACACTGCTACGCGCATGTTATTTTTGCTTTGAGCGCTCCTTCGTCTCGTTGTAAATATCGAGAGCACCTTCGGGATCGGCGTTTTCGTGAATGATAGCATGCAGCGCCTTCGCCATGGCGACGGGATGCCGGTTCTGCCAGACGTTTCTCCCGAGGTTGATACCGATGGCGCCCTTCTGCATTCCGTCGTGTACGAATTCGAATACCTCGAGCTCGGAATCCGTTTTCGGGCCTCCCGCTATTACCACCGGCACGGGGCATCCGCAGGTGACTTTATCGAAGTTCTCACACCAGTATGTCTTTACAACCCGTGCGCCCATTTCTGCGGCAATGCGTGATGCAAGGGCAAGATATCGGGCATCCCGCTTTTCCATCTCCTTCCCGACAGCGGTGACTGCCATGACCGGAATCCCGTAATTTTCACAGTGGTTGACGATATTCGCCAGATTCATGATTGAATCGTGCTCATAATCGCTCCCGACGAATATTGAGACCCCCACGGCTGTCGCATTGAGCCGGATTATTTCCTCGATGGAGGTGGTCACTCCCTCGAAGGCGAGATCCTTCCCCACGACACTCGTACCGCCCGATATTCTGAGAATGATTGGTTTGCTCTGAACCGGTTTAATGCTTGAGCGGAGCACGCCCCGCGTGCAGAATATCGCATCACAGTAGGGAAGGAGCGGCTCTATGGTATCCCAGGGCTTTTCCAGGCATCGAGTGGGGCCCTGGAAGTATCCGTGATCGATGGGCATGAAGAAACAGTGGCCGTCGGGTTGAATGAGCTGGCTCATCCGATTTGTCATACCCCAGTCCATTGTCGTACCTCCTCGATTCTATTACTCATGTGATACTATGGTGTCCCTTCTCTGCCAGACAGAGGTGAAGGTGCTGCGCCACGGGTAGAAAAGGAACTGTTATTGCGTTCCAGATTTCCTTTTTTGTCAAGTACCTTTAGGATCTGTGTGAATATCGCTTGACTTTTCGCTCGAAGGGGAGATAATTTATATGATAGAGGTTTTCATTTAGCGAGATGCCACATGCTCAACACAACCCCTGCATCGTGCTGGTCAACCTCAAGAGTCCGCCGGAGGATCGATCTGCACGGCGCGAATACCGAGTAATCGAGAGGCACCGATGAGATACTATTCGTCAATACGTCGCTCAAAGCGGGGCGTGTTGTGGTTCTCTTTGCATTGAAGAGAGAAATCGTGCATATGAAGGGGATTACGCACGTGAATATTCTTTTGTTTTACTATTTATAACACCGAAGGGAGAAAGGGTATGTCAACGAAGAGAATAAAACTTCATAAATCTGATACGCCTGTCTTTCACAGCAGGAATGAATTGCTGAAGGGGATACGGGGTGTGAACGTTGACCTGAAAAAAGGATCACTGTCAATCGATGACGATATCGCCTTGCGGGAGAGTATGGATGTGCTTGCCTTTAATGCCGTTGATTTCGGTATAGGTTCAGCGTCGCCGGATGTCATGTCTCTGGCGCGATGGATTATTCTGATGGCGGGGAATGAGCTCGGAGTTGTCCCGACGTCAATAGCACCGCTTTATGATGCGATGGGACGAGGTGAGATCAAGCGTGAGATAACCGTCCCTGCAATGAACGTTCGGATGAATTCCTTTGAAACGGCAACCGCGCTCTTCAGCGCCGCCGCTGCAATGAAAGTCAACGCTCTCGTTGAGGAGATTGCGCGATCCGAGATCGGCTATACCGCTCAGCGGCCCGCCGAATATCGATCCGTTATAATGGCTGCAGCATTAAAAGCGGGCTATCGGGGTCCGGTTGTTCTGCAGGGAGACCATTTCCAGCTCAATATGAAGAAGATGAAGGAGGGTGGTGCGGTTGCCGATAAGGAGATGGAATCAGTGAAGGCTATTATGGAAGAGGCGGTCACGGCAGGCTTCGGTTCCATTGACCTTGATACCTCCACCCTGGAATTGCGGGATCGCGAGGAACTCCCGGTCATTGAACAGCTCAAACCGAATTTTGAGGCGGCGGCACAGCTTACCCTCTTTGCCCGGCAGCTCGAGAAGAAGTACAGGCTCCCCTGGACACTCTCTCTGGGAGGGGAATCCGGTGAGGTCGGGAAACAGCGGACAACGCTCGAAGAGTACCGGGTCTATCAAGCCGGACTGCATGAACGGCTTGCGGAACTGGCAAAAAAAGCAGGATTTGGTGAAATTCTCGGACCGAACAAGATAAGCATCAACACGGGAACCGTTCACGGGGGAACACCGATGCCTGATGGGTCCATAGCTGAGGTTAATATCGGTTTCGACACTCTGAAAGAGATAGCCGAAGCGGCACGTGAAGATGGCGTCATCGTCGCCCAGCATGGTGCATCAACACTCGATCCGAAGTATTTCCGCATGTTTGTTGACTATGGTGTCGGAGAGATACACCTGGCGACCGGCTTCCAGAATATCACCTATGATCACATACCCGCGCCGCTCTACGAAGAGATCTCTCAATGGCTCTCGTCGGAGTGTGAATCGGCGGCTGCAACCTTCAAGAAGGTTGATGAGGGCAAGCTGACCATGGCACAGGCTATCTACAAGGAACGGAAGCGCGGAACCGGTGCCTTTAAGGAGGCTATCTGGCGAATGGATGAAGCTTCACGGGATGAGGCTTTTGAGGCGCTCGCCGAAGAGTTTTCATTCCTCTTTGATCAGCTCAACGTTGGAGATACAGTCGATCTGATAGAGAAGTATCTTTCGATGCCCCCGATTGATATCCCCTTCCCGCAGGAAGGGGCCGGCGTGGAGAGCGGCCTCGCGGCACATGACGATGTCACGCTGGATGATTAGTCAAGAAAGGGGATTATCCTTCTCTTTGCTGCACTGATGCTCGAATAGAGATTCCGCTGCGTGCTGTCGTCTATAAGATGCTCCCAGCCGCCGATAGAGATAATGTTCTTGTCCGGATAACGGGAGAGGATGTTGACCAGTCTCCTGATGAGTATTTTTTCCCGCATACGTACAAGGGGATCCCTTTCGAAGTTGGTGAGCTTGATGCGGGCAAGAATCAGATCGTCTCTGTTAAAAATTCTTTTAGCAATAATTTTCTCCCTGACGAATCTATCTTCCGTGATACTCGCGAGGGAGAGAATATTCTCCCTCTTCAGCATTCTGAACGACTGCGTGAGCCGCAGGAATGAGAAGAGCGAAACATCCACGAGGATCACCTGCACGCTTCTGGAACGCGCGTACTGCTTCGCTGCACGGTATTCGTAGGGGAGCGCGAAAAACTGCAACGTATAGATAATCTCCCGGTTTTTGTGCAGTTGCAGCTGTTCGATATGTCCGGTGAGGATTTTTCTGCACAGTTTGCCGATTGTTTTTCTGAAGAGTACGGCAAATCTGCTCACCTCAAGAACGAT